>Ga0209415_10006653_pt1 | contig 20442 bp, 15 predicted proteins | sample PeaSoiSIISIP2007_FD_187696 | JGI IMG/M metagenome (GOLD analysis project Ga0209415, IMG submission 187696) | Peat soil microbial communities from Weissenstadt, Germany - SII-SIP-2007 (SPAdes) (version 2) | ecosystem: Environmental > Terrestrial > Soil > Wetlands > Peat | place: Germany...
CGCAATCGATACTCCCTCCGGGCAGGAGTCTTGTGGTTGCAGTCGTGGGTTTTCGCCGCACATTGCGGACCCGATGTCGCGGGTGAAGGCAGTTTGGGCTTATACGTCAAGACGACGTTCCCGGACTTAAGGACTTCGAGGACACAAGCTTGAGAGGGTGGCGCGCCTTGATGTTTCCGAAAACGGTCTTGCCCCCGCCCAGCAGAATTGGCGTCAGGATGACACGGACCTCGTCTATGAGACCCTGCTCGAGGCAGGACGCCGCAAGAGTATTGCCGCCCACCCACAGCAGTCCGTCACCTCTCACCGGATAGCAAACCGCAACGGACACTGTAGACTTTCAGCCGATACCTTGGAGAGGATCGGTGACATCCGTGTCCGGATCGCTGGTGGCATTTATCGTGGCGGCGGGTCTACTAACCATCACGCCGGGTCTCGATACCGCACTCGTCCTTAGAACGGCCACCACCGGGAGCCGGCGCCAGGCTGCGCTCGCCAGCCTCGGCATTGCTGTCGGCTGCTTCGGCTGGGCGACGCTTGTTGCCCTGGGTCTCGGGGCGTTGCTTGCGGCCTCCGAGCTGGCTTACGCCGTGTTGCGTTGGGTTGGAGCTGCCTACCTTGTTTGGGTCGGATACGGGATGCTGCGCCATCCGCGGCGTCGCTTTCTCGCGAACGCCCCGAATAACGACCGCCAGCGCGCGGCGTTCGCCACCGGGGCTCTGACGAACCTACTCAACCCGAAGGTCGGCGTATTCTACGTATCGTTCCTCCCGCAGTTTGTCCCACGGGGTGTCCCAGTCGCACCATTCATCTTGCTGCTAGGGGCAATCCACGCGTTTCTCGGACTGGTCTGGTTTACGTGCTTGATCGCCGCCACGCATCCGATCACTCGATTCTTAAGGAACCCAGCCGTCGTGCAGACGTGCGATCGGCTGACCGGCAGCGTGTTTGTCGCATTTGGCATTGGGTTGGCGCTGCAGGCTCGGCGCACGTAGGCCCTAGCGTCGGCCCACGACAGAGGGTCGAGCCCTTGTTCACAGGCCGACGCCGCGCGAGCGGTCGATTTACGCTGGTCTGACCGCACGCCATGGAGCCTCAAATCGGTCGCATTCGAACTCCGGAAAGGGTGGTCGGTCGTGGCGAGCGCCAGAGCATTTCCGCGGGAATTCGGCGCTGCCGCTCATGCGGCGAAATGCATTGCCCGGGCAAAGCTCTACCGGCTCTTCGAGTCGGGTCGTCGGCGCCATTTCACGACAACGCGCCGTCCGGTTCGCACCAACCGCCACCGTTGATGGGCCATTTGGCCAATTGGTGCGGCAGCTGACTCTTGCCCTATCGGTCGCAACCGCGGGTGGACATGACCCCCCGATCAGGGCCGCCGCGCGGACGCGTGCCGGTCGGCGCGATCTTGGTGGCTTGCGTCCTGCTGGGCGGGCGTCGGTAGCCCCTGCCCGCTCATTGCGCCCGGCAGTTCCCCGCATCGGTCTCGAGCTCGGTCTGAGCTGCAGTCGCGGCGATGCTGAACGCGCTGTCGTTGGCATCTTGTCCGCGCGCACCGCCCGGCGGCGTCACGTTTTGCTGAATTCCGGAGTCAGCGGCAGGAGGCCGGCAGCCACTGTGCGTTGGTAATGGTCGTCGCATTTGCAGGTATCGGCGCTGTCGTCACGGTGGCGGGAATCGCGGCGTTGCCGCAAATCCAGATGATGTCATTGTTGGCCGACAAACCTGGGCGAATGCCTAGGACCAGGCCAAGCAGTTTTGCGTTCGCTTGCGGGCCATTGGCGCCACCATACGTAACAGAAATACCGCCGCCTGCTTGGAGAGAAAGCGTGCCGTACTTGCCCGCCGGGGCAGCCGCGAAGCCCAGTCCGCCGGGCGGTGCGGTTGTGATACCGGCCGCCGGCCAGGCAGTGTTCGAAATGTAGTAGTCGACGATCGCGGCCTTAACGCCCGTCGCCAGGCTCAAACCTTCCGTCACCTGAGAACGGATGGTGTAGTTCTGGTAGGCGGGCAGCGCGATTGCCGCAAGGATGCCGACGATCGCGATCACGATCATTAATTCGATGAGCGTGAATCCGCGCGTGTGCTCCGCACCGATCGGGAGGCGCGTTTTCATGTACAGAAACCCTCAGAGTCCCTGACGCTAAACTGACAAAAATCCATACTTTGCAGATCTTAACAGAGAGGAAAACGTTTGAGTACTCAAAGGCCTGCGACGATCGTCACAGATCCTGACATGTACCTGACAATGTCGACGTGGGGCGTGCACGGCCGGGCTCTCGTCGACGAGGCCGGTCCACGCATGGCGGTCTACACCTAAGTGAACGACGGCACGAACGATGACTCGCACGATGGAACGTTGGGGTCGCACGGATCACGCGGACCGCGGCTTTCTCCGCCCGCCAGAGTGAGCGCCCGCTCGCAGCGCCGTGCATCGCCGTCGAATCGCGTGTCTGGGGTACCCGACAGCTGACGATTGCGGTCGTCTGGCGAGGTAGCTGCCGAGGTGACCGCACGTCGTCGTTGCAGGTCTCCCACTGCTGCCTGCTATCAGGCCGATGTTTTGGTATTCAAAGGCGCTGACGCTCGATAGGCACGTGTTCCACAACAATTACGTTCGGCGCTCGCCGACTGGGGCACGTTTCAGGCGCATCTGCAGGGCCCCTTCGCCATTACCAACGCCAACCCTGCCGACGAGCCGAGCAAGAGGCGGCCACAATCGCGTGATCGGCGACGGGACAGGCTCATAGGCGGCCGGCAATCGCGCCAGCGAACGGCCTTCGCCTGCGCACGTTTGCGCAGCCCGGCGAAGGGACGGTGCCTTCTAACCGAACTGCGCCGGTTTTCGCGGATTCGTATCAACCCGCAGCTGGAATACGTCGGGCCGAGCGTAGTGTCCAACCACGTCCAGGCTGCGGCGTGCGGCGCCGACGCGCTCCGTATCAACCTCCGCATACAGTATCCCGGTGTCCCGGCGCATCGGCCCGGCGACGATTTTCCCTCCGGGCGCGATGACAACCGAATCTCCCGAGTTGATCCATTCTTCGGGGTCCGGATAAAGTATTTCTCGATCGGGAAAGTCGGCGGCAAAGTCACGTGCCTTCAGAGCGCAGCCACTCCCCACTACCCAGCAACAACCCTCGCGTGCAATGTGCTGCAGCGTCCCTATCCAGCCATCGCCGTTGTCGTAGGTCGGGGCGACGTAGAGCTCGATCCCCTGCGCATACAGGGCGTACCGCGCGAGGGGCATGAAGTTCTCCCAGCAGATCAACGATCCTATGCGCCCTACTGGAGTGTCGACAACGTTAAGCCCGGAGCCGTCGCCGAAGCCCCATACCATTCTCTCCGGGTTGGTGGGCATGAGCTTCCGGTGCCGGTTGAGAATGGTTCCATCCGGGCCGACCACCACAACGGTGTTGTACAACGTACCGCCGCCGAACTCGTCGTCTCGTTCGTCGATCCCACACACCAGCGTGACAGAATGTTCGCGGGCCGCGTCGGTCAACCGCGACAGGTCGGCGTCGCCTAGAGTCACCGCATTTTCCAACAACATGGCGTGAAGTCGCGCACTGAGCGCTGCATCGGTACCGGGCCGCAGCCGCCAAATCCATGCCGGATATCCGGGTACGAAAGCCTCGGGGAAGACCACCAACTTGGCGCCTCCTGCCGCTGCCTCATCGATGGAAGCTACCGCTGCGTCAAGTGTTCTATCGCGATGCAGGTACGTTGGTGCCCGTTGAACGACGGCAATTTTAGAAGTAGTCATTCGTTCTGACCGATGCAATCCTGGCCTACCATACGACACCCTGACCGGGTCGAGCGGGCTCCCGAGCCTGGTCACAAGTCCCCGTCTATGTCGACGGTACGGAATCCTCGGGGACTCGCGCAGGGTCCCCGGCCGGCAACACGTCGCATGCCCAATCCATTCGCTTCCAGCCTGGCACCGGCGTTCGTATCGCCGGCCGCGGTACGAACTTCGATGGCTCGATCCGTTGCATTTTGTGGATGTAGCGCGGGCAGTTCGGAAATACCTGCCGCACCAATACTTTCACAATGAACTGCGCCTCCGGATATGGCGGGTGAATCGCGTCAGCGGGAGCGATTTGAGCGACACCGTTGACTCGCAGCCGCTTCTGATTCTCAAAATCGATGAACAGGAGACCCACGTGCGCGTTCTCCGCGGTATTGCCCATGGAGATGTACATGCCGTTGCCGTCGTAGTTCGGGAACACCAGCATCGACTCATCGACAATGCGCACAAAGCCCGGATCGCCACCCTTGTATGAGCAGTTGGGCCGGCCAGCGGCGTCGGCGGTCGCTAGAAAGAACATATCCATACGCTCGATGAAGGCGCGATCGTCATCCGAAAGGCGCTCACGAAACAGCCGCTGCTCGATCCGGTCCGCGAGTCGCTCGGTGTCGAACTGGCGCTGCAGATGCCGGTGGCTTTCCCCGAAGAGCTTCGACATCGTGCCCCCTTCGCCGCCTTGTCGGTTCCGCTGCAATTCCGGCAGCTCGACTACGGTCGTTTGGCGTAGTTACTCGCGCCAAACCAGTCGACAACCACGACCGGCTCGTTACCGACGACCCACGCATCGTGGCCCTTCGGGAGCGAGGTTATGTCCCCGGGACCGGCTACGAACTCGGTGCCATCGTCCATCCGGATCGCCAGCCGTCCGGATACGTGATACTGGAAGTGGGGTGCCTCGCAGCTCGAGGTCTTGGCGAGCGGCTTGACGTCATTGGACCAGCGCCATCCGGGCTCGAACACCAGCCGACCGACTTCCGCGCCGCCAACCTTCAGAATCTCCGCCTTACCGTTCGGGAACTTCCGAACCTCTTCGGGCTTGGAGAATGACTTGTGCTCAGTGAGCTGCTCATGATTGTGCATTGCGTGCCCCTTGGTAATGGGGAATGCCGGTCTGATTACGGCGCCGCCCTGTTGAACCGCACCTCGCTGTCCCCGGCGGCGACGGCACGAGAGGACCATTCCCACATGCGTCCCCGATGGCAGTTTACCTACTAGTAGGTTAACATCAAGGGCCATGACAAAATCGCAGATGAAGAACGCACAACCATCCCGCAGTGCATCACCGACCGCGGCAGCGGAAGGCGTGCTGGATGTCGCCGAGCAGCTCGCACAGACGCGCGGGTATAACGGGTTCAGCTATGCCAATATTGCAGCGCAGCTAGGTGTCACGAAGGCAAGCATTCATTACCACTTTCCGTCGAAGGCATCCCTTGGGAGTGCATTGATTGACCGTTACCGTGGCGTATTCGACACCGCGTTGAACGCGATCAACGGGCAGGCCTCGGACCCCAGCGACGCGCTTCGCCGATATGTCGGTCTGTATGAGTCAGTCCTCAGCAATAAGCGCATGTGCTTGTGCGGAATGCTGGCAGCCGAGTACGCGACGCTTCCTGCGTCAATGCAGCAGCGACTGACGGCATTCTTCGACGCGAATGAGCGCTGGCTCACCGCGGTCCTTGAGCGTGGAGTCCGGAGTGGACTGCTTCGGTTCAGCGAATCGGCGAACGAACGCGCGCGTGTGCTTCTCGGGGCACTTGAGGGTGCCATGCTGGTGGCGCGCTCGTACGGGGATCCGCGCCGGTTTCAGGCGGCGGCCAAGCACGTACTGGCGGACATACGTCGGGACGGTCGATCGGCGCACCGCAACACGGCTAGCCTGAGCGCAATACGACGCCGGCGGCGCACGTAGCTGCGCGGCGGCGGCTGCGAGTCAGATCGAGAACACGCAACTTCCCCTTTCTGCCCCCAATCTGCAATGTTTGATGTCCGTAGCAACCCGCTCGACGGCACTGCAGACTTCCGAATGTGACGCGATTAGAGCCGGCGCAACGGCTTTTGCAACAACGTCCACGGTCAGCCGCGCTCGCAACCCTCGCGAGCTAGGAACCAGCGAGCCAGGCCCAGGAGCGATCGCAGAACGCCTCGGGGCAGCCGTACTGGTCCGTCACCCCTGGGGAAACCCACTGTCGCCTCGATCGCAACGCCCGCCAGGACATCACCGGCGGATTGCGTCCAGCTGCCTGTCCCCTGCGACGAAGGCCGCTCTGTCGCTGCCCACATTGGCGTATATCGACTAGGCGAGCCGTGTAGCACGGCAGCGGAAGCGATCGCGGCGTCAACAATATGATCCTTGAGGTAAGCGCCGGAAGCTCCTGGTTGGTCCGCGGGGCAGCGGCGCTAGTCCTGATTGTTCACATAAGCGCAGCGGGCATTGCGCTGCTCGCTGGCACGGCAGCGTTATGGTTCCGCAAAGGTCAACGCTTGCATCGAATCGCGGGAAACGTGTTCTTCGTATCCATGCTGATCATGTGCGCGATTGGCGCCGTTGTGGCCCCTTTCTTGCCGCAACCGCAGTGGACTTCCACACTCGTCGCAGTTCTCACATCCTATCTGGTGGCCACGTCCTGGGTAACCATTAAGCGCAAGAAAGGCACCGTCGGTCGTTTCGAGATCGGTGCGCTTTTAGTCCCCTTGACAGTCGCCGTCACCCTCGTGACGCTCGGCCTGCAGGCGGCGAACAGACCGACGGGTTCGTCCGCTGCAGCCCCTCTGCCGGCCTACTTCGTCTTCGCAGCGATCGCCGCGCTTGCCGCTGCCTTAGATCTCCGCGTGATCTTGCGCCGCGGCGTTTCCGGGGCACAGCGCATTACGCGGCACCTTTGGCGCATGTGCGGCGCACTGCTCATCGCCTCATTTTCATTCTTCTTAGGGCAGCCGCAAGTCTTTCCCGCGTCCATCCGCGGGTCGCCCATTCTATTTGTGCCGGAGATCGCGGTCCTGGTATTGATGATTTTCTGGCTGGTTCGCGTTCGACGTCCGAGCGTGTTCAGGCGTGATGCGGCCGGTCGTCCGGCCCTTGCAGGGGGGTCGTTCGATCTCCATCAAGCGCAAGGGACGCACGACTGATGCAGTAGGATCACGCTCGACGGGCAAAGGTGATGTGCCTCTCAGGAGGCACAACCGGTTTTTCCACGCTCATCTCTTCATGGGACCGCCGGACGGCGCGAGTGGTCCACCCGACGGGACACTCGACCGCCCGCCAGTTCGCGCCACCGCCGGCACGTGACATCGTTCGCTCATCGGGAGCGAATTCGAAGCGCATCCAGGGACCGCGCTCGAGCAAGGTTGAGACGTCCGGCATGTGTGCCGCTCGGATCTTCCATCCGGCGGCCAACTCGGGCCACACGACAGTCGGATCGCCTCACAGCTCGTACGCGCCTTCAATCGCACTCCACAGGTCGTGAGCGAGGCCACGAACCGCGTGCCGCTTGTACGGCAGCGAACTGCGATCGGGGATTGACCGGCTTACCATGCTCGAGCACGCCGCTTCAAACGCCTCAATTGTACTGCCGTAGACCGTCCTGCCGCGCAGAACCGCGGCCACGCGATCGTCTACAAAAGCCATCGGGGCGACCGACCCGAACGCAATCTTCGCTTCCGAAATGGTTCGCTGCGCCTCGTCAAGCGTCACGATCATTGCGGCGTTCAGTTTTGCAACTGCCACTGACGATCGCGCTCCGATTTTGGCGAATGCGCCGCGCTGACGTTCCGACAGCGGTGCGAAAGAGAACTCGAGGATGGCTTCGCCCGGTCCAAGGGTCGTGGTGCCGGCCTCCACCAGTACGTCGTGTAGCGGACGCCGCTCAACGCTTCCGGCGTGATTCAATACTCCGACCTGGGCATCCAGGACGAGCAACGCGGGTACTGCGTCGGCACAGGGAGAGGCATTCGCGACGTTCCCCCCAATGGTCGCAACGTTACGAATCTGTACGGAGCCCACGTGGGCGGCAGCACGCGCGAGACAGCTTGCACGGGTCCGCAGCATTGCATTGCGCTGTATTTCGGCAAACGTTGTCATGGCGCCAATGTGGATCAGACCGTGCTCTTCGCGAATGAATGAGAGCTCGCGCAGGCCTGAGAGATCAATCAACAAGTCCGGGCGAAGGCCTGACGTGCGGAACTCCAGCATCAGGTCCGTACCTCCTGCGATCAGTCGACTGTCGGGTGTTGCGCGACCCAAGGCCACTGCCAAGCTGGCCAGATCCTGGGGCGCGAGGAGTTCAGGCGTGTTCATGTCTGGCCATCTTGCTCATCGGCAGCCGCCGCCACCGCCTCAACGATGGCGGCATACCCGGTGCAACGGCACAGATTCCCGGCGAGTACCTGTCGGATCTGGGCACGCGACGGCTTCCTGTTGCACGCCAACAAGGCGGTCGCGGACATCAGCATTCCAGGCGTGCAGTAGCCGCACTGGACGGCGCCCAGCTCGATGAACTTCCTCTGCAGCGCGTTTGGCTGACCCGCGGTCGAGAGGCCTTCAACGGTCACCACCGATTTTCCCTGGACCTGCGCCGCGAGCACGAGGCATGCGTTGACTGCCACGCCGTCAATCAGGACGGTGCAGGCGCCACATTCGCCTTCGGCGCATCCCTCTTTGGTGCCGGTCAACGCCAGAGCATTGCGCAGCACGTCGATCAGGCGGGTATCGGGCGCGATGTCGAGCTTGACCTCCGTCCGGTTCACGACGGTGTTCAGAATCATGGCGCGTCTCGCTCGCCGGTCTCGACGGTTTCGCCGAGCGCTGCCACGATCCGCTCGGGCGTCAACGGAAGCGTCGTCATTGCCGTGCCCAGCGCGCGGTTGACGGCGTTGACAATCGCAGCCGCCGTCGGAACGGTGGCGATCTCACCGACGCTCTTTGCTCCGTATGGCCCATCATCGCCGTCGTGCTCGATCAGCAGTACCGTTACCGGAGGCATGTCCGCTGCATTGACCAGATGGTAGTTCTTGAACCCGCCGGTCCCTGCCCGGCCGGCGCCGTCCATCGCGACCTCCTCGCACAGCGCGCTGCCGATGCCGGCCTGAATGGCGCCGCGGCACTGTCCTTCGACCATCTCGCGGTTGATCGCCCGCCCGATGTCGACAGCGGTCAGGACCTCGGTCACCCGGGCGAGGCCCGTGAGTACATCGACCTCGACCTCGGCAAACTGAACGGAGTAGGACCCTGGATTGGAGGTTCCTTTGTAGGTGTGCGTCACGATCATGTCGCGCGCCAGCCGCATTCGGGAGCTCTGGACGATCTGCGGATACGACAACCCCGAGTCCTCGACCCCAATGTGCTGGACCCGACTGTTGGTCGCCTCAAGGACCTTGGGGGACACCTCTAGCAGCTCGGCCGCTGCCTCGATCAGGCATGCGCGCAGTTTCGCGGCCAATGCGCGCGCACTCGCACCGCAGACATAGGTCATGCGGCTGCCGAAGCAGCCGAAGTCATAGGGCGAGGTTTCGCTGTCGGCCTCGCGGGCGGAAATCATCGCGGGCGGCACATCGAGCTCTTCCGCGATGATCGTCCTCAGCATGGCGACGCTTCCGGCGCCGACCTCGTGAATGCTCGCGTTCAGGTCAAGGCTGCCATCCTCGTTCATCTTGAGCGTCATCGTGGTCGACTCTGGAAACGCGTCGCTCAGCATGCCGTTCTTGTGGGCACCGCACGCAAGCCCGACGGCCTTTCGAATCCGTCCGAGCCCGACAGGCACCGCCACTCGAGCGCGCCAACCGAAGGCCTCGGCCCCTCGCTCCAGGCATTCCCGCACCCGCGCCTCGCCCACCGAGCTGCCGGTGACAGGATCGATATCGCCCGGGTGAACGAGGTTGCGCATCCGAACGTCGAAGGGGTCGATGCCCAACTGGCGGGCGAGCTGGTCCATGTGGATTTCGGCGCACGTCGCGATGTCCGGAGCGCCCCACCCGCGCATGCCGCCCGCGACCGGGGCGGTGGTGTACGCGACGCAACCCCGATGTCGGTAGCGCCGGACTCGGTACAGCCGCGTCAGCTTATGGGCCATCGCTTCCGCGTAGTCCGGGGAGCTGCTGGCGTAAGCGCCAGCCGCGAGCAGCGTCTCGATCTCGAAGTCTAGGAGTAGGCCATCGGCACCGGCTGCACTGCGTACGACCGAGCGCTGTTCCGGCCGGACCATCGTCGCCCGGATGCATTGCTCGCGATCGAGCGTCAGGCAAACCGGCCTCCCGGTCTGCATGGCGAGGTAAGCGGTCACGGGCTCGAGGATGAATTCCTGCTTGCCGCCGAAGGAGCCACCCGTCGGCACCTTGACGACCCGGACCTTGTTGTAGGGTAGTCCCAGAAGATCCGCGACGACGGTACGAGCCCCATAAACACTCTGACACGGGCTCCAAATCGTGAGCTTACCCGAGGCATCGACATTCGCGAGGCACGTGTGCGGCTCGATCGCCGCGTGATGCAGCATCTGAGTCCGCACGATGGTGCGGGTCGTCACAGCGCCGGCCGGCAACGCCGCCGGATCACAGGTTGCATGATCGAATTCGTGCACCAGGTTGCCGCCAGGGTGCACGAGCGCTGCTCCGGGTTCGAGCGCCGCCTCTGCGCTCAGCACCGGCGGCAGCTCTGTGTATATGACTTCGATCAGCCGCGCTGCCTCGCGGGCCGCCGTCAGGCTCGCCGCAACGACCGCGGCAACCCGGTCTCCGACGAAACGTGCCGTCGATGCGAATAGCGTCTCGTCATCGATGCAGCCGGCCTGCCCCGGGACAATTCGGTAGCGGCAGTACTGAGTGCGTGGCGTGTTGTGGCAGGAGTAGACCCCCACGACGCCCGGTACCGACAGTGCCTTTGTCGTGGCGATTGGGCCAACGGTCGCATGCGCGTGCGGGCTCAGAACCAACTGCGCATAAAGCATTCCCGGCAGTCGCAGGTCCGACCCATAAACCACTGCGCCGCTGATTTTCCCGAGCGCGTCAGGCGCCGGGTAACTCCGTCCGACGTACTTCAACAGGGTCGCCATCGATGCTTCTCACGCAGACCGCGCCAGGGTCAGCCCCGCCGCTGAACAAAAAGTAGGAAACCAACCTCGGAAGCTCGCGAACAGGACTACGCACATGCGACCGCGCACGAGCGACAGGCTTTGCTTCCGAACCGGGCCCGGGCCCGGCCGACTGATGATGGGGCGCTGCGGACTTCGGCGCAATAAGAGCCGGAGGCATCGACGGCGACGGCCCGAGTCGCAGGGGCAAGTCGCTTGAATCCCGAAAGACAGCCGTATGGCCGCGACACGGCATACAACCCGTCGTCGATATCGCAACAGTATCACCACACGCGGCGCACCGCGGCGAAGGCCCAACGCTAGCTTCGGCCCAGGTACATGGAAATACGCTTGACTTCATCCATCGCGCGACCCCTCAATCGCCGACGCGCCATCCGAGTCCGCGCGTCCCGCCGATTTGAAGGCCCGTCCAAGCAGGAACCAGCATGAAATCGCATACTCGCGTTGTGGTAATCGGCGGCGGCGTCGTCGGCTGCAGCGTGCTCTATCACCTGACCAAGGCCGGCTGGAAGGACGTCGTGTTGATCGAGCGCGACCAGCTAACCTCGGGCTCGACGTGGCTCGCGGCGGGCGGCTTCCATACGCTGAATGGCGATCCCAACGTCGCCAAGCTGCAGGGCTACACGATCGGTTTGTATGATGAGCTGGAGCGGATTTCCGGTCAGTCCTGCGGATTGCACCGGTCCGGCGGCGTACTCCTGGCTGATACCCCCGAGCGCATGGAATGGCTGAAGATGGCGCACGCGCGGGCTCGCTACCTCGGCCTCGAGACGGAACTTCTGACTCCGAAAGAAGCGAAGGACCTCCTGCCGCTGATCGAGGATCAATACTTTGTAGGCGCGATGCTCGATGCGGCAGACGGCAATCTCGATCCCTACGGAACGACCCACGCCTATGCGAGATCGGCGCGGATTGGTGGCGCCGAGATCTACCTGCACACGCGAGTCACTGCGCTCGCGAGGCGCCACGATGGCAGCTGGGACGTGGCTACCGAGCAGGGCACGGTCAATGCCGAGCACGTCGTGAACGCCGGCGGTCTCTGGGCGCGCGAGATCGGCCGGATGGTCGGACTCGAGCTGCCGGTACTCGCGATGGAGCACATGTACCTTGTGACCGATGATATGCGCGAGGTCATCGACTTCAACAAAACACGCGGCCACGAGCTGCCCCATGCCATCGACTTCAAAGCCGAGATCTATCTGCGCCAGGAGGGGAGCGGGATCCTGCTCGGGACCTATGAGAAAGCGTGCGTGCCTTGGCAGCCACGCGAGACACCGTGGACGGTAGTGTCCGAGCCGCTACCGCCAGACCTTGACCGGATCGCGCCGTCCCTCGAGCTCGGCTACCAGCACTTCCCGGCGATGCAGGCGGCCGGCATCAAGCGGATCATCAACGGGCCTTTCACGTTTTCCCCGGACGGCAACCCGCTGGTCGGCCCCGTTCAGGGCGTCCCGAACTTCTGGTGCGCGTGCGCGGTCATGGCGGGCTTCAGCCAGGGCGGCGGGGTTGGGCTCGCCCTATCACAATGGATGGTCCATGGTGACCCGGGTTTTGACGTGTGGGCCATGGACGTCGCGCGCTACGGCAGCTGGGCGACCCGCAGCTATACAAACAAGAAGGTGCGTGAGAATTACTCGCGGCGCTTTTCGATCCGCTTTCCGAACGAGGAGTTGCCTGCCGCCCGCCCACAGCAGACGACCCCGCTCTATGACATCCTCTTGAGCCAAGGCGCCGTCATGGGCGACAGCTGGGGGCTCGAGACACCCCTGTGGTTCGCACCCGAGGGCGTCGAACCGCGAGATGCGGTCTCGTTCCACCGCTCCAACGACTTCGCGCACGTAAAGTACGAGTGCCTCGGCGTGCGTAACTGCGTCGGAGTCACGGAGATCGCGAACTTCGCCAAGTACGAGTTCTTAGGCCCGGGCGCGGAGGCCTACCTCTCCCAGCTCATGACGAACCGGATGCCGCGCGCGGGCCGCCTCGTACTGACGCCGATGCTCAACCACGCCGGTAAGCTGATTGGCGACTTTACAATCGCGAAGGCGGGTCCGCAGCGGTTCCTGGTGTGGGGGTCATCGCAGGCGCAGATCCACCACATGCGCTGGTTCGAGTCGCAGCGGCCAGACGATGGGACCGTCATCCTCCGACGCTATGACATGGGACTCGTGGGTCTGTCGGTCGCGGGGCCGCAATCGCGTGCGGTGCTCGAACGTCTGACGGATGAGGATGTGTCGAACACCGGCTTCAAGTTCATGGAGCATCGCTCCATGGACGTCGGCAACGTTCCAACGATGGTCAATCGCCTCACGTACGCAGGTGATCTCGGCTATGAAATCTGGGTCGCGCCGGAGTACCAGCGGCGGCTCTACGAAGCAATCATGGAGGCCGGGCGTGGCTTTGGCATCGTGCACTTCGGCATGCGCGCGCTGCTCTCGCTGCGGCTCGAGAAGAACTTCCCAACCTGGTACCGAGAACTCCGCCCGATCTATGGCCCGTTCGAAGCCGGGCTGGACCGTTTCGTCGACTTCGGCAAGGGGGACTTCATCGGTCGCGAAGCGGCCCTCGCGGAACAAGCGAACGGCGGGAAGTTGCGGCGCGTGAGTTTCATCGTCGACGCGAGCGACGCCGACGTGCTGGGCGATGAGCCTATCTGGCACGACGGAAATGTCATCGGATGGGCCACGTCAGGCGGCTACGGCCATTACGTCGACCTGTCGTTGGCCCAAGGCTACGTACCGAGGGAACTCGCCGCCGACGTGTCCAAGGGTGCCTTCGAGATCGAGATCCTCGGCGAGCGCCGATCGGCGTGCATTCTCCTGCGGCCTTCGTTCGATCCGGAAGGGGCGCGAATGCGCATGTAGGCGCTCGCCAATGGGATTTCATCCTCGGCCACGGCCTTGCGGGGCCTGCGCGTAAGCGACTGTAATTTAGTGGCGGGCCCTGGCCGCTTCGAATACCCGACCCCATGGGTTCTAGCTGCCGGACCGCGTTGAACGATTCTTCCTAATCAATCACTTGCGTTACGTGTTTGCCCGCGCACCTGTCCGCTGAAGGCCTATGTTCGCGAGATTCGCTTCCGCACACCGCGTCATTTGAGTGACCGTGGCCCCGATGCCCGGGGCAGCGCAGCAATCCAGACGACGCGGTAATTGGTGCGGAGCATCGGGCGCACTCCGGGCACACCGCGGTTGATTTTGGTTGACCGCAATTTCCGCTTCGACTAATTTTGCACCAGCTTCAAACACGCGCAGTAGCGCCGGCGCGGCGGCGGGTACCTTCAATCCTGGAGGAATGCGATGACTCTTTCGCTCAATGATACGGCCCCTGATTTCGAAGCGGAAACCACTGAAGGCAAGATCCGCTTCCACGATTGGATCGGCGACAAATGGGCGGTGCTGTTTTCGCACCCGAAGGACTTCACGCCAGTCTGCACCACAGAACTCGGCTACATGGCCAAGATCAGGCCTGAGTTCGACAAGCGCGGCGTCAAGATCATCGGCCTGTCCGTCGACCCCGTCGAGCGGCATGCGGGCTGGGCGAATGACATCAAGGAAACGCAGGGGTTTGCTCCGAACTATCCGATGATCGGCGATACGGATTTCAAGGTGTCGAAGCTCTACGGCATGCTGCCCGCGGCAGTGTCAGGCGACCCGACCAAACGCTCGGCCGCCGACAATCAGACCGTGCGCAACGTGTTCGTCATAGGTCCGGACAAAAAGATCAAGCTCATTCTTGTTTACCCGATGACCACCGGTCGCAACTTCGACGAGGTGCTGCGCGTGATTGACTCGCTGCAGCTCACGGCCAAACACAAGGTGGCAACTCCGGTGAACTGGAGGCGCGGCGAGGATGTGATCATCGCGGGCTCGGTTAGCGACGACGACGCCAAGAAACAGTACCCGCAGGGCTGGAAGGCGCCCAAGCCGTATCTACGCATCGTGCCGCAGCCGAAACCGTAGCGATGCGCCCCAGGCGCGGCGCCAGCGCAGCTTGATCAGTGCGTCAGCGGGCCGCCGGCTTTCTTCCAGGCGTCGAGTCCGCCCTCAATGTGGCAGGCCGCGGTGAGGCCTGCATCTTGTGCGGCCTGCACCGCCATCGCCGAGCGCTCGCCAAAGGCGCAATAGAATAGAAGCCGCTTGCGGGTCGATTTGGCAAGTTCATGCAGCATGCCGCCCGAGGCGATGCTTTCCTGCAAATTTGGGTAGGGGACATGCAGGGAACCCGGGATGGTGCCGTGCCGCTCACGCTCGGGGTGCTCGCGCAGATCGATCAGCGCGATGTCCGGCTCGCCCAGATAGGACCGTGCCTGGCTTGCGGTACAGGCCCAGCCGCGGCGCGCGATCTCCTGCTGCGCCAGCCCGATCCTGATGTTGGCGGGCACCGCGACATCCATCATCTTCGGATTCGGGAGTTTCAAGTTATTCATCAGCTCGATAAATTCTTCGGCTGACTTGACCTGCAGCCTCGGATTGAATGCGCGCTCCTCGCCGATTGTGGAGACCGTGTCGCCCTTGTAGTCATGCCCAGGGTAGACCAGCGTCGCATCCGGCAACTTCAAGAGCCGCCCAAAAATCGACTCGTATTCCGCACGAGGATCGCCATTTTGGAAATCGGTTCGACCAGTGCCCCGAATCAAAAGCGTGTCGCCGGTGAATACCCTGTCGATCATCGCAAAGCTGTACGAATCGTCAGTGTGGCCGGGCGTATAGATGACATCGAGCGCGAGCCCTTCGATTGTGACCTTGTCGCCGTCGCCAATTCGAATCGACACCACGTCGGCCTTAGATTGCTCCCCCATGACGGTGATGCAATGGATGCGGTCACGCAGCGCTCCCAAACCCGTAATGTGGTCGGCGTGCAGATGCGTGTCCAACGCCTTCACAAGCTTGAGGTTGAGTTCCTTGACCAGTTGCAGGTACCGATCGACCTTCTCGAGGACCGGGTCGATGATGAGCGCCTCGCCGCCCGCGCGGCTGGCAAGTAGGTAGGAATAGGTTCCAGATACCTGATCAAACAGCTGGCGAAAGATCATGGCGCAATCCTATCCGATGCCGCAATACGCCAATCACGCGCGTTCAACTACAAGCCATTTCACTATGGAATGGATGTTGAGATCAACGTCCGCGGTTCGTTTGTCGCAGAGTTGGCTGCCGGCGCGGGGCTGCAGATGGGCAAGGGCGCGCAGCGCTCGGCGTCATGCACCAGGCACTGTCCGCGGTCCTGAACGGACGGCCTGGAATTGACGCGCCGATGACGCTGCGGCTGGAAGCTACATTTGACGCGCGGGCCGAGATGTGGGCTGGGCATGCAGACAATCTACGACCTGTGGCGCGCGCGCAAACGCCCGCCGAAGGTCCAAAAGGTGGCGACCGAGCATCTAGCCGCGTGATGTGCTGATGAAGTCGTCTGCTAGGTCGACTATGGCAGTTGGCCAGCCAGCAACGCGCGACCTTGCTCTGCCTGCTGTTCAACACCGGTCACCGTGGCGAAGAGCGGGCACGCGGTACTCATTATCACTTGACCTCAACGAGAATCGTAGCGCGCGGGTACAGGTCATCGACAGCCAGGTTCTCTGGTGGCTCAAGTCGTGCGCAACGAGGACGGAATGCACTCACTTGCTTCATGCAATTGCACGTGCGCATTCAGGGCGGCGAGATGGTGAGGTGCCCATTGTTCACAGGATTGCAATCGCTCGCGGTGCGGTCACACGGACGCAGACGATCGAGCTCATGGATGCCACCCGAGACGGGTGCGCCCGGTGTCCCCGGGCGCACCCACTACTTTCTGCGATGGGTCAATGGAACTTGTACGTCACATCGAGGCCTGTCGTGCGGGGCCGGTTTTCGAGGTAGCGCACAAAGGCATTCATCTGCAGGTCGATCTGCGGCTGGGGATCGAGCAGCGTCTCCTTGTTCGTGAGGTTGTTCACAAATAAGGACGCGGACCACCCAGCACTCCCGGCCACTCCGAGGCGCAGGTTGGCAAGCGCGTACGACGGCAGATGCACCAGGTATTGGTTGATGTTCGTGAGTGTGATGGTCTCGCCATAGGGTTGATCGGTGCGCGTGCCTACGTAATTACCCTCGAGCGATCCGGTTAGCGAAACTTCACTCGTCAGCGGATGCTTCCATCGCAGATTCCCCGCCGCCGTGACCTTCGGGATGTCCGGCACCGCGTATCCGCTGGGGAATCCCGTGATGGCGCTGTCCTCCGTAAACTTCGAATCGGTGTAGCCGACGTTGAGTGCCAAGTCCCACTCCCGGGTCAGCAACGCCTGGAACTCGGCCTCGACGCCCACGACGCGCGCATCCGCTCCGTTGGCGGTGATACCGAAGCCTGCGAGGTTGGTCGCGACCTGCGGGTTGATCCAGCGCTCGTAGTAAACCGAGACGTTGGCGATCAGCCGGTGGTCGAGGAACGCGGATTTCTCGCCGATCTCGTAGTTCCACACGGAGTCCGAGGAGAAGGTTGCAGGCGCCTGCAGCAGCGGGCCATTGCAGGCCGCGTTATTCAGGATCTTCAATTGCAGACCGCACTCGTTGCCCACCAGCACGCTGTTGCTGTTCCCAAAGGCAGCGACCGGAATTGGCTGGTTCGCGCCACCCAGACGAAAGCCCTTGGCGGCCGTGAGATACACCAGGAGGTCCTTGTCGATGTTGTAGCTCAGATCGAACTTCGGATTGGTGCCGCTGGCCGAGTTTGACGCCGCGGTGTAGTAAGGCACGGTGTTCCCCTGGTAGTCGTTCACGGTGAACAGGCCGTATTCCTCGTTCGTCTGATTGAGGGTGTAGCGGTAGTGGCGCAGGCCCAGCGTCGCCTTGAACTCCGGGGTGAACTGCCAGGAAGCCTCACCGAACTCCGAGTTCTGAATGATGGTCTGCGGCTGGCGGTCCACGTACAGATTGACGCCGCCGAGTATCGGCGCAGCCTGCGGCGAGATGGCCCACTCGTCCCACTCGGAGTACAGATCCTGGTAGAAGTAGCCGAGAATCCACTGGAACGGCCCCGTGCCGGTCGACGTAAGGCGCAGCTCCTCGCTGATCTGGCGCGTAAAGTCCTTCTCGGTCACCGCCGGTCCGTTAGGCGCCGGGCCCGACGGCCCGATGCCGCCCGGCGGATCGTAAACGGGAATGCCGATGGCCGAGGCGTTCTCCTCGGTGCTGTCCTGCGACACGAGTGTGTTGCGATTCCAGTCGGCGGTGGCGGAGGTGAGCAGGAAGGTGTCGAACTGATATTCGATCTTCAGGCTGCCGAGCGTAAAGCGGTCGCGCTGCGGCTCTGGTGAATCGTAGATCTCCCAGTGGGCGTTGGTGGACGGGACGCTGGGATAGGTCGGATTTCCGTTCACGTCGACGGCATCCGGGGCCGCCTGCTGGGTCAATTGCCACATTATCATCGGCGTGATCGACAGCTTGTCCGTCGGCCTCCAGAGCACCGACGCGCGCACTGCGTCGATGGTCGTGGAGTTCGCGCCGTCGACCTCCTCCTGGAGTGGCGCCGTGTAGAAATTGGCCGGCCGCGTCACGTTCGGGAAGGTCCCCGCATCGACCGCGACCGCGCCGTCCTGAATCACGAGACGCTTGATCCAGCCGCTGTCAGAACTCTCTGATCCCACGATGCGCACCGCCGCGGTATCACCGAGCGGCAGGTTCACCATGCCCTTGATCTCGTGGTTGATGCCGCCGCCGGAGGTCGTATCAGAGATCACGTCCTCGCCCGAGGCGGCGAAGGTGCCGAGCTGCGGAGGGTTCGGCACCAGTTTGACGGTGCCGCCCATGGAGCTCGAGCCGTACAGGGTGCCCTGGGGACCGCGCAACACCTCGACTCGGCTGAGATCGTAGAGAGTGGGGTCGATCTCCTCCTTGCCGAGCTGCGCCGAGGCCGGTGACGACAGCGGCGTCTCGTCGAGGTAGAAGCCAACCATTGAGGTGTTGCCGCCGGCGGAGTTCAGACCGCGCATTTCGAATTCGGTCTGACCCGGGCCGCTGGTGCGCATGGAGATGCCGGGTACCGACAGGGCGAGGGAGTTGAAGTCCACAATTCCGCGGTCCGCGATGTCTTGTTCCGACACCGCCGTGATGCTTGCGGAGGTCTCCTGAACGGTGGAGACGCGCTTGGTCGCCGTGACCGTCACCTCGGCGAGTTGCCCCGAGATGTCGCTCGCGGTGTCGGCATATGCGCTTGGGACGAGCGCTACCCCGAGTGCTATTGCGATCGCCTGCGCGATGGTGCTTCTTGGTGTTCTTGAAATCATGGTGTTGCTCCCACTCTCAGTCACTGTCGCCAGAATGAACTCGGCTCACGGGACGCCGGCGCTGTTTTCTTATTATACATGTAGATGCAGGTCAAGCAGCTTTGCTCGCAGTTGTCGTAGAATCGCAACATACACCCTGGGGTACCGAGGCGGACACCAAGATCCCGGTTGATGCCATGCAGCTCATCGAGGGCGGAATCAAGTTTCGCAGCGACCCTCGCGATGTTGCGAATTCGTTCGATGACCTGAGCGACGTTGCGCATACGGCTCTCGGCGTCTGGACGGATTCCGTAGCTGTGAGTTCGTGAGTAGCGAGCACGATGCATCGGCTAGCCGGTGAACCCGACGGAATTTCCCGGCAACACAGGACGGACCAATGGACAGATAGAGCCCACACCGAGTCGGGTGCTTCGCGGATCCATGCAAGCTGGGGACTGTTCGAGCTTGCGCGGCTTGTTTCCACAGCCTAGCTTGTATCGCAATTGCGATGCAGCCGGAGTCGGGGATGTCGACCACCCGATCAAGAACGCTGCCCCCACTATGCGTTTCGGAGCAATTGCGCGCCGATGCCGAGAGCGTTCTGGCCCCTGGGGAGACGCTGTCCGCGTTCGTCATGGACGCCGTTTCCAGGAGCGTCGACTTTAGGAAGTCGCAGCAGGACTTTGTACAAAGGGGTCTCGCGAGCGCGGAGCGTGCCCGAGCGAGTGGGCAGTACGCGTCGGCCAAGAACGTAGTCGCCAACCTGCGGAAACGGCTTGAACGAGCGCGGCGCACACCTGGGTGACCTACACGGTTCGCCTAACGCCGGAAGCTGAGGAAGGCCTCCACCGCCTGTCCAGTTTGCTCCTGGAACTCGATATCGACGCCGCCGAGCGCGCCGGCGATGCGAGTGAGAACGTTTTCCGGCTCCTGGCGTATTCGCCGTTCTCTTGCCGGAAGGCGCTTCTCGCGGGCAACCCGCGAATTCGCGAAGTCTTGATTCCATTTGGGCGCTCTGGATATGTGGCGCTGTTCGAGATTGAAAACGGGTGGACCGTCACAGTCTGCGCGGTCAGGCGCCACCGAGAGCAGGATTACCACTGAAGAGATGTTGCGGGAGTAGGGATCAGTCCCGGGACTGGCACAAGACCATTCCGCCGCGTACTCGGAGCAAGCAGGTCGGTCGCGTATTGCTCTGCCGATCTAGGTGACCGCTCGCGCGAGGGGGAGTTGTTAGCTCGGGACCCCAACCTGGGTAAGCGTCCGGCTCTGGCCGCATTGACAGCTTGAACGTGGGTCAGGCTGCGGCTTCGAGGGTA
>Ga0209415_10006654_pt1 | contig 20440 bp, 23 predicted proteins | sample PeaSoiSIISIP2007_FD_187696 | JGI IMG/M metagenome (GOLD analysis project Ga0209415, IMG submission 187696) | Peat soil microbial communities from Weissenstadt, Germany - SII-SIP-2007 (SPAdes) (version 2) | ecosystem: Environmental > Terrestrial > Soil > Wetlands > Peat | place: Germany...
AACGCAGTATGCATTTACTGCTTAATAGGAGGAAATTATATTTAAGGAAGTTTTGGTTTTCACTGCACTTGTCACAATGGCGATGACCAATCCTGTCAGTTCGCAGCAATCTCCACCAACGTCCGAACAAGCGAAGCGGATCGAGGCGCTGGTCAACAAGGCTGCGGCACTGGTCGAAACCCAAGGAAAGGCGGCCTTCTCCGAGTTTAGAAAACGCGATAGCGAATGGTGGTTCGGTAACACGTATCTATTCGTCTACGATAAAAACATGAATGTGTTACTCAACCCCGCTTTCCCGAAGCGAGAGGGTACCAATGTACATGGCGATAAAGATGTCAACGGCAAGCTCTTTCAAGACGAGTTTATGAAAGTGATTCATTCCAAGGGGTCAGGCTGGGTCGATTATATGTTCCCTAAACCCGGGCAGACCCAACCGTCCCGGAAATGGAGCTACGTGAAGGCGGTGAAGATAGATGGAACGACGGGGCTGATCGGTGCAGGATTCTATCCTGAGGAAAACTAGCTGGCAGTTTCTCGCAAACCGCCGCCATCGATTTGCTCACTACGGTAGGAGACAGCCGCCGTTCGTTACGTGGCGAAACCGCGCTTCGCGGTTCCGCCTCTGCGGCCTCTAGGAGCCTGACAATGACCAATGCCAAAATATTCTAAAAAGTTATAATTTGACAAACATGGTCTTTCGTGATTGAAGGAAATAAAGGAGACAAGGCTAACTGAAAAACAAGGGAGGAGGAGCTAAAATATGAGAGGAACAGACCACATCCATAGGATGAAGAGACATGTTATTGTAGTAACAACTTTTGTAATGGTGCTGCTGGTAATGTCAGTATCTGTCGTTTTAGCGGCTATCCTTCCTAAGGTCGTGATAGTGGCGACTGGAGGAACAATAGCGAGTAAAATCGATCCCAAAACAGGGGGCCTTGTTCCTGCGGTCAGCGGTGATGACCTTGTTGCATCGGTACCAGGGTTGAAGGACATTGCCGAGGTGGAAGTAGTCAATTTCAGCAACATGCCAAGCCCCTATTATACCCCGCAAAAATGGTTTGAACTTTCACAGAAGGTCAATGAGATACTGGCCCGGCCTGACGTGTCTGGTGTAATCATTACTCAGGGACTCGATTCAATGGAGGAAACCGCATACTTCCTTGATCTGACCAACAAGACAGACAAGCCGATAGTTTGTACCGGTGCTAAGCGGGACGCTTCTCAGTGGGATACTGATGGACCACGTAATATCCTGAATTCTGTGCGTGTAGCCATTGCAAAAGAGGCTATTGGTCAGGGAGCAATGGTAGTCCTTAACAGTCAAATAAATGCAGCACGAGAAGTTACCGACACTAGTAAGGAACGATTCGAGACATTCACGTCCGGCCAGGCAGGCTTCCTGGGATACGTGGACGACGATCGAATCCTCTTTATTCGAAAATCGCTGAGACGCCAGATGCTCCCAATCAAAGGGACGCCCCCACCTGTAGACATTGTGGTCATGTATGGAGGGGCTGATGGAAAGTTCATCGATAACGCCGTCGAGTCTAGTACTCAGGGAATAGTGGTCGTGGCCGATGGGGTAGGCAATGTGAATGCAGAAATGTATGAGGCAATCAAGAGGGTCCGTGACAAGGGAATCGCTGTGGTCATAAGTTCCTGGGTTCCTAATGGCAGGGTGCGGCCCAAATACGGGTTCAATGGTGGTAGTACAACACTCGCCAAACTGGGTGCTATCTTTGCAAACGACCTTGGCCCAAAAAAGGCGAGAATATTGCTCATGATAGCTATGGAAACCACTAGGGATGTTAAAGAACTTCAGGACATTTTCAACAAATAACTTAAAACAGGTGAAGTTTCAGAAAAATTGATTTATCTTGCTAGCGTGCGACGCAGATGGCATTTCCTGGTGAGTTCTCATAACGGGGCGCACCTGCTACGGTATTATTCCGTTTTTTTAGTATTCTTATTTGCGAAAGCCTCGACTGATGACTGGGATAAAGAAGAATAATCATCACCCACGCTCGTGCTATAGCAATGTGGAGTTCGATCAATATCACCCTCAGCCACAGAGGGATTGCTCGGGTCCCTCTATGTGCACTTTTCAACCAGAAATCGATGCAACAGTCAATGGTGGGCTGACCACCCGCCGAAAGGGCTTTTAGGTAGTCCGAACATGGACGTGATCTTCGTACCAAATTTTGACGTAACCCTCATATTGAAAGGAGGGTGAGATGATGAAGAGCAAGGTTTGGACTGTGGTCTGTGTGTTAGTTGCTTTTGGTCTGGTTGCATGTGGTAGTGGTGGAGGAGGTTCGTCGAGTAATAATAGTGGGAATACAAGCTCACTAGCAATGAAAGGGACATCGGGAAATGCAGTAAATATGAATGGAACGCGGACGGGCTGTAAACATTTCAATCAGGCTCAGCAAGATCAGCTAATCGTGGCAAATGCAAATAGCGTTGCCATCGCTTATTCTTCCTCCATTTGGTCTGCCACGACAACTTCTAATTGTCAGCAAACTGCTAGCCCCGACGCGATCATGACGGTAACTCAGACGGCCTCTCTGGGCGCGGAAGCAGCTGCAATCTGGACTGACGAAAGTGGTTCCACCTCACAGCCTTCAGGCGTACCAGCCAATGCACAAGCCACCAAGGTAAAATCAGTGTATCATTCTGCGATAATGACAGTGAACTCGGCGTCATGGGTAGATAGCTTTAATGGTGATGGCATGTCTGGAAAGACCGACTGGGCTGTAGGAGTACCAACTAATGTGCTTAATTGTACTGCCTTGATTCCTTCAGCTAAAGTCGTAGATTATTGGGTGGTCGATGATAGCTCCACACAATTAAAATTGTACGATCAAACCATTGGGACGTTGCCTTATCAGGTCGATAGCATCAATCCCTTATTGAAGTAGCAGCCACATTAATTTAAATAGATGAGTTGCCGTATAACATAGGGATTCAGCCGTTTCCAGAATGAGCATTCTGGGTATCTCTGAGAAGCAATCTAATGGTTTTACTAAAACATGGAGGTACATTATGATTATAATTAGGCTCAGAGCTGTTATCATCGGACTTGCATTTGTAATTATTTGTGGTTGTGCACCTGCAAAAAACCCATATTATCCAAAAGCAACTGAAGGTTTCCAGTCAAAAGGTTTTGTAGAAGAGACTTGTAAAAAGACGTTCACCAAAATTAAAGAAATTCTTGCAGACAATAAAATTTCTATCGATCAATCAAACGATACAGAATATAAGATAGGAACAGGTTACCTGGAGGGGGACACAGTGATGGATAACAGAAAGGTCATCTACCATCGCTACAAATATAACATTTCTCTTTCAGAAGAAAAGGATAACCGATGCAAAATAAACATAGCAGCGATTATTGAATCTTCTTCGAAATCAGCTACATGGCATGATACCAGCGATTATAACCCAGCGTTGGTGAAACAACTTGAGCAGTGGCTTTATGAAAAAATTGAAAAGTAATTTATGGTGAAACACAACAGCAAAAATTACTGTACACCAAGCCATGTAACAAAATTTGAAGAATAGTCTTCAGCTCCACGCCACGCGTCTCTGTTTATGCAATAAAATTAATAGTTTCAGATGCTTGAAATTTGCCGACCTTTAAATGTGCTTTAATATAAATAGTTCTCGATAAAGCCAAATCCTTCGTAAGAGGGGGACGGAAAGTCACGGATCTTAAAACCTAAGATGACCGAGCTGCTGTAAAATGATTCCTGTCGACATGCTCGGCTTTTTTTAGGGGGTGATGTTAATACTAAGACTCTTGGAGATGTAAACTCATTAGGTGTTGTTCTATGAGCGCAAAGCTGACGCACGCGTTTATACGCAAGCTACAACTTATTTAGTCCCCGATACTTGCGTAATATAGAAATTATGCGCTAACAGGTGTTTGCGATGAGAACCGCTATCTTTTAGAACTGATAAGTATCGAATCAATAACCCCGCAGCAAGCTGACGGGGTATAAAGGAAGATTGTTCAACTGAGAAACCTGCGGTTTCTCTCACTCTTCCCTCTATATGGTGACCACGCAGCAAGCTACGCGGAATAGCAAGTTTAACTATTTAGTGCATTAACCTTTCAGTTGAATATTTAAACATGTGTGATCCCTCAATTTTGTTTTTGACCATTGACCGTTAGGGAGTAATGCAGGAGATATTATGAGACGTTTCGTAGCGATTATTATCGTTGCTGCGTCTTTCGGATTGTGGCGAGTTTCTTTAGGCGAAATATTCGAGCGGGTCGTTGATATTCCGACGCGACCTGGGGTAACGCAACGATTTCTCTACCTCGCGCCGGAGCATCCCAAAACCGCTGTTATCCTGTTTGCAGGTGAGCATGGCGGTCTTAAAATATCTCAGGAGGGCGGTATTGGATCATTGAAAGATAACTTTCTAGTGCGGACGCGTCAACAATTCGTTGAGTAGGGTCTGTCAGTGGCTCTTGTTGATGCGCCCTCTGATCGTCAAAGGCAGGAGTTCGCCGGTGGTTTCCGTCAAAAGCCCGAACATGTTACTGATATAAAAGCAGTAATTGCATGGCTCAAGAAGCAAAATAATGTGCCTGTCTGGCTGATTGGGATAAGTCGCGGAACGCAATCCGCTACATTCGTTGCCACACAATTAAGCGTCACAGAGGGTGGTCCCGATGGTTTGGTCTTGATGTCGACAATCCTGTCGGATACCAATGAACGCGCTGTGCCTGAAATGCCATTGGAAAAAAACTCCATCCCCGTTCTAGTGGTCCACCACGAGCAAGACGACTGTAAATATTGCTCATATCGTGACATCCCTATTCTTATAAATAAACTTAATGGAGCTCTAAGAAAAGAATTGATCACCGTTTCAGGGGGAGTAAGCCAAGGCGATCCCTGCAAGGCTTTTGCTCATCATGGCTTTAACGGTCGGGAGAAGGAAGTAGTCAGCACAATTGCCGAATGGATCCTGTTTAAGTAGATCAGTTATGAAGGTCGTGTAGAGCAGCGCGAAGCTCGTCACAATGATTCCAATCAGCAAAGATAGGGGCCCTATGAACAGCACCCATAACCCACGTAAATTGATGCATGTTCCAAACTATATTGGGATGTTATCTGGAAACCAATTAAGTACTTATTCTGGGATGTTGAGTACGAGGTCTGCTCACTAATGGTTAGGCGTATACTATACGAAGGGATAAAAGAACATGCGTAGCTTGGTGGCGATTCTATTCAGCCTCATTACGGTCCTGTTCGGCCACATTGCTGTGGCCACGGGCAATGATCTCGGGGTTGTACTTTTGCATGGAAAGGGAGGATTGCCTTCCGGACATATTCGTGAATTGGCCGCCGCCCTTGAAAGCAAAGGTTATCTTGTTTCGACCCCTACAATGCCGTGGGCGCAGAATCGAATATATGATGCTTCGTTCGAGGAGGCGATGAACGAGATAGATCGGGAGGTCGCCTCTCTGCGGCAGAAGGGTGCGAAATTCGTGGTCATCGCGGGTCATAGCTTGGGCGCGAATGCCGCCCTTGGCTACGTTGCGTCACGGGACAGAGTCGAAGGGATTATTGCGTTGGCTCCCGCTCATACACCCGACCTGCAGGGGTTCAGCAAACGAGTGGGGCCGGACGTCAGTCGCGCGAGAGCTCTAATCACGGCCGGAAAAGGGAAAGAGAAACAGCGTTTTACCGACGTCAACCAGGGACGAGATGTACAGGTCACGGCGACCGCAGAAGTCTACCTCAGTTGGTTCGACCCGAACGGGCCCGCGGTAATGCCCAAATCCGCAGCCTCGTTCAAAACCCCTACTCCACTGCTGGTCGTCATCGGGAGTGGCGAGCGCAATGCGCAGGGGAAGGATTACTTTTTTGACAAGGCACCACCTCATGCCAAAAGCAGATTTGTCACAGTTGCCGCTGACCACTTTGCGGTGCCGAGTGCAGCGATTGAGGAGGTCATAACTTGGCTGGGCGCGTTACGACAGTGAACGGGTACGCCTATCCGAGCTTTGCAGCGGAAGCGCCACAGGCGGCGTGCGAACTTGTCGTCTGTTCGCATAATAACTCCTTTTGCAGATTGTAACTTTCAACCAGAAGTCGATAATAGTTAAGACTATTTGAAATTGCGGACTCGTAGGTGGAGACGAGATAGACATAATGCTTGACGTGATGTAGAATCGCGGTTGAAGCATGCTGTCCGGACCCATTCCTGGTACTGTGTATATATGATAAAATAAATTGATTTCCATGTTTCATGTAGTATTCTTCAATCATTCGTATCTAGTCATTTTTCTACACATACAGCATACCCATACGACAACATGGCCGAGAAATCATAAATATTTTCGTCAAAAGGCAGTATAGCTGATGATGTAGTTTGTTTATTGCTATCCTCTGAAGACTTTGGGGAGTTTATGGCAAGAGGAGTAAAGATCATAAGCCTCTGGCTCGGTCTGATAATGGCGGCAGGATGCGTAAAGAGCCATGTGAACCTGGAGGATAGTGGTTTGTCCCGTTCGCGCACGTTGATCGTCGGATCAATCGGAAATGACGAGAAGGGGCTGCCCCTTTTCGGAACGCCCCTGACGGAGAGACCTTCCAAAGAGGGTGAGCACTTTGCTATCCTGCGCCTGACTGGGGACCGGCCCACATTGAGCTGCGACATCGTCGTAGTCGGGCGGAATCCGGACTTTCACAAACCGATCCAGGCGGTATACGAGTGGACAGGAAAAGGGTTTAGACTCGGTTTGGGCGTTACGGGATTGATGGCCCAACTTCTCCAGGGGGCAACCGGCCCACCGCAGGTGGTGCTCGTAATCGTTTTCGCGCCAATTGTTGCAGGAACTGCCGGCGGATTCGTCGTGGGCGTGGCCGACGGGATCGTGATAACCACTGAGGAGCTAGGCAAGATAGTGACAAAGGACGAGCGGCTTATTACATGCACCAGCTATGAATATGACGACCTCGATCGTCTCACGCTCATGCGCATGTTTACGGCCGATCGCACCCAAGAACTGGTACGCACTACGTTCGAATATGAGGGGCCCAGCAGGGTGCCGACAAAAGCCGTGGTCAAGAGCTTGGTAGAAGGCGCAGAACAGGAGGTAAGGTAAGCCATCCCGGATCAACCGTAACGTTCGGACGCTGCTAAATACGATATGAAAATCGCGTGACAACAGAGATAATATTTATACTTTGATGCTTCCTGGAGCTCACGACAGTTTCATTTTATTGAAATTGTAATTTTCATCTTGAAGCTGTTATCGCATACCTTAAAAACTTTCATTTATTCCCTAGTTTCATTCTTGGCAACAGTTGAATTATCAAGCAGAATCCAATATGCATACCCTTAATATACCCCATCGAAAATATTGACAAATCTTCATATCGATGCTTGTATTTAAGTAGTTCTCGATAAAGCCAAACCCTTTGCAAGAGGGGGACGGAAAGCCACGGGTCTTATAAGACCAAGACGGCCGAGCTGCCGAAGGATGATGCCTTTGGTAAGTTCGGCCTTTTTATTTGGATTACGATCAACAGCGAAAGAGACGAGAAGGAAGCATGAGGGGCTACAGATTTATAAGAGCATTAATGTATATCCTGGCGAGTCTCACGCTGACCCTGACCTCCTGTGGAGGAGAAGGTGGAGGCACACCTCCACAATACACAGGAGTCGGGCAAGTCGAGCAATTTAATGGAGTAGGCAGAAGTACCGCGGTACTGAGGGCTATTAGCATTACGCCGATTAACCCTCTTGGCATCAACTCTGGAACACAACTCAAATTTAGCGCAAGGGGCTATTTCTCAGACAATTCCGAGCAGGATATAACAACGTTGGTGGTCTGGACTTCATCTGACACATCAATTGCAACCATTAGTAATGAACTAGGCACAAAAGGACAGGCAATAACAGTATCGAGAGGGTATTGCAGCATTTCCGCAGCGCTGGATGGCATTTCGAATTCAACAATCATAGGCATTAACTAATGTCATTAACTTGTGGATGATGTGGAAGGAAAAAGCATTGTGGACGTAAAAAAGGAGGACATATGCGAGTAGCTAAATTTATCATCGTTCTTTTGTTCTTACTCATGAGCTCCTCAGCATTCGCCCAAAATCTGCTGCCCCCGATGGCTCTTGTCGAGCCGAACATGACAGTGAATCTTAATACCGCAGTACAATTGGATGGCACCCACTCCTATGACCCCAACGGCCTACCGATCGTGGCTTGGAGCTGGGTGGTAGTCTCTGCTCCGGCAGGTGCTGCGAATCCGTTGTCAGCCACGAACATTGCGACACCGACGTTTACAGGGAATGTGCTCGGCCAGTACTACCTCAGCCTGACGGTGGAAGACAATGCCCAACTCTGGAGTAATCAGGCTTTTGAATTGATCACCGTCGTTCAGAACCAGCCGCCAGTTGCACTGCCCCCGGTAGCTAGTGCCGGGCCGAACATGTCGGTGAATCTTAATACCGCGGTACAACTTGACGGTACGCACTCCTACGACCCCAATGGCTTTCCGATCGTGGCTTGGAGCTGGGTGGTAGTCTCTGCTCCGGCAGGTGCCGCGAATCCACTGTCAGCCACGAACATTGCGACACCGACGTTTACAGGGACCGTGCCCGGCCAGTATTCCATCGGCCTGATGGTGGAAGACAATGCCCAACTCTGGAGTGGCCAGAGTACTGTAACAATCACTGTCGTCCAGAACCCGCCGCCTTTTCCGGTGCCCCCGTTGGCTTATGCCGGGCAGAACATGACGGACATTCAAGGAACCACGATACAACTTACCGGCACGGCTGTCGACCCCAACGGTCTTCCTATCTTGGCTTGGAGCTGGGTGGTGGTCTCTGCTCCTGCTGGCGCGCCTAATCCGCTAGGCGCCGCTGACACCCCGACGCCGACGTTTAATAGTTCCATCCTCGGCCAGTATTACCTCAGCCTGACTGTGTTCGACGGCCAACTCTGGAGTAATCAGGCTTTTGTAACAATCACTGTCGTCGCGCTCCTGCCTCCGGTTGCGGTGATTAACGCCACACCCACCAGCGGCCCCGCGCCGCTGACTGTGCAGTTCGATGGGACGCAGAGTTACGACCCACAGGGCGGGGCGCTGCAATACGCATGGGAGTTCGGCGATGGGAATTCTGCGACAACACCAATAGCTTCAAACACTTACATCACGCCCTCGCCCGCACCCTACGAAGCGTGTTTAGTAGTTGTGGACCCGCTTGACGCAGTCGGTGAGGTGTGCATCCAGATCTACGTCCTTCCGCCACTGCCCATTGCCAACGCCGGGTCGAGCCAGACAGTACACGCAGGGAAGGTTGTAACGCTGGACGGAAGCGGCAGTTCTGATCCTTCAGGACTCGTCCCGCTGACCTACGCCTGGAGCTTCGTTTCCGTTCCTCCGGGCAGCACAGCCACCCTCTCAGGCCCAACCTCTGTTCACCCGACATTCACCGCGGACCTGGTGGGGAATTATGTGATACAGCTCGTCGTTACCAATAGTACAGGGGTACAAAGCAGTCCTAGCACCGTCACCATAAGTACCACCAATACCGCACCGATCGCCAACCCGGGGCCTGATCAGGTCATCATCCAGGTCGGGACCACTGTCCAGCTCGATGGATCCCATAGCTATGATCCTGACGGCGACACGATAACCTATCTCTGGACCATAACCACCAAACCGCAGAATAGCTTAGCCACACTCGCCAGCGCCACTACAGCTACTACTTCTTTTGTTGCGGATGTCGACGGGACCTATGTCATCACACTGGTGGTTAGCGACCCCTGGGTGCCAAGCTTACCGAAAACCGTTACCGTGAGCTTTGAAAACGTTAAGCCGGTGGCCGACGCGGGTGCCGCGCAAGCAGGAGTAGTTGGAACTCCTGTTACTCTGGATGGCAGCGGCAGTTCTGATGCCAATTTGCTTCCTTTAACGTACCAGTGGAGTTTCGTCCTGGTTCCGACAGGGAGTCAAGCAGCAATCACAAACCCCTCGGCAGCGCAAGCGACCTTTGACCCAGACCAGCCCGGTATCTACATTGTACAGCTGATCGTCGCAGACAGTTTCCTCACCAGCGACCCCAGCACGGTCCAGATTAAAGTGGTGAGCCAGCTGACCGAGATTCATACGCTTCTCAAGAACTTGATTGACTACATCGGCTCTCTGGATCGCAGGGACTTCAAGAACTGCTCTATGCGGAACGACCTGATCCGCATGCTGCAGGATGTTATGACCGACGTCGAGCAACGACATCAGGGAGATTCCCTGAATGACTTGAATGGTATTGTCAGGAGAGTAGACGGTTGTACCGTCTCAGGAGCACCGGACAGGGATGACTGGATCATCGATTGTCAGGCGCAAACGGCTGTGTACAGTCAACTTATGAGTATTATTTCGGAGGTCAAGGAGTTAATGAGCGAGTAATGTTGATCAGTTCACGCATAGGTAAGGACTTTGAGGTCCTTAGCCCACGCGAGTCTAAGTGCCGCATGATTCAGAGTGTCCTTCGAAAGGAGGTTTGTATGGTTGCCATAACTCGATCGCGTTTTACATTTTGCTGCTTTATGTGCGCACTGTTATGCATGCTGGTTATCTTCACCCCGAGTGTTGGCCGTGCGCAGGCAAAGGTGGAGATTTACCCGTTCCAATCAATAACACTCACCGATAAGCAATTTCTCATGGGTGAAAAGGATGGTACGCCCGTTACGCTGGCGGGCATGCTTCGCTTGCCTCACCCGGGCAATGATCGACTGCCGGCCGTCATTTTGCTACATGGCTCGGGAGGAATAGCTGAGTACGTCACCGATTGGGTGCAGGATCTGAATGCCATAGGTGTAGCCACTTTCGTCATCGATAGTTTCTCGGCGCGAGGTATCAATAATACCAGGTACGATCAGTCCCAGCTCGGCCGGCTGGCGATGATCTTCGATGCCTATCGCGCGCTCGAGTTGCTCGCCAAACATCCGCGAATCGACCCAGCGCGGATTGCTGTTATGGGCTTTTCTCGGGGTGGTCAGGCAGCGCTTTACGCGAGCGTGAAGCGCTTTCAGCGCATGCATGGTCCAACCAACTTAGAGTTTGCCGCGTACATCCCGTTCTACCCGAACTGCACCACAACCTTTCGCGATGAAGAAGACGTGTCTGACAAGCCGATTAGGCTTTTTCATGGCACTGCGGACGACTGGGTCCCGATTGCACCATGTCGTGACTACGTTGCGCGGCTGAAAGCGAAAGGCAAGGATGTGCAACTGACAGAATACGCCGGCTGTTATCACGTGTTCGATGGGAAAATGATGAAGCCGCCGGTGAGGCTTGAGAAGGCGCAAACGCCGAGGCAATGCCAGCTTGCGGAGGTACAGGATGGGGTTATCATCAATATTAAAACCAAGGAACCCTTCACCTGGGCCGATCCGTGCGTACAATATGGAGTGACGATGGCTTATGATGAGAAGGCGTCCACCGATGCCAGAAAAGCAGTCAAAGATTTAGTTACCGCTGTACTAAAGCCATAAAGATAGATACGTTGACAGCCGCTCGAGCGGACGCTGGTTGCAGCAGTTCGCTCGAGTCAGGCTTTATCCGCACTTCTACTGCAACCACGCGAAAATCAGCTAAGTATGAAAGTTACAACCCGTATCCGATGATAGTTTCAGCAGGTCGAAATTACACAGTAGTAGGTGTATCTGAGATCTGTTTGAGTACGTCACTTTGCTAATTTTCACGTTGTATACTGCATCTCTTTTTGTAGAGCACACCGAAAAGTAGTAGTAGATTTATTTTCCGAACTACTGAAACTTGTAATAAATACAGAAGGTAGAATTGAGCGTTAAGGCTAAACTCCACAACCACGAGTTGGAAAGACAAACCTGATCTAGACTGATGTCGTTTCTCTACCAAATAATAACGATAATCTGATATATCAACTACCGGAAATCTCAAAGTATTCTTTAAACAATTGGGCCGCAAGCTTTGCGCCTTCCTCCGATAGGGCGACGGATTTCGCCTTTCCTTTCGGATTGCTTATATATCCTTTTTCGTATAGGCGGTCCATCGTGTCCCAATCAAAACCTTTCCAGGCACGATAGCCATATTTATCTTTTGTCGTGACGAGATGTAACAGTGCAAGCGTTATCGAATCAACTTTATCTTTGTCGAATTCCATTTATAGACACTCCCCTCTTCGAACTAACTGGGCTTACATGATGCGGCACTCATCAATCAAATGATTGGATAGCATTCGGCTAGTGAATGTCGAGGTTACATGATTTTTAAAGATAATTATACGGTATCGGCATAGAGCAAGTGAGAATATTTTTGGCTGGTTGTTCTAAAAAATTCTGGTTGATAAAAGCGGTAAAGAATAAACTACGACAATTCTACGACAGTCGTGGGGAGATGAGTTTCAGTCGCACTGCAACCCAATGAAATGATTAATTTCTGAAGGTAACCCGAACACTTGTAATCGCCTTGAAGAGGCGCTTTTTTCGACAAAAAAATAAATTACAAAAATGTGATATAACTAATTGATTTTATAAATATAATTGGCGTCCCCAAGGGGATTTGAACCCCTGTTATCGCCGTGAAAGTCATAAGAGACTGAAAAACATAACCCTTGATTTGTAACCTGGTTTCCCGTTTTTCTTGAACAATCAGAGCGTTAACAGAATTATAAGCATTCGGTCTGTTATGGTGTCCATGCCCTTTTGGATATTTTTTAGCACAAATTTAGCACAGTCCTGTTTCGTTGAAGACTTATGAACTTCAAAAAGACCATTGATATGTCCCTGTTTTAATATTCTTAAAAAAAATCATCCGGGACATTATATTTTTTTATCAATTAAATGCCAAGCGTTCAGGTATGAGGAGTAATCAAATGCTGTCTTATTATTTTGTAGAGTGGCTTTTTTCTCTCTTATTTCTTTCACTTGCGTGTTATTCTTTTCCAGATGGAAGTAGAAACTGTATTTTCCATTTTTGTCGGGGCTTTTGTGTTCAATCTTTTTTATCAAATCCTTCATAGGAACGATTATATAATGTTTTTCAAATTTATGGCTCCCCCTCTCACTATCAGTAGATGGGTAGTAAATTATGAATATGTAGAAATCGACATTAGCTCTATTACGTTGTATCCTTTTCTTTGTTTCCTGATGCCAAGTATTATTTTTATAATATCGGCTTTCCTTTATTTGAAAGGTTATGCTGTTTTTTTTGGCTTTTGATATTGCGAGCAAATCAACGCCTGTATCTTTAAGGGGGAAATACACATTTAGTTTATCGGGATATTTACTGAAAAGCTCCTCCGCAAAAATTAGTTCGCCAGGTTCTATTGACCAGAAATTTTTTATTGTCATAGTTAGTAAAACTCCTTCAAATTTGAATCACGCATTCATAGAATACTCACTCTGAGAAATCATTTTTTTAGCCAGGAAGTGCCATATCAACAATAATAATTTTAAGCTGCAAAGGTTCGGCCTAGGCATCCTATCAAAAGTGCAACTTTTATGAAGTATTGCGCAATATGTTAAAGCCTGGCATGGCTCCCCATCGTGGACAAAAGTGGGCACTGGGAAGAATACATACATTATGATGAATCAGCTATAAACGGTCATGATCCATGATTAGTCTTTCGCTGATTTCCTCAGGGTTATAACTTTATTAATTGCATTGTTAATAACCGAATGAAATTCTTGTGGTAGCGAACTTTGGACAGTACCTAAATTACTTAAAAGAAAACCTAAAGTTGTTTTCCAATTTAAATAGCCACTTCCTGAACTAATTTGGTTTTGTATTTTAGAAATCATCTCGTTGAGAACTGCTTTTCCTTCTTCTTTTTTCCCCAATTCCAAATATGCCCCTGCTAAGTAAGGATAATCTGACTGCCAAACTCCACTTGATTCCACTTGTTTGGATTGCTCTAAAAATTTAACTGCCCAAGCATAGTCTTTCTTCTTGTAAGCATCTTCTCCAGCTCTTGCAAGATCAAGTTCGTTGGTACGAATTTCGGGGAACAATTCGTCATATTTTGATGTACTAGCGACCATTTCAGGATTTGGCTTTGCGCTTGCTGTCATATTCCCCGCAGAAATAGTTAATACTACTCCTGTTAAAGTCACTGTTTGATTTGCTACAGTAGCATTTTGTTCTTGTTTCAAATATGGGAGCACTGATAAAAATTTTATATACTCATCTTTAGACATTATCCCATTAGCGTATGCTACACATAACCTAAACTCAACAGTTTCCACAACCTGAAGATCAGGAATTTCTGTGCGAACCCTTTGATATACTTGCTGTATGCTTACGCCGGCTTTTACTGCATCAACTACTTTCGGAATAACCGCATCTGCCGAGGCCGTAACAGCTGAACGTAAAACATCTGGCGGCGGCTGAAAACACGTTACAATGGTTCCGTTAGGCCCTGGAAGCTGCTGTGGAATGCTTTGTGAAACACCATTACATGAAACCATAAGCAGCATCATAAAAAGAAAATGTGATGAAACCAATATCTTTGGAATAGCCTTCATATCTGACCTCCTTATAAATGGATTCGCATTATCATCGGATTTAGTCCATCGTGGCAGAAATCGAAACTGCCTGGCATCCCCCACTTCGGCAACACGGGGGCCTGAAAATACCTCAGAAGCATATCACACTTTGCATTTAATGGAAATAATTTACTTAAGAGAGGAAACTACAGAATATAGTGCAGCGCGCGCAACACCCCTAAAAGGGAAAAGTGCCGGTATTCATTATGCTTGGCTCCTCAAGGCTGATAAAGCTGAGCAATGGGAAGAACTTATAATTCTTTAACGTTTGAAATCACCGGCCTGCACGGCGTTTCACGCAGGTCCGGTGGACTGATGGGTTGGGCGTTATCACTTAGCACCTTTTTTTCTGCCCACACCCAAGTGCACTGGACAATGCCAAGCGGTAGCAAAATGTTCCAGCAGTGCACGTTTGCGATCATTTTCCTCTACAATACATTGAAAGGTATAGCCGTCTCGGAGTTTCTTACCATTACCCTTTAGGTGGACCTTTACGAATGAGGACTGTGCATTGAGATGGTTGCGAAGACGCTGAAATAGTCCCTCTTTCCCTCGGAGACTTCTTCCGACATGTACAACTCGGCGTGCCCTGTCTCTGATAACGTAGACTCCTTGGGAGCGGGGGGCTTTGAGCGATTGGCGTGGTTGTGGGAACGGGATTAACCGCCGTGCGTTAAGCCTATCAAACAGTGCTTCGATGCGCTGTCTTTCATTGTCTTGTCCTGGCATTTTGGCTCCCCTGGGAAATATGAATGAAAGAAATAATTTCGCTCAATTCGCCCTGGACGTCTGGGTGACTCTTTTTTCCCAATATCTTAAAAGTCTTTTTTCGTATAATCTTTGGCTGATGAAAGCAGAAATAATCAGTATGAGGCCGGAAGAATAATATATATTTCTTTCAAATAATGGCTTTGAACAAGGACCATAAAAATATGCAGTAATGAGAATAGTATACAATCCGGACAGATACATCATTATTATAGATGACAGCCAAAGATCATACCTTTGCTTAAATTTCTCCTCTGCTGTTGTTTCTATATCGATTTGGCGATTATCATTCAGCGACGGCCAATGGCAGATCAAATATAATCGAGCTGATAGCCAATTATTTTTTATCTTTTTTGCATCTGCAAGCCTCATATTCTCAAATATTAGATCGCCAGCTATTGAGATTATTAAAAACAAGCTTGATCGAAACCAGTAATACGATATTGCACCAAAGCTGAACATGATCAGAACGCCGAACAAACTTGCTGTCTTATTTAAAGGATTACTATCTCCCAAAATTGAATAGTATACAAAATACGACCAAGAACCGGTTATCAGATATTTTAGTATCTGATTTATATTTAGATTTTTCAATACGTCGTCCATGGAGTTCCTCTTAGCGCGGGGCTAAGTGGCGTGCCGTTGTTTGGCGCGTCCCTTGAAGTGTTTGTTATCGGGCATTAAACGATTCGCTTCCACCGTTTGAACGTAGCAACATCTTCAACTGACAGATCAAACCACTCGCCCTCACCACGTTTATCGGAGAAGCGTTTATGCCAATAGGCCTCCACGCCAATTGGGTCGTCTGTTTGGATGCTATGAACCGTTGTCGGCGGGACTGGAATTTTGATAGCAAGCTGCCTTTCACGGCTTCCTACTGAGTTAGTACGACCAATCTTGTAGTGGCGTCCTGACCGCATTAGGTAGACAAACCCAGTCTCTAGTTTTGCTTTCCTCTTTTCGATAGTATTGGCTGATTTCAGCTCGCCTTGACAAAGCGTTAGTACGTCAACATGTCCAGGATGGTCTTGACAATAGTGGACAACACGTCTTAAAAGTCCTTCCTTGCCCTCCTGGTAGAAGACCGCCTGGTTGGGATATGTTTTGTCAGCTTTAGATTTCCGCATGAATTCACCCTTAACCGGAACATGCCCAAGTTCCCTTAATAAGCTGATGAACTTTTCGATCAGGAAATCTTTCGAGTATGCGGTTTGGAGTTGATTTCCCGCGTACCCAGCTTCAACCAATGCATCACTCCACCGAAGCCATAGATCAGGAAACCAATCACTTCGTCGAATTCCGGTTTCACGCTCAAAGACTCCTATTCCGGGCGCTTTCCCCCCGTTATTGTTCGCAATGCGCTTTATTTCTTCGAGTATACGGCCTTTCTCTACCATGACGTTGACCCACTTTAGATGAACATGATCACCCCCGTTTCTGTAACACGGGAGCTTATATATACAATGTGCAATTGATCATTATCATAAAACTATGATATATAATCATGTTTGTTGATGCCTGTCAATGCTTGTTTTTAAGCAATAAACGATATGCAGAAGTTGGCAATCGTCAATCACAGCACCGTCTAAATACAAATGGAGGTTATATGGTAGTAAAGACAAGGGATTATTTGAATCTAGACGAGCAAACTTTTCTATTTTGAGATGTTCAATCTTTCTGATACACTTCAGCTATGAAGCCACACAATAGAAACCGATGGAAATCAAAGATTGACCCTTGTTTTGACAAGCTCATTAAATTTTATATTGATTCTTTGTCCCAACTAGAAAACAGCTCTCGTGAAGGCCGGTTAAACTTTCCTGATGATTTTATAAAACCGATAATAGAAAAATCTGGTTGGCAAGATGCTTACAAGGTGGAAGATATAGAAACGCATAAGGATATGTTCGGTTATTTAAACAAAACCGGCATACTGCATAAAATTGACATTAACCTGATCTTCTCTGCAATTAATGCATTCGAAAATCCCGAAGAAATCCTAAAAATCTGCTCTGAAATGATCAAGGCTTTGCCACAGAAAGAAAGCCAACAATTTTACCTTAAAAAGATTCAATTCTTCAAAGGTCATCCTGAACTTAAACCAACTTCAAGTGACGTTCAAAAAGATAATATAGATTTTTATTCAATGATCCTATCTTTGTTCGTCCGTTATTTATTTGAAAAGGTTTACCAAGATGGTTCGGAAATAGTTAATGATGAAATCGAATATTTCAAAACATCAAATGCGGTAATTTCTCTCCTTGGCGTTATACTTTCGATCTTTTCTCAGATTGCCAACCAAATGACCTTAACGGAGCTTAAAGATAGAATCTCAAGAGGAGATGACAAAGCTGTATTCAAGGCTGTAACTATTGATAAATCTTTTTTGTATATGGAAGAGGTCAAAAACAGAATCAACCATGCGCAGCTTTCAGGTGATAATGTTTTTTTTAGTAAACTCGGTAGGGCTATAGCGAGTAACCCACTTAAGAGTCCGGCACAACATGGCAAAACCTACGCGGTATTAAATCTATTTTGGCTTATGGGGCTTTACAAACTAACCAATGAAGAGCTTTATGAGTTTTTGAAGTCCTGTGGCTTAATCCCCCCTGCTTATCCTGATGCTTTTCAGAAATTTGTCAGAAGGCATATAAAATCAGTCTACAATTTTTGACCAACTCTCAACTTGTAGACTTCACCTACAATTGTGCAATCGCGCTAGGCTGAAAAAGCCGTGAAATATGGATAGAAACATGCAGAACGTGCCTGAATTCAGGGGCGGCTCCAGGAAAAACCTAACCAATTATTGAGTAAGTCTAGCCCAGCTCACAAAATGTCTCTTTATTTTTCGTAATAAATATCAATTGCCCCAAACGAATTCCTATCCGCCTGATTTGTTTCCATTATTTGAGTAACAATAATTGAATTTGCAATGGCTTGGACAGCATTCTGAGTTTTTTTATGATTTACACAAAGTACGATTACGAATAAAATCCAACATATTAAAATTACACCAGAACTGACATTAATTAGTGATTTCGCCGACTCATTTAAGTATGTCAACTGTATAGATATCCAGATTGGTAATGATAGAATCGTACCTATCAAAGAGGCCCCAAGGCTGTGAGTTATATCACCAAGGTTATCGACCCTCGTAGAGCTATCTCTATATTTTTCAGAGTTTTGAATGTTTGAATACCAATAATAACTCAAAATGATCCATGCGTCTCTTTTAGTTAATGAGTTAGTATCAATCGAATTTCCTAATGCATCAATTATGTTAATTTTTTTGCGCAAGCTTATCAAGATTTGTTTGTGATCTATCGCTACTCTACTGTTATCGGATAACCAATACAATCGGAAATATATATTAGAGAATACATATCCCAAAGCACCAGAGGCAAGCAAAGCTGCTAAAACTAAACCAATGTTATTTGTTATTTCTTTAGATTTTATTAAATCGATCATATAGCACGTGTTTGATACCAGGAAAGCAGCGGCTAACAATATAGCGAAGACTAATCCTGGAATCGTGTAGCGCATAAATCTTCTGACGTCATTCATTTTAGTAGCCCAGTTTTATCAATTACGGGATGAAAGCTATACCAAGCAAGATATTCTCCGATGTCCACAGTTCAGGAAGAAATCAACATCAATATTTTCATTCATTAAAATATTGGTTATATGATTTACGATATTGGTTATAATATTTGTTAAAAGGTCTCGGGCCATATTCTTTGCTGAATTCTCGTTTAAGCTCATCTATGTCTTTCTCTTTGTTAGTCACAAAAAACTGAATTATGCTAATGTAATTACCGGTGTTGGATTCCAACCCTTTTCTAAAAGCCTCCATTATTGGACCCTCTCGCATTAAGAATTTCTGGACGTAACATGTATCTTTAGAATATACCGTAAAAGTGCGTATTACAAGAAGAATTCCTAGTCAAAATATACCATGAAATAAGGATTTAATTACAGTGTCTCTTGCCTTGTAATTCCAACCCTTCGAATCGGACAAAAACTACCCCTTTCTGTGTCCGTGACAATCCGTGCCTTTTTCAATATATTGACCTCAGTTTAAGACTTGGATTACGAGCTTCTTTTTTTCAGACTCTACGATGAATACGGGACTAGCTTACTCAGCATGTCCGAGTAAGAAGAGCAAGGCATATAAGCTAGGTTGTCCTTTTATTGAAAGGAACGGCATGAAAACAAATAAACATCAGACCCTTTTACTCACAAAAAACAATCAGGCAGTAAGAGCGCGGGATATTGTTACTCAGTTTGGTTACTCTTCAGGGACAGCCCGTTCTTATCTTTCGTATTTAGCGCGTCATGGCCTGTTGGAACGCACGGTAACAGGCTATATCTTGACAGAAAAAGGAAAAGAACGACTTGAATATTTCGAAGCTACGGTTTGCGGCTCTTTTGATTGTCCTCTCTGCTTAGAGAAAAAAGCAAAACATTATACCTGTACAGAATGTGGATATGAGTTACCCAAAAAAGAAGCAAGGATACAGCCGGAAAAAGACTATCTCTTTTTTGTGAGACATGCAGGGGTTTTTTGCCCTGAATGCGAAGAACTGATGTTCGATGAAAAACAAGCGCACTTACTCGGAATTCAAAAGGAGAAATAAATGAAAACTGGATGGGAAATAAGACCTCTTGGATGGGTTGCACTTATTGTGTTGATTGGCATTGTTATCTATTTTACGTTTTATCACAAAAAACCCAAAAAAGAACAGAACGAATAAAGGAAAAGGCACTATGGAGTTTGTAACAATAAAAGAACTTTCCAAATTCCTCAAGGTCAAGGAATCAACTCTTTACTCATGGGTGCATTATGGCTTGATACCGTATCATAAGCTGAACGGGCTTGTACGCTTCGACATGGAAGAAATCGAAAGCTGGGTAACGGCTTCGCGCAAAGAACCGCAGAAGAAGAAACTTTACATCGTGAAAAAACATCCTCAAGACATAGACTCCATCGTAAAAAAGGCTATTGAAGGCACAAAGGGTAAAGCGTATAATTCATCCAACGGGAAACCAGGCCAAATACAAGGTCTCAGGAAGGAGTGATACATGGGACTGTATAAAAGAG
>Ga0209415_10006656_pt1 | contig 20436 bp, 19 predicted proteins | sample PeaSoiSIISIP2007_FD_187696 | JGI IMG/M metagenome (GOLD analysis project Ga0209415, IMG submission 187696) | Peat soil microbial communities from Weissenstadt, Germany - SII-SIP-2007 (SPAdes) (version 2) | ecosystem: Environmental > Terrestrial > Soil > Wetlands > Peat | place: Germany...
AGTCTTGGTTGGCCGTGGAGTCTTGGTTGGCCGTGGAGTCTTGGTTGGCCGTGGAGTCCTGGTTGGCTTGGGAGTCCGAGTCGGACGCTTGGTAGGCTTGGGCTTCGCGGTGCTCACTGCAATAAAGCCGAAAAGTCCGTTCAACTCGCCATTGGGTCCGGCGGTGAAATAGAGGGCGTTCGGATTCGTGACTCCCGCGACGCCTTCGCCGACCATCAGGCCCCACAGTCCGGAGATTTGGATCGGATTCCCATTCGCGTTGGTCAACTGTTCGAGAAACTCTCCGTCGGTCGGATCGAACGCATTGATTCTGCCGTCTCCGAAGTTGCCGACCAGCAGGTCATTGCTGAACGCCCCGAAGTCTTGGGGAGCGGTCACGATTGCCCAGGGCGCATTCAACTTGCCGCTGGTGAACTCCATGATCAGATTGCCGTCGGAGTCGAATTCATCCACAGCTCCACCCGACGAGAAGCGCTGCGCGTAAGCCACAAAGACATTGCCCGCGATGTTCGCGATTCCATATGGAGTGAGGCCGGTTGGAAGGCTTGGATCGACAAAGCCGCCGGTCGTCTTGAACGGCTTGAAGCCGCCGTCGAAGACATCGACCGTTCCATTGGAGTTGGCCGCATAGAGAAAAGGACTGCCGCCGTTGGTGGCCATCGTCAGGCCCGTATACACCGCGGTGCTCGAGTTGTTGACTATGATCGTTGCGTTCTCGCCCATCGCGGCGTTCCAGCCCGCAATCGTGCCGTCCAGCGTGTCGAAGATAAACAGCGCGGGACTGCCATTCGGAAGTAAAAACTGAGCGGTGGTGTTAGCCACAATCCCCGTTGGCCGGGAGGCACCGAGCGCGCCCGGAAGCGCCGGGATAGTGACGGACGGCAACCCGGCGAAGATTTTGCCGGTACCGTCGATCAGTTCCGAGACACCCGATCCTTCATCATTTATCCAAAAGGGATCGTCGCCGCCGAGTGACGCCATGCCCCAGGCGTTGACCATCAAGTTGTCTTTGTGCGCCGCCCCACCCGTATTGGCGGCCAAGTTCGTTACGGCGTACGAGTCGACCGGCCCCGCTCCCGGCCGCGAAACCAGCGCCGCTATCATAACCGCTGAGACAAATGCCAAAGCCGAGTATCGATTCGCGGACTTCATTGCCTTTCCTTTATGCGTTGACTCGCTCCGGCGCCGTCCGGCACCAACTTAATAACGCCTTTAATAACGCCGTCTCAGGGCGTTTGGTTCCCGGTCTTGGCGGATGGCAGGCGAGACCGAATCAAGATTGCGGCCATACGCGAGGGCGGGTCAGAGCGCCGCCCGCTTCGGCCAGCGGTGGGGTCCGGACGGAAGCGAGCGGGGCACGGTTCCCGGATTGGACCCCATTTCGTGAACAGGCAAGGGCTCCGAAATTTCTCCGCTCGACCACCTGATCATCCACTCGAAGAAGCCCGGATGACGGCCCAGGCCTCGAATGATGCGGCGGCGCAACTCGGGCCGGCGCACCATCATGAGCATGAGATGTGTCGGGATCGCGCAATGGCGAAAAAGCCGGGCAGCTTCGCGCCGGTAAGGAGCAAGAGCGTCGATCGTTGCGCCTGAGGAGACAGCCTGGGGGAGTATCCGTGCCAAAGCGATGGCACCGCCGAAAGCAAGCGAGAGACCCTCACCCGTTATCGCGTCGAGATACCCTGCTGCGTCGCCCACCAGCGCCAACCGGAGCGCGATCGGCGAGCGCGCTCGCCGATTCATCGGGCCGGCACCCTGCACTCTGGAGCAGACTTCTGCTCCACGTAATTTTTCCGCCAGCGTCGGAAAGCGCGCGAGAAAATTCCCGAAACGAGCCGCGCCGCGCGTCGGCCCGCGCCCCGGATCGTCCTGCCAGAGAAAGGCAACGCCGACGAGCCGCTGGCCCAGCGGCGTGACGTACGCTTCGACTCCTGCTGCGAAATGGACTTCGACCCGGGAGGTCCAGGGCGCAATCCTGAAATGCCGGCGTAGACCGAAGCGTCGCGGCCCCGCGCACGTTGCTTCCAACCCTGCCATCCGCCGAAGTGGCGATCCCAAGCCATCGGCGGCCACGAGCAATTTCGTCTTGATCGCGCCGTTGGCGGTCTCGACCGTTATGGAGTCGTGGTTGCGCTTGAAGCCGACGACCGCGCATCGATCGCGTACCTCCACACCGAGTTGCGCCGCTCGTGTCATCAAGGCAGACATCAATACCGTGCGACGCAAGCCGAGCCCGCCTCCCCAAGGCAGTTCAGCCGCGGCGCAGGAGCCGTCTTCGTTCAGAAACCGCACTCCGAAGAATGGGAAGCATTGACCGGGATCGATCAGGTCCCGGACTCCGAGCCATTCGAGCGCGGCGACCGCAGGCGGAAGAAGACCTTCGCCGCAGGCCTTGTCGACCGGTTCAGCCTGACGCTCCAACAGCAGCGCTCGTATCCCCTGCTGCGCCGCTGCAATCGCCGTGGCGAGTCCCGCCGGGCCACCTCCGGCTATAACGATATCGGGGTTCACCAGTTGGCCGGAGTTAATCGGACTTGTTGCGCTGTGCTTCGCCTGCCTCGCTCGTCTGCGTGTTTCAGTAGCCGTAGCCTCCGCCCCCGCCCCCGGACTGCGGCGATGAAGTGGGAGTCGGCGAGGAAATCGGCGACGGACTCGGCGACGGTATGGGCGTGGGAGTCGGCGAGGGGCTAGGCGTCGGCGTCGGGCTCTTGCCGGGTGTAGGTCGTTTGGTAGGCGTCGGCTTCGAGGTGGGCCGCGGAGTCGGCCTCGGTCGCGGCGTTGGAGTTGGCCGTTTGGTCGGACTCGGCTTGGGCGTCGGGATGACCTTGTTCGCGGCGATGAAGCCGAACACCCCGTTCAGCTCTCCATTCGGTCCAGCCGTGAAATAGATCGCATTCGGATTCGATACGCCCTTCACGCCTGCGCCGGGCACCAGCGCCCAGAGCCCGGGGATCTGGAGTGTCTTGCCGTCTGAGGTTGTCAACTGTCCGAGAGGCTCTCCGGTCTTCGGATTGAAGGCGCTGATCGAACCGTCTCCGAAATTGCCGACCAACAGGTCGTTGCTGAAAGCGCCGAAGTTCGCGGGCGCGGTTGTCACAGCCCACGGGGCATTAAGCGTTCCATCAGTGGCGAATCGCGTGATCAGATTGCCGTCGAGATCGAATTCGTCGACTGCTCCGGTCGGCTGGAACCGTTGCGCGTAAGTCACGAACAGAGTGCCGCCGATGTTCGCGATCCCGTACGGAGTCAGGCCGCTCGGAAGATTGGGATCGGCGAAACCTCCGGCAGTTGTCACCGGTGCGAAGGTGCTGTCGAAAACGTCCACCGAGCCAAGCGCGTTGGCGGCATAGAGAAAGGGACTGCCGCCATTCGTGGCCATCGCCAGGCCCGTATACACCGCCTTGGCCGAGTTGTTGACTACGATCACCGCCTGCTTACCCATCGAGGTGTTCCAGGCCGCGATGGTGCCGCCGATCGTGTCGAAGATGAACGACGCCGGTCCGCCCTTGGCCAGTGCAAATCCCTTGGTGCTGTTGGCCACGATTCCGGTCGGTCCGGAAGGAGCGGACGCGCCGGCCGGCACCGGCACGGTCACCGACGGCAAACTCGACAAGATGTTGCCTGCGCCGTCGATTAATTCCGAAACTCCCGATCCTTCGTCGTTGATCCAGAAGGGATCGTTGCCGCCCAGAGACGCCATCCCCCAGGCGTTGATCATCAACGGATCTTTCTTCTTTGCGCCCGCCGTGTCGGCGACCAGGTTCGTCACGGTGTACGAGCTAACCGGGGTCGCCACGGATCCCCCGATCGCGATTTGCAGAATCACGAACGACGCGACCAGCGCCAACGCGAGGTATCGGCTAATGGACCGCATTTCCCTTTATCTCCTGTCTCCTTCGAACCGCCCGCAGAGGCAAGCATTCCAAAGGCTGCCGACTTCAAGAACAACCCCAGGCAGTACTTGGTTCCCGGTCGGGTCAGGTCAATTGCGCCTTGCGGCGCGAAAGCAGAATCGCGGTTGCAACCGGAACACCGATTCCGGCCGCGAGAGACACGACGATGAAGGCGATTGAGGGCCGGCTGGAGTCTCCCGCAGTGAACACGCTGAAGAGGATCATGTTCAAGATTACATACCCGGCATAAGCGTATGCGATCGGCAGCGCCCATCGCCGCATCCGCCAGATCCCGGCCGCATAGACGAACAGGAAAATTCCGAACAGCGGTGCGAGGATCGCGTTCGTCATCCCGGCCGTCTTGATACCGAAAATGACCAGACCGGCGTTCGGATCGAGATGGAACGGTTTCAGGAAATTCGAGATCGCGAGGACCACGAACAGGCTCGCAAAGACCGTAAGCACCGGACCGCGGGATCGTTCCATCGGCAAGCCTCCCCTACCCTGCTAATCGGCAATCACGCACGCCTTCGAGATCAACTCGCCGGCTTGTGCGTCGCTATCCACCAGGTGTTGCTGTAGGTTGCGTCAACAACACTATCTCGCTCGATAGTCAACCGGAGAGTGCGGCGCGGCAATCTGCTCGCCGATCTGATGAAAGAATCCGCCGCCAAAGTCGTCTGCTGGATGAGCTACGCCCGGCTGCGGTACACACAATGCGGGTATTGCCACCAGGAGAACTGACCGGTCCGGGGAACTTTTGATGGGCGCTCGGGATTCTAAAGTAGATGAGTGCTACGGCCTCGACGCCTTCGATATGGGTGCCCAGGGCGGCGCGGACAGCAAGCGCAAGCTGTTCGAGCAGGAGGCGCTGCCGCATCTGGACGCGGTCTATGCCGTGGCGCTGCGTCTGGTCCGGAACCGCGACGACGCCGACGACCTGGTTCAGGAGACGATCCTGCGGGCCTTCAAGTTCTTTCATCAGTTCTCGCCGGGCACGAATTGCCGGGCCTGGTTGATGACCATCCTGTACAATGCGTTTCGCAATGGCTACCGGCGCTCCTCGCGCGAACCGGTCGCAGCCAATACCGGGGACTATGAGCGCGAGCTCGACAAGGCGGTCGTCAGGTCCGGCGCAGAGCGGAACGACCCCGAGAGCCTGATCTTCGGGCAACTGATGGACGAGGAGATCGAAAGCGCGCTCAACGCACTCGCTGAGGACTTCAGAGCAGCGATCCTGCTGGTCGACGTCCAGGAGCTAAGCTATCAGGAAACCGCACAGGTCCTGAAAATACCGATCGGCACGCTGCGTTCGCGATTGTCGCGCGGGCGCGCCGCGATGCGGCTCAAGTTGCGCGAGCTGGCCCGCGCCCGCGGTCTGCTCCGTTCCTGAGCCAAGGAGAGGTTGACGCGATTCATTGAGGCGCGATTTCTTCAAGATGGAATGCAGGGAATATATCGAGAGTTATCTGGCCGCTCACGCCGACGGCGAGCTTGATCCGGCGGAGCGCCGCGCCGCCGACGCCCATATCGACGGATGCGAGGGCTGCCGGGCATTGCTCGCCGACGAGCGCGCGCTCAAGGCCCTGATCAGGGATCGGCTGCGCAAAGCGCCGCTCCCGGCCGGGATGCGGGCGGCGATCCGCGTGGCCCTCGATCGCGCCGAGGCGCCGCAATCGATCCGCGACCGGCTCGTATCCGGCACCCATTTGAGCGCGCGCAGCCTGCGCGCCGCGAGCGTGGGCCTGACCGCGATCGCGGCAACGATCGTTTTCGCCCTGCTGATGCACGGCTGGAGCAACCGGCGCGTTCCGGCATCAGATCTCGACATGGTCGTCGCGGCGTTCACCGCCTCCGAGCAGCACTTCGCGCCCAACCCGCTCTGTGTGTCCTACGGAGGCGTCGCGGAGCATTACCACTCGGCCCGGATGCCGGCCTTCATCTGGAATTTCGAGCCGTTCGGATTTCACCTGATCGGCGGGCGAATCGACAAGCTGGCGGACGGACGCCCCGCGACCTTGACGCTCTATCGCAGCGCCAACGGCGCGATCATGTGCATCCGCTTCCACGCCCCTGACTTCAAGGTTCCGCCGGGAGCGCATCCGATGCCCGGCGGCAGCTACGCCTATTCCTATCAGGGATGCAGCCTGGTGATCTCCGCCGACAAAAAGTGGGTCTGTGTCCTGATCTCGAACCTTCCGGCCCCCCAGTTCGAGAAGGACGTCGCCTTCCTCGAGAGCTGACCACCCGCCGGCCTTCGGGTCGCATCGTGAATTGAGCGGCACGCGGCTTCGGAATCAAATTGTCGCGAGGAGTTCGAGATTCTGTGCCGCCGCGCCTTCCACCGCCTCAAGCGAGATCGTGGAATCGAAAGTGGCCAGTCGGCCACGGTTCGATACCGAAAGAGCCAGAAGGTAGACGTCGGTGAGCTGGCGATGGCCCTGAATGTGATTCCAGTGGAACCGTCCAGGATCGCGTACGCTGATCGAGCTGGGCCAGAACACATGCTCAGGATCCGAACAGAAGGTTCGCAGCCGTGCGGCTGCGTCCTCAACCGTGGTGCGCCGGCCGGGATAGGCTGGATTGGACAATACCCGGACCAGCGCGTTCTCCGTAAGCGCACAAGTGGCCCATCGGCGGCTGCGATTGAGCCCGAACCAGACATGCGCCGCTTCGTGATGCAGATGGGCGGGATCGAACAGCGCAACCAGAACGTTTACGTCCAGCAGAGCGATCACGCGCCCCCTAAGGTTCCTCCCGGAGCCGCTTCACGATTTCTGGCGTAACGAGCCGCTCCCCTCGACGCTCCGGCAGCAGCGGCACGCCATTGCGTTTGCGTGGCGAGCGACCTCGAGGCGCCAGCGCGCTGCGCGCCAAATCGGAAAGCACCCGGCCGGCGGTAGTTCCACGCCGCGCCGCGAGTTCCTTGGCACTGTCCAGAACGTCCTCGTCGATATCCAACGTGGTCCGCATGTGGAAATCATCACGCATCAAACATCAGATGTCAACTGCACAGACTGCGTGACGATGGACTGCTACCGAACGGGCCGCAAAATTCGTGAGAACTTTGGGGCAAGCAACCGGGCGGAAGGCGCAGAGCCCTACTTTACCGTCGGCAGCGCGCCGTGAATGTTGAGGCGCTCCAGCACCGGGGTCAGCGGCATCCGCGGCGGCTTAGGCAGATCGCTGGCGGCGCGCGGCCATACGATTGGCGTCAGGTCGCTGGCGATCGGTTCGCCGACCTTGATTCCCGGCCGATCGACGCTTGGATGCACCCACGGCTGGCTGCGCGTCGCGCCGTCGCGGAAATAGATCATCGTATGCACCCGGCGCACCCGCTTGCTCTGGTTCGCGCGCGCCATATGGACCGTCAGCCCGTGATGAAACGCCACGCTGCCGCGCGGCACCTCGACGTAGACCGGCGGAATCCCGCTGACGCTGGGCTCTTCGAGAATCTTCACGCTCTCGTCGGCCGAGAAGATGTTGATGAACTTGCGCAGCCCCACCCGATGCGATCCCGGCACGTACCCCATGCATCCGGTCTCGTGGCTGGAACCGTCGAACGGAACCCAGGCGGTGAGCGTGTCGGGCTCGTCCATCGGCCAGTAGGGCTGGTCCTGATGCGGCTCGGTGTAGCGCCCGCCCGCGTCCTTGTAGAGCGCCTGATCGTGCCACAAACGCAGCACCGGCACGCCGATAAGGAGCGCCGCGGCCTCGGCGATCGCGAGATGGAACGTCAGCGGCAGTACGTCGGGATGGTCCTCCCACAGATTGATGCACTGCGTGAACGACTGCTCGTACGGAGACTTTTCGCCCAGCGCGCGATGGTCGTTTCGGCCCCGATCGCGCACCGCCCGATCGACCGCCTCGCCAAACCGGTCTAGCTCGCGCTCGGTGAGAAGTCCGGGCACCACGACGAAGCCGTCGCGCCGGAATTTGTCGATCAAATCGGGACTGACAACGGGGTTCGTGCTCAAGCTGAAACTCCTGCGAACCGCTGCGCAAATTATTACTATGATCGCGCAGGGTCTGTCGATCTCCCCTGCCCGCCCATCCCCGCGGATCCCCCTTGAAACGGGCCACTTCGCGAGCGATGGCACCGTCAGGCCGATCCGGTGTATTACCATTGCGTCAGGCTGCAAGGCCGAATCGAATCAATAGACCAAGGCCGCGGTCTCCGGACGGGGACTCGGCGGAATAAAAGGAGCTTCCGATGCCAGAATTTACGATGACAATCGACGGCAAGGCGGTGAAGGGATCGAAGAGCGTGGGCGTTATCAATCCCGCCACCGGCAAGGAGTTCGCGCGGGTTCCCGATTGCACCACCGAGGAACTCAATCAGGCGATGGCGGCCGCGCAGAAGGCGTTTCCCGCCTGGAGCCGCGACCTCGAAGCGCGCCGCAAGGTCCTCAACGAATGCGCGGCGGCGCTCCAGAGCCCTCCCGAAGGGCTCGCCCGGATGCTCACGCAGGAGCAGGGCAAGCCGCTCGACAAGGCCGGCCAGGAGATCATGGGAAGCTGGTACTGGCTGAATTACACCGCCAGCCTCCAGATTCCGGTTGAAGTCCTGCAGGATAACGCGCAGGGCCATATCGAGATTCGCCGCAAGCCGCTGGGCGTGGTGGCCGCGATCACGCCGTGGAACTACCCGCTGATGCTCGGGATCTGGAAGATCGCGCCGGCGCTGCTGGCGGGAAATACGATCGTGATCAAACCGTCGCCGTTCACGCCGATCACCACCCTGATGCTCGGCGAGATCCTCCGGGACATCGTGCCGCCGGGCGTGCTCAATGTGGTCTCGGGCGGCGATGCTCTCGGCGCCGCGATGACCAGTCATCCGATACCCCGCAAGATTTCCTTCACCGGCTCGGTCGCGACCGGCAAGAAAGTCGCAGCCGCGGCGGCGCCCGACTTGAAGCGCATCACGCTCGAGCTCGGCGGCAACGATCCGGCGATCGTGCTGCCGGATGCTTCGGTCGATGACGTCGCGACCAAGATTTTCTGGGGCGCGTTCGAGAATTGCGGGCAGATCTGCAGCGCGATCAAGCGCGTCTACGTCCCGCAGGCGATGTACGCCCCGATGCTCGAAAAGCTCGGCGAGCTGGCCAAGGGCGCCAAGGTCGGCAACGGGCTCGACGCCGGGGTCCAGATCGGACCGCTGAACAACAAGCCGCAGTACGACCGCGTGACCGAACTGGTCGAGGACGCGAAACAGCATGGCGCGAAGATCGTCACCGGCGGCAAGCGCCGCGTGGGCGACGGCTACTTTTACGAACCCACCATCGTGGGCGGAATTTCCGACGGCGTCCGGCTGGTCGATGAGGAACAGTTCGGCCCTGCCCTGCCGGTGATTCCGTACACGGACGTCGACGATGCGCTCCGGCGCGCGAACGCCACCCATTTCGGGTTGAGCGGCTCGGTCTGGTCGAAGGATCCGGAGCGTGCGGCTGAAGTTGCCGGCAAGCTCGAGTGCGGCTCGGCCTGGGTGAATCAGCATCTCGCGATGGGGCCGAATCTTCCGTTCGGCGGCGCGAAGTGGTCGGGAATCGGCGTCGAGAACGGCCCCTGGGGCCTGCTCGGCTTCACCGAGATTCAGGTGCTCAACGTCGCTCGAAGCTAAGGCCAGAAGCTGAGATTTGATTCGCAGTCGGGCGGCTCGATCGGTATCTCCGATGGCGCACGGTGGCTTCAAAGTCATCGACTCGGACATGCACGTAATCGAGCCGCCCGACCTGTGGCAGCGCTACATCGATCCGGCCTTCAAACCGATCGCGCCGTACGGAACGAACTCCACGCCGCGCGACATCTCCTGTTACGTGGGCAATCGCAGCGCGTACCGGCTTGAAGCGATCAAACCCTGGGTCGGTCCGATCGTCTCGCACACCGCGCCGCTTGAAAAAGACTACGAGTTCGCGCAACGCCGCGGCTTCGACCCGGTATCGCAACTCGAAGCGATGGAGCGTGAAGGGATCGATGTCGCGGTGCTCTATCCGTCGCGAGGGCTGTTCGTGCTGGGCTTCGACAGCGCCGAGACGGTTGGCGAGTCCGAGGGTCTCGAGCCCCGCTTCGCAGCGGCGATCGCCCGCGCCTACAACGATTGGCTGCACGACTTCTGCGCGGCCGATCGGAAACGCTTGCTTGCCGCCGCGATGATCGCGCCGCATGATGTGCCCTCGGCAGTGGACGAGACTCGCCGATGCGTCGAGCAACTGGGCTTCAAGTCGATCCTCCTGCTGCCGGGGCTGGTCAATCGCAAGCCGTGGCACCATCGCGATTACGATCCGCTGTGGGCGAGCTGCGAGCAGTTGGGCATCCCGGTGGCCTTCCACGGCGGCGGACCGGATCGTCTCTGCGACTATGGGCTGGGTCTGCACGACTCGATGATGCTCTGGCATTCGTTCTCGCATTCGCTCGGGCCGATGTCGGCGTGCGCGAGCTTCACGGCCGGCGGGGTTCTGGAGCGATTTCCGAAGCTCAAGGCCGGCTTCCTGGAAGCCAACTGCTCATGGGCGCCGTGGCTGATGGCCCGGCTCGACGACCATTACGAGGACTACATCGGCCGCTTCGAGGTGAAGCTTGCGCTGACGCCGTCGGAGTACTTCAAGCGCAACTGCTGGGTGTCGGTGGAAGCCGACGAGAAACCCGCGCGCCTGTTCGTGGATTGGTTCGGCGACGACAACGTGGTCTTCTCGACCGACTATCCGCATCCGGACAGCAAGTTCCCACACGGCGTCGACAAGTTCCTGAGCCTCAGCCTGAGCGACCAGACCAAGCGCAAGTTCCTATGGGACAACTGCGCGCGGTTTTATGGGGTCGGCTCTTAGACATTGCCGCACCGGTTGGGCATGGGTGATTTGTCACGCCTCGCGCTTGGTCCTGGGTGATATGGCCAATCCGAGAAAGACGAGCACGGCCTGATTGAGGCGCAGGATATCCTCGTAGTCCAGGCGCCCGACGCGCGCACCGACCTTGGACCTCGGGATGGTGGTGATTTTGTCCACCATCAGCCGGCACGTCGCGCGCAGTCCGTTGCGTTCGCTCGGCTCCACCGGCAGGCGAAACAGTGGAGCTTCGGTCCGGTCGGTGGTGAAGGCGCAAACGGTGATTGAGTCTGTCGCGTCGAAGCTGTCATCCTGCAGGACGACGACGGGACGGGGTTTGCTCGCGTAGTCCCTGCCGCCTGCGACGGTCCAGATCTCGCCGCGCCTCATTCATCGCCCCAGCTCGACGCTGCATCGATGAACGCCTGATCTTCGCGCGCCTTGGAGCTCGCGGCAACAGCCAGCGATTGGCGATGTGCTTGCGAGCGGAAGGCAGGCGCACGCACGTCCGGCACCCATATCTGGATCGGCCGCAGACCTTGCCGGCGCAAACGCTCGCGATGCTTGCGCACCTTCACGCGCGAGGGGTTGGGCTTCGATGCGGAGGTCATACAATCCTCTGTAAGATTACATGTAACCTATCGTGCTTCCGGAGTGCGCAAACACTCGGATCAACGATCGCGCCGGCAATCGATCTATCCTGACTTGGCGCCGGACTTCTCGGCCGCGACGAAGTTCAGCGCTGCCGAGTTCATGCAATAGCGAAGGCCGGTCGGTGCCGGACCGTCGTTGAAGACGTGTCCCAGATGCGCGTCGCAGCGGGTGCAGAGCACTTCGTCTCGCGTCATCAGGAGCGAGCGGTCGGTCTCGGTGCGGACGTTCTGCGGCGCGATCGGCTGGTAGAAGCTCGGCCATCCGGTGCCCGAATCGAACTTGGTGTCCGAGCTGAAGAGCGCGCTCCCGCAGCAGACGCAGCGGTAGATTCCCGCCTCGTGGTTCTGATCGTATTTGTTGCTGAACGGACGCTCCGTTCCCTTGCGGCGGGCAACTTCATATTGCTGCGGCGTGAGAATCTCGCGCCACTCTGCGTCCGATTTTACTACCTTGTCTTCCATGAAAATTCCTCTCGATTGTCCGAGGTCCGAGAACTCGGCGATTTGCACCTTGCCGCCCGATGACTGCATCGAGGATGCGTCCGACCAGCGGCCCGACTCGTGCAGCTCCCAGGCGATAGCGACGGGTACCGCGGCCAGCGCGCCGAGCACGAACCTGCGGCTGAGCAGAACGTTGTGAGTCCCGGGCATAGAACGATCCGGCCTCTTGGTCATCATACTAGGAGACAACCGCCTCGAGTTGCGAACGGTTCCCCGTTGCCGGCCGGGCCGAGGGCTACGGAAGTCATCCGCTGGCGCGCCGCGCTGGATCCCACGGCCAGCTCAGAATGCCCACCTGTCGCTCAGGAAGCTCGTGATGAAGGACCCCATCAAGAGCAGCGAGCCGATAGTGACGACCGCATAGAAGTTGCGGCTGCGCGCCAGCCGCGCGAACAGTATGAAGATCGGGAACAGCGTCAGGACGTAACGCGGCGCGCTCAAGTCCCAGGTCAGGCTCGCGATCAACAGCCAGTTGGCCGCCATCCAGACGCTGTATGAGGGCCGCAGCGTGAAAAACGAAGCGACCGTGGCGATCAATCCGACGGTCAGGAAGAACAGGGCCGCAAGCCCGATCATTCGCGAGTTGTACACGTCGTTCGATACGATGACGTCCGCCATCTGGCGGACTTGACGCCACGGCGATCCCAGCCCCTGGCCCCAATGCGAGCGCTCGTAGTTCGCGAAAGTAAACGGGTCTCCGGTGACGAAATAGTTGATCAGCAAGTAGAGGCCGAAGCCCGACGGAATCAACGCGAGCCACAGCCATCGCGATTCCCATCGGCGTTCGATCCGGAGCCGATGCAACGCCTCGACGCCCAGCGCCGGAATCAGAATCAAGCCGTTCATCCGGGTGAGACTTGCGCCGGCGCCGAGAATCGACGCCGCCAGCCATCGATCGCGCCGCGCCGCCAGGAACGAGCAGATAACCAGGGCCATGAAGAGACTCTCGGTGTACCCGATATGCAGAAAATAGGCGGTTGGAAAAATGAACATGAACCACACCGAGCGATAGGCGACCGGCTCCGGATAATCGATCGCAACCAGCCGCGCCAGCGCGATCGCGGCGCCTATCGAGGCGAGAAACGACACGATAAGGGCGCTGATCAGCGGGTCGTGGACGAACAGAATCGTAATCCGCACCAGCCATGGATAGAGCGGATAGAATACGATCGTCCATCGCAGGTCGCCGGCCTTCTGGTAGCCGTGTACGGCGATATTGAGGTACTGGCCGGTGTCCCACCAGTTCCAGATGTCGAACACCTGATAGAGGCTGAGGACGCGCCGGCCCGAGGTGACCTCAAACGCAAAGCAGCCGAAAACGAGCGTGAGCAACTCGGCCAGTATCGCGAGGCCGGCCGCGTCCCGATCGGTGCCGCTGCCAATCGGCGAGCCGGGTTGGCGCTGCGCCGGTGGCGACGCCGGCGATGGCACTGGCGCAACGCCGCTCAGCGGCGGGTACTCCGCTGGCGCGTCGATTTCTATGGCCCGGTCGTCCATTGGCGCCCCTCGCCGAAGAGGCTACTACAGCCGGGCGATTCCCGCATCGCTGCGAGACTATGCGCCGAAGCAGGGGCGGCGTCCTGCCGGCCCGGACGCGGTCCTACTTTACAATCGCATTAGCGTAGGGGAACCCAGACCGAGGGAGATATCACGATCGAAGCTGAATCAAACTGAATTCGGATCTGAATCGAAGAGGGCTCCTGAAAAGCCGGGGGATCGGCTATTCCACCGATCCCCCGCCACGTCCGTTCGCCGCTCCGCTCACCTCGCCTCCTGCTGCAACATCCGCGTCACTCCTGGAAGTCTCGGGCCAAACACCTTCTTGAAGCGCAACAGCCGATCGATCGCCCATCTCAGCACCGCTTCGAGCGCCTCGGGCGGATCGTCAATCTTGCCCGCCAGATACGTCCCGACGCTGCACGCGCGCCGGCTTTCGGCCGCGTCCCACTCGAGCTTCTCGCCGTACTCCTTCTCGATCGTGCTGGCGTTCTGGCGCAACTGATCGAAGATCTGGCGGTTCAGGTCACGGTTGCCGACATCGAGGTAGAGCTCGGCCCGCACCCGTCCCGCGCCGGAGAACCAAATCGAATAGACAACGCCGCTGGTTCCCGAGGCGAACGAGTACCAGTTCTGCGGCTGTCCCATCTTGGCGGTGGTGAAGCGATACTTCTCGCGCAAGTCGTCTACCAGCCGCTGGAAGAACTGGCGATACGCCTCCTGATGGTCGCTATCCGAGGCCGGTTTGCCGCTTGCGGCGCCGTTGCCGGCCTCCTGGCTGTGAGTCTCGGCATGGCTGGTCTGATCGCCGTTGCCGTTCGAGCCGCCGTTGCCGCCCGCGATGCCGTTGCCCGTCAAAATGGTGGTCTTGGCCGCGATAGCTGGAGCACTCTCGATGACTGGAACATTCGCGCTTTCGATTTCGAGCGACACCGCGCCGCTCCGGGCGGCCTGCGCAGGGGCGCCAATCACATGCTGACTCGGAGCGGACATCACGCGGAACACGACTGCGGGCCTGGAGTCGTCGACTCTGAAGACATCGAAGCCCAGCGCGTAGAATTCGGCCGCCTGGGCGCTCTTGCGGTTGAGCCATTCGATCGCCTGGCGATGGGGTTCGCGGAACTCGGGACTGATCCAGACCACCACGCGCGCGTCCTGGCCGCTGGCGAAGGTGATGATCCGTCCCAGGCGGGAATCGTCGGTCGGATCGAGCTGGTTCTCCACGATCACGATCCGGTCGCGGCCCGTGTCGCGCGCGATGATATCGGCGCTGGTGCCGGCCACCGAGCCGTTTTGATTGACCAGCTCGAGATCCATCCCCAGGGTCGCGCCGAGCACGCCCAGATGGCCTGCGAGCCAGTTCGTAAGCGCGCCGCTGCCGTCTCCGGCGAGGGTGCGAGGATCAACTTTGGTAAGCGTACCGAACTCGAGGCTCATCGTCTTATTCCCTGCGTCGCGCGTTCCGGTAGCGCTGTCTTCGCCGGCGTCATGTAACCAATAGTATAGATTTCTCTACTAACAGGTGCAAGCGGGCCGCGGCGGGCGGTTTTGGATTTGGATGGCCGGCAGGGACGCCGGCCACTACCCTGAAAAGCTCTCCCGTAGCGCCGGCCTCCGCGCCGGTGACTCGTCCGGGACTACCTCCGCGATGTACTCGCACGCGCGCCGCGCCGGCCTGATTCACTATCAGCCGCTTTGCAAGTGCGGCGGGAGTTGCGCGCGGACGGCGTTGAAACAATCGGCGGTCAGGAAGCCCTGGCGGGCGTTGTCCTCGCGGGCGCCTGCATCGGGCAGGGGCCAGCCCCGTGCCAGCCTGTGCTGTCGAAACCACCCACTACCCGCCGGGGCTTAGGGCGGTCCGCCGCGGGCGCCTACGGGGGGGTCATTTTTTGCGCGGGACGAAGTGCTGAACGCCCGGGCCGGCGTTCTCGATCTCGCGGATCAAGTCGTCGAGGTCGCCGGGGTCGGACACGAAATCGATCTCCGAAGTGTCGACCACCAGCAGCGGCGCCTCGTCGTAATAGTAGAAGAAATCACGATAGGCGGCGGAGACCTGCTCGAGGTATTCGTAGCTGATATTCCGCTCGAAGTCCCGGTTGCGCTTGCGCAGCCGCGCGGCCAGCACCGAGGTGCCGGCCCGGATGTGAACCACCAGGTCCGGCTTGCGCATGGTGGCGTCGAGCAGGGTATAGACCCGCTCGTACAGCGCCAGCTCGTCGGGCGCGAGGTTCAGGCGCGCGAAGATCCGGTCCTTGGCGAACAGGTAGTCGGCAACGGTCGCCTGGCTGAAAAGCTCATGCTGCGCGAGCTCGCGCTGCTGATGGTAGCGGGTCAACAAAAAGTAGAGCTGGAGCGGGAAAGCGTATTTGTCGGGGTCCTGGTAAAAGCGTTCGAGGAACGGATTGCCGGTGGCGTCTTCGAGGATCAGCCGCGCGCTGAGCCGCGGCGCGAGCGCCTGCGCCAAAGTGGTCTTGCCGACTCCGATCGGCCCCTCGACTGCGATATAGCCGCCCCGCTGCCGCATCGGACGCTGCTGCTATCCGCCCGGCTGATGCTTCGCCTTCTTGCGGAGCTTGGCCACCTCGGCGTCGGGAGCGCCGCCGCGCTCCATCAGATCGGCCGCGGTGTCGTAGTCCGGCGGCTGGCGCGACAGATAGACCTGCGCGAGCTCGAGGTTGGCGGTCTTATCATCGGGATCGATCGTCAGGACGTCGTTGAGCAGCCTGAAGGCGGCGTCGGGGTTGCCCGAGGCTTTGGCGGCGTCGTTAGCCGAATGAAGAACCTTGTCGCTGGCGGGATCGAGCGAGCTCTTGCCGCCGGCCTGCGCGATCAGCATGTAGGCGCGAATCGAGGAGTCGTACGCCTTGAGCGCCTCGTCGTACTTCTTCTGTGCGATCAGGTCGTCGCCATCCTGCGCGATCATCGGCGCAGCCCTGCCAAGTCCCTCCAGCGCCTTCTCGCGGACCTCTTTTGATCTGGTCTCCTTGATCGCGTCCTTGAGCTCGCCTAGACCCTCCTCGAATTTGCCGGCCTTGATCTCGCCGGTCGCATCGTCGATCGAGCTCTCGGTCTGCTTGAGTTGGCGATAGTAGCGGGCCTTGCCGAGCGCCCTGGTGTCGGTCGGGTCGAGGCGCGACACGGTATCGTATTCCTGGCCGGCGCCGTCTTCGTCACCGAGCGCCTCGTCGATATGGGCGAGCGACTTGTGCGCGTCGAGCAGGTCGGGATCGTCCTTGATAGCCTCCTGGAGCTCCGATTGCGCGCCCTTCAAGTCGCGCTTCTCGAACAGATCTTCGGCGGCGTACAGGTGCTTCTTGGCTTTCGACATGCAGCCGCCCAGGGCGAGCGGCGTGATTATCAACGTGAGCGCGAGCAGAAACAGCCCGCGCGGCATTCCGCTGCGCATCAAATTACGCTTCCTTTTTGATTGCCGGGCGGCCCGAATCCGGCGAATTGGGTGTGAGTGTCGAGGATATGCTCTGGAGTTGTCAAGGCGGGTGCGGGCGCTACGCCTTGCCGGCCGGCGCGACCGCAGCTTGCGGCGGCGGCGTCGTCACCGTCAGTGGCGTCGCCGCTGACGGCGCCGCGCCCGAATCGGCGTGCTCGGTCGCGCCCGAGTCGGCGGGCTCGGCCCGCAGGATCGCCGCAGCGGCGTGGGGCGCGAGCCGAATCCGCGGCTCGCGCATCAGCGATTCGAGCACCCGGCGCGAGATCTCGTCCGTCACCTGGACCTGCATCCGCACGTCGACCGGATAGCGCACGCTCAGGCGAATCGCGTCGCTGCCAATCCGCAGCCGGCTTTGCGGGCGCGGCGGTTCCAGGCGCAGGTTGAAGCGCCGCTCCATCTCGCGCGAACCGCTGCGCGCCGCGTCGCGGTAGCGGGAGAATACTTCTTCGACCGCCTGGAGCAGCAGCTTCTCGGCGAGTTGATAGTCGCAGTCGGGCGCGACCGTCAGCTCCAGCTCGGCCCAGCCGAGGCTGGTGCCGTAGGCGCGGTTGGCGAACTTCTCGCGGAATACCACCGAATTGGGAAACACCAGCAGGCGCCCGGTCGGCTCGCGCTGCCCTTCGCCGCCGAGCTCCATCATCGTGAGCTTGGTGAGCCCGATATCGATTACCTCGCCGCGCACGCCCTGCACCTCGACCCAGTCGCCGACCCTGATCCCGAAGCGCCCGCCGATACGGAAGTATCCCGCAACCGACAGAATCACGTCCTGCAAGGCGACCGCGATACCGGCGGTGCCGAGTCCGATCACGGTAGCGAGCGAGCCCACCTCGGTCACGAACTCGAACGCGATCACGATCGCGATCAAGGCGCCGATCACGAAGTCGCGGAGCTGGCGTATCTGGCTGCGCCGGCGGGTGTCCTCGATGTAGCTGAACGCGATCCTCCGCCAGGCCGTACCGACCCCGAGCAGGAATATCAGCACCATCGCGAGTGCCGCCGCGCTTTCCGCCAGGCCGTAGAGCTGGGCGGAGGCACGCTGCCTGACGCTGTCCTGCCATTCGCGGAGGTTGAGTTGATAACGGGTGAGTAACAGCGCGATCTCGCGCAGCGGCAGCATCGCTCCGCCGACCAGCTTGTTGCGCGCGAGCAAGTCTACGAATTGTTTCCGGCGCGCCTCGATCGCCGCAGTGTCGGTTCCCGCGCCGGCATCGGAGTTCCCCGCCAGCGCGGTGGCCTGGCTGTCGATCTGCTTGAGATTTCCGTGCAGCGCATCGATCGCCTTCGCGACGACCGTATTGAGCTGCGTGGTCGCCTGCGCGCGCTCGGAGATCTGGCCGATCTTGCTTCTCAGTGCGAACCAGGCCTTCGCGCGCGGAATCAGGCCGGAGACCTCGACGCTGCCGAGGGCGGCCGGCGGCGCAGGCGCGTTGTCGCCGGTTTGCGGGAGCGTCTTTTCGAGCTCGTCGATCTGATCCAGCAGAGCGCCCTCGGGGCGATTGCTCTTCAGGGCGCCCGACCCGCTTTGAAACTGAGACATCGTGTCGAGGAATTCGGCGCGGGCGCGGGCCAGATCGATCTGGTTTTCGATCAACGCAAGCTGGCTCGTCAGTTGCGCGCGATTCTTGATGCGCGGCGAAGCGATCTGTTTGTTCAGCTGGGCGGCCTGTTTCTCCAGACCGGCGATCTGACTATCAACTTGCGCGCGCCGGCTCTGGATCAGCTCCGGATGCGCCAGGAGATCGGCTGCGGTTGGCGCGGTGGCGGGTTTCTCCGGCGCCTTCTCGGCCGGCTTGAGACTTGCGAGCAGGTTGGCCTCGGCGCGAGCGTACTCAAAGGCGACCTTCAGGACATCGGCGGTCCGGGCGCGGTCGCGTGAAACGAACAGCACCTCGGAGGGCTCCTCTACGAGCTGCTGCTCGGAATCGATTCCGCGACACCAGCCGATTATCGCGTCGAGCAGCGAGAGGACGGCGCTCGCGTTCGGCACGGAGAGCGCGGGCGATGCGGAAGCATGAGGGGCTGAAGCATGTGCGGCCGGAGCAGTTGCAGCCGAAGCACCTGCAGAAGGTTGCGGCTGGCCCTGGGCGCCGCCCGGAGCGGCCGTCAGCACGAGGATCGCGGCCAGAAACAGCACGCCGGCAAGGCCCGCAACTACTCGCAGAATTGATAGCCCCGCAGCGCGAGAAAATGACATGGTTGAATCATACCTGTCGGATCGGACCGGGAAATAGCCGCGGAGGCTGACGGCTCGCGAGCCTTGGTGGCCGGTCCGCGACTCTGTGTCAGGGACTTGGGCACGGCGCCGGGATTTGACCGATTGCGCCGGCGATGCTTACCAAAGCGCCGCTGTTGCTGCCCGACGGAATCGGGTTGGCGCCCTGCGTGGGCAGCGGCACGGGGCCGCTCTGGTGGACCGCCCCATAAGCGGCGAGTGTTCCCACCATCACTCTTTGCGGCACATGGCACCCGTCGCGGGGGGCGACTTCGAGCGTTCCCTGCAAGGTATATGTATAGAAAGCGGTACAGAGTTGGCCCGCAAAGCCGACGTTGAACTGCTCGTTGTCTCCCAACGCTCCGTCGCCTGTACTTTGGTAACAACTGCTGCCGGGAGCAACCGGATTCGGGCTCACGTCCAGGTCGAAATCGAGGTTGCTGTACCCGAACAGGGGAGCGGTCAGAGAAGCGGTGAATTCACCCGCGCAATCGGTTTGCGAACAGCTCCCCGTCGGCACGAGCGCCCCTTGCCCTTCGAGCTGAATTGATTTTGGCTTGGCACTCGGCGTTGATTTCGCGGCGGCGCCGGCGTCTTCAGCCAAAGACAACGTGTATCGCGCCGGCCCGAGCAATATCGCGGCCTGAGCAACCGCGATCGTGAATACCAGCAATCCGCGCAGCCGAGCGCGCGGCGTATTGGATAGACGGACCATCGCAGTGCCCTCTTTATCGTCCTGCGCACGAGCTTAAGCGCCGGGCTCGCGGACAGTCAACGCCGATTCCGTCAGGACTGTGTCTAGTCTGCGGGCAGCGGGAGCGGGAAGTGGACGCGCTCCTTTTTGACGCTCAGCAACTCGACGGTCGCGCCGCGGCGTGCGAACGCGCCGATGATCTCTTCGACCAGCCATTCGGGGGACGAGGCGCTGGCGGTGAGTCCCAACGCGCGCACCTTGTCGAGCATCGCAGGCTGCACGTCGCCGATTGAATCGACCAGATAGGCGCGCCCGCCGGCCATCGCAGCGACCTCCACCATCCGGTTGGCGTTCGAGCTCTGTCGTGACCCGACCACCAAAATCGCGTCGGTGACCTTGACCAGCTCTTTGACGGCGTTCTGGCGGTTCTGCGTGGCGTAGCAGATATCGTCGGTCTTGGGCGCCGAGATACTGGGGAAGCGGCGCTTGAGAGTCTCCATTATTTCGCGGGTATCGTCGACGCTGAGCGTGGTCTGCGTAACCGCGGCGACGCGCGCCGGGTCGGGCACCGCGATCTGTTCCGCTTCCTGGACCGTGCCGACCAGGAGCACCTGGCCGGGCGATACGCCCAGCGTGCCTTTCACTTCCTCGTGGCCGGCGTGGCCGATCAGGATGACGGTGCGGCCCTCGTTGGCATAGCGCTCGACTTCGTCA
>Ga0209415_10006657_pt1 | contig 20436 bp, 21 predicted proteins | sample PeaSoiSIISIP2007_FD_187696 | JGI IMG/M metagenome (GOLD analysis project Ga0209415, IMG submission 187696) | Peat soil microbial communities from Weissenstadt, Germany - SII-SIP-2007 (SPAdes) (version 2) | ecosystem: Environmental > Terrestrial > Soil > Wetlands > Peat | place: Germany...
GCCGCCGACGATCGCAACGATAACCGACCCGATCTGGCCCAGAGGACCGCCCGGCGAAACATAGCCGAGCAATGCGGAGAGGGCCACCGTCGCGGCCAGACCGAGGACGACCTGAGTGGTGCTGGGCCGCCGCTTGTAGAGTGCGATGGAAATCAGGCCCGGTAGTATCACATCGGGCTCAGGAGACGTGCGGATAATAAGAGGGACAGTTCGCCGAAACTCCGTGCGACGGCCGGTCCACTTCCGGTTTCCCCACCAATCGGGGGGAAAACAGAACCGAGCGCCCATGTTTGGCTAGTTTCGACCGGTCCGATTCGGGGGAGTATTACTCCGACGGAGGTCTTGTCTTCCTCGGGAGAAGGGAGGAGAGATCACGATGATGGGAGGTGGACCCGAGGCGGCGCTGGTGAACTCCAGAATCCGCCCGCAGACAGGGATCGCGGAGTACCTCAAGCCCGAGTACTCCCGAATGGAAGTGCGCGCGGTCGAAGAGTTGATCCGGCGCGAACTCGAGCTGCTTCCGGTCCGTCACTCCGCGGCCCAGCGGCTCTTGCGCTGGGGGAGGAAGCGTCTCCGCGAGGACAAGCTTCCGCTCGCGGCCGGCCCGGCCCTTTGGACCCAGAACGACGAGCTGGGCGCGAAAGGCGCCAGGGACGACCGCGTCCTCGCGACAGGGACGCTGGCGGTGCTGCCCGCGATCCGAGGAGTTCCTTGCCCGGTCGAAGGGGGGCGTCCACTCGCGGCAGCCCCCATCTTCGCGCGCGACTAGACGGGTCGGGCATTTGGGCTCCCGGCTACCCTCCCCGGAGGTTTCTCGAATCCGCGGTACCACCTGCCGTCCCCTGCGGGACGGGGTTTCGTATCCCGGCCGATGAACGCGCAGGGCTGCCAAACAACCTTAGGTAACCGCGCCGTTCGACCGCCGGGAAGGCCGTCATGGACCCTTTGGACTTCGCGATCTACCGAGCGCTCTCTCCCGGGGGGGAGGCGCGATTCTGGGCGGGGCGTCGGCTCATCGACCCAGGGATCCCGGCTCGAGCCATCGCGGAGCAGGTCGGGATCAGTGAGAACGGGGTCCGGGCGCGCTTGAAAAGCCTCGACCGCCAGGGATTCCTTCGGGGAAGGGCAGTGACGCCCAACCCGTCGCTGTTCGGGGTTCGGGTCTTCGTGGCAGAGATCCCGGTGAAAGATCCCGGCGAGGTCGAGCGGCTGTACCGAGACCTCGCTCTGGTCGAGGGAGTGATCTTCGCCCGGGACACGTTGGACGAAGGCGACCGCGCCCTCCACGTCCACTTCGTTTCCGAGAGCGACTCGACGACTCGCCGGCGAGTGTCCCTACTGCGCCGGCTGGCAGCCCCCAGCCAGGCGGGAGCGCCTCAGCTGTACCGAATCCCGGAATGCGACCGTGAGCCATCCCCGCTGGACTGGCGAATCTTGCAAGCCGTCTGTCGCGCGCCCGGGGCCACGATTGCGGAGACCGCCGGCACGGTGAAGATTAGCCTCAAGACCGCCGCGCGACGACTTCACGAGTTGGTTGACTCGAAAGCCTGCTGGTGGACCCCCGGTCCCGACGCCGAGGAGTTCCCCCTCGCGCTCATTCAGATCACGGTTAGCGAAAGGTCCCAACGTGATGCGATAGCGGGTAAGGTCCACGAGGCCGCTCCCATCTGGATGCCGGTCGCTTCCGACGGGTTGGGCGTGGATCCGGAGACCTCAGCCACGGTGATCTCCGGACTCGTTCCCGCCGATGCTCCGACCCTCCTCGAGCGCACCGTGAGCAAGCTGGCCGACTACCCGGGGGTGGTGAGAGTCCGACGAACGTTCGCACTCGGATCGAGGTCCTATCCCGGATGGTTCACGGACCGATTGGCAGAGCACGTTCCCACTCACGGTTGATCCGTGGTCCTTAGGGACGGAATGAATCCCGCTTCGTCGAATGAATCCTGCGGGTCTGGGCACGGGTGCAATGGACATTGCAGCCACCCTCCGAGGGCCGGGGTACGCCCGGGTTGCATCAGTCACCGCTCACCCGTGGCTCTACTAGCTCTGTGACAGCGACCGCCGGGAGGTCTTGGTAGACCACTCGGCCTTCGACGAGGGTCGTCACTACGCGGACTCGCCTCAATTGGTCCGCGGGCGTTTCGAACGGATTCTCGGATAGGACGACCAGATCACAGCACTTCCCGGGGGCGAGGGTTCCGCGATCGCTAGCACAATTGCTCGCGTAGGCGGCGCCTCGCGTGTACGCGTCGATCGCTTCCGTCAGGGAAAGCCGGTGAGGGGACGGCTCTCCGTCTGGATCCTGGCGCGCGACCGCGGACTGAAGGTGAACGAACGGGTTCAGGTCGGCCACCGGCCAATCACTGGAGAACGCGAGCGGCGCTCCGGCTTGGAGCAGTTCTTTCCAGGGGAACCCGGACCTCCACCGGTCCTCCCCCATGGTCTGTCGCCAGCGGCGTGTGAGTTCGGGGGAGGAGTGGTGGGGCATCATGCACGGGACGACTCCGAGGCGAGCGAATCGACCTAGGTCCTCCGGAGCGACGTTTTCGCAGTGTTCGATTCGATGCCTACTTGGAGGCCTCCCGGCGTCGAGCTTCAGCGACTCGTAGGCGTCGAGCACGATGCGGACCCCGCCGTCGCCGCAAGCGTGCGTCAGGATCTGGAATCCCCGGCGATCAAGCTCTGCGACGATGGTTCGAAAGTCGGACGTCTTGTAGACGGTCTCCCCCTGGGAGGACGGTTGGTCGGTGTAAGGGCGGAGCAGGTACGCGGAGTGGGTTTCCTGGACCCCGTCGATGTACAGTTTTACCGCTCCCGCTCGAAGGCGATTGCCCACGCAGCGCTCCGAGGCGAGGTGGAAGGCGGCATACTGACCGGGAGTGGTGGAAGGTGGGTGGTAGATCGCGACCTCCACGTGGATCGGAAGCTCGCCTTGGGATTGCAGGAGCTCGTAGGATTCGAGGTCCTCGAGGGGCACCTGAACGTCGAAGACGGTGGTGATCCCGTAGCGGGCGGCGGTCGCCAGGAACTGGCGGAGACCGTCGAGCGAGCGACGACTCTTCAACTCGGGAAGGTCGAGATCAAAGCTCACGCGGAAGATCCCGGTCAACTCTCCGGTTTGAGGGTCTCGTTCGGGATCACCGACCTCGTGGCCCAGGGATTGGAAGTGCGACTTGGCAAGATCTACGAACCGACCGTTCGTCCACGCGGTGTGACCGTCCCACGAATCCAGAATCACCGGTCGGTCTCTTTCGGCGTCGTCGAGGTCTCGTGAGGTGGGCAGGCCGGTGTCGGTAAGGGCCTGGTAATCGAAGCCGAAACCGCGGAGGACGGTCTCCTGCGGGTGGTCCGTTGCAAAGGATCGAACCCTCCGCTGCACCTCTGCGAGGGAGGGGTGGTCGCTGAGGTCGATCCAGGAACCGAGCTGGAAGGCGAAGATCGGGTGAACGTGGGCGTCGATGAACCCCGGCAAGACCGTGCGCCCACCGGCGTCCAGTCGCCGCGTCTCGGCGCTCGCCAAGCTTTCGATGTCCGCGCGCGATCCCAATTTGCAAATCCGTCCGGCCTCTGAAGCAAGAGCCTCCACCCAGGGATCGGTTGACTCCCCCGTGTAGATCCGGGCGTTCACTACGATTAGGTCGATGGGAGTCATGGAGTCCTCTGAGCGGCTGGGAACGCCGAGTCGCCCACGCCCCGCAGCGATGTAAACCGTTTGGAGCGACAGGGGCTCCGACCTTCCACCCACCGCACTCAATCCTTATGGCGGCTCCCGGAATCCGGAGGGCGTGGACGCTCGGGAACGTGAGTTGCTCACCGGAATGGGCAACTGCTACGAGGCATGTGGCGAGGATTTTGAGGCCACTATCGGGATGGTCTCAGACTCGCGGAACCGTACGCCCGACGATGTGAAACAAACTCTGGCGTCCATGGCCCGTCGCTACGCGGCCGACCCGGACTTCCAGAAACTGCGGAGACGTCTCCCTCCATCGTTTCCGTTCTGACGAGGGGGGTTGATTTCGTGACAAAGTGTCCCGCCTGTTTGGTCGGCTTTGCGAGGGGGGACTTCCCGGCGCTCGCCCAGCACCTGGTGGGTCGCGCCGAGGAGAGCGATTCCGACCACGTCCGTTGGCTGAATCAGAACCTGACACGTCGAAAGACCGACGCACCCGCCCTCGTTGCGCCCTTGCGAGCATACTTCGACCTCGGCCCGGACTCGCTGACGAGATGGGTCAAGATCCGGTTCATCTCGAAGTTCTTCGGGAAGACGCCCCACCCCTTCGTGGCGGCACTTCAACACCCTACTCGAGCGACGCTCCTCGGCTACGTCGTCGAGCACCAGCACTTCCTTCGGCAGTGGGTCCGGTCCTGCGCGTTCATCATGGCACGGACCGACCAACCCGAAGTCATCCAGTACGAGCTGGACAACCTCTCGACCGAGTACGGGGGCTCCGGTCCCGGGAGGCCGTCGCACTACGAGCTGCTCCTCCGGATGGGGGAGAGCCTCGGGGTCGATCGGGCGGTCGTGCTATCGACCCCTCCGCTGCCTGCCACCCGTCGCGCGGTCGAGCAGTGGAACGAGATGGCGACCCGAGAGCACTGGGTGGCCGTACTCACTGCCATGCACAGTCTCGAGTTGATCGCGAACCGCGACCTGGTTGACGACGGCGCAACCGTCCACTATTTCGATCCCACCATTCTGAGCGGAGAAGAGATACCCACCGCCGCCCAGGATTTCCTCCGAGAAGGCTACGAGGCCGACGTAGGACATTCGGACCGGGCCCTCGCGCTGGCCTCCCGCTTCGCAGGGGAACTTGACCTCGTGGAGGAGGTCCAATCGGTCTTTCTCCGCTCGATCGATCTGTTCGACGACTACCTCATCGCGCGGCTAGAACGGGCCGGTCAGTATGAAGCGTAACTACGACGGCTGCGCCATCTGCAACTCCACCTGGGGGAACGTCTGGGCCGAGGTCGACGGTGAGCGCCTGTTCTTCTGTTGTGACCTGTGCGTCGTCCAATACCGAGGTCTCCTCGAGCGGATCCAGCGGGAGACCGGCTGGAGCACGATTGACTCGATCGAGATCGCCGGCGACCGCCGAGGTCGGACCTGCGACGTGACCTCGGGAAAGGCCCGAGAGCGGTTCCTCTTCGCCTTCACCCCGGAGGGCGCGCTCCTCCGCTTCCAGCGAAGTGTCCGTCCTTCCGTGAACTCGGGGTGAGGATCCGGACGGGCGAGCGGGCGTCCATGTGATATGTGGGAGCCGCTACTTCACCGAGAACGCCCATGGAGAAGGTACTCGGAATTGGCGGCCTGTTCTTCCGCGCCCGGGACCCCGAAGCCTTGGCCCAGTGGTATCAGGAGCATCTGGGGGTCAAAGTTGTGCCCACCAGCTACGGGGAACCTCCTTGGCAGCAAGAAGCCGGGCCGTGCGCCATGGCGCCGTTCCCCCAATCGACCGATTACTTTGGAGACCCCAAGAACGTCTGGATGGTCAACTTCCGCGTACGGGACCTCGCCGCGATGACCGCTCAACTTCGGTCGGCGGGGATCGAGGTGAAGGTCGACGAGCAGGTCTATCCCAACGGACGTTTCGCGCGGGTGCACGACCCCGAGGGGAATCCGGTCGAGCTCTGGGAGCCGGCCGGTCGCGACGCTCCGGGCTAGGCAAGGTCCCGGTGGGATCCTCCCCCCCGCAGTGAGAACCCAACGGCAATGCTCCCTTCCGGCACTCACCGCGAGTGTCCGACGTTCTTATGCCGGATTTTGAGTCCCTAGCCAATGACCGCGAGTCCGTACTCCGGAACGACCTCCGTCCACCACCGCGATTTCGACCTCTTCGGAAGCATCCGACGCAGAGTCATCGCCTCGATCGCCGCGACCGTGGGGTGGTTGAGCCTGACGCTCCTGTTCCTCGCGTTCTGGGCTCACGCCTTCTCGCTCCTGCAGAGCATCGTCGTGGTCATCGTTTCTCTGTTGATCCTCGGGGGCTTCCTCCTGGGGGCTTGGGTCTCGTTCGGAATGAAATTCGTGAGCGACTGATCCGTCCCGGCCGGTCGAATCTCTCGGTCCGCCGAACCCGAACGGGCCCGACGGACCGAGCCCACCGAGTGCGGCGGCAGGATGACCCTTTTTCATGGAAGGTGGCATCCCCCCGGATGTAGCGGGTGCCCTCGATGGAACGAAACGTAACGGCGCCGGATGGGCGGACTCTGCGAGTGCTGGAGGATGGAGACCTGAGAGGGTCGCCCGTTTTCGTTCTTCACGGCACTCCGGGCGCCCGTTTGCTCTACCACAAGCACGTGGAGGATGCCCGTCGGCGTGGAATCCGGCTGATCGGTCACGATCGAGCGGGCTACGGCGGGTCGACGCCGAAACCCGGCCGCACGGTCGCGAACGACGCCTTTGACGTCGCCGCGATCGCCGACGACCTCGGTCTCGACCGATTCGCGGTGTGGGGTCACTCGGGGGGAGGGCCTCATGCACTTGCTTGCGCGGCGCTCCTGCCTCAACGGGTCGTGGCGGTATCGAGCCTGGCCTCCCCCGCGCCGTACCCGGCCGAGGGCATCGACTACCTTGCGGGAATGGGCGAAGCCAACGCAGAGGACCTTCGGTTGTTGTTGTCCAATCAGCCCGCGTGGGAGGCGAAGCTCGCGGCCGAAGCACCCATGATGGCGAGCGCGACCATCGAGCAAACGGTCGAGTTCATCCGGTCGCTGCTGTCCGATGTCGACCGTGCGGCGCTGACGGACGACGTGGCGGAGCTCCTCGTGAGCCAAGCTCGGGAGGGGATGAGACTGGGGTTCGAGGGGCTGAAGGATGACAACATCTCGGGCGTCAAGCCCTGGGGGTTTGAGCTTTCAGCGATTCACGTGCCGCTTCAGTTGTGGCACGGGGAACACGACAAGTTCGTGCCGTTCTCGCACGGCGAGTGGCTCGCACGCCGTCTCCCGAAGTCGGACATTCACCTCGAGCCGACCGACGGACACGTGACCCTGTTCTCCCAGAGGATCCCCTTGGTCCACGAGTGGCTCCTTTCGCACTTCTGAGACGCGGCCCCGGTCGCGAGTTAGGACCGGCCGAGTAGACCCGAGTCGTCCGGAAGGTGCAACCGACCTTGCAGTCAGGGCTAGCGGACGGGGCCTTCAGCGGCGAGCGCGGTTCCCGCCCAGCGGGACCTGGCGGCGGCGTGCGGCGATCCGACGCTGGCGGGCTTTGTGGAGACGCTTCTTCGCGGCCGGGGAGTGGCGCTTTCTCGGGGTCACCGACATGTGGATTCCCTCGTTCTCACGGTTGGGCGGTCATGTTCGCTTGGAAAATGCCGATCGGGAGGTCTCCGGGGGCATGGACTACCGCGTGCCAACCGAAACCCGGGATCTCGGTCTTCGGAAGAACGACCCGAGCCCCTTCCTTCTGGGCCGACTTCAGTGAATCATCGATGTTCAGCACGGTCAGGTAAGCGATCGTCGCGGGAGGTTCGCTGGGTTCCAGTTTCCGGACGCCCGTCCCCGAACCCCGCGCTAGTTGCCCGCTCCGCATGGCGTAACCGCCCATCGCTTCCACCACGTCGAACTTGAACCCGAAGACGTTCTCGAGGAATCGGCGCGTGGCTGCCGGGTCCTTCGAAGCATACTCGACGTGGTCGGTCGTGACGTGCTCGTGGTGGGTCATCTGAACTTCCTGCCCGTCGGAACGGGAGCCCCCCAGCTACCTGCCCGTGATAAGATGCTCGAACCGGGAGCGCGTCGTGGTTCGAATTGAGTTCCGGTCCGTTTCGAGTCCGGCCGGGGAGAGGTCCGCGATGCGCGGGGGGAATGGGTTCGCCTAACTGGATTGGACGGTCCGATCGTTGACCGTTCGGAGACTACCCCGACGCACCGGGAGGGGGACCGCCAGCGCCGGGAGGTGGCGGGGGCGGCGCGGGGCCGGTAGTGCTGGGGGGCGGAGCCCATTGGGCGGCTGGAGCAGTCGCGCCGCCCTTGCGACGCCGACCGAGGAGCAGCCCTACCACGAGGCCCACGACCAGCGCGACTACGATCAGGAGGATCGCGAACGTCCCACTGAGGGGCGAGGACGAACTCCCGCTCGACGACGAGGTGGTCGAGAAGAACCCAATCCCGACGTCCTTCCCGCCGCCGTTCACGAGGACCGAACCAAGCTTGGGGGTGGCGTTGTAACCGGAAACGTTCGCAACCGAGTAGGCGTACGTACCGTTCGCCTCGGTAAAGGAGATCGACCCGTTGGTCGCGCTCGTGTGCGTGACACCGCCCAGGGTTACGGACCAGCCGGTAGCGGACGAGATCCCGAGCGCATTGAAGGTCACGGCATAGGTCACCTGGGTCGCGGTAATCGAGACGGTAAAGTTAGCGCCGTTGACCGAGAAATTGCCGGAAGCGGGGCTGAGCGTATACCCGGAAATCGGGGCAACGCTCCAGAGGTAGCTCCCGTTCATCTCAGCGACGGTGAGATTGGGTCCCGGTCCGTGGAAGGCCGTTCCGCCCACGGTCACGGTAAGATTGGTGGAGGCCGGGAGACCCGCCGCGGCAAACTTCACGTGGAAGACCGATGGGGTGTACTCGAGTACCCTACCGTTTGTGGCATCGGTCACCCATAGATTCCCGTTCGGAGCGACGAACGCACCGAGGGGATTGTCGAGGGTGGTCGCGGTCAACCCAAAGGTGGTCCCCGTCAATGTGGTTTGCCCAATCGCAATGGTGGGCGATTCGAAGTTAGTGAACGGAGGGAGGAACTCATACACTCGGTTTCCGTTGAAATCGGAGACCCAGAGGTCGCCGTGGGCATCTACGGCAACACTCCCGGTAGACACGAAAGAACCGAGCCCGGTCGCGCCGGAACCCACGAAGGAGGTCTGGCCTAGCACGTAGCTGGCCCCCTCGCCCATGGTGAATGGCGCGCTGAAGCCTAGGATCCGGAGATTGTTGTAGTCATCCACCCAGAGAACGCCTCCCCCTTCGGTGACTCCGAATGGGAAGCTCAAGTTCTCGGCGGAAACACCGACGGTCTTCGTTACGAAAGTCGATTGCCCGATCACGATCGAAGCCGCCATCCCGGTCGTGAACGGTGGTTGGTACTCCAACACACGGTTGTTTCCGGCGTCCGTGACCCAGAGGTTGCCGGCGGTATCGAAAGCCACTCCCGTGGGGCCGGTGAGGCCGGTCGCGGTCGTAGCCGCCGTGAGCGACGTGAAGCCGGATTGTCCGATCACGAGGTTCGCGGCCATACCGTCGCCAAACGGTGGAACGTACTCGAGGACCCGGCTGTTCGAATCATCGGCCACCCAAACGTCTCCGTGGGAGTCCACGGCACAAGCGGCGGGGTTCGTCAAACCGGTCGCGGTCGTATTCCCCAGATTTCCGGAGAAGCTCGTTTGTCCGAGGACGATCGAGGCCTTCTCTCCCGTGACGAAGGGGGAAAGGAATTCGGTGACACGATTGCCCCCGTAATCCGGGACCCATAGGGCGCCGTTCGGGGCCATGCACGAGATCTCGGGGTCCGGAACGAAGCTCGAAGCATTCGGCGTGGGTCCGGCCCAAGTCGAGCTCAGGTCGGCAGCGCCGAGAGCGACGCTGGCGGCCATTCCGGTCACGAACGGGTTCGGAGGTGGGGCCAGCGACGGAACTACCGACGGATGGGCTCCGGAGACCGAGGAGGTGTAGCTGTTCCCCTGGACGACCGTCCCCGATAGGGAGAGGACCAGCACCGCAACGACCCCGACGATCACTCCCGCGAGCATTCGCGCCGACATAGCCAATCAGTTTGCGGGCTACCCCATTATAAAGGAATGTTTTCAATATCATCGTCCGCCGGGGCCCCCACAACTGTGTTCGGCCGCACGGTCGACCCGGATTTGGCCCGGGAAGTGGATGTAAGAGACCCTGCACCTCCGCTCGGGCAACGCGCGGCGCGGCCCCCCCGCGAGCTGGTGATCCACCTACATCTTTCGAGCCTGAACGGACCACATCAGTGGAATCAGGCCGTCCGAGCCGTTGAGGTGCCAGTACCCCGACCGATCGGTGTGCATGAACAGATATCGCCGCCAGAACGTGTAGGGGTACTCGCGTACCTGTTCGATGGTGAGCCCTGAGTCGATCAGGGCCGAGAGCAGCTTCGAAGCGGGATGGATCCACGAGTAGCTTACCCGGTGCTTCATCTTCGCGCCCGTGGCGTACGTTCCGTCGTACTCCTCTCGGATCGACCGAGAGACGAAATACGGTATCTTCGGCTCGAGCCGAGTGAGTCCCTCCTCGTTGGGAAAGACCTCAACGATCGGATGATCGTCGAGCAGGTAGAGCTTCCCGCCCGGCTTCAGGAATCCCGAGACTACTCGGGCCCATCCTTCGATGTCGGGCAGCCAGCAGATGGCCCCTTTGCCAGTGTAGACGATGTCGAACTGCTCGTGGAGCACGTCGGGTGCGTCATACAGGTTCGAATGGACGAACCGAGCCGGTGTGCGAGCTCGCTGGGCCAGTCGACGAGCGGCCTTCACGGCCGGGAGCGAAAAATCAACCCCGGTGACCTTGGCGCCTCGACGCGCCCACGAGAGCGTGTCCATTCCGAAGTGACATTGGAGATGCAGCAGGGACTTTCCGCGAACCGACCCCATTTCTCGGGTCTCGAACGGCTCGAGGGCCGACTTCCCACGCAGGAATGATGGAACGTCATACAGGGGGGATGCCAGATGCAGTGGGACGCTCTCGTCCCACTTGCGTCGGTTGACGCCCATCCGCCGGCGGTCGCCCTTCTTCACGGCCATCCCAGACAGGGTACCGAAGATAACTCGAACGCCGGGAGTCCGCCCGGTCTCCGAGGCGAGTGGGTGCAAGACCCATCGCACCCACTCTAGTGCCAGGGTCCGTAGCAAGCCGTGCGGCAGCCGAGGAATCGGCCGCATCCACCGGAAGGCGGTTGACCCCTTCTGACGAATGTGATGCTAGTCCTCGGGGGCCGGTGGAGAGTGTCTCAGGCGCCGGACCGTCTCCCGGAGGAGGATCCTCATCGCCTCGGGGTCCTTTCCGACGGACCCCCAGAATTCCCACGGGGAGAGGACGAAGCACTTCGCTTTGCTCGCGGCTTTGACGTTGGCGGTCCGCGGTTGTTCATCGAGAAGGGCCATCTCGCCGAAGAACTGACCCGAGTTCAGGGTCGCTACGACCTTCCCCGCCTTCTCGACGGCCACCTGGCCCTCTGCCAAGAGGTAGAAGCCGAGTCCTTTCGTGCCTTCGGACACGATGACGTCGCCGGCGTTGTAGTTACGCTCGGCGGCGGCGTTGGCGAGCGTCTTCAGGTGCTTCTTGTCGAGGCTCGAGAAGACCGGGACTGCGCTGAGAAGGTTCATCACGGCCGTTCGGTCGGACCAATCTGGCATTCGAGTTCGCCTCGACCCAGAGCATGCATCCCGATAGATGAATTCGTTGGAAGGTTCCCTCGAGGGCCTCGCCAGGGCTGGGGCGATGGGAAGAGGTCGTCCGTCGAGACCGTTCCGCCACCCCGGGCCGGAAAGTTATCGGAGGGTGTGCACTTCCGTCCTTCCGAATACCATGCCTGAAGCCGAAGACTCCGCACCCGCGGTCCCCTCTTCCCGGGACCCCCTCCTCTCGCGGCATGGTCCGGCTTCCGCTGAGCGTCAGCTCGGGGCGGATTCCCATCGTCGGCTCCTCCACGAGGGGTCCACCCCGGTGGATGCCACCGTGGTCGTGGGAGACCTCCGCCTCTCGGGGTTGATCCTGAGGGAGGCGATCCAACCGTCCCTGTTCGCCCGGTTCATGATCGGGTTCACCGAGGCCATTGCGGGCCTCACTCGCGAGAACGATGGGTGGTTTGACCGCTTCACGGGGGACGGGTTCATCTCCTACTGGATCGACTCGGCCTCCACCGAGCCCGCCGTCGAACGCCTGACCGGATTCTGCCAGGCGGTGATGCCGGCCGCGGACTCCCTCATCTCGAAGCTCAAGCAGAACTCCCGGAACTTTCCGACGGGCGTGGGCCTGTCCCTCGGCGCGGACGCGGGTCGGTGCGAACTCGTCCGAGTCGAGGGGTCGTTGACCCTGATCGGGAGCCCGGTCGTCGGGGCGACACGGATGGCGGACGGCGCTGCCGCGAACCAGACCATCCTGAACGTCTACCTGGGGGAGGCGATGCGGCGAGAGAGCGACCGCCTGACCGCGAACGGGATCCAGCTAGAGCGGACGAGCATCCGAACCAAGGAGTACCCAGCCGGTCAGGAGGCTTTCGAACTGAGATTTCCCGGTTATGGCCGAACGATCCGGGCCCCGGGCTGAGAACCTATCCCCCGACGTGGCCCGGATTGGAGGGGGTTTCGGGGACACCTCGCCGCACGAGCTTGGCCGAAAGGGCCACGACCGCTCGGACGACCACGTAGAGGCTGAACGCGATGGTCACGATGAAGAAGCTCGGAGGGTAGGGCTCGTACCAGGAGATGAAGAGGCCGAGCCAAATCGCGAAGATGGCGATGCTCACGGAGACCACGACCGCCATCAACGGTCTCCGGGTCAACCGGACCGCGGTCGCCGCCGGCGTGACCATCAGGGCGAAGATGAGCAGGACCCCGATCACCTGGACGGCGATCGAGATCGTGACCGCCAGGAGGATCATGAAGATGAGACCGAGCGCGAGCATCGGGAGTCCCTTCGCCTCCGCCACATCCTCGTCCAGCGACGCGAAGAGAAGTCGCCGATAGATGAGGGCCATCACTCCGAGGACGACGAGGCTCGCCTCAAGCGTGAAGAGAACGCCGGAGTCGCTGATCCCGAGTACTTCTCCGAAGAGGATCGAGTAGGCCTCGGTGGCGTACCCCTTGTAGAGACTGAGGAAGAGAAGGCCAACACCCAGCATGAAGGCGAGCACGGTGCCGATCTCCACATCCCGGGTCGACGCCTTTCGACCGAGCAGCGCCATTCCCGAGGCACCGGACGTGGTGAACAGGAGCAGGCCGTAGACCGGATTGAGCCCGAAGAGGACGGCGCCGGCCGCTCCGGAGAACCCGACGTGGCCGAGGGCATGGGTCGCGAAGGAGGATTTCCGCAACACCACGAAATATCCGATGATCCCCGCGACGATGGCGATGATCGTCCCCGCCTCGAAGGCGTTGCGCATGAATTCGAATTGCCACATCACGCGCAGGTCGGCGATGATGTTCCAGCTGAACGTCATCCTGCCTCGCCCCCCGGGCTCTCTTCGGCGCCGGCGATGACGAGGTGGTTCCGAGAATCCCGAAGCACTTCCACCGGCACACCGTAAAGCGCGCTGAGACTCTCCGAGGTCAGGACCGTCTCGGGAGTTCCGGTAGCTACCTTCCCGTTGGCCATGTAGATCACCTTGTCCAGGTGGTGGATGAGCGGGTTGATGTCGTGAGCCACCAGCAGGGTCGTGACGTTGCGAGAGCGGGACAACTCAGCGACGAGGGTCACCAGTTCGCGGCCGCGACGTAGGTCGAGGTTCGAGAGGGGCTCGTCCAGCAGGAGCATTTCGGGATTTCCCACGAGCGCTTCCGCGAGGAACACCCGCTGCAATTCGCCGCCCGAGAGCGTGCCCAACGACTTGTGGGCGAGCCCTCCGGCCTGCACCGACTCGAGAGCAGCCATCGCGGCGGCCTGTTCCTTCCGGAAGCTGAAGCCCGGTCCCCACCGGGTGCCGGAGACCCCGAGACGAACCAGGCTTTCGCATGCGATGTGAGTCTCGTTGTCGATGGAGTGGCGCTGAGGGACGTAACCAATTCTCGGGTTCCCGCGGCGCGGGGCGGCACCGAATATCGAGAGAGTTCCGAGAGTGGGCTGCTGCAGCCCGAGCAGCATGCGGAAGAGCGTGGTCTTGCCCGCGCCGTTCGGGCCGATGACGGCGACGAATTCACCCCGGTGGACCTCGAACGACGCGTGCTGCCATACGACTTTGTCCCGGTACCCGACCTCGAGCTGATCTGCACGAATGACGGTCGCGTTTGCCGCTAGCTGTCGTGAGGGACTGGAAGATGCGTTCAACGGGCATCATTGTCCGAGCGCTTTTGCGTTCAGGGCGTTTTGCAGCTGAAGGTACTCGGAGTTCATCCACACCTGGAACGTCACGTCAGACGGCTGAATGGTCTCCGTCACCCCGACGATGCTCACGTTGTTCGCGGCGGCGATCGACTTGATCTGGATCGTGGTGGGGGTGACCGTCTGCTCATTGTAGACGAGGACGGCGACCCTGCCGCTCTCCAGCTGGCACTCGAACGTCACGACCGTCTGAGGCGGCGGGTCGTTGCCTTCGGCGACCGCCTGCATGAACTCGGGGGGTGAAACCAGGTCAAGCCCGGTGTAGTTCGCCAGGTAGACGAAGATGTCCTCGGTCGCGGCAACGTCGGTCCCCGCAAACATCTGCTTGATCGTGTTCGCCCGGGAGTAGAGCGACCCGAGCGACGCGCTGAGGGTAGCGTACTGTTGTTGGAAGTAGGAAGTCTGGGCCGGGTCGATGTGGACCAGGTCCGCGTACATCGCGGCGACGGTTTCGTTCACGTACGTCGGGCTGTACCAAAGGTGGGGATTGCCGGCGACGACGCCGCCACCAATCGACACTCCGACCAGCTCACCGACGTTGAGCACGGTCTGGTGGCTGTTGCCACCGGCCGAGATCAGTTGGAGGGCCCAATTGTCGTAGCCCACGCCATTCACGATGACGAAATTCGCGTTCGCGATCGCGACGGCGTCCGACGTGTTGGCCTCGTACTCGTGCGGGTCGGCATTCGGGTCCGTCACGATGCTCAAGACCGAGATTTCATTCCCTCCGAGCTGCGATACCAAGCTTCCCCAGAAGTTCTCGGCCGCAACGACCTGAATGACCGACCCCGACGCCGCCGTATGGGTCGAGGCGTGGAAGGAGGACGACGCCGATGGCACGCGGGTGGGTGCGGGGTGCGTGGGGCTCGCGTAGGTGCCCGTCGAGGCGGGCACTGGTTGGATGGCCGGAGCCACACCACCGCACATCGAGGAATTCGGGGCACCCACGTACCACGCGTAGACCCCCGCTCCCGCGATGGCCGCGACCAGCATGACCGCGACCGACACCTTCACGATTCGCTTCACTTCCGATTCCCTCTGATCGGTGGGATGACTAGCGGGCTCTCGGGGCCGTGTGGCAAGGAGCGATCGGTTCCCCGTGCGGACAGACGGCCGGATGCCCTTCCGCGACGCATATCTTCTCCACGGTACGGTGGCTCAGTGCGAGATCGACCTCACGTGCGGCGACGCAGGTGGCGTCTGCGGAGAGGCCCGCGCGGGAGAATAGGCTCTCGGCAACGCGGTGGTGTCGGTGGTATTCCTCGAGGCACTGGGACCCACGGTTCGTAAGTCGGCTCTTCCCACGGAATCTCGAGATCAACCCCAGCTCCTCCAGTGGCCCGAGGTGGGCGAGGGCGGAGGGCGGTCGCACCCGCAGACCTACGGCGATGTCCTTCAGGCTGGCTCCACGAGCGTCACCCTGACGCGTCGCGATGACGCGAAGTGCCTCCACCTGTCGATGGGTGAGGCGCTGGAGGGTCTCCACGAGATCGTCGAGCTCTGACCGGTATATATCATCGGCGCTAATTATTAGGTAGAGACAAATTTACTAGAGTTTAGACTTTGGGTGAAGGGCACCAGGACCGTGGTCCGAAACGCGAGGTGGCCGGCGAAACCCTCTTAGCCCGCCAGCCTCCAGGTCTCGAAGTCCACCGTCGGAATTCGAGAACCATGAATCAAGTTCCCGAGAATCAAGTTCTCGTGATCGCCTTGACGGCAATCGTTGTGGCAGGGCTATTGCTCCCTCTCGCATCGGTGGGAAGGGCGCCGACAGAGCGATCTCACTCGAGCGGTTCGGTCCCTAGCCACGTGGCTTCGACTTCGCTCCGCCCTTCCAGATCGATGGGCTCTCCACCGGTACTCCACCACGCCGCCCCAGGACCACTAGCTTCGGGCCTGTCGGGAACTAACAACTCTACTCTCGGCTGCGATGGGATGCTGTGGAAGTCGACGATCTGGTCGACCTACATTCCCAGCTACTGCTACGGTCATGATGAACCGACCATCAGCTACGTTTCGAACGCTCCGGGATCGGGCGGCGATGCGAATTTCCGGGTGACTCTTCCCGCCGATGGAGCGACGTTCACCCAGGCCGACTTCTACGCGACGATCTGGTTCGGGGGCACCGTCTACGACGTCGCCAGTACTAATGGCGGGGGCCAAGCATTCCTGGAGTTCCAGTTCTACCCGGCCCCCCCGGCGAGCACCGGAATCGGCAGCGGGGCGAATGACTGTCTTCCCGACGGATCGTTCAACTACGTCTACACCCCCGGGTCCAATGAGTGGTTTGCCTGCGCGATTGTTTGGCAACTCACAGGGGCGGGCGAGAACGCTGGGTTCGCCGGACCTCTGAACATAGGGAGCTCATCCTCGATCCTCGTGATGCACAGCAACGACGTGCTCTACGTGAACTATTCCGGAATCGCGAAGAGCTCGAGCCAGGGTTGGAAGATCTCCGTGGATGACGTCTCATCGGCGACGAGCGGGTCCGTCACCCTCGTCAATGGTTCGCTCATTCTCTCACCGTACTATTCGACCGCGGCGGCCGGAGATACTCTCGGGTGGGGAGCGAGCAATCCGGGGGCCATCGCGTTCGCATACGAGATCGGCCATTCCCTCAACGGGAGCATTCCGCAGGGCAACGCCTACGGAGGGTGCAGCCCGGGGGACTTGGTGTGCGACAGCTACTGGCCCGGAGAATGGGCCCAGGCGGGGCAGATGGATCTCGAGCTCCCGGTCATGGGCCAGGCGGGGTCGCAAACGTACCCCAGCAAGGTTGTGTTCAGCTCTTCCCAGGGAGGAGAAGCCGAGGTAGAGTCCTATGCCGCGTGCCCTACTTGGACCACTTTGACGTCAACGAACTGCCTGTACCCATGGTACCAATATCGGGGCGGCTCGTACGGGTTCACGTACGGCGCCTCCAATGTGACCAACGCGACGCATACCTACGGTTCCGTGGTCCAGTTCCCTTCCACGACCAGCGGTGGCCAGTGGAATGGGAACTCGCAAAGCGCACCGTGGGGCACGCTAGCGACCGCCGTCTCGCCCCTGAGCGCGACCGTCGAGTTCAATCGAATGGGACAGACCAATGTACTGGTCGTCGCACCCAACGGCACGGTCGGCGGACAATTCGAGGAGGGACCGTACTGGCTCAATGTCTCTGCCCCCGGGTGCACGAGCGTCTCGACCTTCGTGTATGTCCTGACGGGCGCGGTCGATCGCACTCCGGCGGGACTATCGTGTAATGGCGCCCCTCCCCTCTCCGCAACGGCGGGAGCCTCAACGATGTCGGGAGCTGCCCCACTCTCGGTCACGTTCAACGGGAGCGAAAGCGGGGGTGCCGCGGTGTTCACCTGGGCCTGGACGTTTGGTGACACAGCGGTGAGTTCAATGCGGAACCCTTCCCACACGTACTCGTCCGCGGGGACCTTCGAGGCGATCTTGACGGTCACGGATTCGAACAGCGACACCGCGGCCTCGAGCGTCCTCATCTCCGTGACCGGTCCCCTCAGCGCGAGCGCTTCGGCGAACCGGACCTCAGGTCCGGCTCCTCTTTCAGTCAGATTCACCGGCTCGGCTTCCGGTGGATCCGGGGGGAACTCGTTTGCGTGGACGTTCGGTGACGGCCAATCGAGCGGCGCCCAAAACCCGACCCACACGTACGCCGCGGGGGGCCAGTACACCGCCTCGCTCACCGTGACCGACTCCCACTCCGACCGTGCCTACAGCTCGGTCGTCATCCATGCGATCTCCCCGTCCACTTACACCGTGTGGTTCAACCAAACGGGTCTCGCGGGCGGGATCAACTGGACCGTCTCAGTTGGCGGTTCGCCGCAGACCACGCAGGGGAGGAGCCTTCAGTTCTCTCTCGTGAACGGCAGCCATGCGTACGTCGTCTCCGACGCCAATTCTAGCTTCCATCCCCTCGTCACCCACGGCAACTTCGTGGTCGCCGGCGTCAATCAGACGGTGGCGGTCTCCTTCGTCTGGGTGAGCTATCTTGTCTTGTTCAACGAATCCACGTTGCCGCTCGGCCTTTCGTGGACCGTTCACCTAGGCAACGCGACCAACATGTCCGTGACGGGAAGCATCGGGTTCCGGACGAACAACGGGACGTATTCGTACTCGGTGGTCGCCCCCTCAGGGTACGCGGCCCCCCTTAGCTCCGGTCAAGTGGTGGTTTCCGGGCGAAACGTCACGGCGAACGTCACGTTCACGGAATTGACCTTCGGTGTCGCATTCCACCAGCAGAGTCTGGTCGTCGGGACCATCTGGAACGTCACATTTAACGGAACCCGACGGTCGAGCGTCTCAAATTGGGACAACTTCACCGCGCCGGACGGAACGTACGCGTACACGGTGGGTCCCGTGAAGGGATTCAACGCGACGGTCGGCTCCGGAAATGTGACAGTGGATCTCTCAAATCAAACGATCCTTGTCGACTTCGTCCCCTGGGTATTCGAGGTGACCGTCCAGGAGACGGGATTGCCGAACGGGACGGTGTGGGGGTTCACGGTCGGTGGAAATCACTTCAGTACCAATCATTCCTCGGATCAGTTCGGTCTCCCTAACGGGTCCTACACATACACGGTCGATGCAGTGAAGGGCTACGACGTGGCGAACGGATCGGGGACTGTCCAAGTCATTGGCCAGGCTGTGACCATCGAGGTGCATTTCAGCGCCACATCCGCCTCTACGGGTTCCTCTCCCGCCATCCTCACCGGCCCCACCCTTCTGCTCGCGCTGGTGGCGGTCGCAGCGCTGGTCGCCGGGACGGTAATCTATGCCGTCGGTGCCCGGAGACGCCGGAACTCGCCGGGCCCTCCGTAGCCTTCCTGGTTCACAAGATTGAAGAATCGGTCGGACATCGCAGCGGACGATGCCGAACGAACTTGCGTGCGCGTGCTGCTCGTGTTCCCGGTGCTGCTCGTGTTGCGCGTGCTGCTCGGTCGCGGTCGCCTGCTGCGCGAGCTGCCCGCCCAGCCGTCAGAGCTGAGACGGGTCGCAATCCCCGAGCACCCCGGGGCGGGCTGCTCCCCGCCTCGCGTCGTTCCACTCTAGAGTACGCCCCAGGTCGCGTTGACCCAGACCGGCATCATGCCCGAGCCGAAGCCGGAGTAACCGGCCCCACACTGGTAGGTTCCGCCCCAGGACCAGAACGAGTACGAATCCGCCCCGCCCATCATTGAGTGGTCCATCATCATACCTCCCGAGCCTTGCATCCAGTAGTGCATCGACATCCCCATTCGGTACGGGTGGTCGAAGTGGACCGTGACCCAGCCCGCGTGAGGGATCGTGAGAGCAGTGGTGGTGCCGGCGCCCGACGTGACCTGGATCTCTTGGGCGGAGGAGTCGTACGGGACGAAGATCAATCCTAGCAGCAGGCCGGAGATGACGACGACCGTCACGAGCACCACGATGGTTCTTCGGCGTCGTTTCGAATTCGAGCTCGGAGCGGTCTCGGCGAACGGTGTCATGCGAGACGCGAGCGTGCGGGTGGATTAGTAGCGCGAGTCAAGCGGGGTTGACACGGGCCGTCGAACGAGGACGCGACGTTCTCCTTACTCTCCTGACCGACGGGACCATACCCGCATCACCCCTGAGATGGTTACCCCTTCCAGGTAGAGCGATGGGCGGAACGGGACTCGGAAACGTGGAGCAAGTCATCAAGGCGAACGAGACGGCGACGTCGAATCTGACGAAAGCGGAAGTAACCACTGGATCGAACGCGGTCAAGACACTCTCGGGAGCGCGCATCCTGTTCGGGTTCATCTTCCTGTTCGATGGGATTCTGAAGTGGCAGCTTCTGGCTACCAGCCAACTACAAGGATCAGTCCAGATGGTGAATTTCTACAACCTCGATTACGTCAACAACAACTGGTTGGCCTTCGGGGTCCTGGTTGGCATCGCCGAGACGGTAGCGGGCCTCGGTCTGATCATGGGTCTCTTCCAAAAGCCGTCGGCGATCGTCGCGGCCATGGTCATGTTCTTCATCTGGGGGTTCAGCGGATACGGCGGCGCGGGATACGCCGGATACACCGACCCGGGCGGGGACCTGATGCTGGCGCTCGCCTTTGTGGTCCTGATCTTCGCCCCGACCGCATACGGCCTCGCCTCTCGGCTTCGGCTGCCCCAGCGACTGGCCGGCCCCTCGATCGGACGCAAGGTCCTCCGATTCCTGGTCGCATAAACCTCTTCGGGCTCGGGCGGGAAAACTCCCGCTCGAGCCCTCCCTTTTCTTCTTGTTGGGCATTCCGAGCTCGGGCGTGGCTCGGTCGGGCGCAGGATGGGCTCTATGGGCGCGGCCAGATTCGAACTGGCGACCTTCACCGTGTCAGGGTGACGTCATAACCACTAGACTACGCGCCCGCG
>Ga0209415_10006658_pt1 | contig 20435 bp, 13 predicted proteins | sample PeaSoiSIISIP2007_FD_187696 | JGI IMG/M metagenome (GOLD analysis project Ga0209415, IMG submission 187696) | Peat soil microbial communities from Weissenstadt, Germany - SII-SIP-2007 (SPAdes) (version 2) | ecosystem: Environmental > Terrestrial > Soil > Wetlands > Peat | place: Germany...
CTGTCATCCCGTGCTGAGGCTCCGTGCGGTGACAGACGACATAAACCGATCGTCCGTCCTACTGCGCGGTCTCGCCCTCAGCCTCATCCGCCGTGAAGTAGGCGCAATCGGGGTGATGGAACACCAGCGCGCTCACGCTCGCTTCGGGTTCCATCATCATGCCTTCGGTGAGGCGCACACCGATGTCCTCGGGCCGCAGCAGGTCCCAGAGGCCCTGCTGGTCGTCGAGATTGGGGCACGCCGGATAGCCAAAGCTGTAGCGCTTGCCGTGATACTTCGAGGTGAAGCGGTCATGCATGCTCATGGTGGGCGAATCGGGGAAGCCCCAATCCTCACGGATGCGCCGGTGCAGCCACTCCGCCGTGCCTTCGGCGGTTTCAATCGCCAGCGCCTGGATGGCGTGAGCTTTGAGGAACTCGCCGGCGTGCTTCCACTCTTCGGAGCGTTCGCGGACGCATTCACCGGCCGTCACCACGAACAGCGCCAGGTGATCGCGACGGCCTTCTTCGGCCTCCAGGATATAGTCGCTGAGACACAGTCCGTCGGTCCGCCGCTGCCGGCCGAAGCGGAAAGTGTGCAGCGGCGCTTGCTGGCCGGGCGCAAACAGGTGAATCGAGTTGCCATCGCGCTCGGCCTCGAAGAACTGCCACACCGCCCGCACTTTCATGAAGCGCGCCGCTTCCTGCTTCAGCGCTTCCACCTGTTGGAACAACTCCAGCGCCTTGGACTCGCGCTCCGCCAGCCCTTGTTCGAAATTGCCCTTGTAGCCCAGATGGCGCCCGTAGAGCATGTACGGGTTGATGTAGCTCCATACTTCGGCGAGGTGCGGCACGTCGCGGACTCTGCGGTCCAGGTATGGCACGGCTGGGATCGGAATATCAGTCCGCACCTTCGCGCTGCGGCGGTCTGAGGCCGGCGGCGCTTCCTCTTGCACCGGAGCCGCAACTGGCGCCACCGTGCCGCGATGTGCGGCCAGCACCTCGGCGCGCGCAGCCGGGTCCATCAGCCGGTTCATCAGGCTCAGCCCGGTCATGGCGTCCTTGGCATAACACACCCCGTTGCCATAGGCCGGCTGAATCCGCGTACGGGTGAACTTGTCCGATAGCGCCGCGCCGCCCACCAGCAGCGGCACGGTGATGCCGGCGGATTGCAGATCGCCCGCCGTGATCACCATCTGCTGCGTGCTTTTCACCAGCAGGCCGGAAAGGCCGATGGCGTCGGGCCGATGGTCGTGGAAGGCCTGAATCAACTGGTCCGGAGGCACCTTAATGCCCAGGTTGATCACCTGGTAGCCGTTGTTGGCCAGAATGATTTCCACCAGGTTCTTGCCGATATCGTGGACGTCGCCCTTCACTGTGGCCAGAATCACTTTCCCGCGCGATTGCGATTCGGCGCCTTCCATGAACTGTTCCAGGTGGCCGACGGCGGCCTTCATGGCTTCGGCCGATTGCAGCACCTCGGCCACAATCAGCTCATTGTTGTTGAACAGCCGGCCGACTTCGGTCATGCCCGCCATCAGCGGTCCGTTGATGATATCAAGCGGATCGGCGCCCTCGGCGCGCTTGCGCTCCAGGTCGGCAATCAGGCCGTCCTTGCTGCCTTCGATGATGTAGTTCGCCAGGCGCTGGTCGAGCGGCATGTCCGCGGCGCGCTGCTTCTCGCGTTTTCCCGTCTGGCGGAAGTGCTCGGCGATGGCCGCGATATGGAACTGGTTGAGCGCCGCTCTCTGCTCCGGCGCCTGCTGCCGCCAATCCTCCGGCGCGGTGCGCAGCGATTCGTCTTCGGCATCCACCGCCGGGTAGTTGAACAGCAGGCTCTCCGCCAACCGCCGCTCCTTTTCCGGTATCGATGCAAAACGCTCCAGCTTCTCCGCATTGACGATCGCCAGGTCCAGGCCCGCCTTGGTGCAGTAATAGAGGAAGACCGAATTCACCACTTCGCGCGCCGACGGTGGAAGGCCGAACGAAACGTTGGAAATGCCGAGAATGGTCTTCGAGTAAGGCAGGCGCGCCTTCACCAGCCGGATGCCTTCGATAGTCTCGACAGCGCCGCCGATGTAATTGACGTCGCCCGTCGCGCAGGGGAACACCAGCGGATCGAAGATGATGTCCTCCGGCGCCACGCCGTACCGCTTGGTCAGCAGCCCATAAGACCGTTCCGCCACGGCCAGTTTGCGCTCGCGCGTGAAGGCCTGCGCCTGCGCCTTGTCTTCGTCGATTGCGCCCACCACCAGCGCCGCGCCGTAACGGCGGGCGAGCGGGCAAACCCGCTGGAACTTCTCCTCGCCGTCTTCCAGGTTGATCGAATTGACGATGCTCTTGCCCTGGCAAAAGGAGAGCGCCAGTTCCACCGCCTCCGGGTCGGTGGTGTCGATCATGATGGGCGCTTTGATCTTTTGCAGCAGCTTCTCGAAGAACGGCGGGATGTCCCGGAACTCGTCGCGGTCCGTGCTTTGCAGGCACACATCGATGACCTGCGCGCCGTTCTTCACCTGCCGCCGCGCGATTTCGCTGGCCTCTTCCCAGTTCTCTTCCGCGATCAGGCTCTTGAAGAGGCGCGAGCCGATGACGTTGGTCCGCTCACCCACGATCAGCGGCCGGTTGCTTTCCTCGGCCTCCACCAGCTCGATGCCGGAGTAGTACGCGCGGTGTTGCGCGGCAGGCGCGCGCCGCGGCCGTTTACCCTCGATCATCTGCGCGATGGCGCGGATGTGGTCGGGCGTGGTGCCGCAGCAGCCTCCCAGGATGTTCACCCATCCCAGGTCGACAAACTTCTCCAGCTGCGCCGCCAGCGATTGCGGCGTCTCCGGGAATTTCCCTTCGGAGTCGGGCAGGCCCGCATTCGGATAGCAGGAAATGGGATACCGGCTCATCCCGGCCAGCGTGCGGATGTGATCGGTCATCAGGTCCGGCCCGGTGGCGCAGTTCATCCCTACGGCCAGCAGATCCTGATTCTCGATGGACGCATAGAGCGCGTCGATCGATTGCCCGCCGAGCATGGTGCCGGTTCGCTCGATGGTGGCGGATGCGATCACCGGAATATCCACGCCAAGGTCGCGCCGCAGTTGCTGAATGGCCAGCAGCGCGGCTTTGAGGCTGCCCGTATCGAAAGCCGTTTCCACCAGCAGAAAGTCCGCGCCGCCTTCCACCAGCGCCCTGGCTTGCTTGTAATAAGCGGCCTGCAGGACGGCAAAGGTAACTGTGCCGGTGATGTTGATGTCCTTGTTGGTAGGGCCCATGGAGCCGGCGACAAACCGCGGCTTCGCCGGGGTGGAGAATTCGTCGGCGGCTTCGCGCGCTATCTGCGCCGCGCGGAAGTTCAGCTCATGCACCCGGTGATGCAGGTGGTTATCGGCGAGGGCAATGCTGGTGCCGCCGAAGCTGTTGGTTTCGACCGCATCCGCGCCCGCATCGAAATACGCGCGATGAATGTCCCCGATGACGTCCGGACGTGTGACGACGAGGATCTCCGGACAGTTTTCGTGCCCCTCGTAATCGACGTCAAGCGATAGCGGGACCTGGTGAATCATGGTCCCCATGGCCCCGTCGATCACCAGGATACGGTGATCCAGGATCTGCCGGAGCGCACGCTGGCGCTCCTCCGGTGAGGTCATCGCTTTCAGTTTAGCAAGCGCGGTGGTGAGGCCTTGGCTGAGAGCGTGGGGCGGACCCCCCGGTCTGCGCGGGACGCCTTCGTCCCGCTGCGCGCCCGCAGAATCAAGCGCTCGCCACGCGAGGCCGGCCAGGGGGCCGGCCGCAGACGGGGGCGTCTGCCCCACAAACCTTTACAGCACTTCGGCTTTGTGGCGCGGGCCCCACCCTTTGCGGAAAGCCGGCCGGAGATACTGGTTGGCCTCCTGGTTGTTGGTGATGCGCATTTTCACCGGGTCGTATTCGACCTTGCCTTCAACCCGGAGCGCAATCACTCCCAGCAGCATCCACTCCACGAACGGCGCGGCCACATTGAAGTTGGAGCAGGCCGGCTCGCCGCCCTTGCAGGCGCGGATCCAATCGCGGTAGTGGCCCGGCGAGCGCGTCAGCAGTTCCGGCGGGAACTTGTAGTCGCGCATCTTCTCCACCGGAATCAGCCGCGTGTGTTCGCCATAGGTGCCGGTGGTGATGATGCCTTTATCGCCGATGAAGACGCTGCCGTTGGGCGTTTCGGCCTCCGCCTCGGGATCGTTGCGCATAGCTTCGAACTGCTCCCAGTTGAAAACTGGGCCGACGAAGCCGTTGGGCTCGACCCGCGGACGCGGCGGTGGCGTTCCGCCCTGAGCCTGCGCCGGCGGGCGGCGATACGGCCGGTGGGGAAGATCGCCCAGCAGTTCGCCCTTGGGAACGCCCGGGATCTCCGGCGTCTCGGCGCATCCGTCATGCCAGAACAGCTTCACTGGCGGCATGTTGCCGCGCGCCGGAAAATCGTAACGGATGACCGACTTCTTGGGGAACATGAAGTCGCTGGTGCCTTCCTTCTGAATGCACTCGACCGACGACGGAATCCCCAGCTTCAGGGCCATGTTGGAAGCGCCCAGAATGTGGCACGCCATGTCGCCCAGCGCACCGCAGCCGAAATCGTAAAAACCGCGCCAGTTGAACGGCTGATAGAAGTAGCCGCCAAAATCGTTGGGATATCCCTTGCCGCCGAGTGTGAATGGGCGAGAATTGGCGATGCCCAGCCAGAGGTCCCAATCGAGCGTGCCGGGAACCGGATCGGGCGGCGGAACCGCGGTCAGGCCCTGCGGCCAGATCGGCCGGTCGGTCCAGGCATGAACTTCGGTGACGTTGCCGATCTCTCCGGCCCAGATCATTTCGGCGCATTGCCTCGTGCCCTCGTTCGAATAACCCTGGTTGCCCATCTGGGTGGCGACCTTGTATTTGTTGGCGGTTTCGAGCATCAGCCTCGCTTCCCAGACAGTGCGCACCAGCGGTTTCTGAACGTAGACGTGCTTGCCGCGCTCCATCGCCCAGGTGGCGGCGGTGGCGTGCATGAAATCGGGGATGGTGACGATCACCGCGTCGATGCTCTTTTCCTCGTCCAGCATCTTGCGGAAATCTTTGTACTTGGGAACCTTGTCGTACTGCTTGAACTTCGCCGCGGCCTGGCGCGCGTCTACATCGCACAGCGCCACGATATTCTCCTGGCTGCAGCCGTCGATGTCGTTGTTCGCTTTGCCGCCGGCGCCGATGGAAGCGATGTTCAGCTTCTCGTTGGGCGACTTGTAGCCCAGCGCGCGCAGCGAGGCTGTGCTGCCGAACCCTCCCTGCGGGACCACCCCCGCCAGAAGCGAACCGAAAAAGAAATGTCGCCGGCCAAATTTGTGTGCCATGGAAACCCTCGATACCACGCTATGCTATCGCGAAGCACGCCGCCCGACAAGGTAGGGCACGCTTTTAGCTTGCCCACATTGGATTGGATTCCTTCGACTTTCGGCACGCAGAACACCCGGTAAAAGACGAATCCGCCAAGCGTACCGGTGCCCCCAGTCTTTTCGATGATTTTGAGGGCAAGCTAAAGCGTGCCCTACCGGGCGAAAAGATTGGATACGCTATAGAGCATGCAGTCGCAGAGGACGCTGTCCCGGGATCTTTCTTATGCGGTGCGCACGCTGCGGCACAGCCCTTTGTTCACGCTGGCCGCGGTGGTGACGATCGCGCTTGGCATCGGCGCCAGCACCGCCATTTTCAGCGTCACCAACGCTGTCCTGCTGCGCCCGCTGCCGTATCGCGATTCCGCGCGCCTGGTGCTGGCTTGCTCCGACATGCTGCGCCGCAACGTGAAAGATTTCCCGTTCTCCGATGCCGACTTTCTGGATCTGCGCAAGAACGCCCTTGACGCCTTCGAAGACTTCGCCGCCGTCAGCACCGGCCGCGGCTCGTTGCCGGCTGCCGATGGGACACCGGAGCAAGTGCGCTTCGCCGCCGTTTCCCCCAATTTCTTCCAGATGATGGGCGGGCGCATCGCTTTTGGCCGCGATTTCCAGGACTCCGACGGCACGGCGGAGCCGATCGTGCCGCAAGATCCGGACGACCTCGGGGCGGCGCCTCCTCCTCCGCGGCTTCCTACTTACTCCATCCTGAGCTTCGAATATTTCCAGCGCCGCTTTGGTGGCAACCCGGCGATTCTCGGGCACCCTCTGCCGGTGGGCGGCGACGGCCCGGCGCCAATCGTGGTCGGCGTGCTGAGCCCTGGTTTTGAGCTGCTGTTTCCGCCGGAGTCGGCAGTGGAGCGTCTTCCCGACGTTTGGGCTGCCGCCCGCATCCCTTATGACACGGCCAGCCGCAACAACGTGCAGTGGCGCGCGATCGGCCGGCTGAGGGCCGATACCACCATTGAACACGCCCAGGAAGTGGTTAAAGACGTAGCCAATGGAATTCGCAGGGTCAACCCGATCGCCAAGACTGCCGGCATGTATATCCGCCTGGAACCCATGCAACGGCATCTGGTGACTGAGGTCCGCCCGGCCATCCTGGCGCTGATGGGAGCAGTCATTTTTCTGCTGTTGATCGCCTGCGCCAATGTCGCCAATTTGATGCTGGTGCGCGCCTCGCTCCGGGAACGCGATTTGGCGGTGCGCACGGCTTTGGGCGCCGGCCGGTGGGACCTGATCCGCCAGATGCTGGCCGAAGCGCTGGTGGTCGCCGGCCTCGGCACGCTGGCCGGCCTGGTTTTGGCGTGGTTCGGAATCCAGGAGCTGCTGGCGGTCGCGCCCGCCGGCCTGCCGCGATTCGCGACCATCCAAATCGATCCCGCGGCACTCGGGTTTTCCGTCCTGGCCGGCCTGGCATCGGCGGCGCTGTTCGGCATGGCGCCGGCGCTTCGTGCGGCGCGTCCCGACGTGATGACCGTGCTGCGCGCCGCCGGGCGCACTGCCAACCTGGGCGGCGGCGCGATGCTGCGTAACGGCGTGGTCGTTATGGAGGTGGCGCTGTGCTTCGTTCTGCTGGTTGGTTCCGGCCTGATGTTCCGCAGCTTTCTCGCCGTCCAACGTGTCAACACCGGCTTCGACGCGAGGAATCTGCTGGTGTTCCAGTTAGTCGGGCCAACCGGCAATAACCCGGAAGCACGCGCGGCATTCATGCGCAATGTTCACGATCATCTGGCGGCCTTGCCGGGTGTCCGCAGCGTCGCCGCCTCCGTGCCGTTCCCGCTGGCCGGCGGATTCTCGCCGGTCCGCTGGGGCACAAGCGAGGCGCTCACCGACGCCGGCAAATTCCAGGCCGCCGACCTGCAAATCGTCACGCCGGGTTATTTTGAAACCGTGCGAACGCCCTTGCTGGCAGGCCGGACCTTCACCGATGCCGACAATGCGCCGGACCGCAATCTGTTGATCGTGGATCAAGCGCTGGCGGCAAAGGCCTTCGGCAGGGAATCCGCCATCGGCAAGCGCATCCTCTTCCGCGTTCGCACCCAGGAGGCGCAATGGGGCGAGATCATCGGCGTGGTAGCGCACCAGCGCGATGTTTCGCTCACCAGGCCGGGCCGGGAACAGATCTACGTCACCGATGGCTACCTGTTTCACGGCATCGCCGGCTGGTGGGCTCTGCGGACGGCGGGCGATCCGGCTGCGTACGCGGCTCTAGTTCGCGCCGAAATCCGCAAGGCGGCGCCGCAACAACTCATCAGCGAAATCGAGCCGGTGGAGGCGCTGGTCGACAAGGCGCAGGGCGGAACGCGCTTTTCGCTGCTGCTCATCGGCCTGTTCGCGGCGATCGCAGTCGCCCTCGCCGGAGTGGGCCTTTACGGAGTGCTCGCTACCGTGGTGCGGCAGCGGACCGCCGAGATCGGCGTCCGCATGGCGCTCGGCGCCGCGCCGGCCGCCATTCTCAAAATGGTGGTTGGCCACGGGCTCCGCCTGAGCCTCGCTGGAATTGGCGCCGGCATAATCGCCGCCGTTGGCCTGACGCGCCTGATGACAACCATGCTGGTTGGCGTCGAGCCGACCGATCCGCTCACGTACGCCGCCATGATCGTTCTATTCCTCGCGATCGTGCTGCTGGCCAGCTGGCTCCCCGCTTACCGCGCCGCCGCCCTGGCCCCCGCCGCCGCCCTGCGCGAAGAGTAGCGCCAGGCCCCACCGAAAACCAAACGACGCTCCATTACCATGTCGCGCACACTTGTCCGCGGTTATTCTTGTTTTCCAGGCCTCAATATCCTACGATAGGCGTTCAGGAGGAAACTCATGTTGAGACGTTTGGTGGTCATAGCGGGGATCATAGGATTCGCGGTTTCCACTGCGCTCGCCGACTTCAGCTACCAGGAGAAGAGCACGATCACTGGCGGCGCGATCGCGGGGATGATGAAGGTGGCCGGCGTCTTTTCCAAGGCTGCCCGGGAGCCGATGGAAGCTACCGTCGCGGTGAAGGGAGACCGCATGGCCCATCGCAGCAATACCCATGCGAGCATCATCGACCTGGGCGCTGAGACCATCACCCAAATCGACATGCAGAAGAAGACTTATACGGTGATGACGTTTGAGCAGATGAAGGCGATGCTGGCGCAGATGCAGCAGAAGATGAAACAGAACCAGAATCAGAATCCCAACGCCGCCCAGATGTCGTTTAAGGTTTCCGCCAATAAGACGGACAACCGCAAAACGATCGCCGGCATGGACGCCACAGAGCTCATCCTCAAAATGGAGATGCAAAGCACGGATCAGCAGTCCGGCCAGCAGGGGAGTATGACGATTACCACCGATCTCTGGATCGCTCCCGCCGCCAGCGGGTACGGCGAGATTCGCGATTTCCACCGCCGCATGGCCGAGAAGCTCAACTGGACACCCGGCGGCAATATGTTCATGGCCAATCCGCAGGTTTCCGAGGGCATGGCTGAAGTTTACAAGGAGATGAGCAAACTGGATGGTATGCCGGTTTTCGAGACGGTCTCGATGGGAATGGCCGGCCAGCCTGCCAGCGGATCGGGTACCGGTGCATCCAACCCGCCAGCGCAGCAGACGCAAGACCAGCAGCAACAGCAGCAGCAACAACAGCCGTCGACGCTCAGCGGCGCACTTGGCGGCGCGTTGGGCGGACGCCTGGGCCTGGGCCGCAAGAAGCAGTCCTCGCAGGATCAAAGCGGCTCGGCGGGCGGTTCGTCTTCCGGCTCGCTGCTCGACATGACCGTCGAGATGAGCGGCTTCTCTTCGAGCCCTGCCGACCCCTCGTGGTTCGAAGTGCCGGCCGGCTTCAAAAAGGTAGAGCCCGATTCGCGGCGCATGCAGTAGGGCACCGTGGCGCACGCCCTCGTGCGTGCAGCGTCGGCGCTCTAGCCGACGCCCGGTTTCCCACGCGGGAGCAGGTGTCGAGAGGAGTCTCGACACGGCACGCACGAGTGCGTGCGCCACAAAAGCAATTCCCGACGCACGTCAGAGACCTGGCTGCGGGGGCTTGAGCGGTTGCCAGGGGAGCACGCCCTTGCGGCGCAGGTGGCGGCGGAATACTTTATCCACTGCTGTGACGTAGAGCGTCTGCAGGTCCTCGCCGCCGAAGACGACGTTGGAAGGGTCGGCGCCAGACGGGCTGCGGATGATGGCGACCACCCGGCCCGGCTGATCGCAGACCTGTATACCGAGCGCGGTGGCGAAATAGGCGTAGCCCTCGGTATCGAAGGTCAGGCCGTCAGCGCCGCTGCGCGGCGGGCCTTTCACCTGCTCATCGGGCATCTCGAGCCGGTAAAACGGCTCGCCATCTCTCAGTGATCCATCGGGTGCGATGCGGAACGACCAGCTAAACCGGTTCCCCTCATCGGCCACAATCGCCAGGGAATGATCCGGGAAGAGGCGGACGCCGTTCGGCACCGACACGTTGCCATCCTTCTTGCCGTCAAAAACGACGCGCGCCTTTGCGCCCGGCTCCACCAGCCAGACCTTTCGGCCGGGAGAATCGGTGAAGTAGACTGCGCCCTTGGCAGTCACCGCCAGGTCGTTGGGCTCGATGCCGGCGGCCAGCACACTGAGTTTGCCGTCGGGCGAATACGCCACCACGCGCTTTCGCTGTTGCTCGGCGGCATAGAGGCGGCCATCGGCGCCGAACATGAGGCCGGTTGCGCCACCCGTATCCTGCTTGAAGACTTCCGGCTTGCCCGTGGCGCCGATGCGGTAGATCTTGGATGCGTCCGAGTCGCAGAAGTAAACTGCTCCGCCGCGATCCACCGCCGGACCTTCGGTGAACTTGTAGCCTTCGCCGGCCAGTTCCCAATCCTGGCCGGGATCGAGGATCTGGGTGATGAAACGGCGGTCGGCTTTTTTGGGCGCGCCGGCCGCGATGGGCGCGGGGTAATCGCGCCATAGCCAGCGCAGCGCGTCGGGCAGGATGGCGGCGCCGTGTTTGGAATTGTGGGCCTCGCTGCCCACTTCGAACTTCACGTCATAGCCGGCGAATTCGAGCGAGCGCGCCATCCCCTGATTGCCCAGATACCACGAGCCGGCGTAAATGTTGAGGTCGTTGTAACCATCCTGCAAGAACACCCGAAGCGGCCGGTTCTCCGCCTTACGAATCAGGTTGGGATAAATGTCGCCGCCGCGCAGGTTGGTGTAGCTGCCGATAAAACTGAGCACGCGCCGAAATGCGTCCGGCCGCTCCCAGGCGGCGGTGAATGCGGCAATGCCGCCGGAGCTGGAGCCGCCGATGGCGCGATCGTTGGGATCGGCCGAGAGCTTGTACTGTTTGCCCACCTCCGGCAAAATCTCTTCGATCAGGAACCGGGCGTAGCGGGGACCTAGGGCGTCATATTCATAACTGCGGTTATAACGGCTTTGCTGCGCGTCTGACGCGGCAGGCAAGACGCCGGGATCGACGAAGATGCCGATAGTCACCGGCATCGCGCCCTGGGCGATCAGATTGTCGAACACCACCGGCACGCGCCAGGAGCCGGTTTCGCTCTGGAATCCCTTGCCATCCTGGAACACCATCACGCAAGCCGGCTTGGAACCGTCATACTGCGCCGGGATGTAGAGCCAGTAATCGCGCGTGGTGCCCGGATAAACGCGCGAGCTCGACCAGTTGGAATGGACTATCTTCCCCAGCGGAATGCCGGGGTGGCGCTGGGAATCGGGACCGAGCGCGTAATCATCGGCCGCGGCCAGGGCGGCAGAAAGCAGAAGCACCGCAGTGAGTCGTGTAGTCATCGCAAATACCATTGCCATCGTACTCCAGGCAGGCTTGGGTCAAAAAGGACCTGCAGATCGGGATTGACTTCGGCTCGGGGCAAGCCCATAATCAAGCCACACCAGGACCAGGGAGGCAGCCATGCCAGTACCGCAACCGGCCCCAACGCCCGTCAAGATGCCTATCCGGAAACTATCCGGCATCGGCGCCACGGAAGACCAGATGAACACGCGCGGGACTGTGCCGCAGCGGATCGACCGCCTGGGAACCAAAGTGGAGGATCTCGCCGGCTGCGGCGGGCACGACTCCAAGGGCGGTTAGCCCGCTCCTCCAGGCACGACAGCAAAGCGTGCGCACTACGGCCTCGTTCTTATCCTTCCGGCTGGCGGCGGCCACCGCCGTAGATTTTTCGCGGGCAGACTCCGTGCCCGATCTACACCCGAACTCAAGTGAAAACGCAATCGGCCGGCAGGTGGTATGATGGCGCGCAACAGCTATGATTGGTCTGCGTTGGGTTTGCTCGTTCGTTGTGGCGCTCACCGGCCTCCCGGCCTGGGGCCAGCCGGCGAATCACGCTATTGTGGTCCGCGCAGCGCGGCTGCTGGATGTGGAGACCGGAAAAGTGATCTCTCCGGGCGAAGTGCTGGTGCGCGGGGACCGGATCGCGGAGGTTGGCGCCAAGGTCAGCCGGCCGTCGGACGCCGAAGTGATCGAGCTGGGCGACGGCACGCTGCTGCCGGGGCTGATTGACGCGCATGTCCACCTGTTCCTGCATCCAGGCGCGGAGGATCTGCAGACGGTAGAGGAATCGGTGCCGCAGCGAACCATAGCGGCGGTGCTGGCGGCGCGCGACGACCTGATGGCCGGGTTCACCGCCGAGCGCGACATGGGGACCGAGGGCGCTGGATCGGCCGATACGGCGGTGCGCAACGCCATCAACACAGGTTCGGTTCCGGGCCCGAGGCTGCGCATCAGCGGCAACGCCATCGACATCCTGGGCGGTCACGAAGACGCCATCGGCTACAACCCCGAGCAGCACGTGCTGCCCAACGCCACGCAGGCCAACAGCGCGCTTGAGCTGATCCGCGCCATCCGCGGCCAGTTCAAGGAGGGAGCGGATTTTATCAAGATTTACGAAACCGGCCGTGATACGCTGACTGGCGGCAAATTCGCCACGCCCTACCAGTACACCGAGGCCGAACTTACGGCTGCAGTTACGGAGGCGGCGCGGGTTGGCAAGCGCGTAGCCGTTCATGCCACCGGCGAGCCCGGCACGCTGTATGCGGCGCGTGCCGGCGTGGTGTCCATCGATCACGCCTACCAGTTGAGCGACGAGACCATGCGGCTGATGCGGGAACGCGGCATTTTCGCCGTGCCGACTTTCGCCATCGCCGAATACTTTGCCGATCATGCGGGATCGCCGGCCGCGGCGGCGCGGGAACGGGCCATGCAGCAATTTCACGCCGCGGAATTTCGCAGGCAGATGGTGGCGGGTGTGCAGTTCGCGATGGGCTCAGACGTCGGGCCGTTTCCGCACGGCACCCAGGCGAGCGAATTCGTGCTGATGGTGAAGTACGGCATGCCGCCCCTGGCGGCGATACAAGCCGGCACGCTGCACGGAGCGAAGCTGCTCGGCTGGGAAGGCCAGATCGGCGCCTTGCAGCCGGGTTACCTTGCCGACGTGATCGCAGTGGCGGGCAATCCGCTCGAGGACATCGGTGCACTTGAAAAGGTCAGCTTTGTGATGAAGGGCGGCGTGGTGTGGCGGAAGTAAGAAGTAAGGAGATAGAAGTAAGGAGATAGAAGCAAGGAGACAGAATGACAGCATCGTATCTCCCGCCTCCTGACTTCTGCCTCCTGACTTCTTCCTTCTTCCTTCTTCCTCCCTTTACTCCACGCGTAGCGAGCCGACCGGGTCCACGGCAGCAGCGCGGCGCGCGGGCAGCCAGGACGCAAGCAGGCCGACAACGAGCAGGAGCGTTGAGACCGCGACGAGAGTCAGTGGATCGGTTGGGCTGATTTGGTAAAGCAGGGACCGGAGAAGCCGTGTGAGAATGAGCGATGCCGCCAGGCCACCGAGAATTCCCGCCAGCATGAGGCCAAGCCCATCGCGTACGATGGCCCGAACCAGTCGCGAAGAGTTGGCGCCCAAGGCCATGCGGATGCCAATCTCCCGCGTCCGTTGCGAGACCGAGTAGGCGAGCACGCCGTAGAGTCCGATCACCGCGAGCAGCAAAGCGACGCCGGCGAAGATACCGAGCAGAATGGATTCGAGGCGCGGCCGTGCCACCGACGCCGATAGCACCTGCTCCATGCTCTCGACATGCGAGATGGCCTGATCGGGATCCACGGCATGAACGGCCTGTTCGACGGCGGAAGCGACAGCCGCGGGCGGCAGCGCTGTGCGAACCACAAGGGCACCGAAATACATGGGGGTTTGGGCCTGGTTCAGGAAGATAGTCGGCTGCGGGTCAACCGTGAGGTCGGTCTGGCGGTTATCGGCTGTAACGCCGATGATTACGCCGTGCCGGATATTCCAGTCGAGACCGAGTCGCTTGCCAAGGGGGTCCTCCCCGTGGAAGAACTTCCGCGCGAAAGCCTGATTCACGATGATGCCGGGCTCAGACGAGAACCTGTCGTGCTCGTCGAAGTCGCGGCCGTTGAGGAGTGGAATACCCATAGTGACGAAATACTGCGGACTCACGATCAGGTAATCGGCACCCGGCCCGGTACCCGGCGCGGGCTCGGGTTGATCCAGGCGGTGAAAACCGGAACCGGAAACGACGCCGACCATAGGCAGGAAGTGCGCTGAACTGGCCGCCTCCACGCCGGGCAGAGCGCGCACGCGGGCGAGTATCTGGTCGAGATAGCGCGCGCGCCGGCGGTCGTCGTAGTACCGGGCTGGCGCGAAGAACATACGCATGGTGAGGATGTGGTCGGTCCGGAAGCCGCGGCTGACGCTGGTCTGGTTGAGGAAGCTGCGGCCCAGCAGACCAGCGCCTGCCAGCAGCACCAGCGAGACCGCCACTTCGGCGACAACCAATAGCCCGCGCATGCGGCGGTGGCCGCGGCTGGCGCCGCGAAGGCCACCCTGTTTGAGCGCGTCGTTCGGATTGGTTCGCGAGAAGGCCACGGCAGGGGCGAGACCAAAGAGAAATGTCGCACCGAGGCACAGCACCGCGCTGAACGCGAGCACGCGCGCATCGACGTGGAGCCCTTCGATTCGTGGCAGCGCGAGAGCGGGAAGCGAGACGACAATCAAGCGTAGTCCGGCAACGGCTAGCGCGACGCCGAGCGCTCCGCCCGCCATCGCGAGCAGCAAACTTTCGGCCAGGAGTTGGACGGCGATGCGGCTCCGGCTGGCGCCTAGTGCGGCGCGCAGGGCGATCTCGCGCTGCCTTCCGGTGCCGCGCATCAGCAGCAGGTTAGCGACGTTTCCGGCGGCAATGAGGAGAACGAAGGTCACCGCGCCGAAGAGGAGCAGCAAAGCGGTGCTGACTTCGCCCGTCGTTTGTTGGTACAGCGAAACGACTCCGGCGGTCCAGTCGCGACTCAGGTACGGCCGTTCGACGGAGATCTGTCGTGCGACCGCGGCAAGGTCGGTCTGCGCCTGCACCAGGGAGACGCCCGGTTTCAACTGCGCGATCACATTGAGGTAGCGGCCTTCGTCGGAATCCATGCCGAGGGCGATCTGGATGGGTACCCAGAGTTCGGCGTGCGCGAATGGCAAATCGAATCGCTCGGGCATGACACCGAGGACGGTATACGGTTCGTCGTGGAGGCGAACGGTGCGACCGATAACGGATCGGTCGCCGCCGAACTGCTGCTGCCACAGATTGTAGCTGAGCACCACCAGGTGCGGCCCGTTGGGTACGTCCTCGCTCGCTTCGAAGGCGCGTCCCAACAGTGGCGCCACGCCGAGTATGCGGAAGAAGGCCGCGGAAACGCGTAAGGTGTCCACCTCGCGTGGCTCGCCGAATCCGCTCAGGCCCATGGGGAACGAAGAGATCGCGGCCATCGCAGCGAACGAGCGGGTGCGGTCGCGCCAATCCAGAAAATTGGCCGGACTGACCGGATTCTGTTGGTTGCGCGAACCCAACGAGGCGGTGTTCATCGTCTTCGGAGGCCGCTCCCACAGCATGACAATGCGGTCCGCCTGCGGAAATGGCAGCGGGCGGAGGAGGACGGCGTCGATGAGGCTGAAGATGGCGGCATTGGCGCCGATTCCGAGAGCCAGCGTGGCGGCGGCAACGGCGGTGAACAGCGGAGTCCGTCGAAGACCACGCGCGGAGATGCGCAGATCGCGCAGCAGGGATTCGAAAAGCGCGAAGCTCCACACTTCGCGGCTTCGCTCCAGGACGGCGGTGCTGTTGCCGAATTGGGCGCGGGCGGCCAGCAGGGCCTTTTCGCGGCTCATGCCGGCTTCGACCAACTCGTCGGCTTTCTCTGCGATGTGCGCGGCGATCTCTCCTGCCAACTCGCGATCAAGCCGGCGGCGGCGGAAGAGCTGACGAAGGCGGCTCATGATTCGACCGGCCTCATCACGCGGCTGATGCCGGTGAGCATGCGTTCGAAGCTGGAGACCTCGCGCTGGAGCTGCTTCCGGCCGGCGGGGGTGATCCTGTAAATGCGGACCTTGCGGTTGCGCGCAGAGATGCCCCATTCCGCGTCAACCCAGCCCTCGCGAAGCAAGCGCTGCAAAGCGGGGTAAAGCGTTCCTTCTTCAATCTGCAGGAGATCGTCCGAGGTTTGCCGGATGTGCTGGGCTACGGCGTAGCCGTGGAGAGGGCCGCGGCGAAGGGTCTGGAGCACCATCATCTCCAGGGTGCCGGGAAACAGGCTGCGTTGTTCGTCTTCTGTCATGCCGTCTATGCCTTGAGTCTCTATGCATAGAGTCGCGTGAGTCTGAGCTGATTGTCAAGAGGGAATTGCGATCGCGGATCGGAGCCCGCTCACGCAACCGATGCGCGCCGCTCCCTCACGGCCGCGGCTCCGATTGACTTGCCAGACTTGTGACGTCCCGGCTCGTGATATGATAGCTCCCAGGTGATTTCGCCCATGCGAATGCCTAATCCCACCATCGCTATCCGGTAAGCGCCGAGGGCGCTCCCGGAAGCTCTTATTCCCCGTTAACCCAAAAACCAGGTCAGTGCGGAGCTGTACTCCGCGAGGGCATTTCCTATGCAGGTGACAGAGAAGAGCAGTCTTCGCCGCCGGCGCAACTTTCTGCGCGAGGCGCTGGCGGGAAGCGATCAGGATTATACCGAGGGCAGCCTGAGCCGCGGCATCGCGCTGCTGGCCATCCCGACCATGCTCGAGATGGCGATGGAATCCACATTCGGTGTGGCGGATGCGTTCTGGGTGGCTCGGCTGGGCGCCGATTCGCTGGCGGCGGTGGGGCTGACCGAGGGCCTGGTAGTGCTGGTGTTCAGCATCGCACTGGGGCTCAGCATGGCAGCCACCGCAACCGTGGCGCGGCGGATCGGCGAAAAAGATCGAGACGGGGCGGCGACCGCAGCGGGGCAGGCAATTGTGTGCGGCGCCGCGGTAGGCATCGCCACCGGTGTGGCGGGAGTATTCCTGGCCGCGCGCTTGCTTGGGTTGATGGGCGCGCCGGCATCGGTGATCCACACCGGTTCGCGTTACGCCAGCATCGTGCTCGGGGGCAACGTCGCCATCGTCCTGCTGTTCCTGATCAACGGCGTGTTGCGCGGCTCGGGCGACGCCGCCGCTGCCATGCGGACGCTATGGCTGGCGAACCTGATCAACATCGCGCTCGACCCCTGCTTCATTTACGGGTTCGCGTTTTTCCCGCGGCTGGGTGTGACCGGCGCCGCGGTGGCGACTACCATCGGGCGCTCCATCGGCGTAGCGTATCAGCTCTCGATTCTATTCCGGGGCAAGAGCCGGGTCCAGCTGGCGCTGCGCCATATGCGGCCCGATTGGCGGGTGATGGGGCGGCTGCTGCGGGTCGGCTCGACCGCGATGCTGCAGTACTTCATCTCGACGGCGAGCTGGGTCAGCCTGGCGCGCATCAACGCGCGTTTCGGCAGCGCGGCCATCGCCGGCTACACGCTCGCCCTCCGCATCATCCTCTTCGCGCTGATGCCGTCGTGGGGTATCGTGGCGGCAGCCGCCACGCTGGTGGGGCAGAACCTCGGCGCACGGCGGCCGGAGCGCTCGGAGCGCGCGGTGTGGGTCGCCGGGCTGTACAACATGTCGTTTCTGGCGGCGGTGGCGGTCTGCTTCTTCAGCGCTGCGCGGCCGTTGGTGGGTTTGCTCACGACCGACGCTGCGGTGGCGCCCGTCGCCGTGGCCTGCTTGCGCTATGTGAGCCTGGGCTACCCGTTCTACGCCTGGGGCATGATCCTGGAGCAAGCCTTCAACGGGGCCGGCGATACCGCCACGCCAACCTGGATGAACTTCTTCTGCTACTGGCTGCTGCAGATTCCGCTGGCCTGGCTGCTGGCCGAGTGGTTGGGGCTGGGACCGCGCGGCGTGTACCTGGCCATCTGCATTGCCGAATCGGTTCTGGCCGTGGTGGGAATCGCGTTGTTCCGTCGTGGCACGTGGAAGCTGGCGAAGGTGTAGCGGTCTGCGGGCGGCATCGGTGGGACAGACGCTTCCGTCTGTCAGCCCGTCCGTCCGCCGCAGTGTGCCCCGCTTCCGGACGGTCGCGGCTCTGAACGCGTGTCGGAGCCGCGACCATTAGGGAGCGGTTCTTGCCCGAGGCGCGACGGCCGCCAAGTCTACTCGAACCGCTTGCGGAATTCGTCAAATTCTCGTCGTAGCTCGGCGATCTCGCGCTCGAGTGCAGCCATGCGGTCAGCGGCCGGTTGGTGCACCACGGGTGCCGCGGCGGTTTGGCTCTCGTCCGCGCCGGCTTCGGGTTCTCCCGCCAGCAGATGCGCCCAGCGCGGCTCGCGCGAACCGGCGTAGCGCGTCAGGCGCACCACGAATCCCAGCTCCGCGAGATGGCGCAGCGTGCTCTCCACCGCCTCCAGGCCGTCGAATTGGAAGAGACGTTCGGAGCGGCCGCGCAACTCGCCCACAGTTTGCGGGCCGCGCAGCAGCAGCACGCACAGCAGCGCGGCTTCGCGGCGGCCGAGGTTGAACTGTTCGGTGAAACGCTGGGCGTGTTTGGGAACGCGGACATCGCGGCCCGTGAGCCGGGTGGCAAGGCTTTTGGTGCGCAAGCCTTCGAGAGCGCTTTCGACGGTGGATTCGTCATACGCCACGATCGGCTCACGATTGGATTTTTGGTTGCAGGCGTTGAGCAGCGCGTTGAGGGAGAGCGGGTAATACTCGGGGGTCGCGATTTCCTTTTCGAGCAATGCGCCTAACACGCGCGCCTCGGCCGCATCCAGTGTCCAGTCCATTTGCTTATGCTACCGCGCGTGCAGAGTGCGGTCGCGGAAGCAGCGCTTCAGTACCGGGGCCTCTTAATGAACCTGATAGTCCCGCACTATGACCAGTTCGGCATTCCCCTGGTCTACGGTGAACCGGAATGGGGTCGTGCTGTGCGGAGGCAGTTTCTCCAGCAGCGTACTCACCGCACCCAGGCGGGACCCGCGGTCGTCGGTAAGATCGAACACCATCTCAGCGGACGCAATTACGTGGTCCGTGTTGTTCTTGACCAGCCCCGCAACCTGCCTTGGCGAGCCGTGCTCCAGGTGCACCTCCTGCACGTCCAGATCGTGATTGGTGGCTACCTGAATAGGCTGGTTGAAGCCGGGAAGAATGCGCGCTGCCTTTTCCGCCACCGTCAGCTCCGCTGGCTTGGGCGCGTCCTTTCCCTTGAACGCACCGCTCAAGGCAAGGGCCAATACGGCCACCAACAGCACCACCGGCGCCACGACGACGACCACGACGCGCGCTCGCTGCCAGATGGTCCGATTGCTCAGATAGAGCGGGTCGGTGGGCGCCGGCCCGTTAATCAGGCGTTCGAGACGTTCCCTCCAGGCACTCATCGGCCTGGCTGGTACCACGCCCGGGCCTTGCGGTTTGAGGCCCGCGTAGACAAGCGATTCGAAGAGGCGCCGCAGCTTACCCATCACTAGAATTGTACCGCCCGTCCAGTTTGACTTGGCGCTACGGCGCTCCCAGCCCGCTCCCGGAAACCAAATCGATGGTTGCGCCGATTCGTTAACCGGTGCGCGGCAGGGTGTGCCCGGCGAGCAGCGTTTCGAGGGTCCGCAGACTCTCCTGACGGCCCATCACGATCAGAAAGTCGCCGCCGCGAATGGCGGTATCGGCCGGCGGATTGAACAGCATCTGGCCGTCGCGGCTGCGGATAGCCATCACAATCACGCCCAGGTCGCGGCCCAACTGCATCTCGCGGATGGTCTTGGAGACCATTTCGCTGTCGGCGGCCACGGAAACCTGTTCGATGGTGATGTCCTGCCCGATATCCTGAGTGGTGAAATCCAGGAACTGCACCACGTGCGGCCGCAACAGGGCTTGCGCCAGCCGGTGTCCGGTGAGCGCATAGGGAGCGAACACCGCGTTGGCGCCGGCGCGCCGCATTTTCTCTTCGGCGCCCTCCTCGGCTGCTCGGGCGGCCAGGTAAAGATCCGGATTCAAAACCTTGGCCGAGAGCAGCACAAACAGGTTGTCGGCGTCGGTGGCGAGCGCCGCCACCAGCCCGCGCGCGTGCTGGATCCCGGCCTTGTGCAGGGTTTCGTCGCGAGTGGCGTCGGCCGCTACGGCCAGCATGCCTTCCAGCATGGCGCGCTCGGCGCGCTGCGGGTCCTGATCCACTACCACGAAGGGCACTCCGGCGTGGAGCAGTTCGGCGGCCGCGCCGCGCCCCACGCGGCCGAATCCGCAGACGATGAAATGGTTCTTGAGCTTGTCAATCATGCGTTTGTTCCGCCGCTGGTTGAGGCGATCGCCGAACTCGAGTTCGATGATCGTCTGCGTCATGGCGCCAATGGCAATCAGGATCGTCGTGACGCCGAAGATGATGAGAAACGAATTGAAAATGCGGCCTGCCTGCGAAAGCGGATGCAGTTCGCCGTAGCCCACCGTGGTCATGGTGGTCAGCGTCATGTAGAAGGCGTCGAAGGGCGGGTAGTGGTCGATGACCGTAAACCCGACGGTGCCGATCGCCAAAGTGCCGGTAAGGGCCAGGATGGTGAACAGGAATCGCCGCGCCAACCGGTTCATGCGCATCGCAGACCCAAGTATAGCGGGCGGCGCAGCACACAGGAATCGGCACGCCGCCGTCTGGTACACTTTGAAAAGCGCAACCCAATCAGGGCCGGTAGCTCAGGTGGTAGAGCATGTGCCTTTTAAGCACAGGGTCGCGGGTTCGAGTCCCGCCCGGCTCAC
>Ga0209415_10006659_pt1 | contig 20433 bp, 17 predicted proteins | sample PeaSoiSIISIP2007_FD_187696 | JGI IMG/M metagenome (GOLD analysis project Ga0209415, IMG submission 187696) | Peat soil microbial communities from Weissenstadt, Germany - SII-SIP-2007 (SPAdes) (version 2) | ecosystem: Environmental > Terrestrial > Soil > Wetlands > Peat | place: Germany...
CACCGATATGGGTGAGGCCATCAAGCGCACCAGCAGCGGGCGCGATCTGATGAGCCAGCTCAGCCAGGTTCGGCCGCGCCTGCTCTGCTCCCTGGTCCACAAGTTCGGCAAGAAGGACGTGGATAACTTCGAGCAGTTCATCAACGAACTGAAAGCGCAACCCTCCCGCGCGGTCGGTGACATTTTCGTCTTCGTCGACGAATGCCACCGCACCCAGAGCGGCAAGCTGCACCGCGTCATGCAGGCCCTCCTGCCCAATGCCGTCTTCATCGGTTTCACCGGCACGCCCCTGCTCAAAAAGGACAGGCAGACCAGCCTGGAAGTCTTCGGCGGCTACATCCACACCTATAAATTCAGCGAAGCCGTGGAAGATGAGGTCGTCCTCGATCTCGTGTATGAAGCCCGCGACATTGATCAGCACCTGGGGTCGGAGGAGAAAATCGATGCCTGGTTTGACGCCAAGACCAAGGCCCTGAACGACTGGCAGAAAGCCGCCCTGCGCGAGCAATGGGGCACCATGCAACGCGTCCTCAGCTCAAAGTCGCGCATGGACCGGGTGGTGAACGATATCGTATTTGACTTCAGCGTGAAGCCGCGCCTGAGCAGCGAGCGCGGCAACGCCCTCCTCGTGGCTTCCAGCATTTACGAGGCCTGCAAGTATTTCACCCTCTTCCGCAGGACGCCCTTCAAAGACCGCTGCGCGGTGGTCACCTCCTACAACCCGCTGACCAGGGACATCACCACGGAAGACACCGGCGCCGCCACCGAAACCGACAAGGAGTTCATCTACAACACCTACACCGAGCTGCTGAAAGACACCGACGCCCGGCCGGGCATGACCAAGACTGACACCTACGAGGAGCGCGCCAAGGAGTTGTTCAAGAAGGAGCCCGCCAACATGAAGCTCCTGATCGTGGTGGACAAGCTCCTGACCGGATTCGATGCGCCGCCCTGCACATATCTCTACATCGACAAGAGCATGCAGGATCACGGCCTCTTTCAGGCCATTTGCCGCACCAACCGGCTCGACGGTGAAGATAAGGATTTCGGCTACATCGTGGACTATAAAGACCTCTTCAAGAAGGTCGAAAACGCCATCGCTGTCTACACATCCGAGCTGGATCACAGCGACGGCAGTAGTGTCGATCCCGAGGTTCTCATCAAGGACCGACTGAAGAAGGGCCGCGAGCGCCTGGACAACGCGCTCGAAGCCATCGCCATGCTCTGCGAGCCGGTCGAGCCGCCCAAGGGCGAGCTGGAGCACATCCACTACTTTTGCGGCAACACCGAAATTCCCGACGACCTGAAAGAGCGCGAGCCCCGGCGGGCCGCCCTCTACAAGGCGGCAGCCGTCCTGGTCCGCGCCTTTGCCAACATTGCCGACGAACTGGAGCGCGCCGGCTACACCCCGTCGGACATCATCCGCATCAAGCAGGCGCTTGATCGCTACCTGAAACTCCGTGAGATCGTCCGCAAAGCCAGCGGCGAAACTCTCGACCTGAAAACCTACGAAGCCGACATGCGGCACCTCATCGATACCTACATCGAAGCCGACGAGCCGAGAACGATCTCGCCCTTCGACAAAATGTCCCTGCTGGAGCTGATCGTAAAAACCGGGATCGCAGACGCGATCAACCGTCTGCCCGATGGCATCAAGAGCAACCGCGGAGCCATCGCCGAAACCATCGAGAACAACGTCCGCAGCAAGATCATCCGGCAACACCTCAACGACCCGGCCTTCTACGACCGGATGTCTGCGCTCCTGGACGAGATCATCGCCGCTCGCCACGCCAAGGCGATCGAGTATGAGGAATATCTGAGGCGCATCGCCGAATTGGCCAAGAGAGTCGAAGCCGGCCACGCCGAAGACACACCCGAGCAGGTCGATACGCCGGGACGCCGCGCCCTCTACAACAACCTCAACAAAGACCGCGATCTGGCCCTCAAAATCGATGAAGCCGTCAAGACCAACCGCCCGGACGGCTGGCGCGGCGTCCAGGCACGCGAGCTGGTTGTCAAAAGGGCGCTGTACGATGTCCTGCAGAATATCGATGAAGTCGAGCGCATCTTCCTCATCGTCAAGCAGCAGACGGAATACTGATGACCGCGAAGATCAAGCTCGGTGACATTGCCGTCGATGTCGTGAAGAAGGACATCAGGAACATCCATCTGAGTGTGCATCCTCCAACCGGCAAGGTGCGGATCTCCGCGCCCCTTCGCATGGACCTCGACACCATCCGTGTCTTCGCGATCTCCAAGCTCGGCTGGATCAAACAACAGCAGAACAAAATGCACCAGCAGGAACGCGAACCGCCCCGCGAGTACCTGGACCGCGAAAGCCACTACGTATGGGGCAAGCGCTATCTGCTGAAGGTGGTCGAAAAGGACGCGGCGCCGCGAGTCGAGTTGAAGCACAGCCAAATGCTCCTTCAGATTCGCACCGGCACCAGCGAAGAAAAGAAACAGGCCATCCTCGACGAATGGTATCGCGCTCAACTCAAGGAAGCGGTCCCTCCGCTGATCGCGAAATGGGAGCCGCTCATGGGCGTGAAAGTAGGGCGGTTCTTCGTGCAAAGAATGAAAACGAAATGGGGGAGCTGCAGCCGCAACTCCGACGGCATCCGGCTCAATACCGATCTGGCCAGGAAACCGCGCGAATGCCTCGAATACATCGTCGTCCACGAAATGGCCCACCTGATCGAACCAACTCACAACCGCCGCTTCATCGCCCTGATGGACCTCTTCATGCCCGGCTGGCAACATCGCCGCGAAGCGCTGAACCGCCTTCCGGTACGGCATGAGAATTGGGGCTATTGAACTCCAGATCGCAGCGGCCGCTTGGATTGCGGCACTTCTAAACCCACGAGCTGAGCTGAGAAGCTGCGAAAAAACCCATTTGCGCCGCAGATAAACGCCGATGAACGCCGATAACTCATTTGTTTCTTATCTGCGTTCATCCGTGTTCATCTGTGGCCCATATTCTTTTTACGGCTCCTGGACGGTCGCGGCTCTGTTCCCATCCGCGCGTAAACAAGCGGTCGATGCGCAAACAATTAGGTCGCCCTGTTTAGCACCGGGAGTTCGCGCCAAAGACGTCTTTAGTGTTCCAGCTTGTCCAGACGCCGATCATGGCCGTTGATCCGCTCCTCGTGGATCACGATCAGGTTGGTCAGCTTCTCCTGAATGTCCAGCATTTTGGTCATGCGTTCGTCCCACTTCTTGTCCAGTTCCTGGTGCTGCCGTTCCAGGTCCTGGTGCATGGAAGCGATCAGTTCCACGCTTTGGGTGAGCGCTTCAATCCGTTGGTCGATGTTCATCCAGGCTTCCCTTCCTTGCGGCTCATCTTCATTATGCACCGGGCGTAACGCGGCACGGAAGGAGTGGGGGGGCCGCTGGCTGATTCTGCGGAGATGCGCACGGCAGAACTCAGATTCCGAGCTTGGCTTCCACCTTGGAAAGACGGCTGTCCATCTCCATCAGTTTTCCAACGAGCAGGTTGAAATTCGCGTCGAACTTGGTCTCCAGGTGGTTGACCTTGGTCAGCAGCATGGTGAATCCGCTGATGAAGAGCAGCCCGTTGAACAGGATGGGGACCCCGATGGCAAGGTAGAGCTGGATGTTGGTCATATCTGCATTCTTAGAGCGGCTGGTGCCCTTTACATCTCCATTATGCTTCAAATGCGAGCGGCGCGGCGCCGATCTCTTGTCTACGAGCGCCCGCCCAGGTAAGTCAGTTCCAAAGTTGGGACTTTATTTTTCGCTGATTCTACGCCACTTATCGCGCTGGAAGGCCCGAAACCACAAGATTCCTTTTGCCTGTATGGTACGTGTGGAATTGAGGAAGGAGAGTCCTGTGCCCATACGCCGCCTGTCCCAGCCCACTGGCGCCTCGTACCCCATCACCCTGGCAGACGGCCGGGTGACAGTTGGTGCCCAAAAACCCCTCCAAAACTGTCACCCAATTTCCGGCCACCTCCGCAACCAAAAGAAACAAAAGACGTTAAGACATAGCAGAAGAATGCGTGCGGAAACGGCCTTTAAACCGTCTCCACTGTCACCCAGCCCTGTTTCCCAACCCCAAATATCCCACTCGCAGTCGGGACTGGCCGCTTCGAACCCCCGCCGAAACGGCGGGTTTATACTAACGAACCCTCGCCGAAACGGCGGGTTTATACTGACTAACAGGGTGAAAACTCGATTTGCCGCCGCGGTGCTGCTGTGCGCCTGCCTCCGCGATGCCCGGGCGCTCGATCCGCACAAGACGCTGACCCAGTATTCGCGCAAGGTGTGGACCCAGGAACACGGGCTTCCGCAGGACACCATCCGCGCCATCGCCCAGACCACCGACGGGTACCTCTGGCTGGGCACCGACGAAGGGCTGGCGCGCTTCGATGGCTACGAGTTCGTGGTATTCAGCAAGGCCAACGGCGATCTGCCGGCGAATTCCATCACCGCGCTGGCCTCGGCGAGCGACGGGTCGTTATGGATCGGAACGTCGAACGGGCTCACCCTGTACCACGACCGGCAATTCCGCACCTACACCACCAAACAGGGCCTGCCCGACGACGCCATCACCGCGCTCTACGAAGACCACGCCGGCACCCTGTGGATCGTGGCGGGCATCTACCTGAGCCGCTTCCAGGACGGCAAATTCACCAATTTCGCGCCCGGTGAGAACCTGCGGGTCACTTCGGTACGCAACATCCGCGAGGACCGCCATCACGATCTGTGGGTGGCCGGGTTCAGCGCGGTGGTCAAGATGTCGGGCGAGAAGTTCGTGCCTGTGATCGACCCACAGACGCTCAATGGCTTCATCATCACCAGCATGCTGGCCGACCGGCACGACAATTTCTGGTTCGGCGGCAACGCGGGGGTGATCCGGCGCTCGCCTGACGGCAGGATTCGCAGGTTCGATGTGCGCGACGGACTGCCCGATCCCCTGGTCCGCGCCATGTGGGAAGACCGCGACGGCAACATCTGGGCCGGCACCAACTCGGGCATCTCGCGGATGGATGGCGACCGGTTCGTCACGCCGCACTCGGGCGAGAGCCGCGACCACGATCCGGTACGGTGCCTCTTCGAGGACCGCGACGGCAACCTGTGGGTGGGCTCGAACAGCGGCCTGGCGCGCTATCGCGACGATATCCTGACGGTCTACGGGAAGACCGAAGGGCTGCCCAGCGACGAGCCGAACGTGGTCTTTCAGGACCACGCGGGACGCATCTGGGTGGGGTTCCACGATAGCGGGCTGATGCTCTTTTCGCCCCAGGGGAATCGCGTCTTCACGGCCCGCGACGGGCTTCCCTTCAGTGAGATCTTTTCCATTCGCGAGACGCGCGCGGGCGACCTGCTGATCGGCGCGCGCGGCGGCATGGCGCGGATGCACGGCAGCCAGTTCACGACGTTCGTGCCGCCGGATCCGCTGGGGCGGATCAATGTATACGACAGCATGGAAGATTCGGCCGGCCGGATCTGGCTGGCTATCCCGGGAGGGCTGTCCGAGCTGCGCGGCCGGCAGTTGCGCACGGTGGTTCCATCCAGTCCCCTGCTGATCGCCTCCATGGTGACGTTGTGCGAAGGCGCTGACGGCGCGGTGTGGGCCGGAAGCTACGGAAAAGGCCTTTACCGGATCAAGGGAGACGAGGTCAAGCAGTTCACCACCGCGGACGGACTTTCGAGCGACCAGATTCGCGCGCTGTACCGCGATCCGGAGGGGACCCTCTGGATCGGGACGTTCGGCGGCGGATTGAACGCACTGCGCGACGGGCGCTTCGTGCAATACACGGCCAAGGATGGCCTGCTGAGCGACAACGTGTCGGACGTGACGGACGACGGGAAATCGCTGTGGCTGAGCACCACGCGCGGCATCTGCCGCATCTCGCGGCAGCAACTGCGCGAATTCGCCGAGCACAAACGGCAGGCGCTGGAGCCGGTCAATTACGGGGTGGAGGACGGGCTGCGCAGCGCGGATTGCTCGCCCGGTATCCCGATCGGCGGCGGCGGACACCGCACTTCCGATGGGCGCATCTGGGTCACCACCAGCCGCGGACTGGCGGTGTACATTCCCGGAACGCGGAAGCAGAGCACCATGGCGCCGGCGGTGCGGCTGCTGGAGATGACGGTAGACGGCGATCCGGTGGACCTGGCGCGGCCGGCGAAACTGGGGCCGGGCAGCCAGCGCATCGAGATCCGCTACACCGCGATCCATCTGGGCGCGCCGGAGCGGGTGCGCTATTTTCGTAAGCTGGACGGTTTGAACGCGGGCTGGATCAATGCCGAAGGCAGCCGCGTGATCAACTACAACAGCCTGCCCCACCGGCGGTACACGTTCACGGTGAAGGCGGAGATTCCGGGTAGCGCGGCCGGCGAGCAATCCTACGCGTTCGAGGTGCTGCCGTGGTTTTACGAACGGGCATGGTTCCGATTGCTGTGCGTGTTGCTGCTGCTGGCGTCTGCCTGGGCGGTGTACCAACTGCGCCTGCGGCAGATTCGCTACCGGTTTGCCCTGGTGCTCGAGGAGCGGGCGCGGCTGGCTCGCGAGATTCACGACACGCTGGCGCAGGGGTTCGTGGGGATCTCTTCGCAGCTCGACGCGGTGGCCATGTGCCTGCCGGACGCTACCACGGCGGCGCGCAAATACCTGGACCTGGCGCGCAAGATGGCGCGCCACAGCCTGACGGAAGCGCGGCGCTCGGTGATGGATCTGCGGTCGTCGGTGCTGGAGGGACAGAGCCTGGCGTCGGCGTTGGAATCGGGGACGCGGATGTGGACCGCCGGGTCGGGCGTGGAGGTCGCGGTGGATGTGACGGGAACCGAAACTCCGCTGCCGCAGGAAGTGGAGCAGCATGTGCTGCGCATCGCGCAGGAGGCGGTGACCAACGTGCTGAAGCACGCACGGGCGAGCAGGATTCAGGTGAAGCTCCACATGGAAGCGCGCAAGCTGTGCCTGCACATCCAGGACGATGGACACGGTTTCGAGCAGGACGGCGTCTTTTCGTCGGTGGGTGGACATTTCGGGCTTCTCGGTATGCGCGAGAGGGCCGAACGGCTGGGAGGCGAATTGCACCTGGAGAGCCATCCGGGACAAGGAACGGAAGTGGAGGTTAAGGTACCGTTGCCATGAGCACTGTACACCGTGGCGCACGCTCTCAGCGTGCCGCGTCGACACTCGTGTCGACGTTTGGTCCGGCGCCTGGAAAATGAACTATGAGCAATCCCATTCGAATCTTAGTGGCGGAAGACCACCTGGTGGCGCGCGTGGGGGTGACCACGATCGTCAACATGCAGCCGGACATGACCGTGGTGGCGGAGGCATCCAACGGGCAACAGGCCGTCGAGTTATACCGAAAGTACTTGCCGGACGTGACCCTGCTGGACTTGCGGATGCCGGGCATGTCCGGAGTGGAGGCGGCGGCGGCCATCCGCAAGGAGTATCCCCACGCGCGGATGATCGCGCTGACCACCTATGGCGGCGACGAGGACATACGGCGCGCGCTGGCCGCGGGGGTGCAGGCTTACCTGACCAAGGATGTGCTGCACGACGAGCTGCTGAAGGCCATCCGCGCGGTGAACGCGGGGCAAACCTATCTGCCGGCGGCGGTGGCGGCGGCGCTGGCGGCACAGATGCCGCGGCCCGACCTGAGCGCGCGCGAGTTGCAGGTTCTTGAGCTGATTGTCCAGGGTCTGGCGAACAAGCAGATTGCGTACGCGCTGAGCATCGCCGAGCACACGGTGAAGAACCACGTGAAGAACATCCTGAGCAAGTTGGGGGTGCAGGACCGCACCCAGGCGGCCACCGCGGCCATCCAGCGGGGCATCATTCACTTGTAGGTTGTAGCCTTATGGCAGCGCGCCACCATCCAAATACCGGCCGCAGTCAGTGCCACGCCTCCGATTTGGTCTCCCGTCAATCCCCACAGCCGCGCCGGATTCTCGCGGAGTTGATCGAGCGCGATGCGGATGGGGCCGCACAGCACCATCCAGCGCAGGAAGAATCCGGGCGGACGCGGCTTGCGGCCGAGCACGGCGAACGCCCAAGCCACGGCGAAGGTGGCCAGCATTTCGAGCAGGCCCAGGTCGTAGCGCGGTCCGTCCGGGTATTGCACCGCGAGGAAGTTGGCCGTATGCCGGCCGGGATGGTCGTGCACCAGCGTGCAGCCGAGCCGCAGGAAGGTCCAGCCGAAGGGGAAGGCGTAGGCCAGCAGATCCAGATATCGCCAGCGCCACGCGGGCTTGATCTTCGCGAACCGGAAATACAGGGCCACGCCGATGAGGCTCCCGAAGACGCCGCCGAAACTGGAAAAGCGGGCGTGGGCGCGGCCGGGCGCGGCGAGGTTCGCCGCCGCCGCCCACAACAACGCTCCGGCGACACCCGCGGCGAGGATCGATTCCAACAGGCGCAAAGCGCGGCGCGGATCCAGGCCCACGCGGGGGGCCCGCCGCAGGACCAGGACGAGCCACGTGAGCAGCGTGCAGGCCACCATCGCCCCGAAAGGGTAGATGCGCACGGACCCGATCTCGAATGGCCCTACCTCGAAATACGGGAACATGTACTCCCAACCTTATCTTATCGGCAGGCGCGAGTCCAACTGGGTCATCTCGGCAGTGGTCAGGATCCGGCCCTTGTATACTGCCAGGTACGCCACCTTCCCATTGAACGATCCGTTCATGGGATCGAAGCTGGCGTTCCCGATTCGAAAACGGCTGATTCGTAGCGTGGGTATATCCCAGAGTGCCGTTTCCATCCGAGGCGTAAGGCTTCGCCTGCTCGACTCCGTTGATGAACAGGTGGGCCGCCGCCTCGTTCCCCACGACACGCATACTTTGGTCCCACTTTTCCACAGTCAGCCGCAAGGCGCCGCTGTTGTCCCACCCGAATTCGAAACCGTCGTAGCTGTTCGTGTCGTCCTTCTCGCAGATCCCCGCTGCGGCCAGCGTGTTCACCCACACCTTGGCGACGATCGTAACCTGGCTGGTCGGCATCTGGTCGAATATCAGGTCAGTCCCGGCATTTACAAAGCTGCCGCAGCTCGTCCGCCGTAACACGATCGAGGGGTCGGCGGTGTTCCAGGCCGGAACCGTCGGGCGACGGCATCATCGGGGGCACCTCGGCCGTCTACTGGGTGCAACTCTATTCCACCGGCGGGGTGAAGGTGCGGCAGTTAAACCTGCATCAGATCGTCGCCTTTTCGGCTGCCGCGGCGGGGTTCGATGCCTCGCGGTTCCATAAGCTGGAGATCACGGCCAGAGGTTCCGAGCTGCAGGTGGCTTTAGACGGCAACGTGGTGGAGTTCGACCAGGGCGGCCGGATGGTCCGCAGGGTCGCGATTCCTGCGAGCTGGGAGGGACCGCCGCGGACCGGCTACGATCAGGGTACGGCCGGGGTCGCGTTCGGCGCGGAGCCCCGCGGAGCCGGTGGCCAGCAGGCGCGGAATATTGCGATCGGGGCGATTCAATAGGCCCGGAGGGGTTGGGGGCTCGGGGATGCTGGCCAAGACGGGACATGGTAGGAGTAGAGAAAGGAGGCACTGAGGCATGATTGACAAGAGCCACGTGGACAAAGAGCTGGCGCGGAGGATGTGTGTAGCCTACGTAAGCTGCCAGCTCGGGGTAACGGTCGCGACCCAATACAAAAACACGCCCGATGACGTAGGTGATCTCTGGTATTTTCTGGCCGCTTTGGCGAAGAAGCTGGTCGTCGAGAACCAGCACACACCCTTCGAGGAGCTGGCGACGAAGTTGATTCAATAACGCCAGGGGCCCGCGCCGGGCTGACGAGGATCTTCCGGTACCGCAATCGCGCACAGGCCGAGGTGTCCGTGTCCTTGGTTCTCTCCGCTCACCAGCCGATCGCTGCCGGGCGTTAACCTTTGTCAACCATTTAAGGTCTTTAATTGGATTTATCATTCGGGGAGGCGACTTCATGCCTCCGGAGCGATGAAATGGCGTATCGGAAAACCGCGGCCACAGTATTATGCTTGGCGGCGATATGCGGCGCGGCAGTCCTTTGGCCGGCAGTCCTTTGGCCGGCATACAAGGAAAGAGCGATCGAGCGGAAACTCGCTGAGGCTGCGAGGCTATGCCGCGCACGCGCCGAGCGCGGAGACAAGGACGCTCAATCCCGCCTCGGCAATATGTATCGCAAGGGACAAGGAGTGCCGCAGGATTATGCCGAGGCCCTTCGCTGGTATCGCGAAGCGGCGAACCAGGGTGACGCAGATGCCCAATACAGCCTTGGCAACATGTATCGCAAGGGTCAAGGAATGGCTCAGGACTATGCCGAGGCTCTCCGCTGGTATCGCCAAGCCGCCGGCCAGGGCGACGCACACGCTGAATACGCGCTGGGGTTTATGTATCGCAGAGGCCAGGGAGCGCCACAGGACAACGCCGAGGCTCTCCGCTGGTATCGCCAAGCCGCCGACAAGGGAGAAGCCAATGCGCAATACGCCCTCGGGTTCCTGTATGGCAACGGCGAGGGAGTGCCGCGGGACTACGGCGAAGCTGTGTCCTGGCTCCGCAAAGCCGCCGGCCAAGGCCATGCCGCGGCTCAGTCTGCCCTTGGCTCCATGTATTACTACGGCCGCGGAGTGCCGCAGGACTACGCCGAGGCTGTGCAATGGTATCGCAGGGCCGCCGAACAGGGTGAAGCAGCGGGTCAATACGACCTCGGCTTCAGTTATGCGCAGGGCCAGGGGGTACGGCAGGACTTCGCCCAGGCGGTCCGCTGGTACCGCAAGGCCGCCGACCAGGGTGACGCCATGGCTCAATACGGCCTCGCGCAGAGTTATGCCCACGGCCGGGGAGTGCCGCGCCACTATTTCGTGTGTGTCGGCCTGGGAGTGGCGCAGGACGACATCGAGGCTGCTCGCTGGTTCCGCAAGGCCGCTGAACAGGGCCTCGCAGACGCTCAATTCCTCCTCGGATGGTCGTATTATCACGGCCAGGGAGTGCCGCAGGACTTCGCCGAAGCGGCCCGATGGTTCGGTAGGGCCGCCGACCAGGGTGACGCGAATGCTCAGTACTACCTGGCCTTCAGGTATTACAACGGCCAGGGAGTGCCGCGCGACTGTGTGCGAGCGCGAATGTGGATCGGCCTCGCGGCGGCCCGTGCCAGCGGAAATCTCAAACAAGACTGCGCCAGTGGGCTGGATCTCCTCGCCAGGGAAATGACCCCGGACCAAATCGCCGAGGCCGAGCGCCAGGCGGGGGAGTGGAAACCTCGCAAAGAACCGGGCGCTGCAAACCGGCGCGACACAGAATGGTGAGACCAACCAGCGCCGTTGGAGCTGGGGAGTTGTACTCGCCAAAGCGCCAGTGGGAAGGTGGCTCGCTGCGCTCTCGTCGTCCTTCAATTCACCTTCAGCATTCCGATGTCTTTTAGCCAAGCGCCGAGGCGCAGTTGCCAGGTGGTGGCGACCGGCGACGGGTTCTTCGTATTCGGATTGATGCCGAAGCCGTGGCCTCCGCTGGCGTACACGTGGACTTCCGTCCGGATCCCCGCCGCCTTCAGCATGGGATACAAGCCGGCCAGCGCGGTCGAAGGTCCGCGATCGTTATCCGCGCAGAGCATGAAGGTCACCGGCATGTCCTTCGGGATGGTGTAGGTTTCGGCCCTCACACCGGGGTAGATCAAGGCATCGAAATCCGGCCGCGAACTTTGGCGCTCGATGGGGTCGGCGGCATCCGGCCTCCCCGCATCGAAACGCGTGGCGGCCAGGGCCGTGACTTCGCCCCCGGCGGAGAACCCCATGATCCCCACGCGCGCCGGGTTCACATGCCATTCCCCGGCGCGGCTGCGGATCAGCCGGATGGCCCGCTGCGCATCGCCCAACGCATCCACATCCACCTTGTAGGTGGATCCCGGTTCGCGCGCCAGCCGGTACTTGAGCACGAATCCGGCGACCCCGATGCTGTTGAGGTAATCGGCGACGTAGGTGCCCTCCTGATCGAAGTTGAGAAACTGATGGCCGCCGCCGGGAGCGATCACCATGGCGGCCCCGGTGGCTTTTTCGGGAGCCGGCAAAAATATGGTTAGGGAGGGATTGTGGACAGAGGTCACCTTCAAGTAGCCGTGGCTCTGGTTGGGGGGCTCATCGACCTCCGAGGCGGTCTTGCCTTCGGAGCCGGGGGCGCCGTTGGCCCAGAGGCGAACCTCCGGATGGTCGCCGGCCAGCGCCCAACCCGCGAGCAGAAAAAAAACGCACAGAGAGAAAGCGCATAGAGTTCGTCCACGCATATTGGTCTTGTATCATTGTGGGGCAGTCGCTTCCGCCTGCCAACCAAAAAAATCCCCTGCCGCGACGGCAGGGGAGAGGACCAATTTGGTGTTGCGGAATTCTTCTCTATTAGATATGCGTAAAACACGACCGAAAAGAGCCGGGATTTTGGGCCTCGGCGGTACCAGGACTAGTACTATTGGTGCGCCATCGTACAAATGATACACCTATCCCGGGGCGGGCACCCTCATGCTTCTCGTTACTTTTGTTCTATTGCAAACCATGGATGCACTAACGACTGTGGCTTTCCTCCACATGGGGGTCAGCGAAGCCAATCCCCTGATCCGTCTGGCGCTCGACAAATCCGCGGGGTATCCGGCGGGTCAGGTGTTGGCTCTCGCTGCTCCCAAACTTTTTGCGGTTGCGCTCGGGGCCTTCGCGTGGCGCTCGGGACGAAAGAGGCTCCTGCTGCTGATGGACATTCTGTTCTCGTTGTGCGTCGCCTGGAACGCGGCGATCATCCTCCTGAAGCTCTGAGAGAAGCGTAAACTCGACCGGCCAAACCTGTACCGGGGCCGGGGACGCGTGTTATATTGATGCCATGCCGCGCGACTATATTCCGATTTTTATTTTTCTGGCAGTGGCGGTCCTCTTTCCCGTAGTGACCATCGTAGTCGCCAAGCTGATTCGCCCCTCGGCCCCGTTTCTGGCCAAGCTGGAAGCTTACGAGTGCGGCATCAAGGCGGCATCGGACTCTCGCGGGCGCTATACGGTGCGCTTCTACATCATCGCGATTCTGTTCGTGATCTTCGATGTGGAGACCATCTTCCTGTTCCCGTGGGCCGTGCGATACCGCACGCTTGGCTGGTTCGGGGTGGCGGAAGTTGCCGTGTTCCTCGCTATCCTGATTGTTGGTTACATCTGGGCTTATAAGAAGGGTGCTTTGGAGTGGGTCTGAAAAAACGCTGGTTCTCCGCTTTTCTCCTTTTCAGTTCTGCCGCTGTTGTGAACGCCGCGCCGATGTTGCGCCTGGTGAACAGCACCGTCGGGCCGATTCCCGTGGCCGCCGGTGGCACCGCGCCTGCCCAAACCGTGGAGGCGTACAACAACGGGGATGGATCTCTCAACCTGAGTGTTGCCGTGCCTTCAACGGTTACCTGGCTGTCGGCTGCGCTCGGGCCGCAGCGGGCCTGTCAATCGATCGGGACGGTGGCCAACTGTCTTCCCGTTAATTTCACGCTGAACACATCGTCGCTGGCAGGCGGGAAGACGTATACCGCGATCGTGACCGTAACCGACGCGAGCGCCGCCACCATCGACGCGCCGCAGACCATCACCGTTACGGTGCAGGTCGGCAGTGTCAGTGTCTATGTGGCTCCCGGCTCGTCGCAGGATATCCCGATCACCACGAATCACCAGGTGAACTACCGCCCCACGACGACGGATGGCAACAACTGGCTCACCCTGGTGCTCAACGGCACCGGCAGTTTCCGCTTCGTGTTCCCGTACAGCATTCACGTGCAGCCGACGGCGAACATGGGAGCGGGGACCTACAACGGCTCATTGACCACCAGCGGATCGAGCGTGGCCGGCGAGAACCTGACTATCCCGGTGACCATGCAGGTGACGACGCAGCCCATCGCGCAGGCCAGTCCCGGCCAGATCAATTTGCGGCTGGCGCAAGGGGCGCCGCCGCTGGTGTATCCCTTCGACCCGTTCATTTCGGTGGTGAACATCGGCCAGGGCACACTCACCGCCGGAGCGTTCACGACCACTGGCGGATCGTGGCTCAAACCGGACTCGCTGGTGCCCACGTTTCTGGCCATCGATCCCACCGGGCTCTCGACCGGCGACAATACCGGAACGGTCACCATTCCGTCGAATGCCGTGAACGCACCCTCGGCGATCCCGGTGGACGTGCAGATTGTCGCGAAAGGCGCGCCCTACATTTACTACCAGGGCGTGCTGGACAACGGCACGTTCGTCCCGGGCGATACGGTGGCCCAGGGCGACGTCATGGTGGTGAAAGGCGAGCAGCTTTCCTTCAGCCCGTTCACCCAGGGAGCAGCGCCGCCGCTGGCCAACCAGGTGGGCGGCGCCACCATCCTGGTAAACGGCAAGCCGGCGCCCTTGTTCTATTCTTCGTACGGCCAACTCGCGTTTCAGATGCCCGTGGACACTGCGTTAGGTACGGCGCTGGTACAGGTGCAGCGCGACAATCTGACCAGCAATACGGTGTCGGTCACGGTGGCGCAACGCGCACCGCGCATCATCGCGGTAGTGAACCAGGATGGCAGTGTGAATCTGCCGGATGGCAGTCATCCGGCGCACGCAGGTGACGAGCTGGTGATCTATGCCATCGGGCTCGGAACCACCAGCCCCGCGGTGGCGACCGGCGCGCCCGCTCCCGGCGCCGAGCCGCTGGCGCGCGTCACCGGCGCCGTGGTCGTCAATTTCGGCGGCGGTGTTACGGAACCGCAAGTGGTTCCCGATTACGCCGGCCTGACACCGACGTTCGCCGGTCTTTACCAGTTGAACGTGATGGTTCCCGCGGAGGCCGCCATGGGAATCGTGGACCTCAGCGTGGGTTTTCCCGATTCGCGCAGCAACTCGCTGAAGATTGCCATCCAGTAGAACCGACCGGGCGGTGATCTCTGCCCCGATCTATCGCACTGAGTGTTCCACTGATAAGGCTGGAAGAAGAATGGCGCCCAGAACCCGGGTGACGGCAGGTGCGGATCTTCAAGAATAAGGGGTCGAACGCGGATTGATTGGCGCCGATCTTGGGAGTGGCGTTATCAAACAGCGGATTGCGCGGCCTGGCCAGGGAAAATCCGGCGGGTTCCGTACGATCATTGTTTATAAGCCCGGTGTGCGATGTGGTTGGCGATCTCATGCGATGAGCAAGCAATATCGTAGTCCTCTTTTGGCGTCGATCCGTGAGACCGCCAAAGGTCTTCACGCCGCCGCCGTCATGGACAAACGTAACAATGCGTGAATTCGACGATCTGTGCCTCACGCCGGTGCGGCCGCTGAAGCCCAAGGAGATTCGGGCGCTTCGATTGCGGGAGGGAGCCAGCCAGGCGGTCTCGCCCGTTATCTTAATGTGACCACAGGATTGGTGAGTCAGTGGGAGCGAGGCGAAAAGCATCCCCATGGAGCTTCCCTCAAGCTCCTGACCCTGGTTGCGAAAAATGGGCTTGAAGCTGTTGCCTGACTGCCAGGACCCAATAACTTCCGGGCGTCTTTTGGGAATGCCAGCAGATCGTCGCAGGCAAACCCTGCCTACGGATTCGTCCATTCTCCGGTTGGCTTAAGGCGTAATTGAAAAGAAAAACGGATCGATCGACACTGCGACTTCTTTGCCTCGCAAATCGAGCAGCTTGCGAGTGGGAAAATCGTGGTTGCGCTGGAAGGTCACGTTGTTCGGAAAATTCGCCGGATCCGGGGTATTATTAGCGCTAAATACACCGTAATAATTTGCCCCGACGCTTACCATCCCCACGTAATCCCCGATATAAGGATCGAATCCTCCGGGACCGTTCACCGGCGGCGCGTTGGCCGGCACCGAGGCTAAAATAATATCCGACCAGTTGCCGAACGTCGCATCCTGGCTCTGGCGGAAATGGGTTACCCAGCGCTGGCTGGCTCCGTCGCCCGTGAGTTGCTGGTACAGGAATCCAACCTGCCCGGCGCTGTTCACGGCCAGTGCCGGATTGATGGCCTCCTGGATTGTGCGCAGATCGTTGGAAGACCAGGTCACTCCCCGGTCGTCCGAGCGGCGCAGGTGCAGCGTGTAACCGGTGGCCGGTTCTACGGCGGCCCAGGCCAGGTACAGCACGGAACTATTTGTGGGATCGACTGCGATGGCGATGTCGCCTCCCCGCCGCTGCTGCCCGGGTTGACCCGCGCCGGTGGAGTTAAAGGGGAATTGCACTCCCGCCGCCACGCGCCGCCCGCTCGACCCGTTGGTATCTTTTAGATCGGTAAATGGCGTCGCGCCGGAGGCGCCGTTGTCGTCGCGCACCACCACCACGTCGGCGGTGATCGTCAGCGTGTTCCACTGCCAGGAACCCGATCGAGCCAACCAGCGGTAAAACGCGACGTAGACCGATCCGTCGGAGTGGCACGCCGGCCGGATCTGCGGACCGTTCTGTCCCGTGCCCGCAACGCTGTCCACGCGCAGCGACTTAAAAGTCGTTTCGGCCTTCAGTGCGTCGAGACAGACATCGATTGTCGAGGTGGTAACCGGCGCCTTCACGGCAAGATCGTTATCGCCGACATAGACGCGATCTTTGCCGCCGATGTTGGACACGCCTCCGATCACGAAAGGCTGGTCCACGCCGATGCGGTCGGAGAGCACTTCCATCTCATTGCTGCTCGACACGTCGGTGGCGCGCAGGATGCTCAGCCGGGTGTCATCCTGAGGAGCCGGGAACCGCAGAATGCCCGCGTAGAAAGCATTGGAAGCAGGACTGAAAGCCACCGAAATGTCTCCGGTGATGGCCTCGCGGTTAGGCATGGAGCTGGGGACGATGCTGTTCAGGGTCCACGTCCGGCCGCCGTCGACGGAGACGAAAAGCGGCGCCAGATTGCCGCCCGCGGGGTCGGGCGTGAACGCCGTGGCCACGATTTGGTCGGGATTCTGCGGATTGACGGCGATGTTGGGTTCGCTGTCCTGATTGGTCTCACCGCTCAGGCTGCGCGGGATGATGTTGACCACGGTCACGGTAGGACCGCCCGGGGACGCAGCGAGAGATCTCCGCAGGACGGGCCTCTTAGCCGCCGGCTTGGCCGCCCCCGTTGCCGCATTCTTTGCCGCCTTCTTTGCTGCCGGCTTGGGCTTGGCAGTTTTGGCTTTCGCGAGCTTACCGACCATGGTTACTCCCCTTGCGTATGCGCTTATTGCCGCCCACCGCGGATCATACTCTTGATAGTCTCTTCACGTTCCGATGGCTGAAAGTCGGCCGACGAGAGCGACACATACGACGCCGCGGGCGGCGGCGGAGCAACGGCGGCGGCCCTTCTAGCTCCGCCAGGCGGGACTGCCGCTGCGGCCGGTGCAACTTGATCCTGGTGGAGCAGAAATACGCCCTCCTGGCCGGTCTGAAACTTGGGCGCACTCCTCCATCGCACATCGTTGCTCTTGGGGAAGCGGACCACGATCTTACTTCCGGCGCTTCCCTTGTGTGTGTCCCGCACGTCAATTACGGCTTCCCGCCACATGGGATCGTGCTCGCTGATCCGCTCTGGCACTGCAGGAGTCGCGGCGGCGGCGGACCTGCGCATCCCTTTCGCCGCGCCACCTTCTCCCGGGAGTTGAACCGCGGTGACGGTACCCGAGACCACCACGTCCGCGTTGGCCACCTGCTCCTCGAGCTGGAGTTCGGCATGGCTTTTGACCGTTACCGGCGGCCCGGGCGCGGCAACTCCACGGCGCCGGCCTCCGGAGGAGGTTACCGGTGCGGCCGCTGGGATGTGTCCCGTCGACTGAACCGTGACCAATTCGCCCCAGCGAACGGGATTGGCGTAGAAGGTCGCCTGGTCTCCCTTGGCCAACTGCTCGCCGGGCTGGAGCTGTACGATCACGGTACTACCGGCTGAGTCGGCCAGTGTCTGAGGGGCTCGCAGCACGTTCTGCACGGTCACCTCCGCGGTCTTCCCGCCGCCTGAGGCCGCGGATTTTACGGTTCCGCTGAAAACAAATCTCGCATCCTGATCCGGTGTGTTCCTGGTTGCCATAAACGCCTCTTCCCTTCCCCTATCTTCCTCCTTTTATCTCACGACGCAAGGCAGCGGTGTTACATCGTTGGCGCGCGCCAAGGCGATATCGAAGATCCATTCGAAGGTCTGCGGAGAATTCTTAAACCGCTTCCGCGCCTGGTCCACTGCCGACGCGAACCCGTCGCGCCTGGTCATGGCCACCGTCTCCAGCGGAATCAAGGCGCCGGCATCCACTAATTCCAAATAGCTTCGAATAAGCCTCGGCTCCCAGCATCCATGCGCGATAGCGCTGCTCAGTTGCCATGTCGCCGGTCTCCTTATCCCCCTCCAGGGGCGCGTAGAAGAGCTGGGCGAGACGATTGTGCGCGTCCTCGGACACGCAGTACCCCGGATAGGCGTGGCCGGAGAACAGAAACAGCACGGGATAAATGTCAACGTACTCGAGGCACGCAGCCATCATCAGAGCCAGATCGATACAGGTACCTCGTCTGCCGGCAATAATTTCGGACGGAGTGCGTACGCGCTGGGCTTTGGCTGAGAAGGTTGGCGGCGGATTGATGTAGCTCAGCGGAAGCTCGCTCAGCATGGCCCACCAAAGCGCGCGTACCTGGGTGTCCACCGGGGATAGCAGATCCCCGTCCCCGGGCGGCCAGTCCTTCACCGGCTGATAGCCGACAAAGCCGGCGTCCATGCGATCGGTCAGCGCGACCAGGTAACGCTGGGCGGCGTCTACAATGCGCGGCACCGCCGGATCCCGCGGCATCACGAAAGAAGGGAGCCAGCCGCGGCCGGTCTCGTCGTCCTGCCACTGATCGAGCGGCAACAACGTGACCCGGTGGGTCTGGTGATAGATGGTGCAGCCACCGCATGTCACCTTTACCGAGAGCGTGGTCTTGATGCTTTCGCTGATGGTCCGTGACAGTTGCGACGTCAGTCCGATGCGCACCAGCGGATTCAGGTCCCAGACCGGCTCCTTGAGGTCCTGAGACAATTCGTAGGGAAAAATCTCTCCGCCGGCCTGCAGGAAGACCTGTACCTGCACGCCCCGCACTACACCCACCGGCACTTTGACAATCTTGAAAGTTTTGAAGACATTTCGGTTATTGTGCAGCAGAGAATAGTTCAATTTCTCGTTGGGCTTAACCTCGGCCTTCAAAGCATCCGCGAGGTCGGTCTCCGGCCCCAGCGGCTTCATACTTTCGAGCCGCACGCTCTCCCGCAACACCGAGGCGCGGGCTTCCGTATCTTTGCTTGCTTTAATCAACGACGTGCGGGACCACAAGACTATGCCGGTGCCGGTCAACAGATCGCGCTCCTGTTCGACGCTGGTCACCACCGACTTCAGCGCTTCGAACACGCTCCATCCGTTGGACAGTTTCAAAGCACGATAGAACTGGGCGAGCAACAACTCTGCCACTTCGTCGACCACCTGGTCGTGAAAACCGATGGCAGCAGCGGCGCCCTCGGCAACCGCCAGGGCGGCGATGCGTTTGGCCGTGTTGTAGCAGTTGAACGTCACCAGCATGGGCGGCGCGTCCTTTGCCCGATTCACGGCTCCGGCCACCTCCATGGCGGACGCCGCGACCGGACTGCCGAAGAGGTCGGAAAACATCAGGCCGTCGATCACCGTTTCGGGTGTGGGCTGCGCCTTATTGAGGAAGGCCGAGGCCTGATGATTGTCGATGCCGGCGTAGTGAACGATGGACGGCTTATGGCTTTTCACCTCCTCGGCAACCCGGGCCAAGGTGGGATTCCGCAGGACCACGGGCGCTACGCCCAGGCTGGATGCCACCAGTTTCTCCTCGTTGATCAACGATTCGAACGTGTACAATCCCGTGAGCCACCCCGGCATGCTTTCCACAATCAGCAACTTGGGATCTGCATTCGAGGCAGGCGCGGAAGGAGCAGCGCCCACGCACTTCAGGTGCCTCACTACCAGCATTGGCACGGTCTTGGAAGGCAAGCGGAATGCGGCTTGGAGCACGAACTCCCAGGGAAAGATCCGTTCCGCCCAGCCCTCCTCCTCAGACGTGTAGGGGATCTGGATTTCCAGAACGGAATTGCCGGAGAGCGAATGGAGCATGGCCTGCGTGACGCCCAGAACTTCGAGGTCGGCGCGCGCACGCTGCGTCAGGTCGTCCCGCGCGGATTTGGAACGGGCCCAGCGATTGCGGTTGCGCAACACGTATGCCCAGGAGCGCGCCATCCCCAGAGTGGGAGTCTTACGGATTTTGCAGGGCTTGCCGTCTTCTCCAAGCAGCGAGAGCCCCGGACCCTTGGTCGCGGCCTGCGGCCGGTTCTTGGTTGCCGCCGCCTTGTCCCGCGTCGATACCTTGGGCATTATCGGCATATGCTCGTAGAGGATAACGGCAAATGTCCTGGAATGCAAGAGGATATTTCAGTAGGATATTTCAGTAGAGGATATTCCAGTAGTTGATCCGGGAGCAGCTTTTGTTTCGGGAGAAATGGTAGAAAACTGTGGCGCTTATTGGCA
>Ga0209415_10006662_pt1 | contig 20427 bp, 21 predicted proteins | sample PeaSoiSIISIP2007_FD_187696 | JGI IMG/M metagenome (GOLD analysis project Ga0209415, IMG submission 187696) | Peat soil microbial communities from Weissenstadt, Germany - SII-SIP-2007 (SPAdes) (version 2) | ecosystem: Environmental > Terrestrial > Soil > Wetlands > Peat | place: Germany...
GGTTCGGAGCGCGGTAGCTCCTCGGCGACGGGGAGCCCGTCGACCCACGAGTCGCGCACCCGTTCCCAGCCGGCGCTCTCCTCCGGCTTCGGGGCCCGGGTGTCGCCCGGCGCGGCGGCAAGTCGCGGTTCGAAGATCATTTCCTCGCTCAGCACTCGGGCGCGCACGGCAGGACAGTTGCGCGCGTCGTCTGTACCATTCAATTGTACACCCTCACCAGAGGCCGATGTCGTCGTCGCGTCCACTGGAGCGCTCGCCGTCGATCGCGAGCGAAAGAAATCTGACGTCACCTTGCCTGATCGCAGCCGCGGCCGGTACTATGAAGCATGACAATTACCTCCCGAGTCGCAACGCCGGTCTGCGTATCCGCCGTCGCTGTATTGATCGCGTGTGGCGGGTCAAGCTCGCAGACTACGTCTCCCAACGGCTTCGGCGCCGACGCCACGGCAAGCAGCAGTGGCAGCTCGTTCGGGGGCGATAACGGGGGAAACAACAACAGTTCTTCCGGTGCCTCGTCGGGCAACTCGTCCGGTAACTCGTCGGGAAGCTCGTCCGGTAACTCGTCGGGAAGCTCGTCCGGTAACTCGTCGGGAAGCTCGTCCGGCAGCTCGTCGGGAAGCTCGTCCGGCAACTCGTCGGGAAGCTCGTCGGGCTCGGCGGGCAAGTGTCCGGCGACGTGTTCCGTGGACAGTGACTGCCAGAGCGCATGTCCTGCGGCCGCAAGCGGCGAGATCAACTGCTGCTCGGGCGCGGGGGGCTCGTGCATGATGGTCATGGGCTCCGCGTGCCCCGACATGCCGGGCGGCGGGACCGACCAGTAAGACCAGTAAAGGGGACGAGCGGGGAGGGAGCGCGCGGTCGACCTGGCGCGGCGCGAACTCGTGCTTAGTGTGCACCTGTAGGAGCATGCTGCAGTGCACGATCGCCACCTTTTGCCTTTTCTCGCCATGACGACGATGTCCGCTTCGGCAGGTTGCCGCAGCGGATCTCAGCCAGGCGTGCGGAGCGACCCTCCTCTCTCGTCTGGCTCTCCGGACGCGGCCGGAATCTCCCCGACGCCGGCGTCGCTCGACTCCCGCGATCGGTACGAGAAGGCAGCAGCAATCATGGTGGCCTTCGCCGAACGCACGGGGCTCACCAGCCAGCGGCCCGGGCGGCGCTACCTGTGGACGGATGCGTTCGCGGTCTGCAATTGCCTCGGTCTCGCGCAGGCGACCGGCCAGGCGCAGTACTCGGAGCTGGCGCTGAAGCTCATCGATCGCGTTCATCACAGCCTCGGACAGCGCCGCCCCGATGACCGGGGCACCGGCTGGATCAGCGGCCTCGACACGCAGCAGGGGGAGGCGCATCCAACGCGAGGCGGGCTGCGCATCGGCAAGGAGCTCCCCGAGCGCAAGCCCGGCGAGCCGTTCGATGCCGAGCTCGAATGGGATCGGGACGGCCAGTACTTTCACTACCTCACCAAGTGGATGCACGCCCTCGATCAGGCGGCGCGATCGACCGGACAGCCCATCTTCAACGTGTGGGGCCGCGAGCTCGCCGAGACCGCGCATCGCGCGTTCGTGTACACGGCTGGCGGCGGGCGCCGGCGCATGTACTGGAAGATGAGCGTCGACCTCTCGCGTCCCCTGGTGCCCTCGATGGGCCAGCACGACGCGCTCGACGGCTACGTCACTGGCGCAGAGCTGCGCGCCACCTCGTCCGGACTGGAGGGCGCAGTCGGCGGACCCGACCTCGACGACGCGACCGCCGACTTCGAATCGATGATCGATCGCGACGGCCTGGAGACCACCGATCCCCTCGGCCTTGGCGGCCTGATGGCGGACGCCTACCGCCTCGCCGAGCTCGCCGAGCAGGGCGCGTCCGTGGACGTCCGGCTCGAGGGCGACCTGCTCGAGGCCGCGCTCCGGGGCCTCGAGCAGTACGCGCGGCAGGGCGACCTCGAGGGGCCGGCGGAGCGACGCCTGGCATTTCGAGAGCTCGGGCTCGCCATCGGCCTCCATGCAGTCGCCGCCATCCGGCAGCAGGACCGAGCGCGCTCGCGATCGGAGCGCCTGGTGCTGGAGAAACTCGGCGCCTACGATCGGCTCCGCGCGGATATCGTCGCTTTCTGGCTGGCGCCGGATCATCAGAGGGCGGGCAGCTGGACCGAACATCGTGACATCAACGAAGTCATGCTGGCCACGGCACTCGCCCCCGAAGGCTTTCTCGTGTTGCGCGCGATGCCGGGCAAGCGGCCGTAGCCTCCCGTCGCGACCGCTGTCGTCCGCGCCGGGTCAGCCCCTCAAGATCGAGTGCACCCTCGCGCGCTCGCCCTGAAGGAGCTCGATGGCGCGGCCGAGCCCGACCTCGGCAGCCACCGCCTTGAGCAACGTCTCCGCGGAGGACGCGGTGGCGATCGGCCGGTGAACCGCGGGGGCCTGTCGGGCCGGGGCCCTGGCCGCCCCGCTCCTCCTGCCCGCTGCCTTGTCGTATCCGCGAACGTTGTAGACGTAGCCCACGTCGAACTTTATCCCGGCGGCCTTCGCGTCCTCCACGATCTCCTGGGGCGACAGGTGCGCGCGAGCGCGCACGAAGTCGGCCTTGGTCGTGGTGGCAGGCTTCGCCGGAGCCGCGGTCTTCTTCGCGGTGACCTTCTTCGCCTTCGTCGTCCGGCGGACCTCGTAGACCAGCCCAGGCCGGATCGTCATCCCGGCGGCCCTTGCCTTCGCCACCACCTCCGCGGCAGAGAGCGCGGCAGGCTGGTTGCGGATGAAGTCGGACTTGCTTATGGGGGTCTTCTTGGCGGCCATGTTGGGCCGACCGTACAATCCTGCGCGAGAGCGAGCAAGGCCCTGGGTCAAAAGACACGGCGGCTGCCCCTGCGTCGGTGGGAAACTGGTAGAGGCTAGAGCAGCGTCATGGCCCGGATCCTGGTTCTCGATGACGATCCCGCGATCTCACGGCTGTTTGCGCTGTGGCTCGGGTCGGAGCACGAGGTCACGGTGATGAGCAGCGCGTCGGACGTCCTCGCGCGCGTCCAGGCTGGCGAGCGCTTCGACACCATCGTGTGCGACGTGCACATGCCGGCCATGAGCGGCGTGGACCTGCACGCCGCCATCCAGCGAGTGGAGCCGGAGCAGGCGCGCCGCTTCGTGTTCGTCACGGCGGGGCTGCTGCCCGGAGAGCAAGCGGGCATGGCGGCGATGCCGAACCGGGTGCTCATCAAGCCCTTTCGCATCGACGATCTGCGCGAGATTATCGACGGCTTCTTGCCTATCCGGTTGTCGCGGTAGCCGCGGGCTGCCCGATATCGCCCTTCCCCCCGGGGCGGTTCACAGCCCGCTGTAGCGCAGCAGTGCGTCGATGGTCGGCTTGCGCCCGCGGAAATCGACGAAGAGCTCCATGGCGTCGCGCGAGCCGCCCTGGCCGAGAACGGTGTCCCGGAAGCGGCGTCCGGTCTCCGGGGCGAAGGCGGTCTCCTCGAACGCGGCGAACGCGTCGGCGGAGAGGACCTCCGCCCACTTGTACCCGTAGTAGCCCGCCGCGTACCCCCCCGCGAAGACGTGCGTGAAGCTGTTGGGCATGCGGTTGTAGGGCGGCGGCAAGAGGACGCTGACCTCGTCTCTCACGCGCCCGAGGACTTCGAGGACGCGCGCGCCCTTCGCGGGATCGTAGTCGCGGTGAAGGCGCAGGTCGAAGAGCCCGAACTCGAGCTGCCGCACCGTCGCCAGGGCGGCGTGGAACGTACGGCTTGCGCGCACCTTCCGCAGAAGGGCGTCCGGCAGGACGTCCCCCGTCTTCCAGTGACGCGCCAGCCCTCGCAGCGTGCCGGCCTCGAAGCACCAGTTCTCCATGAACTGGCTCGGCAGCTCGATGGCGTCCTTCTCCACACCGCGCAAGCCCGAGACCGCGGCCTCGTCGACCCGCGTCAGCAGATGGTGCAGGCCGTGACCGAACTCGTGGAAGAGCGTGCGCACCTCGCTGTGCGTCAGGAGCCCCGGCTGTCCGGCGAGAGGGGGGGCAAAGTTGCACGTCAGGTACGCGACGGGGCGCTGGACGCCGTGGCGCGTTCGCCGCCGGCCGACGCACTCGTCCATCCACGCGCCGCCGCGCTTGTCCTCCCGCGCGTAAGGGTCGAGGTAGAAGAGCCCGATGGGCGAACCGCCGGCCTCGCGAACGGCGTAGGTGGTCACGTCCTCGTGCCAGGTCGCGATGCCGTCGACGCGCTCGATGCGGAGGCCGTAGAGGCGCTCCACCAGCGCGAACATGCCGGCAACGACCTGGGGCGCTGCGAAATAGGGACGGAGCTCGTCCTCGGAGAAGCCGAGTTTTCGCTCCTTCAGCTTCTCCGAGTAGTAAGGCACGTCCCACGGCTCGAGCTCGCTCACCCCGTGGAGCTCTCTGGCGAGCACCCGGACCTCTTCGAGCTCGGCCAGGGCGCGCGGGCGAGCGCGGTCGTTCAGGTCGAGGAGAAACCGCTCGACGGCGTCCGGAGACTCCGCCATGCGGGTCGCGAGCGACACCTCGGCGTAGTTGCGCAGGCCGAGCATTCTGGCCTGCTCGTGGCGCAGCGAAAGGATCTCTTCCATGAGCGGACCGTTGTCGAACCGCCCGGCGAGGGGCCCCTCGTCCGATGCGCGGGTCGCGTACGCCTCGTAGAGCTCGCGGCGAAGGTCGCGATCGTCGGCGTGGGCGACCACGGCGTCGTAGCCGGGCAGGTCGAGGGTGAGGCGAAAGCCTTCGAGGCCTCTCGCGCGGGCCCTGGCGCGCGCCCCGGCTTTCCCCTGCTCGGTCATCCCGGCAAGCGTCCCCTCGTCCGTCACGTGCTTGCCGAACGACTGGACGGAGTCCAAAAGGTTCTCTTCGAACTTGGCCTGCAGCTCCGACAGGCGCAGCGCGATCTCCTTGAAGCGGCCTTTCTGGACTTCCGGGAGCGAGACGCCCGAGAGCTTGAAGTCACGCAGGGCGTCGCGGACGACCTTCCTTCGAGCCGCCGGCAGGGTCGCGAACGACGGGCTCGCGGCGATCCGCTCGTATGCCCGGAACAGCGGCTCGCTCTGCGACAGCTCGACGTCGAACGCCGTGACCTTGGGCAAGCATGCGTTGTATGCGGCGCGCCATTCCTCGGTGCTCGTCACGCCGAACAGGTGAGAGACAGGGCCCCACGCGCTCGCGAGCCGGTCGTGCATCTCCGCGAGCGAGCCGGCCAGAAGGTCGCCGTGCATGTCCGCGCCGGGCGACGCGGCGTCCGCGAGCACGGCGACGAGGCGCGCGCGGTTCTCCGCGAGCGCCGCGTCGATCGCCGGCTCGGCGTGTGCGGGGCGGATGCGATCGAACTCCGGGAGGCCGTCCGCCCGTCCGGAGGGCATCAGCGGATTGTCCTGGCTCATGGCGTACGTCGCGTGCTCACGCGTGAATCCTAGAGCAGGCAGCGGCTGCACCCGCTACTGCACGCTGACCACGACGTATCCGTAGGATCCGCCCCCGCCGCCACCGCCCGGGAGCACCCCGCTCCCGGCCCCGCCGTTGCCCGGCGCGGTTTGAGAGGTCCCGTTGTTCGTTCCAGCGGTTCCACCGGTCTGCCCGCTGCCGCCGGCTCCGCCCGGGCCGCCGTTCGCGCTGAGCGTCCCGCTGTGGATGACGCTCGCGCCCTCCAGCAGGATGTCACCGCCCGACCCGCCCCCGCCTCCGCCACCTTGGCCCGTGCCAGCCGTGCCCGCGCTGCCGTTGGTCTCGATCGTCCCCGTCACGCGGAGCGTCCCCGCGGCCGATATCTCGACGCCGCCCCCCCCGGCGCCTGGAGGTTCGCAGTTGTTGCCCGCCGTCTGGCATTGCTGGCAGTTATTGCCGTTGCACTGGTTGCCGCCTATTTCCCCCGAGCAGCCGCCGACCAGCGGCACCGCCGTGCTGCTGCCGGAAGCAGTACCTCCGTTGTCATAAGAGCTCGTGTTCAAGCCGCCCTGATTCCCCCCGCCGCCGGCGACGGCCCTCCCGCCGCCCCCGCCTCCGCCAAATTGCGCGTTCTGGCTGTCCTGGGGCGCGGTCCCGCAGTAGGCGGCGTTGTTCCCGCCCGGGCCCGGCGCGGTGCCGCTCGCGCTCGCGTTGATTGTCCCGCCGATCGCGACGTCTCCGTACACGGCGAAGACGACGGGGTTGGTGCCCGCGAGGGTCAGCGTGCTGCCGGCGCTGATCGTGAGGCTGCTGAACACAAGGATGTCGACGCTGGGTCCCCCGGGCTGCGGGACGTTCGGGACGACGTAGGGCCCGGTCCCGTCGCACCACGTGCTGGCGCCGGCCGTACCGGGGCTCGTGTACGTCATGCTGCAGTCGACCGCGGTCCCGGCCCCCGGAACGTTGCTCGTGTAGCTCGTGGCGGTGAAGTTGGTCGGCGTGTAGCCGAAGGCGGTCATCGTCGACGCACCGTCCTCGGACGCCGCCCCCGATAGGCCGTCCGCTTCGAGACCCCCGGCGTCCTCGGTCGGGCCGTCGCCGGTGTTCTCTCCGCCCGCTTCCGCGTCGGGCGCATTCCCGTAGGAACCAAGCCCGAGCAACGTCCCGCACCCCGCGCCCAGCGCGAGGAAGCCGGCGAGCGCGGACCGCGCCGAGGCGGCGAGGACGGCCCCGACGCGTTTCCGCCCGAGGAGATGGAAACCGTATCGAAGCCGCACCCCTCACAGTCTCGCCGGATCGGAGCTTCGAAGGAAGCCCCCCGGTCACGAGCCCCGGGCCCGACACCGAGGGAAACGGTATGCCCTTGTCCGCGTCCTCCAAGCATGTTCCGTTGCTCGCCACGATGACCACCCTCTTGCTCTCCCGGCCCGCAGCCACCCTCTCGCTCGCTCTGCTCGCAGCGCTGGGCGTGCCCGCCTGCAAGTCGCGCGGCTCGGCGGCGTCCGACGCGGCCGTCCGCGACGCCGGCGATCCGGCGGCGGCGGCTTCCGGTCTTCCCGCGCCGGCGGACGTCGCCGCGCCGCCTGCCGATGCGACGACGACGGCGAGCGGCCTCGCGAGCAAGGTGCTCACCCCCGGCACGGGCGCCGATCACCCCGGCCAGAACGACTCCGTGAAAGTGAACTACTCGGGCTGGACGACCGACGGGAAGATGTTCGACAGCTCGGTCGCGCCGCTGCAGGCGGGTCGCAAGCCGGAGCCGATCACGCTGTCGCTCGGACGCGTGATCCCGGGCTGGACCGAGGGAATGCAGCTCATGGTCGTGGGCGAGAAGCGACGCTTCTGGATCCCCGAGGAGCTCGCGTATAAGGGCAGGCCGGGCGCACCCTCCGGGATGCTCGTCTTCGACATCGAGCTGCTCGACTTCACGCCGGGTCCCAAGCCGCCGCCCGACGTCGCCGCGGCGCCCGCGGACGCGGAGAAGACCAAGGACGGCCTGGCGAGCAAGGTCACGCAGAAGGGCACGGGCACGGCTCACCCGGGGCCGAGCGACGCGGTGCGGGTGAACTACTCGATCTGGCAGCCCGACGGGAAACTCCTCGATGCATCGAAGGACAAGCCGGCCTTTCGTCCAGTGACCGGCTCCTCGGTGGGCTGGGGCGAAGGCCTGCAGCTGATGGTCGTCGGCGAGAAGCGCACCCTCTGGGTGCCCGCGGCCCTGGCGCAGCCGGGACGGCCTGGCGTGCCGCAGAACGACGTCACGATGGCGATCGAGCTCCTCGAGATCCTGCCCGGACCGAAGACGCCCCCGGACGTGAAGGCGCCGCCGAAGGACGCGACGCTCGAGAAAGACGGGCTCGCCACCAAGGTCCTCGCCAAGGGGACCGGCGCCGTCCACCCGACACGAGCCAACGCCGTCACGGTGAACTACGCCGGATGGACGACCGACGGCAAGATGTTCGACTCGTCGTACTCGCGCGGCGAGCCGGCGACCTTCGGCGTGGGCGCCGTCATCCCCGGCTGGACGGAGGCGCTGCAGCTGATGGTCGAGGGCGAGAAGCGTCGCATCTGGATCCCCGAAGCGCTCGCCTACAACGGCAAGCCGGGCGCGCCGGCCGGGATGCTCGTCTTCGAGGTGGAGCTCCTGAAGATCGGGGACGCGCCGCAGCAGCACGGGTTCGCCGGAGGGATGGGCGGGATGGGCGGACACCCGCCGATGAGGCCCCACCCCTGAGAGGTGACCGCGGGGCGACGGCCTCTCCGGAAGTCAGTCCCCCGGCTGCCGCGCGAGCGCCATGTGGACCCACTCGGTCGACCAGATGAGCTCTTCGACGTGCTCTTCGAACGCACGCCAGGCCGGCTCGTCGCCGGCCCCGCGCGCCCTGCGCGCAACGTCGTGGGCCTGACGCATCGACGCCACCAGCGCCGCGAACTGCGAATACGAGTCGTTGACCGCACGGTGCGAGAAGACGACCGACGTCGGCTCCCGGCGTCGCAGCGCCACCGCCATCCGCTCGAAGTCGTTGCCCACCCCTTCGCACCACCCGTAAAGGCGGCTGAGATACCCGGCGAGCGGACCTTCGAGCGAGAACAGCGACTTGAGGCTGGCGTCGGAGCGGTGAGCCTGCACGCGTGCGAGCGCCTGATGCAGATCCTGCAGCGCGCGCGCATAGCTGTGCAACCGCACCAGCGCCGCCGCCGACGCGTCCTCTCTGGGCACCGCGTCGAGCGCCTGTCCCAGCCATTCGACGCGCACGTGCAGGTCGAGGAAGAGCCCCGCCCAGAAATCCGATTCCGTGGAGGGTATCCGCATGGCCCCGGATGACGGGGGAGGCGGAAGAATGCGCTCGGTCATCGCATCCGAGTTTACCGCTTCGCCGCGCGGCCGTAACGAACATCAGGCCGAGCCGCGCGCGCTCACCACGCGTATCGCTTGAAGAAATTCCACTCGAGCTGCGTGGCGCTCGCATAGGTCGGGCAAGCGAACGTCGCGCCTGCGTCCGCGGTGCTGCCGCCCGCCCAGCAATGGCTCATCCCCGTGAAGGTGCAGAGCTCCACCTGCCCGTCGGAGGGGCATCCGTCGTAGACGTAGCACTGGCCGTCGCCGCCTCCCGGACCGTTCTGGGTGACGGTCGTGTACGTGGTCTGGCACCCGTTCTTCTGCGCCCAGAGGGTCGCCGAGGGCGGGAAGCCCGCCTGCGCGGCGCCGTGCGGATCGTCGCAGCCCTGGGCGATGACGCCGTCCGCCGTCCCGTGGAAGATGATGACGGGGACGTGGCCGGTCGCGCACGAAGAGAGGGTCGCGATCGTCGCTCCGGAGTGGGGCGCGACCGCGCGCACGTCGGTGCGGTCGCAGCCGACGTGGTGCGCGAAGTAGCCGCCCATCGAGAAGCCGGTGGCGAAGACGTGATCGCCGTCGAGGCACTGATCCTGCGCCACGTCGGCCTTGATGGCGTCCATGAACGCGAAGTCGACGCCCGCCGTCGGATTGTTCACGAGGTCGCCGGTGCCGCAGACCGCCGCGCCCTTGTCCGAGACGTTCCATGGCTCGATCGTGTTCTGGCCGTTGAGGAATGCGAGCGCGATCCCGTCGCTGTCGGCCAGAGCCGTGTATTGCGTTATGTCGTACATGTCCTCGGCGTTCATCCCCGCGCCATGAAACACGAAGACGAAGGGGGCGGGCGTCGTCGCGCCGAGCGACTGAGGGAGGTAGGCTATGTAGGTCCTCGTGGTGCCGCTCACCGACAGGCTCCTCGAGGTCTTGCCGCGCATGCTCGCGCGCACGCCGCAGCTGCCCGCGCCGCCGCTGGATCCACCCGACGACGTGGTGGTTGCGCCACCGTTCGACGCCCCCGTGGTCGCGCTGCCGCCGCAGTGGGACGCGAACAGGGACACGATCAAGACGAAGCCTGCTCGTGAGCCTGCGCGCATTGATACCGTTGTGCTCCGCGCCCGGACAAACCGATCACAATGGCCGCGGCTCTCGGCGTGAAGATGCGCTCTCGCGCGAGGGGCAGGCGATGAGCGATCTCGACGGTGCGGGCACTACTTCGGCGTCAGCTTCACGATCGATCCAGCGCTGCAAGCGGCGCCGTCTTGGGGGCAACCGTAGTTCGCCCAGTACACGCTGGTCGCGTCCACTGCGAGGCCCACCGGGCTGCTCTGCCCCGAGACCAGAGTGGTTGCGGGGCCTCCGCTCAGAGGAGCCTTCATGATGGTGCCCTCGCCGTAGCTCGCCCAGTAAACGCTCGAGCCGTCCACGACCATTCCGTAGGCGTATTGCCCCGAGCCAGAAACGATCGTGGTCGCCGTGCCGCCGCCGAGAGGCACCTTCATCAGGGTAGGGCCCTTCACCGTCCAGTACACGCCCGTGGCGTCCACGGCGATCCCGATCCCGGTCGGGCTCCCCTGCCCCGAAGCGAGAGTGGTCGCGGCGCCTCCGGCCATCGGCGCCTTCATGACGGTGCCGCCGTTGTTCGTCCAGTAGACGTTCGAGCCGTCGACGGCGACGGCGAGAGGGCCGTCCTGTCCCGAAGAGAGCGTCGTCTGGGTGCCGCCGGCAAGGGGCACCGCCATCACCGTGCCGTCGCACTGCACCGAGGCGGGGTCGGCATTCGTCCAGTAGACACTGGTCGAGTCGACGGCGATTCCAGCGGGAGCGAACGCCCCGCTTACGAGGGTGACGGGCGTGCCGCCGCCGAGGGACACCCTCGAGACAGCGCCCGTGAGGCCTGGGCCCTTTCCCGCCTGGCTTACGCCGCTCGTCCAGTAAACGTTCGCAGCGTCGACGACGATGTGGCCGAGGCCGACCTGCCCGGCGGCAAGCGTGGTCGCGGCGCCGCCCCCGAGAGGCACCTTCATCACGGCCCCATCGGTCTGCCCGTATGTGCCGCCATTGACCCAGTAGACGCTCGAGCCATCGACGACGAGCCCGACGGGCCTGTTCTGCCCCGATGCGACCGTGACGACCACAGCGCCTGGCCCGGCGCCGCTGCCGGCGGAAGAAGCGACGCTAGAAGAGAACCTCGCCCCCTCGCCGTCTGACTCCGCAAGGGTTTTCCCGCCGCAACCCAGAATGAACGCGACGAGCACCTTCAGGAGCTCTCTGTCGTGCTTCATCTCGCTCGCCACCTCTTTGGGCAGCAAGTCTTGCGCCATTGGCGACAGACGAGCGCGTCCCGCGCCATTGCTCACAAAAATCCAGTATCAGCCAGTCGAGCTCTGCCGGGGACCGGGGGAGAATTTGCGCAGCTTGCGCCTTCGGCCGCATGCGTTGCGCCGCGCTCAGTGTCCGCATCTAACCGCCGGCGGGCGAACCGCTGGAGCTCGTGCTGGAGGAGCCGCCACCGCAGACACCGTTGGCTCCACACGTCTCGGGGGGGTGGAACCCGGTGCAGTCGACGCAGGTGCCGCTGTTGACGCCACACCGATTGTCGGCCGTGCCAGGGTTGCAGGCACCGTTCAGGTCGATGCAACCGGTGCACGTGAAGACCATGCCGCCGCTTGCGCTGCTCGCCGCGCTGCCGCCGCCCGAGCTGCTGCTCCCTGCACCGCTGCCGCTGCTGGTCTGGCCGCCGCTGCTGCCGCGGCCACCGCTGCTGGTGACGAGGCCGCTGCTGCTGAAGCTGACCCCGGAGGACGAGCTCGAGGAGCTCGAGCCCGAGCTCCCGCCCGCATCGTTCGATCCGCCGCCGAAGACCGATCCGCCGCCGGATCCACCGCTGCTGCTGCCGCACGAATAGAGGACGAGCCAAACGGGAAGGGTCAGCGTCCCCAGCGCAAGCCGGAGCTTCGACAGGTTGATGGCCACGGCGCATTCTACCGCGGTTTCGAGTCGGCGCCTCGATTCAGTCGCCTCGGGCATCCGCAGCCGCGTCGCCCCCGGAGTCGGGGCTCGCCTCCCCGGCGTCGCCGGCCGCGTCCCCGGCCGCGTCCCGCGTCGCGTCCACGCTCGCGTCCTCGCTCGCGTCCTCGCCGGCCTCGAGCTCGGGGCAATTCGGCGTGTTCGGCACCTGCGAGGACGCGGCCGCCAGGCTCCGGAGGTACTCCACGACCGCCTGCGCCTGCGTCAGATCGAGCCCCCCGTCGATGTGCCCCCAGCGCGGCATGGGCGGGCAGAGAGGCATGCCCTCGTTGTCGATGCCGTTCAGGATGGCGTTCACTATCTGGTCGTTGGTCCAGCAGCCAAGCCCGGTAGCAGGATCCGGCGTGAGGTTCGGTGGATAGGCCGTGCCTCCCTCGGCGGTCGCCGACGGCACGCCGTCGAAGTTGCCCGAGAGACTCGAGCCATGGCAGCTGGCGCACTTGTGCAGCGTCACGAGCTGCTGGCCGAACGCGACCGTCGCGTCATCGAGGGCACCGGCGTCGACGGCGCAGCTCGCCTCGGCCGTGGCGCCGGCGGCTTCCCCCATCGCGCCGGCGGCCTCGGGCTTCATGCCGGCGGCCTCGGCCATCGTCGCGTCGGCGACGTGGCCGGCCTCGGCGGGGCTCGCCGTGCCGCTGCTGGTGCATGCGGTGAGGCCCGCCCACTCGGCCCGGAGCAGAAACATCACGATGGCGCAGCCGCGCAGCGTCAGGGAAGAGCGTCGGAGCATGCCGTCATCGCCTTTTCGAGCCCTTGGGGGAGGCGCGCACCCCCACCCTGCCCCATCTACCTTACTGGCACTTTGACTTGCACGCCTTCGACGCAACCGCCTTCTTCGCGCAGGTCTCGTACGCCGCCGCGAGCTTCTTGGGCTTCGCCGCCGTAGGCGCAGCGGCCGAGTCGATGCAGGAGGCCGCGCTCGACGAGCAGCCATGGATCGTGTCGATCGTCGACTGACAGTCGCTGTCCTTGCCGCAGGCCGCAGCTTGCTTCGCACAGGTCTTGTCGACGCACTTGCCGCAGTCGGTGTTCCCGAACGACGGGGGCGGAGGAGCGGCTGCCGCGGTAGCTTCGGCGGTCGGCGCTGGCGCGCTGGACGTTTCGGCCGCGGAAGCGGACGCCGACGCGGCGGGACCCGCCGAGTCCGACGGCGGAGCCTCGGAGCTCGCGGCCGCGGAGCTCTCGCTGGCAGGGCTCTCCGCTGGTTTGGATTCGCCGCCGCACGCCAGCCAGGCTGCCGGAACCGCGACGGTGAGAACGAGGGCGATGAGGGGAAGACGGTGGGTTGAGCTCATGGTGTTCGATTGCCTAGCGCGTAAGGGCATCGAATCAAAGCACGAAGTGCGCTTCCAGCCCGGATGGGGCGCGGCGGGGGGGAGAGACCTCACAGGCCGCCCCGCCCGGAGCGCGCGAATCAATACCCCAGATCCCGCCTCGGCTTGCGTGGCGGTTGTGCGCCAGGCGGACGCGGGGGGGCCGCAGCGGGGACGACTCCGCCCGAGCGCTGAGCGCTCCTGGAAGGGGCTGGCACGGGCCCCGTCGCGGCGGCGTTCGCAGAGTCCGGGGGCACGGGAAGCGGGAATGCAGGGATGTCGGCAGCCGAAGGCAGCGGCGAAGGCGCGCCGACGGACGGCGCCCCGCCATGCGACTCGCTGGCAGTTCCGCCGCGCCGCAGGCCGAAGAACGCCAGCACGCCGATCAACATCGCGCCTGCGACCGCGCCCGCCCAGAGACGTCGTCGCGACGGGACGGGGAGGAGGAATGATCCCTCGTCGGCGGCACGCTCCTGCGGCGGGTCTGGCGGCAAGGGTCTCGCGAGCGCGCCGGGGTGCATCGACTGGGGGGGTATCGACGTCGCCGGGCGCGCGACGAGCGCGTAGAATGCCCGCTCCATCTCCCGTGCCGACTGGAACCGCTTGCCGACGTTGCGCTCCAGCGCCCGCTCGAAGAACGCGTCGGCGCCCGACGGCAGGTCCGGCGCGATCGACGATGGGCGGGGGATCGGGTCGGAGCAGATTCGAACGAGCGCCTCGAAGAGCTGGCCGCCCGAGAACGGCTTCATCCCGGTGAGAACCTGGAACAGAATCACCCCGAACGACCAGAGGTCGCTCCGGTGGTCGACGTCGACCCGCCCCATCGCCTGCTCGGGGCTCATGTACGACGGCGTCCCGATGAGGGTCCCTTCCACTGTGTTCTCGGAGCCGTCTTCGGAGGCCAGCTTCTGCGCGCCGCGCACGGTCTTGACCACGCCGAAGTCCACGACCTTCGGCACCTCGTGGTCTCCCTCCTTCGCCAGGAAGATGTTCGCGGGCTTCAGATCGCGATGCACGAGCCCCACATCGTGAGCGCGCTGAAGGGCGCGTGCGATGGCTTGCACGAGGCGCGCCGCGGCGACGGGCGGGAGCCTGCCTTCGCGCTGCAAGCGCTTGTTGAGGTCCTCTCCCTCGAGCAGCTCCATGACGATGAACGCCACGCCGCGGTCGACCCCGTAGTCGAACACCTGAACGACGTTGGCCGACCGGATCTGCGCTGCGGCCTTCGCCTCGCGCTCGAAGCGGGCGCGCCTGTCGGCCGACTGATCGCCCGAGCGGCTCGGATCGGGCGGCCTGTCCGATATCCCGCCCGCGGGCGGCGCCTCGGCCAACGCCATGAACTTGATCGCGACGGGCGTGTCGAGGGCGAGGTGCGTCGCCGCCCAGACCGAGCCCATCGCCCCCTTGCCCAGCCTCCGCTCCAGTCGGTACTTGCCGGTTACGAGCTCGCCGGCGGCGAGCCAGCCACGCGGACCGCCGGGGGGGTGCGTTGCCCGATCGGGGGAAGCCAGGAGAGTGTCCGCAGAAGACTTCAACCCCACGACCCTAAGGTTATCGCAGGGCTGTCGCCGGGACCAGGGTGGCCCAATAGGTCGACGATCGCATCAACGCACGCATCCCTCGGGTCCGAGCGGTCATCGGTCGGGCGTCAGTTCCAGGTGGGAGACGTTGCGCCCGCGCACGCGCACGTCGCGGCGGGGCCACTGACGTGCCCGATCTCGGCGCCCGCATACGTCCAGCATGCGCACGAGGTGGAGCCGCTCGAGCAAACCTGACTCTGCCCCGTCATGCCCCCGGCCGTGCCTCCTGCGCCGGCGCCGCCCCCTGCAAAGCCCCCGAAGCCGCCTCCCCCCGTGCCCCCGGGCAGGCCTCCCCCCGCCGTACCCCCCGGGGCTGGGCACGACATGGAAGTGACGGCGCAGAGAGACGTATTCTTCGTGTGAGCGGCGCACGCCGCGAGCGCTTGCGCCATGTTGTAAGTGCGAAGCGGAACGCAGTCGTCATAGGACTGGCCGAGGCCGTTCGAGTGAACGATCACGCAGCCGCCGTCCGCTGCGTCGGCCCTCGCGTCGCCGGCGGAACCTCCCTCGAAATCGATCGTGAAGTCGTCGATGCCCGAAATCGTCCCGCATCCGCACGGGCCAAGCACCAGGCCGGCGACCGCGGCGGTGGAAAGCAGGCGCTCGCGCATCAGAAGCTCCCTGCGACGCCCGCGCCCCGCCCTCCGATCCATGGGGTGACCGACACCGCCGGCGCACCGGCCTCGGCCGACCGGCCGCGCAGCAGCAGGAGGATGGCGCCGACCGCAATGGCCGCGCCTCCGGCCGCGAACCCGACGGTCGACACCGCGCCGAGCGTCTTCGTCGAATCGATCTCGCCTTTCTGCGCGGGTGCGCACCGGTCGGCCGGACAGCGGGCCCGCAGGTCGCTCACGTTCGAGAGCGACACCGCCCCCGTCACGGCGCCGACACCCAGGGCCACGGTGCCCACGCCGAACGCCACGAGAGCGGGCGCGAGCGACCCTGCCTTGGCCTCCGGGGCCTCGGCGAGCGCCGGCTTCGGCTCGACGCCGGCGGGCAAGGCCGGGGACGGCGCCCCTGGTCCGCTCGCGGCTCCTCCCGACCCGAACGGCGCTTCGACGACGACCACGCCGCCCTTGTCCGGCAGCACGACGTCTCGCTCGAACGGGGGATGCCCCGGCGCGGTGACCTCGACGAGGTGCGGGCCCGGGTCGAGGCGCTTTGCCACGCCCGAGTCGAACGCATACGGCTCCCTGTCGATGCGCACGTCGACCGACTCTCCGGCGCGGAGGCCGCGGACGACGACGAGCAGCGAGGGGACGCGAGAGAGCAAGGTCTTCAACCTCTCCTTGCCCGCCTGCTGCGCCTGGATGAACGGGCGCGGCGCGCCCGCGGGCAGGGGCTCGGCGACGAGCCGCTCGTAGGTGGCGAGCGCGTCCGTCAGACGGCCAAGCCCCTCCTGCGCCTGTCCGATCATGAGCACGTTCGTCGGCGCATGGTACAGGGACTCGGCGCGCGTGACCCGGTCGAGCGCGTCGGCGTAGCGCTTCGCGTCCAGGAGATCGCCCCCCTCCTGAGCAAGCGACCGCGCCCGGTCCAACCCATCGGGCGCCGCGAACGCGACGGGTGCCGCCAGGAGCAGCGACGCGCAGACGAACGCGCACGGAACACCCCTCATCGCCCCGAGTATACCTGTACGACAGCGCGGGGTCGGGATCTGTCTCGGTCGCCGTTTTCGAGCGGAGCGAGGGCCACGTTCCGCGCATCCCGCACGTCTCATTCGCGCGTCGGTGACAATTTCCACCGGACAGCGCGGCCCGCGCCCTTCACGCTAGAGGATGATGCGAAGCGCTCGCGAACGCTTTGGCGCGAGCGTGGCGCTCGTGGCCTTCCTGGTGGCCGCCATCTTCGAAGGCTGCGGCGGAAAGGACCGGGGGGCCTCCGGATTCCCGACGCCCGGGCCGACGACGGTCGCGGAGCAAGACGCCACGGCGGACGACTCATCGATGATCTCCTTCGGCGACGGGGGCGACATCTCGATCGTCCTCGACGGCGACACGGCCGACCGAGCGCCGCCCCCCGCCACCTGCAAGCTCCCGGGCCTCTGGTGCTACCAGACGAAGGCGCCGTGCGTCACGAGCCTGAGCGGCACGGTCTTCGATCCGGCCGGGCAGGTTCCTCTCGACAACGTCGTCGTCTTCGTCCCGGCCGACCCGACGATCGCCCTCCCGAAGATCGCCCCGGGCACGAGCTCCTGCAGCGCGTGCAACACGCAGATCGCGAACTACATGGCCCTGGCGGTGACGGACGTCAAAGGCCACTTCTCGATGACGGGCGTGCCCGCAACGACCAACGTCCCGGTCGTCGTCCAGATCGGCAAGTGGAGGCGGGAGGTCACGCTCTCCAAGGTCACCAAGTGCATCAACAACACGGTCACCGACGGCGTCCTCCGCCTCCCGAGGAGCAAGGCGGAGGGCGATCTGCCGCAGATGGCGGTGGTCACCGGCGGCGCCGACGACCTCGGGTGCTTCCTCCGCGGGATCGGGCTCGCCGCCTCCGAGTACACGGCGCCGCAGGGCGGCGGGCGCCTCGACGTCTACGCGGGGCAGGGCGGGCCGGGGCTCACGAGCGGCGGAACGGCCGGCGCGTGCTCCACGAGCAGCTGCCCCCTCTGGGCGAGCAAAGCCGCCCTCGAGTACTACGACATCGTCCTTCTCGCATGCGAGGGCAACACGAACTCCGCCGCGAAGCCCGCGGCAGCTCTCCAGGCCATGCACGACTGGCTGGGAGAGGGTGGGAAGGTCTTCGCGACCCACTTCCAGTACTACTGGTTTCAGAGCGGACCGACCGACTTCCAGAACGTGGCGACGTGGCTCGGATTCTCGGCCGGCATCGGCCTCGGCAACTACACGATCGACAACTCGTTCCAGCGGGGAACGCTCCTCGAGCAATGGCTCGACAACGTCGGCGCCGCAACGGGCACGAGCATCGCCCTAACCGGCGTGGCGACCAGCGTCTCCACCGTGAGCACGAACGCGACGCGCTGGATCTACGACCAGACCACGAACGACGACACCAAGTACCTTTCCTTCCTCACGCCGATCGGGGGCGTCTCGAAGCCCGTCGATGGCGGGGGCGAGACGACCACGTACTGCGGCAAGGCGGTGTTCTCGGACCTGCACACGAGCGGCACTCCCTCGGCCTCCGAGCCGGGTCCGTGCGCCACCACGCTGACGGCCCAGCAGAAGGCCCTGGAGTTCCTGTTCTTCGACCTCGCGGCGTGCGTCGCTCCCGAGAACATGCCGGTGCCCGTGCCGACGATGAACCCGCCGCCGCCCCCGCCCCCGATGTGATCGGGTTGCGCGGCGAACAGGAGCCGCACATGGCCGCGAGCGCGTGCTGCCCTGCGCTCTCTCTACTCGGCCCTCGGTTCGGTTCCCCACCGGATGCGGGCCCAGATTCGCTCGTGCAGGAAGTAGCCGACGCTCGTGTAGATGTTGCTGATTATCATGAAGCCGAGCGCCACCTCGGTCTTCTTCGTGAGGACGTAGACCACGAGGAAATCGAGGCAGACGATGACGATGCGGTACGTGATCGCTTTCACGAGGGAGCGTTTGCGGGTGGGTGTTCGTTCGGCGGGCACGGGGCGTGGCATAGGCGCCGCGGTCGGCGCCGGCAACGCGTTTCTGCCGGCACGGCCGGCCCGGTTCCAGAGAGGTTGCGCGGCCGGCGAGCAGTCGATGTAGGATGCTCGGAGCCGCATGCGCTACCTCCCGTCGTTCGTGCTTCTGGCCCCGGTGATGCTCGGGTGCTCATTTCTCGCGAAGTCGCCTGCGGTTCAGAGCCCCCTGCACGAGCAGCTCGCGAAGGCTGGCACGACGAGGATCGAGGACGCCGTGAAGACTTGCCTGACCGGGCAGGGATGGAAGCCGGACAGCGTGGGAGGGTTCGCCGAAGGGGCGACCGTCGTGAGCGCCAAGAACGACGCGAAGGAGCGGGTGAGCGTCTACATCCAGCCGCCGGAGATGAACCCGCGAGTCACCGGCGGCCCCGGGTACGACAGTCCATTCTGGAGATGCCTCAGCCACGAGCTCGCAACCGAGAAGGCCGCGCCGGCCGAGGCGTCGTCCGCGGACACGCCGTAATCGTCGAGGCCGCACGCGCGCGGGCGCGAGCGGGCTACCCGCTCTTTCTGATGTACGCCCGCATGGCGTCGATCACTTCGAGCGGCAAGGCGAGGACCACGGTGTTGGACGCGCTCGGTCCGAGGCCGTCGATGGCCTGCAGGGTGCGAAGCTGCATGGCGCCCGGGCTCGCCGCCATCGTCGCCGCGGCCTCGGACAGCGCGGCGGCCGCTTGACGATCCCCGTCCGCCTTGATGATCGTCGCGCGCTTCTCGCGCTCGGACGATGCCTGCCGGCTCATCATCTTCTTTAACTCCTCCGGGACGGAGATGTCTTCCAGCTTGATTCCGTCGACCTTGAGACCCCATGCGAGCGCCTGCGCGGCGACGTTCTGCGCGATCTCGGCCTCGAGACGCACCTGATGCGAGAGCAGCTCGTCCAGCGAAAGCTGCCCCGCGACGTCGCGGAGCGTCGCCTGGGCCAGCCGCCAGATGGCCGCGCGGTAGTCCTGCACTTTCAGCGCGGCGCTCTCGGCGTCGATCACCTTGAAGAAGATGACGCCGTTGACGACGACGGGCACGTTGTCCTTCGTTATCGCCTGCTGCTGGGCAATCGGCACCGTCTGCACGCGCATCTCCACGAACATGGGAGTGTCGATCACGGGGATGATCAGCCGGGGGCCGGGCTCGGCCACCGCCCTGAACTTGCCGAGGCGCAGGACAATCATCCGCTCCCACTGGGCGACGACCTTCACGCTGGCCGAAAGGAGAAGCCCCACGACCGCTCCAGCGCCGAGGACCGAGCCTCCAAGGACGGGTGGGCTGCCCGACGCGACGAGCAGGAAACCCAGGACGGCTCCGAGCACGACGGAGGCCAGAAACAGCAACGTCGAGACTGCCGCGGAAGGACGCATGACAGCCACTCTACGCCCGATCAGCCTACGCGCCCGAGTGATCGTTTTTGCGGGGGGGGACGCACAGATGCATCGAAAAGAGTCGGCTGCGGTCGGGCCGCGCCCGCCGCTCCCGGCAGGAGTGAGTCCATGCATCGTCCCAGGTCATCCGCTCGCCTGTTGAGCCTCGCGGCCATCGCGCTCACGATGCTCCTCGCGTCCTGCAGCGTCGCGACGCCCGCGCCAGCCGCGCCCACGCGCGCCCTCCCCGCGTATGCGGGACATGAGGCCACGCTCTTCGACGACGGCATCGATCCGCAGGCCGTTGGCTACAACCTCGAGCCGGCCGCGTCGCCCAGAGAGGACCTCCTCTTGCGCGAGAGAACGAGACTGGGCGATCGCGTGGTGCGGGCTCAGGTGGTCAGCATCACGTCGACGCGCACCGACACGGGGTTCGCCTGGCAGATCGGGCTGCACACCCTCGAGAAGCTCGCGGGCGAGCGGCCGGCGGAGCCGGATTTCACGCTGTGCGTGGACCCCACCGCTCCCGGAGCCACGGTCATGCGTGTCTTCGACCGGCGCCTCATCGGCGTGCCGCTCGTGGCCTTCGTGCGCGAGTTCGAGCCCGCGGACAGAGGTCGCCGGGGCGAGGTTCATTTTCACCTCGCGGGCCAGGACAAGGACGAGATCGATGCCGTCCGCGTCGCCGCGCTGTCCGGGGAACCGAAATAAGAAGCGCGCTCCTCGCCTTCCAATGCGGAGCGCAGAAGATGCGTGCCGGCGCAAGGCTCTCCGCGGCTCGTCGTACGAGAATCCCGGAAGGCGGCAATTTGTATTCGGG
>Ga0209415_10006664_pt1 | contig 20423 bp, 20 predicted proteins | sample PeaSoiSIISIP2007_FD_187696 | JGI IMG/M metagenome (GOLD analysis project Ga0209415, IMG submission 187696) | Peat soil microbial communities from Weissenstadt, Germany - SII-SIP-2007 (SPAdes) (version 2) | ecosystem: Environmental > Terrestrial > Soil > Wetlands > Peat | place: Germany...
GCGCGATCGGGCAAATGCAGCGCGCTCGACAACAGGAAGCGCATCTCCTTGATGGCTTCCTTGCGCCAATCGTCGGAGCGCGGTTGAAGCCTCGCAATCAATTCGCGCAGCAGCTCCTGCTTGCGGTCCTCGGGCGCCGTTGCGAAGGTGGTTTCCTTGGGAAGACCCATGTGCGCTTTCACTTGATCCAGGATCTCGGCCAGTTCCCGGTGCGCCATCTCGGACCGCTCGGTGAAATGCGCGATGTACTGCATATCGGCCGTATAGAACACGAACACCGGTATCGCGCGCGACTTTCCGTCGTTGCTCAGAAACTCGTCCATGATGTCCGGATTCTCATCGCGCAAAAACACGCGCAAGTCCATGCCTGTCGCATCGGCAATACGGGCTACCGTGGGCAGTTCGCGATAAACGTCGCCGCACCAGGCTTCCGCGATGGCCAGAATCTTCGCCGGTCCCCGCGGCAATGAGGCGGCTCTTTGAAAAAACGCCAGGTCCTCCGGCGATAGCGGCGCGCTCTGGTAATTGTGCTGGAATTTGTCGACATTCACGGCCGATTGGGCCAGGAAATTCGCGTAGGTTAACCCCTGCTCAAATCGCACGGGCGTGATGACGGTGGTGGCTGCTGGCATCGTTTTCGTCCTTAACACCAGGGTACGACATCGGCACGCGGCCCGTGCCAAGATCGTTACTGGAAGCATTTTCGTAGAAGGAGGAACTCATGCCAAAAATGCGAGCAGTGCAGGTCCCCCGCCCCGGCGGCCCCCTGGAAATCGTCGAGCGCGACATCCCCGATCCCGGCCCGGGCTACGTGCGAATCAAGGTCCAGGCTTGTGGCATCTGCCACAGCGATACGGTAACGAAAGATGGCTTATTCCCCGGCATCCAGTATCCGCGCGTCCCCGGACATGAAGTGGTCGGCGTCATCGACGCGGTTGGCCCTGGCGTCCCGCGATGGAAGGCCGGGCAGCGAGTCGGGGTGGGTTGGAACGGTGGATTCTGCGGCTATTGCGACAACTGCCGCCGCGGCGACTTCTTCGCCTGTCAAACCTCCACCGATGTCACCGGTGTCTCTCGCGATGGCGGCTACGCCGATTACATGCTCGCGCCTATCAGCGCACTGGCGTTGGTGCCCGATGACCTTTCATCAGCCGAGGCAGCGCCGCTTATGTGCGCCGGCGTCACCACGTTCAACTGTCTTCGCAATAGCGGAGCGCGGCCCGGCGATCTTGTCGCAGTGGTCGGCATGGGCGGGCTGGGACATCTCGCCGTGCAGTTCGCCGCTAAGATGGGCTGCAGAGTTGCTGCCATCGCGCGCGGCAAGGACGAAGAACCGCTAGCCCGGCAACTGGGAGCGCATTATCACATCGATAATAAAACGCAGGACCCGGCGGTCGAGTTGCAGAAGCTGGGCGGCGCGAAGGTCATCCTCGCCACCGTCACCAGCGCCGACGCGATGAAGGCCGTTCTAGGCGGTCTCGGTGTCAGAGGTAAGTTGATGGTGATCGGCGCGGTTCCTTCCCTCGAAGTGAATGCTCTGCAAATGCTCTTGCGCAATCAATCCGTCACCGGCTGGTACTCGGGCATGGCCGTCGATTCCGAAGACACGCTCAACTTTAGCGTTCTCTCGGGCGTCCGGCCCATGAACGAGTCCTTCCCGTTCGATCGCGTAGCCGAAGCCTACGACCATATGCTGAGCGGCAAGGCGCGCTTCCGCGTCGTGCTCAACATAGGCAGCTAAAGCATGGGCAGCTAACTCTTGCGCCGCCAGCTGATCCTTATCGCGCTCGTCGTGCTCGCGCTGCGTCTGCCCTTCTTGTATCAGGCTCTGCAGGGCGACGACATCCTCTATCTCACCGAAGCCGCGCACGCGCAAATCGAGCCGTTGCATCCCAAACACACCGAGTACGTTTTCATGGGCCGGGACATCGACATGCGCGGCCAATCCCATCCGCCGCTCAACGCCTGGTTCCTGGCGCTGTTGCTCGCCGTGACCCAAGACGTCTCTGAAATCCCGTTCCACGCCGCCTACATTATCTTTTCTGTGATCGCCGCCTTCAGCGCGCTCATCCTCGCGCGCCGGTTCAGCCCGCGCCCAATGCTCGCGACCCTGCTGTTTCTTGCGACGCCCGCGTTTGTGATCAACGGAACCTCGCTCGAGTCGGATATTCCGTTCGTCGCGCTCTGGCTTGCATCAATTGCTCTCTATGTCACCGCGGTCGATCGCGCCTCCCAGCCGCTGCTGCTGGCGTCTTGCCTGGCCATGACCTTGGCCGCGCTTACCGCCTATCAGTCCATCCTTCTAGTCCCGATCCTGCTCCTGTACGGCTGGAAATGGCGACCGGCCCGCGCCGCCGCATTCATGCCCTTGGCGGTTCTGATCGCTTGGCAAATCTTCGAGCGCATCTCCACCGGTGCACTCCCCGCCGGCGTCCTGGCCAACTACATGACCACCTACGGATTCCAGGCGCTCGCACAAAAGTTGAAGAGCGCCGTCGCGCTTACCGGTCATCTGGCTTGGCTAGTCTTCCCTGTCTTATCACTTCCCGCTCTCGGGACTCTCCCCTTCGCCATCGGCGCCGCCTTCTACGACTTCAATCCGCTCTTCTGGGGTTCCATCGCCATCGGCATTGGCATTCTGATCGAGTGCTCCAAGCGCTGGCGCGACTTTCTGGCGCAATGGGTGCTCATCTTCTTCGCCGGAGCGCTGGTGATTTTCTTCGCCGGTTCCGCGCGCTATCTGCTCCCCATCGCGCTGCCTATCGCGATTCTGGCCACCCAGCGCGCCGGTCTGCGCCTGCTCCAAGTCAGTCTCGCCTGCGGGTTCGCCCTCAGCCTTACACTCGCCGCGGTCAACTACCAGCACTGGGATGGCTACCGTCAGTTCGCTCGCACGATCCATAGCGATGTGCAGTCAAAGCGCGTCTGGATCAACGGCGAGTGGGGCCTGCGTTACTACCTGGAATCCGATGGCGGCCTTCCGCTGCGGCACGGCCAAGCGATCCACCCTGGCGAAATCGTTGCATCCAGCAAGCTCGGCTATCCGATCGCCTTCACCACCGGAGGCGGCGTGCTCGCACCCATCGCCGAACGAACCATCACTTCCGCGATCCCCCTGCGTCTGGTCGCGCTGCAGGGCCGCTCGGCTTATTCGACTACCATGCTCGGCCTGCGGCCCTTCGACATTTCACTCGCCCCCATCGATCAACTCAGCGCCGACCTGATGATTGAGCGTAAACCCACGCTCACCAATCTGCCGATGAACGCACTCGAAGCCACGCAGCAAATCATCAGCGGCATTTATCAACTTGAAAACGACCAGTGGCGTTGGATGAGCCAGTCCGCCACCATTCTCCTGAAGCCACCGGATCACGCTGCACCTGTCACCGTCAGCTTCACCATTCCGGACGCATCACCCGCCCGCCACGTGACCATCGCCCTCAACGACCACACCATCGCTTCTCAAACCTACTCCGCTCCTGGCGCCTACTCGCTCTCGAGCCCGGCTTTGAAGCCCGATGGCGACAGCGCCAGGCTCACCGTCACAGTCGACAAAAGCTTTTCCGGCCCAGGCGACAGCCGCGAGCTTGGAATCATTCTGACGGAAGCGGGGTTCAAGTAGCGAAAAAGGTGGGAGACTGAAGTTATGAAGCCAATCGACAAAAAGATCGACAAAGATGTGAAGAAAGGGAAAGTCCCCAAGCCCATCGAGGACCTTCCGTCAGAGTGGTCGAAGGAAGACCGCGATCTTGAAGGGCGTGAACCCGATTTGGGTGAGCTGGACGAAGATCCGTCCGAACTCTGATCCGGCTCCATGACAAGGCCTTTCGGCCAAACGCTCGATCCCTTACCATCATTTTAGTCCTTTTATTTCATTCAGATAATGCCACAATCTTGACTCTCTCAAATTCATACGTATAATTGAAACAAACGTATGACTACCAAGGGTCGCATCCTTGACACCGCCGAACGCCTCTTTGCCCGCGACGGCTTCGAAGCTACTTCCCTCCGCGCCATCACCGCTGAAGCGGGCGTCAACCTGGCGGCCGTCAATTATCATTTCCACTCCAAGGAAGCGCTGGTCCAGGCCGTCATCGGGCGGCGCATGGGTCCAGTGAACGAACGTCGCCTCGCCCTGCTCGACGCTTACGAGGCCGAGGCCGGCGACGCCCCCGTACCGCTCGAAAAGATCATGGAGGCATTTCTGCGCCCGGTGGTCGAAATGGTGGGAAGCCACGCCCACGAATTCGTGCCACTGATCGGCCGCCTCTATACCGAACCCGGCGAGTTCGCAGTGCGTCTCTACAAACAGCAATTCGAACCTATGGCGAGGCGCTTCATGCCCGCCCTGCAGCGCGCGCTGCCGGACGTCCCTCGTATCGAGCTGTCCTGGCGGATTCATTTCGCTATCGGCGCCATGGCTCACACCATGGGCGCTGCCAAGTTGCTCAAGCTGATGTCGGGCGGCCAGAGTGACCTCTCCGATGTCGAGGGAACTCTAGCGCGTCTGAATGCGTTCATCCTCGCTGGATTAGCCGCTCCGGTCTCCTCACAGGTGCAACATGCAAACCACTAAACTCCTCTTTGCGATGGCCACCGTCTTACCCGCGTTCGCCCAATTGCAAACGCGGCCCCCGGTGCTGCAGCTCAGTCTCAAGCAAGCCGTGCAACTCGCGCTCGCGCCCGAAGGCAGCACCCGCGTCAAGTTAGCCGAAGAAGCTTTGAAGCAGGCCGAATCACGGGCCGATCAATCCCGCGCCGCGCTGCTTCCCGACTTCGAAGGTTCGCTCCAATACCAGAACGAAACCAGCAACCTCGCGGCTTTTGGCCTCACCTTCCCCAAGATTCCGATCCCCGGCTTCTCTATCCCAACCTTCGTCGGACCTTACGGCGTACTTGACGCCCGCGCCACCGTCAACCAGAGTGTCTTCGACTTCAGCAGTATCCGCCGCTATCAGGCGTCCAAGGTAGCCATCGAAGCCACCAGGGCCGACAACGAAGGCACGCGCGATCAGGTCACCGATCAAGTCGCTCGCGCCTATCTCGCGGGACTCCGCGCCCAAGCCTCGCTCGATACCGAGCGCGCCAACGTGGAATTATCCGAAACCCTGCTCCGCCTGGCTCAGCAGCAGAAAGCCGCGGGTACCGGCACCGGTATCGAGATCACGCGAGCCGAAGTGCAGCTCGCCAACGACCGTCAAGCGCTGCTGGTCTCGGAAAACGAGACCGACCGCACGCGTTTGCAGCTCCTCAAAGTGATCGGGCTCAAACTCGACAATCCGGTGGAGTTGGTCGATCGCCTCAGCTTCATTCCAGTCGACAGCATCGACATCCCACAAGCCCTGGCCACCGCACGGGAACGTCGTGCCGAGTTGCGGGCGCAGCAGCGCCGCGAGGAAAACGCCCGGCTCAACTCCAGCGCCACCAAGCTCGAGCGCCTGCCGTCCGTCAGCGCCTTCGCCAATTATGGCGATATCGGGTCCAGTTTCAACAACGCCCTTCCCACGCGCGCCGTCGGCGCCTCGCTCAAGATTCCCATCTTTGACGGCGGACGCCGCGATGCTCGCCGCGCCGAAAGCGTTTCGCAATTTCGCGAGGAATCGATTCGTACCGCGGACCTGCGCGATCAGATCGAATTGGACGTGCGCGTCGCTCTCGACAGCTTGCGCTCTGCCGAAGCGCAGGTAAAAGCAGCCGAGGAAGGCCTGTCGCTTTCCCAAATGGAAGTCGCTCAAGCGGAGCGACGGTACAAAGCCGGCGTGTCGAACAGCGTGGAAGTCACCGACGCTCAAACCCGCTTGGCCCGCGCGCGCGACAACCGCGTCAACGCGCTTTACAACTACAACCTGGCTCGGATCGACCTTGGCACCGCCACCGGGACGATCCAGAGCATGATCCAGTGAGGTTTCTCCCATGAAACGATTCATTCTTCTAACCGTCCTACTCGTCGCCATCGCCGCGGGCGTGGGCCTATACGTATACGGCCGCCTGCATCCCAAGGACACCAACACGCTCAGCGTCTCCGGCAATCTTGAATTGACTCAGGTCGACATCTCCTTCAAAGTTCCCGGCAAGCTGATTGAGCTGAATGTGGACGAAGGCGCCTTCGTCAAGAAAGGAATGGTGATCGCGCGCATCGACAAGGATCAAGTGGAGCGCCAGCGCTCTCGCGATGAAGCCAGCCTGGTCAATTCCGAATCTCAGCTTGCGCAGATGGGGACCTCCGTCCAATGGCAACGCCGGACTCTCGAGAGCGACGTCGCGGTGCGCACCGCCGAGCTCCGGTCAGCACAGGCGCACCTGGCCGCGCTGGTCGCAGGCTCCCGGCCGCAGGAGATCCAGGAAGCCCGCGCTGCCGTGGCCGACGCGAAGGCCCAACACGATCAGGCGCAGGCCGATTGGGATCGCGCGCAGGATCTGTTCAAGAACGACGACATTTCCAAGCAACAATACGATCAATACCGCATGCGCCGGGACAGCACCGCCGCCGTTATGCGGCAGTCCGACGAGAAGCTGGCGCTGGTCGTGGAAGGTCCTCGCAAGGAAGATATTGACGCCGCTCGCGCCGATATGGTCCGTGCCGATGCGGCGCTCGAAGCCACCCAAGCCAATCGGCTCGAACTGAAACGCCGGGAGCAGGATATGCTCGCGCATCGCGCCGATGTGGCCCGCGCCCAGGCTCAAGTGGCTATTACCGATACGCAGATCAACGACACCGTGGTGATCGCGCCCATCGATGGCGTGGTTCTCGTCAAGTCGGCCGAAGTCGGCGAAGTGCTGGCTGCCGGCACCACCGTCGTCACGATCGGCGATATCGATCACCCCTGGCTCCGCGCTTACATAAACGAGACCGACCTCGCACGCATCAAGTTCGGCCAATCGGCATCCTTAACCACCGACTCGTTCGCGGGCAAGACTTATCCCGGCCACATTTCCTTTATCTCGTCCGAAGCCGAATTCACGCCCAAGCAAATACAAACCCGTGAGGAGCGCGTGAAATTGGTCTACCGCATTAAGATCGACGTCGACAATCGAAGCCACGAGTTGAAATCCAACATGCCAGTCGACGCGGAGATTCAGCTCCAATGATCATCCGTGCCATTAACCTGACCCGCACGTTCGGCAGCATGACCGCGGTCGATCATTTCAATATCGAAATCGCTCCTGGTGAAATCTTCGGCCTGGTCGGCCCCGATGGCGCGGGAAAAACCACCACGCTGCGCCTGCTCTGCGGCCTTCTCGACCCCGACCAGGGCGAGGCTTGGGTCGCCGGTCACAACGTCGCGCGCGAACCGGACGCCGTCAAAGACCAGATTGGCTACATGGCCCAGCGCTTCGGCCTGTATGGCGATCTCACGGTCGACGAAAACATGTTCTTCTACGCCGACCTGTTCGGACTCGTGAAATCCGAGCGCGACTCGCTGATCCAGCGCCTGCTTCGAATGACCCGCATGGAGCCGTTCCGCTCCCGCCGCGCCGCCAATCTGTCCGGCGGCATGAAACAGAAGCTCGCGCTCATGTGTACCCTGCTGCATCATCCGCAAATTCTGTTTCTCGACGAGCCCACCAATGGCGTCGATCCGGTTTCTCGCCGCGATTTCTGGGCCATTCTCTATCAACTGGTCAGCGACGGCCTCACCGTCTTCGTCACTACCGCATACCTCGATGAAGCCGAGCGCTGCAATCGTGTCGGCCTGATGAACCAGGGCCGGATGATCGAATGCGCATCGCCGCGGGACCTGAAACACACGCTCAAAGAAGTGTGCTACGAAATCGAGACTTCCGATCAGCGCGCCGCCCGGACCTTGCTCGCCTCCCAACCTGGCGTGCTTTCGGTGGAGCCCTACGGGGCGAAACTCCATCTGTTCCTCGCGCCCGGCCAATTTCCCGAGGCGCTTCACGCAGTTCTGAACCAACCCGCCACTTTTCGCGTCATTGTGCCCTCGCTCGAAGACGTCTTTATCGGCCTGGTAAGAAAGTCGCAAAATGCCGCCTGATGCCGTCGAAATTCGCGACCTCGTCAAACACTTCGGCAGTTTTGTGGCCGTCGATCGAGTCAACCTCAACGTCCAGCGCGGCGAAATCTTCGGCTTCCTCGGACCCAACGGCGCCGGCAAGTCCACCACCATCCGCATGCTGTGCGGGCTGCTGAAACCGACCTCAGGCAGCGCCACGGTCGGCGGTTTCGACGTCGCAACGCAGCCGGAATCCGTCAAACAGAACATCGGTTATATGTCGCAGCGCTTTTCGCTCTACGACGACCTTTCCGTCGAAGAGAACATCGACTTTTTCAGCGGTATCTACAGCGTCCCGCGCGAGCGCCGGGCCGAGCGCAAGGCCTACGTGCTGCGCATGGCGGGCATCGAAGAACGGCGATCCAGCCTCACCGGCCTGCTTTCCGGCGGCTGGAAGCAACGCCTCGCCCTCGGCTGCGCCATCCTGCACGAACCACCTATTTTGTTTTTAGACGAACCCACGTCGGGCGTCGATCCCATGGCGCGCCGCACGTTTTGGGACTTGATCTATCAGCTTTCCGAGACCGGCCACACCATCTTCGTCAGCACCCACTACATGGATGAAGCCGAGTACTGCCATCGCCTCGCGCTGATGTATCGCGGAAAGGTGATCGCGCTCGGAACGCCCGCCGAACTCAAGCGTTCGATGGCCGCCCACCACTTATTTCACCTCGACGTCTCGGACCTCCTGGGGGGCATGAAGACGCTCGAAAACATTCCCGGGCTTTCCGAAATAGCAGTCTTCGGCGGAGGCTTGCACGTCACCGCGGCCGATGCTGCCAGCGCCGTTCCATCCATGCGGGCCGCGCTCGAGCAGGCCGGTATCAGGGCCTTGATCATCGAACCGATCGAACCCTCCATGGAAGACGTCTTCGTCGCCATGATCGAGGAAGAAGAAAGGAAAATCGCGTGAGCTTTCGCAGGCTGAAGGCGGTTACCAGAAAAGAGCTGCTGCACATCGTCCGCGACGCCCGCAGCCTCGCGCTCGCCCTGGCTCTGCCGCTCGTGATGCTGTTGCTATTCGGCTACGCGCTTACCCTGGATGTCGATCGCATCCCCACCTACATCTACGATCAGGACCGTACACCGCAAAGCCGCGAGTTGATCGATCAATTCCGCGGCTCGCGCTATTTCCAAATCCGCGAAGCGATCTCCAGCTACCAGGCCGCCGAGCGCGGCATCGACAAGAGCGCGGTTCTGATCAGCGTGGTCGTGCCGAGGTACTACGCGCGTCACTTGCTCGCAGGCGACCAAGCTGACGTCCAGCTTCTGATCGACGGCAGCGATTCCAATACCGCCTCCATCGCACTCGGTTATGCGGATGCAGTCATCCAAAGCTACGCCGCTCAGCTCCGCTCAAACGCGCAAGTTCAACGCGGCGGCCAGCCGCTCCGCGTGCCTGTCGAACCGCGCATCCGCGTCTGGTATAACAGCGATCTCAAATCCAAGAACTTCATCGTTCCCGGATTGATCGCCGTCACCATGATGATCATCGCGTCCATGCTAAGTTCACTGACCATCGCGCGCGAGTGGGAAAACGGCACGATGGAACAATTGCTCTCCACCCCCGTGCGCCCCAGCGAGCTGGTGCTTGGCAAACTGCTGGCTTACTTCGCCCTTGGCCTCGCCGATATGGCGATCTCCATCATCGTCGGCGTGTTCATCTTTCAAGTTCCCTTCCGCGGCAACCCCTGGTTCCTGCTCTTCACCAGTTGCCTGTTCCTGTTCGGCGCGCTCTCCTGGGGCATCTTTCTTTCCGCCACCGCGCGCACTCAGTTGATGGCTTTCCAGATGGGAATGCTGAGTTCGTTTCTTCCCGGGTACCTGCTCTCGGGTTTCATTTATTCCATTCACAACATGCCCAAGATCATCCAGCTGGTCAGTTACGTGGTGCCCGCGCGCTATTTCGTCACCATCTTGAACGGTGTGTTTCTGAAGGGCGTCGGATTCCGCGTGCTGTGGCTCGAAGTCTTGATGCTGGCCGCCTATGCTGGCCTGGTGTTTTGGGGCGCGTCCCGAAAAATGCGCCTGAAGGTAGCTTGATCATGCGAGAACGATTGCTCTGCATCATCCGCAAGGAATTCCGGCAGGCATTCCGCGAGCCGCGCATGCGCAGCATGCTTTTTATCCCTCCACTGGTTCAGCTTTTCGTTTTCGGCTTCGCAGTTAACCTCGACGTGGACCACGCCAATCTGGCCTGGATGGACGGCGATCACACCTACCAGAGCCGCGAGCTGCTGGCCGCCTTCCAAGGCTCCGGACGTTTCGATGTGGTCGCGCAACCTGCCAACGATCGCGAGGTCCAGCAACTCCTCGATTCCAGCAATGCCGACCTCGTCGTGCGCGTGCTTCCCGGCTTCGAACGCGACCTCCAGCGCGGCCGCCCCGCCTCGGTTCAAGTTTTGATCAACGGCACCAACTCCAACACCGCGTCTATTGTCTCCAGCTACGCCGCTTCCATCATCACCGGCTTCGCCTCCCAAGTGATGCAGGAGCGAAATCGCGGCCTCCTCGCCGCCCGCCAGGTTCCCGGGCCCGTCTCCTTCCACGTGCCGCAGCTCAAGCTGCAGAGCCGCGTCTGGTTCAACCCTGACCTGCTCAGCCGCAATTATTTCGTCCCCGGCATCGTCGTCAACATCATCATGCTCATCACGCTGATGCTCACCGCCATGGCCATCGTCCGTGAAAAGGAAATCGGGACCATGGAGCAGTTGATGGTGACGCCCATCCGTCCCATCGAGCTGATGCTCGGCAAAACGCTGCCGTTCGCCTTGGTGGGGTTGGCCGATACGGCACTGGTAGTGATCGCGGCCTTGTTGCTCTTCCATGTTCCGTTCCGCGGCAGCCCTCTTCTGCTGTTCTTCTGCGCGATCCTGTTCCTGATGACTTCGCTCGGCGCGGGGCTCTTCATTTCCACCATTTCGCAGACCCAGCAACAGGCCATGATGACCACGTTCCTGTTTTTCCAGCCGTTCTTCTTGCTCAGCGGTTTCGCTTTTCCGATCCGCAACATGCCGAAACCGATTCAATACCTCACGTTTCTCAATCCCGTGCGGTACTTCATGGAGATCGTTCGCGGACTGTTCCTCAAAGGCAGCGGCGTCTCGGTGCTATGGCCGCAGATGCTGGCCCTGGCCGTCTTCGGCGTGGTCATTCTCACACTCAGCTCTCTGCGCTTCCGCAAGCGTTTGGACTGAGGTCTGAACCGCAGGTTAATTCATCATCTACGGTTCCCTCACGCTAAGACTCGGAGGGGCAACCGCCGCCAGGTGTTTCAGGTTCCATGTCAGCAGGACCGTCGCCCCAGCGTCCGCAGCGCACCACGCGATCAACGCATCATATACCTGTCCGCCTCCAAATCCGAGGCGCGAGAAATCCCCGATCCGCTCCCATACTCCTCCGGCTTTCACCCCAGCCACCAAAGCGGTCAGCGCAAAGCTGTCATCGAGGGTCTGGCTGACAATGGCCGGAGTCAGTCGATAAGGCGCTGGAATCCGCGTCAGGACTGAGTAGCACTCCAAGATGGCGTGGACGGGAAGAACGATTTGAGCACCGCGATCGCACCAGTGTTGATACGATCCCAGGGTCCTCTGATGTTGGGCATGCCAATCGCAGAGCAGCGCAATGAGGTAGCTCGAATCCAGCGCGATTCGAACCTTGGCAGGCATTCGCTAAATTTCACGATCTCGAGACTTACGAATCCATTCGTTGGTCTCTTCCACCGACATCTTAGGCGCGCCCGCGACACTGGCCACCAAAACCGTTCCCTTCCTTATCAGCTTTACCTTTGGCGATTTACGCTCGATCTCGACCCTTCCATCCCGATATTCGATTCTCAATGGCGACCCCGGCTTGAACCCAGCCGCCTCTCGGATCGGTTTAGGGATGACGATCCGCCCCGCGCGATCAATGGTACCTGTCATGGTATTAGAATACCATTTCTGTAGTATCTCAACTGCCAGTCACCAGCCACTCACTGACGGCTTCCAACACTTCATCGACCTCGATCCCATCCAAACTCCCACCGCTGACCACCCGCACCCGCTCTCCGCGCGGCGCCCACACCGCCGGATCGGTCGTCCCAAAGATCGCAACCACCGGAGTCCCGACGGCCGCCGCCAGATGCGTGATCCCGGAATCATTGCCAATGTAAACGCGGGCGCTCGCAAGCCAACGCGCCAGCTCATACAAATTCTCGAACCGTTCCGCGCCCTCCAACGCCTCCTCCGGCCCAGCGCACCACCGCACCGGCAGCGTCAATTTCTCGGCTACGTCGCGAAATCGCTCGATCGGCCAATTCTTCCGCGGGCTTCCTGAAAAAGGATGTATCACCGCGTAATCCCCGCGACCGCGCGGCTCACACTCGATCCTCGGCACGGCGCAACCGTCCCCGCCAGCTTGCCGCAAAAAGAAATCCGCGGCGTGAGTCTTCGCCCCTCGCTCCGGCAAAGCGTCCAGGAATTGAAACGGCAACCCCAACTCGCGCACTTGCTCGCGAAACTCCGCGCGATTCGATCCATACCAGGAAACGATCGAGTCGAAGGACCGCAGTGTTTCGATCAGACCCGCCGGCGGCTCCACTCCAGGCAGACCGAGCAGATCGATCCCGGCCGGCGAAATCGCCCGCGCCGCCGCAAACCGAATCAGAGGCACGATCGGGGAGGGCACCCAGACTTCGGTATTTTCAGTGCGAAGATGCTCGATGGCCGGCAGTGAGAGAATGCAATCGCCGATCCCGCCCGGCCGAATGATCAGCCTACGCACGCCGCGCTACTGGATGCCGTGGCTGGTCTCCCACGTTGGACCATCCACATCATGCAAGCTCAAGTGCACTGCTTTAGAGGAATCCAGATCTTTATTACTCACTTCGAAGTGCCCGGCCACCATGCGATCCACCGTAGCGTGCGGCGCGATGGTATCTCTGAGCCCGAGTCCGTCGTTGTACTGATCGCCCAAAAACCGGTTGTATTGGAAGAGCTGCTTCAAATCGCTCTTCGACACCGTCACTCCGTCCAGCATCTCGCCGGTCTTCTTTTCAAGCGACACTTCCACGTTCCCGACTAGGAAGGGAACATCCGAAGGATTCTCCACGCGAAAATCCAGCACAGCGATGCTGTTTCCATCGCCCAGAGCTCCGGTGCGGACTTTCAGTATCTTCCCCTGCAACTGGAGATGCGATCCCTTGTTGCCGTTCACCGCGATAAACACCGCCGCCCCCACCGCGACTGCCGCGAGTCCGACAAAGATCAGAAGTTGCTTGTTCATCGCGAAACTTGCACGCTAATCGCCCAGCAGCTTGCCGTATCCGTGCAGGCGGGTCACATTGTCGCACACGGCCTTGATCCCGGCGGTGATCGGAATCGCCAAAAGGAGCCCGATACCGCCCCACAGCGTGCCCCAGAACATCAGCGCCACCGTCACTACCAGCGGATTCAAATGCACGCGCGATCCCACCACTTTGGGATATAAGAAGTTCATCGCCACCAGGTGCAGCATTGCGACCACCACGGCGATCATCACGTAAATCGCCGGTTCGGTATAAACGATCAGCCCGGCCGCCAACGCTGGAAACATGGCCATCGGAAGCCCAACATAGGGAACCAGGCTCAGAAATCCGCTGATAGGTCCGATCAGGGGCCAGTACGGAAGACGAATCGAAAAAAAGAACACGCTGCTGATGGTGGCGAGCATCAAGCCCAGAATGAAATTGCCGATGACGTAAGCCCGCACCATATCGGCCACGCCCTCCCAGCTTTTTCCCACCATCTGCCGCTCGGAGCCTTTGAACAGGTATAGAAAACTGCGGCGCATGTGATCCCGCCAACTCAGCATGAAATACACCAGGAACGGCACAAAGCTTGCCATCAGCAGCACATCGTAGAAGGACCGCACATACCCGTAGACATACGTGATCAGCGGAGTGGGCTCGGAATGGATGCGCACTTCGGGAATCTGAAGCGGGGCGGCCGTTTCCGCCGGCTTGCTTCCCCGGCGCTTGCGAGCTGGCTCGGGTGCCGGATTGCTGGGCTGCGTGGCGTCCTGGAATCGCTTGGGGATCATGACCTGGTAGGTTCGCTTCTCCACTTCATCTATACGCGAGGCCACGTTGTCCACCATGTCATTCATGCGCTGGCTATAGGCCGGCAGTTCTTCGGTGAAGCCGGAGAACTGGGTGTACAACCCGAGTCCTAGCAAATACAAAGCCAGCAGGGCGATGCTGCAAACGATAAAGCTCGCAACCGCGCGGGGGAGCCGCAGCTTCACGAAAACTGTCACCACCGGATCCAGCAGGAACGCGATGATAACCGCCACCACCATGGTGATGAAGAAGACCCGTCCGAAATACAGCAACGCCACGCACGCGGCCGCCGCTAGAATCGTGACCCCGGCCTGCACCGGCTTGGGCGCCGGGAGCGTGGGCACGGACGTGGGCGTAAGCGTTGACATCGGAACCTGAAACCCTCTTCTATGATGAAATGAAATCGGTAGAACGGCAAACGAAATTAGGGCCAACTGGCCGGTTTCGGCGATTTTTATGACTCCAGGCAGGATCTTGGCCCTCGATTTGGGCAAAAGGCGCATCGGATTGGCGCTGAGCGACGAGCTCGGCATCACCGCTCAGGGCCTGGAAACCCTCCAGCGCACCAACATTCGCGAGGACCTGGCCCACCTAGCCAAGCTGGCCTCCGGCCACAACGTCTCGCTCATATTGATGGGCAACCCGCTGCACATGAGCGGTCACGAGGGACGCGGCGCAGCCCACGCACGCGAATTCGGCGCGCGCTTGGAGGCGGTCACGGGCATTCCGATCCAACTTTGGGACGAACGCCTGACCACCGTGCAGGCCCAGCGCGTGCTTCGCGAAAGCGGCATCAGTATTGAAAAGCGCGCCAAAGCAGTGGATCGTCTGGCCGCCGTCATACTACTCGAAAGCTATCTCGACTCCCGCCAATCATGATTCGCCGGCTGCTGGTCGCTCTCGTGCTCCTGGCCGTCATCGCCGGCCTCGCCTTTCTGTCCCTGGGCGTCACCTACCAGGGGTTTTCCAACCAAGTGATCCTCGATTTTCCCAAAGGAACCAGCACGCGTGAGATGGCGGACCAGCTATCGCAAGCGGGCGTTATCCGCTATTCCTGGCAATTCCTGCTGCTGCGGGCCCTGCGCCCACGCGCGCGCCTGGAGGCCGGCGAATATTTGTTTTCGAAGGCCGATTCGACGCGCAATGTGTACAGCCGGATCGTACGCGGCGACGTGTTCTTTTACGAACTCATCGTTCCCGAGGGCAGCAACATGTTCGACATCGCCGCCAGCCTGGCCCGCTTCGATTTTCTGAAGCCCGCTGATTTCCTGCGCGCCGTCCGAAACCCCGCTCTCATCCTCGATCTCGCGCCCCGGGCCCCCACCCTCGAAGGCTATCTGTTCCCCTCCACCTATCGCATCACGCGCGCCACAACCGTGCAGCAGCTTTGCGTAATGATGACCGGCCTGTTCCGCAAGCATTGGCGCGATTTAACCAGTTCGCAGCCACCGGACGCGGCGGTGAACGACGCCGTCACCATGGCGTCGCTGATCGAGAAGGAGACCGCGGTTCCCGAGGAGCGGCGCATTGTGGCCTCGGTCTATGAAAATCGCCTGCGCAAGGGAATGGCGCTCGATTGCGACCCCACCACCATCTACGCTGCGCTGCTCGAGGAAAGATATCGCGGCACTATTTATCGGTCCGACTTAAATAGCGGCAACGCCTATAACACCTACCGCCACGCGGGACTTCCGCCGGGCCCGATCGCCAATGCCGGCCTGGAGTCGCTCCAAGCGGCGCTCGCGCCCGCCGAGACAGATTTTCTTTACTTTGTCGCTAAGGCCGACGGTTCCGGCGGCCACCAATTCTCGAAGACCATGGAGGAGCACAATCTGGCAGTGCAAAAATATCGCCGGGCCACGAACCGGCAGCCCGACCCGCCGCCGGCGCCGAAGCGGCGCTCGAAACGCGCAAAGCGGTAGAGTAAGAGTATTGCTATTCCAGGCCTACGATAAGCACTTGGAGCAACTAAGCGCAGTGGCTGAGAGGGTCTGCCGCGTCCTTCGCGAAGCCGGAATCGAATACCGCATTGTGGGGGGACTGGCAGTCCTATTCCATGTCGAATCCCGGGACCCGCTGGCAGCTCGGTTGACCAAAGATGTGGATCTGGCCGTGGATCGCGCGGACCTCCCGCGCATCACCGAAGCGGTCCGGAGCCTGGGCTTGGAATACCGCCACGTTGCGGGCCTCGACATGTTTGTGTGCGCGAACGCCCCCAAAACGCAGAGCGGCGTGCATCTATTGTTCGTGCAAGAAAGGTTCTTTTCCGAGCCGGCTGTCAATTACGCGGGAATCTTGTTGGTATCCGCTCCGCAACTCGTTCGCATGAAGCTGATCAGTTTTCGCCAGAGGGATAAAACCCACATCATCGACATGGATTCGGTGGGTTTGATCACGCCCGAAATCGAAGCCGGGCTTTCAAAGCCCCTGCGAGATCGCTTGCAGCGCGTTCGCGCCGAGGAAGCTCAATCCACCGGCGCTGAATAAGCTTTCAGGCTTCGAAAACTTCTTCCAGCGGAACGGCGATGTCAGGGTTCTGCGTGCGCAATATGCCGTCCAGGACTTCGTGCATCTCGCTGGGCGTGTAGCAGTATGCCCGACGTGTCAATGGATCGAGCACCCACACGTAACGCACGCCCATTTGGAAGTAGTCCGACAGTCTTTCATTGAGTCGCGAGACTCTGTCCTCCGGCGAGAGAATCTCGACACAGAGGAAAGGCGCCTGCCGCACTATGGGATCGCGAGGAGCGGACGCCGGGAGCACGCATACATCCGGAACCCGAAAGCACGTCGGACTGACTTGCACACGCTGTGACATCAGGACCCGGATACCCGACTGAGCTTCCTGCTGGAAAAGAGAGGAGCCGACGGCGGTGTGGGCACTGCTGTGGGGTTGCTCGCCGGAATGACGTTCCAGGATCTCGCCATCGACGTACTCGCGATCCGCCTCGTAGCTCGTAGCGAGATACTCTTGGACGCTTACCATTAATCCACCGGCGCCGAATAAGCCGACGCGGGCGCGGAGGCGATCAGGCCGTCTTCGAAAGAATAATCGGGCTTGGGGAACTTGTGACGCACATACCAGCGGTGGGTTCCCTTGAGCCCCGCATTGAAATCGACCGGCTTGAATTTCAAAATGCGCTGCGCCTTGTTCACCACCACCGTGATCGCGGGCATATCGAAATAGACTCCGAAATACATCTTCGGTCCCATGGGATGCCCGCCGGCGCGGAAAATCCGCTCACGCGGCAAACGCACGAAGGTGGGGTCTTTTCCGGCGGCGCGCGCGAACGCCTCCACCGCTTCCACCTGCGTCAGCGGCCGGGGATTCGCGATATTGAACGCGTGCCCCTCGATGTCGGGAATGTCCATCACTTTGACGCACGCGCCGACCAGGTCGTCGATGTGAACAAACTGCATCAGCCGCCGGCCGTCGCCAGGCAAAATCAGCGGACGCCCATCTCGTAAACGATCCCAGAAGAAGGCTTCGCGATACAACGGATTCCCCGGACCATATACGAACGGCGGTCGCAGCGTCACCACCGGAAATCCATTGCGCTGCCGCATGCGAAACAACGCGCGCTCGCTCATGGCCTTGTTGCGCACATAGGGATCGGAGTGATCGTCCGGCGCCAGCGCGTCACCCTCGTGATGATTCAGCCCGTCGCCATACGCGCCCACGCTCGACATGAAAACATAACGGTGCAGATTGTTCCCGCAAGCTCGGGCCGTGGCTTCCACCTGTTCAGCAGTCGTGCCATGCTCCCAGTCGTAGACGTTGTCGTAGACCACGTCGAAGTTCTTGCCCGCCAGGGCGCGCTTCACCGCGTCGGGATTGTTGCGGTCCGCAACAATGTTCGCAACCTTTTTCCCCAGTTTGTGCCGGCCCTTGCGATGCAGAACCGTGACGTCGTGCCCGGCGTGCACCAATTCCTTCACCAGCGCTTGGCCGATGAACAGAGTGCCGCCAATCACCAGCACTTTTCGCTTCGCCGGTTCCTGACGCTTGGATCCGTTAGTCGTAGTACTCGAGCCCAAGGTGTGTAATCAAGTCCTCACCGCGCATCCAGCGCAGCGTATTCTTCAACTTCATTAACTGGATGAAAACATCGTGCTCCGGATACAATCCCGGAGCCGTCATGGGAGCCTTGAAGTAGAAGGAAAGCCACTCTTGAATGCCTTTCATGCCCGCGCGCTGCGCCAGATCCATGAACAACACCAGATCCAACACCAGGGGCGCGGCCAGAATGGAATCGCGGCACAGGAAGTTGATCTTAATCTGCATGGGATAACCCAGCCATCCGAAGATGTCGATGTTGTCCCAGCCTTCCTTGGCGTCGCCGCGCGGCGGATAATAATTGATGCGAACGGCGTGATAGAGATCCTTATAAAGCATCGGATACAGCTCAGGCTGCAATATCTGCTGGAGCACGCTCAGCTTGGTTTCTTCCTTGGACTTGAATGAACCCGGGTCTTCCAGAACTTCGCCGTCGCGATTGCCCAGGATGTTGGTGGAGAACCAGCCCGACATTCCCAGCATGCGGGCCTTCAATCCAGGCGCAACCAGGGTCTTCATGAAGGTCTGTCCGGTCTTGAAGTCCTTGCCGCAAATCGGAACCTGCCGGTCGCGCGCCAGCTCCTGCATGGCGGGCATGTCGGTAGTCAGATTCGGCGCGCCATTGGCGTACGGCACACCGCTCTTCAGCGCTGCATAGGCGTAAACCTGGCTGGGCGCGATGTCGGGATCGTTCTTCTGCAAGCCGCACTCGAAATCTTTCAGTGTCTGATGCACGGCACCCGGCCTGTGAAACACTTCGGTGGATCCGCACCAGATCATCACCAGCCGTTCCGCGCCGCTGGTCACGCGAAATTGCCGGATGTCCTCCATCAGCATTTCCGCCTTGTCCATCTTCGAGCCGGCCTCTTTGACGTTCGGCCCGTTCAAGCGCCGCACATAGTCCGTATCGAAAACGGCCTTCATCGGTTTGATGAGGCTCAACGGCTCGCGAACCTTTTCGAGCAGTGGCGCGTCCAACACCGCGGCATGCACGGCCGATTCGTACGCAGTGTCATTGAAAATATCCCAGCCGCCGAAGACCAGGTCTTCCAAGCTGGCTAATGGAACAAAATCCTTGATCTTCGGGCTGCGGCCTTCGGTGCGTTTCCCGAGGCGAACGGTCCCCAGCTGCGTGAGCGACCCGATGGGCTGGCCGAGCCCCCGCTTCACGGCTTCAACTCCCGCCATGAACGTCGTGCTGACCGCTCCAATGCCGGGAATCAGGACCCCCAACTTACCTCCGGCGGGCGCAATCCTGGTATTTCCTGTGGTGGACAACTGCGAATCTCCTTGGGTGGCGCGAGGCTCCAATGTGCCCTCGAAACGGGCTTGTGACGCCGATCCTCCGGTATTGTAACATTTAATGGTCTAAACCGCCTTGTTGGGTGGTGTCCTAAAAGTGCGTGAAGCACAAAATCAGTAAACAGCGACCGCTCGCTATGCTACCGTGGGACCGATGGCGAGACGAAACCGCACCGACCTCCGCGCACTTCGCAACATGATTGACGAAGCGCATCTCCTACTCACCACAACGGAGCTGCCCGAGAATCGCTCCAAGCGTGCCTGCGAACTTCTCGGGACCGCCGTCAAGTTGGCCGATCACCTTCTGAGCGAATCGCCCGCCGTTACGCTAGGCAAACTGGGCGGACAGAAGATCGCGGAGCGTGGATCAGACTACTTCAAAGGCCTTGCTGCCAAGCGCAAGACGCATGCAGGCGGACGCCCGCGCAAGCAAGCCGAATAATACTCGACTCGCTACAATCGCTGGCAGGGGAACATTCCATTCTATGCCAGTGTCGAAAGAACTCGAAGAACAAATCAAGGCGTTGCTAGAGCAGCAACTATCATGCCGCGAAATCGCCAACCGTCTAGGCGTCGGCGTCATGTCGGTCGCTGGATACAAAGCTGCGATGACGAAACAGTCTGATAGCCAGTCAACCGAGTTGGTAGAAGCGCTTGAGACGACTTTTGGTCTTGAGCGTGATCTACAAAAAGCGCTACGGAACAATATCGAGCAACTTGAACGTGGCCTCAAAATCATCGACGGCGGCAAGGAACAAAAAGTCGAATCGGGCTTCATTGACATCACCGCGAAGGATAAGAACGGAAACACCGTTGTTATTGAACTGAAGGCCGGTAGCGCAGATCGGGAGACCGTTGGACAGATCGCCGGTTACATGGGCGACGTGCAGGCAACTGACCAATCGGTGAGAGGCATCATTGTCGCGAGCGACTTCACTTCTACCGTGGTCTCCGCGCTTGGCGCTCTCCC
>Ga0209415_10006665_pt1 | contig 20417 bp, 19 predicted proteins | sample PeaSoiSIISIP2007_FD_187696 | JGI IMG/M metagenome (GOLD analysis project Ga0209415, IMG submission 187696) | Peat soil microbial communities from Weissenstadt, Germany - SII-SIP-2007 (SPAdes) (version 2) | ecosystem: Environmental > Terrestrial > Soil > Wetlands > Peat | place: Germany...
AACGCAAGCAGCGAGGATTCGATGGTCATGGTCAACCAGACGGTGGTACCCGACGAGGACGAGCAGGAGGAGACTGCACGCGCGGCATACGCGCGGGCGGTCGGGTCGCGCCTGCGCGCCGTGCGCAAACAGATGCGCCTCTCCCTGCAGGCAGTGGAGGCGATGTCGGATCAGGAGTTCAAGGCGTCGGTGCTCGGTGCCTACGAGCGCGGTGAACGTGCCATCTCGGTCCCGCGGCTGCAACGGCTGGCCAAGCTCTACGACGTCCCCGTGGACCAGCTTCTCCCGCAGGACGACGACGCCAACCGGTGGGGTCCCGCCGGCGAGCGCGGCGACGGCGGCAACGGCCACACCGAGAGCCCGGCGCGCGCCCGCCGTCAGCTGCGGCCGTGGGACGGTCACGAGAAGGTCACGATCGACCTCACCAAGCTGAACTCCGTGAGCGGTCCGGAGCGTGATCTCCTGCGCCGGTTCCTCAGCATGATCCAGGTGCAGCGCCAGGACTTCAACGGTCGGATGATCACGATCCGAGCCGAGGATCTCCGGGCCATCGCCTGCCTCTTCGGGGTGACACCCGACGCCATGAGCCGTCGCCTCGACGAACTGGGCCTCCGCGTCACCTCCTGATCACGTCGGTCCCCCATCGAGTCCCCCTCCCTGCCCCTCCGCCTCGCCGCGTCCCGGCGGCCGGCCCGGTCGAGCGGGGACGGTCCCGGCGGAGGGATCCTCACCGCGGCGAGATAGCATCGGAATGCACAGGGGGCCACGGTGATGATCCCGGGAGTCAGGTGAACGAACAGATCCACTGGATGAGCACCAAGGAGGCGGCCGAGCACCTCGGCGTGACGCTGCGGAGCCTCTACCGGTTCATCGACGAGGGGATGGTCACCGCCTACAAGTTCGGCCGGGTGATCCGCCTGCAGCAGGGGGACGTGGAGCGCTTCATCGAGTCGTGCCGGATCGCCCCGGGAAGCCTCGAGCACCTCTACCCCGAATTGAAGGGGTCCCAGGCCGGCGCCGGAACGGCCGGCGGGCCCGAGTGACGCGGTGAGCGCCGCCGCTTCGGACTGCATCTTCTGCCGCATCGTCGACGGCGATCTCCCCGCCGACATCGTCGACCGGTCGGACCATACCGTCGCCTTCCGTGATCTGAACCCTCAGGCTCCGGTGCACGTCCTCGTCATCCCCCGTCGACACATCGACAACGCGGCCACCGTCGATCACGCCGACTCCGACGTGGTGGCCGACATGGTGGTCATGGCCCGACGGGTGGCGGAGGACCAGGGCATCGCCGAGAGCGGCTACCGCCTCGTCTTCAACGTCGGGGAGGACGCCACCAACAGCGTCCCCCACCTCCATCTCCACGTTCTGGGTGGGCGCGCCATGACCTGGCCTCCCGGGTGAGCGCCACTCCGGTCAAGATCCTCGTTCCCGGAAACCACCTCATGGTGGGACTCCTCGGCGAACGAGACGAACTGCTGCGCCTGATCGAAGGGGCCTTCCCCGACGTCCGCATCGTGGCCCGTGGCAACGAGATCAGCATCGAAGGTGACGACGCGGAGAGGGTCGGACGGCTCTTCGACGAGCTCGTCGTCCTGCTCGAGCAGGGCCAGCGTCTCGACGCGTCCGATGTGAGCCGGACCATCGTCATGGTGAAGGACGACGTCAGTCCGGCCGAGGTCCTCACCACCGAGGTCCTGCGCTCGGCCCGGGGTCGGACGGTCCGCCCGAAGACGGCGGGCCAGAAGCGCTACACCGACGCCATTGCTCACAACGTCGTCACCTTCGGCATCGGACCCGCCGGCACGGGGAAGTCGTACCTGGCCGTCGCGCTGGGGGTCCAGGCGCTCCAGGCGCGCGAGGTCGACCGGATCATCCTGACCCGCCCGGCGGTGGAGGCCGGTGAGCGGCTCGGCTTCCTGCCCGGCGACATCATGGCCAAGGTCGACCCCTACCTCCGCCCCCTCTACGACGCCCTCTACGACCTTCTCGGGCCCGAGGGCGCCCAGCGCCTCCTCGAGCGCGGCACCATCGAGGTGGCTCCGCTGGCCTTCATGCGGGGCCGGACTCTCAACCGCAGCTTCATCATCCTCGACGAGGCCCAGAACACGACACCCGAGCAGATGAAGATGTTCCTCACCCGGATCGGTTTCGGGTCGAAGGTCGTGGTCACCGGTGACGTCACCCAGATCGACGTCCCCGGCGGCCGCTCGGGCCTGCCCGGTCTCGAACACGTCCTCGGGGGCGTCGCCGACGTCGAATTCGTCAACCTGACCCAGCGCGACGTGGTCCGGGCCCGCATCGTGGCCGACATCGTCGCCGCCTACGAGCGAGCCACGGACGTGGGGACATGGCGCGGAGGCCATGCCGATGGTCGCTGACATCTTCGCCGCCGACGAGCAGACCGATCGGGCCGTCGACATCGGGCGCTTCGCCGAGCTGGCCCGAAACGTCCTCGGCGCCCAAGGCGTGAAGGACGACATCGAGGTCTCCCTGCTCTTCGTGGACGAGCCCACCATCGCCGAACTCCGCCTGAGGTTCCTCGGTCAGGAGGGCCCCACCGACGTCCTGGCCTTTCCCATCGACGAGGAGCCCGAGCCCGGCGGGCGCTCGCCCGACGAAGGCGGGACCGGACCGGGTGCCGGTGCCCCCGACGAGGACGACATGCCCGTCCTCCTCGGCGACGTCGTGGTCTGCCCGGCCGTCGCCGCCCGCAATGCAGAAGAACACGGCGTGACGGTGGACGACGAACTGGCTCTCCTCGTCGTCCACGGCCTGCTCCACCTGTTGGGCATGGACCACGACGTGGACGAGGAAGCCGAACGCATGGAGCGACGCGAGCGCGAATTGCTGGCGCGCTTCCACCGGGCGGTGGGTTAGACGGTCACCGTCGCCATTGTGGCCGCCACCTCGCGCTTTCGGTCCACCGACTGGATCCTGATCGCCGTCGTGCTCCTCCTCCTCGCCGTCTCCGCCGGTCTGGCCCTGGCCGAGACCAGTCTCGTCCGGATGAGCCGGACGAAGGCCATGGCTCTGCGAGACGACGGCCGACGCGGGGCGGGATCCCTCCTCCGTCTCGTCCAGGACCCGGAGGGGTTCCTCAACCCGGTTCTGTTGCTCGTCCTCATCAGCCAGTTGGTCACGGCCACGCTGGTGGGCATCCTGGCCGATCGCTGGTTCGGGCCGGTCGGGGTGATCGCCGCCACCGTGTTCGAGGTGGTCGTGATCTTCGTCCTGGCCGAGGCGCTGCCCAAGAACTGGGCCGTCCAGAACCCCGAGCGCTCGGCGCTCCTGCTCGCACCGATGGTCTCCGCCGTCGTCCGCTTCCCCCCCATCCGGTTCATCTCTCGGGCGTTGATCGGACTGGCCAACACCCTTCTCGGCCCCCGGGGCCGCCGGATCGGGGTGAGCGAGTCGGAGCTCCTGGCCATGGCCGACGTGGCCCTCGAGGAGGAGGTGATCGAGGGCCACGAACGCGAGCTGATCCATTCGATCATCGAGTTCGGTGACACCGTCGTGCGCGAAGTCATGGTGCCCCGACCCGACATGCGCACCCTGGACGGTGATCAATCGGTCTCCGAGGCCCTGGGCGTGGCCATCGAGGCCGGCCTTTCCCGGCTGCCGGTCCACGCCGGCAATGTCGACGACATCGTGGGCGTGGCCAACGCCAAGGACCTCATCCGCGCCGAGCGCGCAGGCCACGGAGGCGAGCCCGTCCGTGACGTCGTCCGCCCCGCCCACTTCGTCCCCGAGACCAAACGGGTGGCCTCTCTCATGAGGGAGATGCAGGACCGCAAGTACCACCTGGCCATCGTGGTCGACGAGTACGGCGGAACGGCGGGGGTCGTGACGCTCGAGGACCTGATCGAGGAACTGGTGGGGGAGATCGTCGACGAATACGACATCGAGGAACCTCCCGTCCAACCTCTCGAGAACGGCGACTTCTCGGTCTCGGCGCGCCTCGCCGTCGACGAACTGAGCGAGCTCGTCGACGCCCACCTGCCCACCGGGGAGTGGGACACCGTCGGGGGCCTGCTGTTCAACGAGCTCGGCCGCGTACCGGTCGAGGGCGAGTCGGTCGACGTGGACGGTCTCACCCTGGTGGCCGAGCGGGTCGAGGGCAACCGCATCGGGAGGATCCGCATCGTCCCGCTGACCAAGGTCAGCTCCGCGTCGCCCGCGGACCACGACACCCCGGAACCCCGGGAGTGAGCGGGGTGACCGTCGAGACCCTGCGATCGGGCTTCGTGACCGTCGTGGGGCGGCCGAACGTCGGCAAGTCCACCTTGATCAACCAGATCCTCGGGACCAAGGTGACCATCACCTCTCCGCGACCCAACACCACGAGGCGGTCGGTCCGCGGCGTCCTCCACCGTCGGGGCTTTCAGGCCGTCTTCGTCGACACCCCCGGCCTCCACCGTCCGCGTACGGCCCTCGGTCGTCGCCTCAACGAGCAGATCGGCGAGGCCCTGGACGACATCGACGTCGTCGTCCCCGTCCTCGACGCCACCGCGTCCGTCGGACCCGGTGACCGGCTGGTCCTGCAGCGGGCCGCGGCCGCCTCGCGCGCCGTCACCGCCACCGACGCCGGCCCCGGTGACCTGTCGCGCCTCCTGCTCGTCGTGAACAAGATCGACCGGGCCTCGCCGGCCCAGGTGCTCGGACAGCTGGCGGAGGCCCAACGTGTCCTCGACGCCACCGACGAGCCTCGGGACACCGACCGATTCGACGCCCCCCACCCGCCTGACGCACCCACCAGCTCGCCCGGCGTCCCCGATTCCGGCGTCCCCGATTCCGGCGTCCCCGATTCCGGCGTCCCCGATTCCGGCGTCCCCGATTCCGGCGCCCAGTACTTCCCCGTGTCGGCCGCCACGGGGCGGGGTGTGGACGCACTGGTGACGGCGGTGCTCGACCTCCTGCCCCTCGGCCCGCCGTATTTTCCCGAGGAGATGTCGAGTGACGTATCGGAGGGGTTCTGGGTCGGCGAGCTCGTTCGCGAACAGCTTCTCGCCACCGTCCGCGAAGAACTACCGCATTCCATCGCCTGCCGGGTCACGGAGTGGGAGTGGCCCCGGATCCGTGTCGAGATCCTGGTGGAGAGGGAGTCCCAGAAGGGCATCGTCATCGGCCAGGGCGGCCTGGTCCTGAAAGCGGTGGGCAGTGCCGTGCGGGCGCAGCTCCCGCCCGGTGCCTTCCTCGAGCTCTTCGTGCGTGTCGAGAAGCGGTGGCAGCAACGACCCGAGACGATCGAGCGCCTCGGCTACTGACCCTGGCGCCGCCCCAGGCGATCGATCGGGGCTGCGGGGCGCCGCGGCCGGCGGGGTGCGGGCGTCACGGCACGGCGCGCCGGTGCCCAGGTGATCGAGCAGCGTCGTCGATGGAACGTAGAAAGGCGACGACCTCGGAGCGTTTGGTCGTGAAGCGCATCGGCGGAAGGGCGTCGAGCATCGTCCTGCGGTAGCCGGCCGTGGCCAGTCGTCGGTCGAGAACGGCGACGACTCCGGTGTCCGTCGACGACCGGATGAGGCGACCGGCCCCCTGGGCCAGCAGGGTCGTGGCCCGGGGCAGATCGACCAGTCGGAAAGCGGCGTCGCCGGCGCGTTCGCGACGGGCCTGGAGGAGCGGATCGTCGGGCCGGGGGAACGGCAGGCGGTCGATGGCCACCAGGCTCAGGGTGGCTCCCGGGACGTCCACACCCTGCCAGAACGACATCGTGGCGAAGAGACATGACGACTCGTCCAACGTGAACACCTCGAGCAACTTGGCCTTGGGCAGGTCGTTCTGGGCCAGTACCCGGTAGGAGAGCGCCGGGCGCAGGGCCTCAACGGCCGCCTCCATGGCCCGCCAGCTGGTGAAGAGGGCGAGCGCACGTCCACCGGCGGCGGTGATCAGGGTCTCGAGCTCCGCATGGAGGGCGGCGGGGGCGTCGGGGTGGCGTCGGTCGGGGAGGTGGGACGCGCAGTACAGGATCGCCGATTCCCGGTAAGGGAAGGGGCTGCCCACGTCGAGTCGTCGTGTGGCGGCCCGGGGCAGCCCGAGGCGGTCCTCGACAAGGGGCGGCACGGTCGCCGAGGTGAGGACGGCGGTCAGCTGGGGCCACAGGCTCTCGGCCAGCACCGGCCCGATCTCGATGGGAGCACGGCGGAGGGTCACGAAGCGCCCGCCCGGTCCGGAGGACTCCACCCAGGCGACGTGGTCGGCATCGGGCGCGTTCAGGGCCGTGACGTCGTCGACGAGATGACCGGCGGCAAGAAGGAGACGGGCGCGGCGCGCCGTGGTGTCCTGGCCACCGCCGGCGCCGTCGGTCATCCCCTCATCGAACGTTGCCTGTTCGGCCCTGTGGCGCTGGACGGCTCCGCCCAGGGCGACGATGCGTCCCCGGGTCAGGTCGAGAAGGCGCCCGAGCTCGGCCGTGGCGGCCGCCTGGGCGCCGGTCGGGTCCCCGCCCCGAGTGCCGCCCGGAGCGACGGCGTCAGCCGGCAGGAGCCGGTGGCCGGCGAGCGGACGGAGAGTCGCGTCGAGGCGGTCGGCCATGTCGGTCACAGCGTCGGCCAGGCCCATGTCGTCGGGTGCCAACAGGGCGCGGGCGGCCAGGGCCACGGAGCGCAGGCGACCGGCCGTCAACTCGATCCCGAGACCGGCGGTCATGATGTCCTCGACGGCATGGACCTCGTCGAGGACGAGGACGTCGTGTTCGGGCAGGACGGCTCCGCCACTGGCCACGTGGGTGGCGTAGAGGTGGGTGTTCACCACCACCACGTCGGCCGTCGCCGCGCGGGTCCGGGCCCACTCGGCGAAGCACGTGGTCCCTGACGGGCACCGGTAGGCGCCCGGGCACTCACGGGCCGACACGGAGACGGCTGCCCACGCCCTCGGGTGCGGTTCGAAGTCGAGCTCGGCCCGATCACCGGTGGCCGAGGTGGTGGCCCACGAGATGAGGTCGCGGATCTGGGTCCCGAGGCGGCCGAGCGGGACCGCCTCCGATGCGCCGTCCGTGCCGCTGCCGGCGGACCCTCCGGCGTCGAGCCGATCCCCGTCTCCGCCCGTGCCGGGGGCGAAGAGGCCGGCGTCCGCTCCCGGCGACCCGTCGTCGGCACCGCCGGCCACCTCGGCCGCCCGTTGCCGGCAGAGGTAGTTCGACCGACCCTTCAACACCGCGAAGGAGAACGGCGGGCGCTGTTGGAGATGGGTGGCGAGGAAGGGCAACTCCTTGGTGGCGAGCTGGTCCTGCAGCGCCTTGGTGGCCGTTGCCACCACGACCCGGCGCCCTGACCGGACGGCGGGAAGCAGGTAGGCGAGTGACTTGCCCGTTCCCGTTCCCGCCTGGACGACGAGGTGGCGCTCCTCGTCGATGGCAGCGGCCACAGCTTCGGCCATGGCCCTCTGACCCGGTCGGTCCTCGCCGCCCCCGGGCAGGGCCCCGGTCACGGCGGCCAGGGCCTCGGCGAGATCGGCAGGTGGCGGCACCGGATCGACGGTAGCCCCGTTGGTCGGTGTCGCCGTCCCGACCGTGCTGCGTCGGTCCACTGCGCGGCGCGATGTTCGGGCCCCGTCGACCCCGCCACCGCGTGCGCCACCGGCCACCCCGCGTCACCAGCACCGCCTCCGGGGTGTCGGCTACTCTTCCCGCCAGCGTTCGGAGGATCACGCAGGCCGAGCGTCGTTGTCGGTTGACGTTGTGTCTCCCGCAAGTGCACCGTGCGTGGAGAAAAGAGGCAATGTCGTGGCCGAAGGCACGGTGAAGTGGTTCAACGCAACGAAGGGTTACGGCTTCATCACACCCGATGACGGTTCGCCGGACGTCTTCGTGCACTTCTCGGCCATCGACGGCACCGGATACCGCGAGCTCACCGAAGGTGAGCGGGTGGACTTCGACTCGACGGCGGGCGCCAAGGGTCCCCAAGCCACGAAGGTCCGGAAACTCTAGAGACAGTCTGCCGGGGTCCGGGTCCGCCCGTCGGACGCCAGGCCCTCGGAACCGTCCGTATCAGGGCAGCCGTTTCAGGGCAGCCGTTTCGGGGCCCGACGTCTTGCCGGGTCGGCCGTTGTGCAGGGTCAGCGTTTCGGGGCTGGCCGTCGTCGCGCGGCGGTGGGGCACGCCGTGTCGGTCGGGGCTCTCCCGCTGCCGTGCCGATCAGCCGGGCGGCGCCGAGCCGTTGCCGGTTGTCCCCGACGCGCTCGATTCGGGGACGGCGCCGAGCACCGAGCGCAGGGCCTGTGCCGCTCCGAGAAGCCCGGCCGTCTCGACCGGGACCACCAGCTTGGTGTTCTGGCTGGAGGCGATGGTCTCGATGGCGTCGAGCTGCAGGACGGCCAGAAGCTCGGGGGTGGGGTTCCCCTGGTGGATGGCGGCGTAGACGGCACCGATGGCACCGGCATGGCCTTCGCCGACGCGGATCTCGGCCTCCTTGTTGCCCTCGGCCCGCAGGACGACGGACTGCTTCTCTGCCTCGGCGGCCAAGATGACGGACTGCTTCTCGCCCTCGGCCCGCAGAATGTTGGCCTGCTTCTGTCCCTGGGCGGTGTTGATGGCTGCCTGTTGTTGCCCCTCTGACTGCAAGATGGCGGCGCGCTTTTGCTGGTCGGCCTCCTTCTGCAGGGCCATGGCGTCGACGATGTTCTGGGGAGGCACGATGTCGACGATCTCGATCCGGTTCAGCCGGACCCCCCACTTCTCCGTGGCCGACGCCATGTGGGCCTGGAGTTCGGCGTTGATGCGCTGGCGCTCGCTCAGGGCTTCGTCCAGGGTCATTCCGCCGAAGACGGCCCGCAGGGCGGTGCGGGCCAGTTGGTCGACGGCCACGTGGTATTCGCTGATCTCGTAGAGGGCCAGCCGCACGTCCACCACCTGGCTGAAGATGGTGGCGTTGACGAGGACGCTCACGTTGTCCTTGGTGATCACCGCCTGCAGGTCCCCGAGCCGCGGTTCTTCACGCATGTCGACCCGCACGATGGTGTCGACGAAGGGGACGAGGAACGTGACTCCCGGATTGCGGATCGAGTTGAACTGTCCCAGGCGCTTCACCACTCCGACGTAGCCCTGTTGGACCAGGCGCACCGACCGCGACAGGACGAGGACCACGAGGACGACGACGATGAGGCCGACGACGACGCCTGTCACGGTGCCGCTGGCGTTGCTGGCGAACATGGGGGCTCCTTCTTCTACGGGACGACCGGCGCGTGCCGACGGGCCCTTTGCCGGGCGTTACGAGGCGGTCACCACGAGGCGCGTCTTGTCGATGTCGATGACCTCGACCACCTGTCCCGGCTCGCAGGGCTGGTCGTCGTAGGTGATGGCCGGCCAGTCCTCGCCTCGGGCGTGGACCAGCCCGGCGACATCGGTCCGGTCCACGTGGTCGACGCGGTCGACGACCGTGGCGCGTTGGCCCACGAGGGCAGCCACCCCGGACTTGAGAGCACCGCGACGCCGATGGCCGAAGGCAGCCAGGAGCGGGCGACGCAGGACGACCAGGCCACCCAAGGCGACCACGGCGAACACCACGACCTGGAGGACGGGAGGGCCGCCGGCGCCCGACACGACGGCGGCGGCCACGGCGCCCCCCGCGGCGAACAAAGCGAAGAAGGCCAGGTTCGTGATCTCGATGACGACGAAGACCACGGCGGCGAGGAGCCACAGCCACGCGCTCACGGCCGACTCCCTCCGGATGGGAGCGGCCCGCGGCAACGGAGGGGGTGCATCGCCACCGTTGCCGCCCTCGGTCCGTTCATGTGACGGAGCTCACCTGCCTTGTCGTGAATCTCCGGTGCGACGCTATCTCACGGTGTCGATGGGGCGGGCCCGGCAGGGGAGGTCGGGCGGCAGCAAGTAGGTTCGGGTCGTGGTCCCCGACCCCTCGCCGCCGCCCGATGGCGTCGATCTCACCGGCGTACCCGCCCACGTGGCCTGTGTCATGGACGGCAACGGCCGATGGGCGAGCCAGCGTGGGCTCCCGCGGACGGCCGGGCACGCAGCGGGTGAGGAGGCCCTGCTCGACACGATCGAGGGTGCCCTCGACATCGGGGTCCGTTGGCTCACCGTCTTCGCCTTCTCGACCGAGAATTGGCGCCGGCCGCGCGACGAGGTCCGGTACCTGATGGGGTTCAACGAATCCCTCCTCATGCGGCGACGGGACGAGCTGCACGACAAGGGCGTCCGAATCCGGTTCGCGGGCCGCCGGGACTGGCGCGTTCCGCGCCGGGTGCTGCGGCGGATGGACGAGTCATCCGAACTCACCCAGTCCAACCGCCTCATGACCCTCACGATGGCCTTCAACTACGGCGGCCGGGCAGAGATCGTCGACGCCGTCCGAGCCCTGGTGGCCGAAGGTACCCCGGCCGCCCGGATCGACGAGAAGGCCATCAGGGCACATCTCTACTTTCCCGACCAGCCTGACCCCGACCTGGTGGTCCGCACGTCGGGGGAGTACCGGATCTCCAACTTTTTGTTGTGGGAGCTTGCGTACTCGGAGCTCGTCTTCACCGACGTCCTGTGGCCGGACTTCCGTCGGCGTCATCTCTTCGACGCCGTCGCCGAATTTCAACGCCGGGAGCGTCGCTACGGGGGGGTGCAAGGATGAGGACCGTCGCCTGGGTGGGTGCCGTGGTCGTCCTGGCCGGACTCATCGTCATGGCTGTCGCCGGCATCACCGGCGCCACCGCCGTCCTCGTCACCGCGGTGGCCCTGGCGGGCATGATCGCCCTCGGGAGCATGATGGGTGGACGCCACACCCCCGACGTCGCTCCCGTCGCCACGCGTCCCGACGGAAGAGGCGGGTCGGGGAGCGGACCCGGCTCCGGTGAGGGAGCCGATGACGGCGGAACCGAGGGTGACGTTGCCGGCGGCGGAGCCCACGATGCCGATGCTCTCGACCCCGCCGCCGATGGCGCCGAGGGCGCCGACGGCGGAACCACGACGCGGTGAGCCTGTACCGCGACGACGGGATCGTCCTGCGGACGTTTCGACTGGGCGAGGCGGACCGGATCGTGACCCTCATGACCCGCGGCCGAGGCAAGGTGCGGGCCGTGGCCAAAGGAGTGCGCCGTACTCATTCCAAGTTCGGGGCCCGCCTGGAGCCGCTCAGCCACGTGACGATGATGTGCTGGCAGGGTCGGGAGCTCGACATCGTCAACCAGGCCGAGGTGCTGGAGTCGTTCCGGACCGTGCGCGAGGACCTGGGCCGTGTGGCCAAGGCCTACACCTTGCTCGAGGTGGTGGACCAGCTGGCCCAGGAACGCCATGCCAATCCACGCCTGTACGAGATGGTGGTGGGCGCGCTCAGAGTTCTCGACGAGCAGGACGCGCCTCTCCTGGTACCCGCGTTCCTGCTGAAGGTGCTGGCCCTGGAGGGCTCGGCGCCCACTGTCGACGTCTGCGTCTCCTGTGGCGCCGTCGACGACCTGGTGGCCTTCGATCTCAACGAGGGCGGCGTGTTGTGTCGTTCGTGCCGGAGGGGGCGGGCGCTGTCGCCCGAGGCGCTCGAGCTTCTGCGTCGCATCCTGGGCGGGGGCCTGGCCTCGGCGCTGCGAGAACCGGCAGGGGCGCTTGCCGACGAGCTCACCGAGCTCGCCACCGAGGCGACGGAGGTCCATCTGGACCGCCGTCTGCGCAGTGTCCGTTCGAGCCCGACGGAGTAGGCGGCCATGGCGGAGTTCGGTGTCTACGTGCACGTGCCGTTCTGTTCCTCCCGGTGCGACTACTGCGCCTTCGCCACCTGGACCGACCGCGATCATCTGATGGCCGGCTACGCCGAGGCGTGTGTCACCGAGATCGGTCGGGCTGTCACCGACGAGGGTCTGCCCCGGGCCACCAGCGTGTTCGTGGGCGGGGGAACACCCTCACGTCTACCCGCCGATCTCCTGGCGGAGATCCTCGGTGCCATCCCTCGCGAGGAGGCCGCCGAGGTCAGTGTCGAATGCAATCCCGAAGACGCCTCGGCCGCGCTGTTCGACACCTGGCGTTCGGCCGGCGTGGGTCGGATCTCGTTCGGGGTGCAGTCAATGGTTCCCCACGTCCTGACCGGCCTGGGGCGGCACCATGCCCCTGGCACCGTGGCCGACGCCGTGGTCCTGGCCGGCGCCGCGGGCTTCGAGTCGACGAACGTCGACCTCATCATCGGCGGGGCGGGGGAGACGGACGACGACTTCCGCCGCAGCCTGGAGGCGGTGCTCGCTCTCGACCCGCCACCCGACCACGTGAGCGCCTACGCCCTCACCGTGGAACCGGGGACTCCGCTCGCGGCCGATGCGGCACGCCATCCCGACGACGACGTCCAGGCCCGTCGCTACGAGGCGGCCGACGAGGTGCTCGGCGCCGCCGGCTACCACTGGTACGAGGTGTCGAACTGGGCACGTCCCGGCCACCACTGCCGCCACAACCGTCTCTACTGGGAGCAGGGGGACTACCGCGGGATCGGCGCCGCCGCCCACTCACACCGGCGCGGCCGGCGGTGGTGGAACATCCGGACACCCGAGCGCTACATCGCCGCCGTCCGTGCCGGTCGCCCGACGACGGCCGGTGAGGAGGTGCTCTCCGCCGACCAGCGAGTCTTCGAGAGTCTGGCCCTGGCTCTGCGGACATCGGGTGGGGTGCCGGCGTCGGTGATGCCCGACGAACCCGACTTGGCTCCGCTGGTCGCGCGCGCCGACGGCCGAGCGGTGCTGACCGTGGCGGGCCGCTTGCTCGCCAACGAGGTGACCCAGCGGCTCGTGGCACCGGGGGAATCGGAAGCACCCGGTATCCTGCGCCCATGACCGAGGAACCCGGGGCGGACCAGCCCGACGACCTGATGGAGCGGGTCGTGAATCTGTGCAAGCGGCGGGGCTTCATCTTCCCCTCGGCCGAGATCTACGGCGGGTTCCGCTCCACCTACGACTATGGGCCTCTCGGCTCCCTGCTGTTGCGCAACGTGAAGGACGCGTGGTGGCGGTCCATGGTGCAGGAGCGTGACGATGTCGTCGGCCTCGACGCCGCCATCTTGTCCACCCCCAGGATCTGGGAGGCCTCGGGTCACCTGACCAACTTCACCGACCCCCTGGTCGATTGCCGGAACTGTCACGAACGGTGGAGGGCCGACAAGATCGAGGGGTCGTGCCCCAACTGCGGGTCCACCGATCTCACCGAGCCCAGGGCGTTCAACCTGATGTTCAAGACCTTCGCCGGGCCCGTCGAGGAGGACGCCACGGTGGCCTACCTCCGGCCCGAGACGGCACAGGGGATGTTCGTCAACTTCGTCAACGTGCTGCAGACGACGAGGAAGAAGCCACCGTTCGGGATCGCCCAGGTGGGCAAGTCGTTCCGCAACGAGATCACGCCGCAGAATTTCGTCTTCCGGACACGCGAGTTCGAGCAGATGGAGTTGGAGTACTTCGTCCCACCCCCCGACGCGCCCCGATGGTTCGAGTACTGGCTCGACGAACGATTCTCGTGGTACCGGGACTTCGGGATTCCCGAGGACAAGTTGCGTCTGCGCCATCACGATGCCGACGAGCTGTCGCACTATTCGGCCGCCACGGCGGACGTCGAGTTCTTGTTCCCGTGGGGATGGGACGAGCTCGAGGGGATCGCCAACCGGACCGACTTCGACCTGAAAGCCCATAGTGCGGCATCAGGCGAGAAGCTCGAATACTTCGACCAGACCTCGGGCGAACGGTACGTGCCGTATGTGATCGAACCCGCCGCCGGCGCCACGAGGACCATGATGGCGTTTCTCCTCGCCGCCTACGACGAGGACGAGGTGGGCGGCGAGAAGCGGACGGTGCTCCACCTCGACCCCCGACTGTCGCCCTACCAGGTGGCCGTGCTCCCGCTGTCCAAGAACGACGCCCTCGTCCCGTTGTCGCGCCAGGTGCTCGGCCAGCTGCAACCGATCTGCATGTGCGATTTCGACGTCACCCAGTCGATAGGCCGGCGCTACCGGCGCCAGGACGAGGTGGGCACACCGTTCTGCGTGACCGTCGACTTCGAGTCGCTCGAGGACGGGGCCGTGACCGTGCGCGAGCGCGACACGACCGAGCAGGTCAGGGTGCCGATCGACACGCTGGCGGGGGAGATCCGGGAGCGGCTCGGCCGCTGACGCCGCTGCCGCCGTCGACCAACCCCGCAGGTGGCGGCCGGTAGGCTCGGGGGGTCCCGCTCCACCCCTCAGGAGACCCCATGCCGTTCGTCTACGACTTCGACCACAAGCACCGTCGGCCGCCCATGGAGATGAAGGATCTCCTCGGAGGCAAGGGGGCCAACCTGGCCGAGATGACATCGGTCCTGGGCTTGCCCGTGCCCCACGGCTTCTCCATCACGACCGACGCCTGCCGTGCCTACATGGCGGGTGGCTGGCCCGACGGGCTCTCCGAGGAGGTGGCCCGGGCCCGGGCCCGGCTCGAGAAGAAGATGGGGAACTCGCTCGGAGACAGCGCCGACCCCCTTCTCGTGAGCGTCCGGTCGGGGGCCAAGTTCTCCATGCCGGGGATGATGGACACGGTCCTGAACCTCGGCCTGAACGACCACTCGGTCGAAGGCCTGGCCAAGCAGACGGACGACGAGCGCTTCGCCTTCGACTCCTACCGACGTTTCGTGGCCATGTACGGCCGGATCGTGCTGGGCATCGACGGTGAGGAATTCGACTCCCTGCTCGAGGCGGCCAAGGAACTGGCCGGGACGACCTCCGATGCGGCGGTCCCCACGGAGTTGCTCCGCTACCTGGTCGATTCCTACAAGGCGATCGTCGAACGCCACACCGGTGCGCCGTTCCCTCAGGACCCCGACGCCCAGTTGCGCGGCGCCATCGAGGCCGTCTTCCAATCCTGGAACGGTCCGCGCGCCATTGCCTACCGCGAGCACGAGGGCATTCCCCACGACCTCGGGACGGCCGTCAATGTCCAGGCCATGGTGTTCGGCAACCGTGACGAACGGTCGGGGACAGGGGTCGGCTTCACGCGCGACCCGGCCACGGGGGCCAAGGGGGAGTACGGGGACTTCCTGATCAACGCCCAGGGCGAGGACGTGGTCGCCGGCATCCGGAACACCGAACCTCTCTCGGCGCTCAAGAAGAGCTTCCCCGAGATCCACGCCGAATTGCTGGCCATCTTCTCGCGGCTGGAGAGCCACTACCGCGACATGTGCGACACCGAATTCACGATCGAGCAGGACAAGCTCTGGATGTTGCAGACACGTGTGGGGAAGCGGACCGGTAACGCCGCCCTGCGGATGGCCGTGGACATGACGAAGGACCCCGCCATCAAGCTCAGCCGAGCGGAGGCGGTCCAGAGGGTGACGGCCGAACACCTCGAGCACGTGCTCCATCCGAGCTTCGACGGTGGGGGACACACGGTGCTGACCACGGGCCTGGGCGCATCTCCCGGTGCAGCGGTGGGCCGGGCGTACTTCACCGCCGACGACGCCGCCGCGGCCGCCGCCGCCGGCGAGAAGGTCATCCTGGTGCGCAGCGAGACGTCGCCCGAGGACGTCCACGGGATGCTGGCCTCCGAGGGGATCCTGACGGCGCGTGGCGGCCTCGTGTCCCACGCCGCCGTGGTGGCCCGGGGATGGGGCAAACCTGCCGTGGTGGGAGCGGAGAAGGTGCGCATCGAGGGGAAGACCTTCACGGTCGGATCGGTCACCGTGGTCGAGGGCGACTGGCTCTCGGTCGACGGCACCGCCGGAGACGTCATGCTCGGGCAGGTGCCCCTGTCGGAGCGCGAACCGAGCAAGGAATTCGCGGTCGTCCTCGGTTGGGCCGACGAGATCCGGTCCGGGCGACTGGCCGTGCGGGCCAACGCCGACACCGGTGCCGATGCGGCCAACGCCCGCAGTCTGGGGGCCGAGGGGATCGGCCTCTGCCGGACCGAGCACATGTTCATCGCCGAGGATCGCCTGCCCATCGTGCGGAGGATGATCCTGGCTACGACGTCCGAGGAAGAGGAGGGGGCGCTCGAGGAGTTGCGGGTGGCACAGCGCGCCGACTTCGTCGAGATCCTCGAAGCCATGGACGGTCTTCCGGTGACGGTCCGTCTCCTCGACCCGCCACTGCACGAATTCCTGCCCCCGACGGGGGACCTGGCCATCAAGGAAGCCACCGTCGGGCTGACCGACGAGGAACGCGCTCTGTACGCGGCGGCCAAGAGCTGGCACGAGTTCAACCCCATGCTCGGGACCCGCGGGGTGCGCCTGGGCGTCCTCAAGCCCGGTCTCTACGAGATGCAGGTTCGCGCCCTCATGGAAGCCGCTCTCGACCGGGTGGCGGCCGGTGGCAAGCCGATCATCGAGATCATGATCCCCCTGACCATCGGTCGCGAAGAGATGGCGATGGCCCGGGGATGGGTCGAGGAGGCCGTGAGCGCGGCGTCCGCCGTCTCGAGTCGATCGTCCAAGGCATCCAAGACGGCGTCGCGGGGCCGCGCCGGTGCGAGCAAGGTCGAGGTGCTCATCGGCACCATGATCGAGACGCCGCGGGCTGCCCTGCGGGCGGCCGAGATCGCCGAGGTCGCCGACTTCTTCTCATTCGGCACCAACGACCTCACGCAGATGACGCTCGGCTTCAGCCGGGACGATGTCGAGGGCCGGATGATGGCCGTCTACCTCGAGAAGGGCCTCCTCCGGCACAATCCGTTCGAGACGATCGACGCCGACGGGGTGGGCGAGCTCGTCCGGATAGGTGTGGAGCGGGGTCGGTCGACGCGACCGGAACTCAAGATCGGTGTGTGCGGCGAGCACGGAGGCGATCCCGAGTCGATCCGTCTGTTCGCCGCCGCCGGGCTCGACTACGTGAGCTGCTCGCCGTTTCGCGTGCCGATTGCCCGGCTGTCGGCCGCTCAGGCGGTCCTGGAGAGCGACGCCGCCGCGAGTTCCCCCAGGAAGAAGGCGGCTTCCTAAGGTTTCTGAATCGCGACGGGCGCGCTGCCGGTAGCGTCCCGTCCGTGGCCATACCGGAGGATGACGTGGCCCGGGTCCGGGCCGCCACTGACATCGTCGCGCTGATCGGCGAGCACGCTGCGCTCAAGCGGCAGGGCACGCGTTGGGTGGGACTGTGTCCCTTCCATCAAGAAAAGTCGCCGTCGTTCAGCGTCAACGCCGAGGCAGGCCTCTACTACTGCTTCGGCTGCCAGCGTTCGGGTGACGCCATCAGCTTCGTGCGCGACGTCGAGCATGTGGATTTCGTCGAAGCCGTGCGGCGCCTGGCCGATCGCGCCGGTGTCACCATCACCGAGGATGCCGCGGCGACCGCCGAGCGCCAACGGCGGACCCCGCTCTACGACGCCATGACCAAGGCAGTCGACTTCTATCACGAGAGGCTCCTCGTCGCCCCCGACGGTGGCCCGGCCCGCGACTACCTGCGTTCGCGCGGATACGACGGCGATGTGGTGCGCGCCTTCAAGCTCGGGTGGGCACCCGAGGGCTGGGACGCTCTGGCCAGCCATCTGAAGGTGTCCGAACGGGTTCTCACCGAGTCCGGTCTCGGGTTCGTGAACCGTCGGGGCCGTCGTCAGGACGCCTTCCGGGGCCGGGTGATCTTCCCCATCTTCGACCCCTCGGGTCGAGCCATCGCCCTCGGTGGGCGGATCCTGCCCTCCCGGCCCGGCGCGCCCTCCGGCGCGGTGCCCGACGGCCCCAAGTACAAGAACTCGCAGGACGGCCCCATCTACGCCAAGCGTCGGACCCTGTACGGGCTCAATTGGGCCAAGACCGACGTGGTGGCGAGCGGCGAGGTGATCGTGTGCGAGGGATACACCGACGTCATCGCCTTCTTCCAGGTGGGTCTGCCGCGGGCGGTGGCCACGTGTGGGACGGCGCTCGGCGAGGAGCACTTCCGCGTCTTGGGCAACTTCGCCACCCGTGTCGTCCTGGCCTATGACGCCGACGCCGCCGGTGAGGCCGGTGCCACCCGCGTCTACGAGTGGGAACGACATCATTCGGTCGACGTGGCCGTGGCCGCCCTCCCCCCCGGTGCCGACCCGGCCGACCTGTCGCGCACCGACCCCGAGGCGCTGCGCCGGGCCATCGCGCAGGCCCAGCCCTTTCTCCGGTTTCGGATCGAGCGGGTCCTGCAGGCGGCTGACCTGCGCACGAACGAGGGCCGGGCCAAGGCGGCGGAGGAAGCCCTGGCCGTGGTGGCCGACCACCCGAACGGACTCGTACGCGACCAGTACCTGATGGTGGTGGCCGACCGGTGTCGGCTGGAGGCGGCGTCGTTGCGCGGCCTGCTCGAGGACCAGGTGCGCCGGGCGTCGGACCCCGCGGCGAACCGTGATCCTTCGACGCGCCACGACAAGACGCGACGTGAGTCGGCGGCCCGCCCGCCCGGTGCGCCGTCGCCGGGCCTCGGACCCCGAGAGGCGGGCCTGGTGAACGGGGACGGTGGCGGTGGTCGTTCCGGCTCCGGGCACGACGGTGACGCCCAGCGGGCCGGACTCGAGGCGTTGCGCCTGGTCGTCCACAAGCCGGAGTCGGTGATCGACCGGTTGGAACCGCTCCTTTTCAGCGACGAACGCCAGCGCGCCGCATTCGCTACGCTGACCAGGACAGGTGACCTGCACGACGCCATCAGGTGTGCCGAGAACGAGTCCCCGGATGTTGCGGTACTTTTGCGGCGCCTGGCAGTTGAGGAACCAGCGGCGGATGCCGATGACGTCGTTGTGCAACTTGTGTGGATTGCAGCGCGGCGAGCCCTGGCTGACCTCGAATCCGAGGTCAGGCTCTCTCCCGATGACTGGGCGCAGGTTGCTCCGGTCGCCGCCAAGGTCAGTCGCGACGTCCAAGAATTAGAAGACCGGGAAGGGGGCCTCGTAGCCGCGGACCGGTTGCTAGCCTGGCTTGTTGAAAGGGGCGAGGAAGACGCATGAGTGAGGTTCACCCGCCGGCCGGCTCAGTACGGCCGGCACCTGAAGGTGTCGCCCTCGACGGCTTCGAGCAATTGCTCGCCGTCGGGCGTCAGCGCGGGTACCTCACCCAGGACGATCTGATCCTCGTCCTCCAAGCCGTGGAGCTGTCGCACGACATCATCGAGGACGTCGTTGCCCGCGTGCGTGCCGAGGGTATCGAGTACCTGGAGCAGACGCGTGCAGGCGCTGCTCCGGTGGCTCTGGCCGAAGCCGTGGCCGTCGCGGTGGCCGAGGTCGTCGTCGACGCCCTGCCCGACAACGGCACCGCGGTGACCGTCGACGTGACCCTGCCGGACCTCGATGACGTCGAGGAGGTCATCGAGGGTGACGACACCGGCGGTGAAGGAGCGGGTCCGCTCCAGAGGCTGAAGCGCAAGGCGTTCAAACGCGAGCCGGCCGACGAGGTGATGGACCGGCAGCAGCCCCGGCCGGGCCGCGCCCGCGTGAGCACCTACTCGTCCCCCGATCACGGCGGTGGTGCGGCCGCCGACCCCGTCCACACGTATCTGAAGGAGATCGGCAAGGTCCCGCTTCTGACCGGCGAGCTCGAAGTCGAGCTGGCCAAGCGGATCGAGGCGGGGACCGCCGCGGCCGAGGAACTGGCGGCCCACGAGGAGGGCCAGCGCCGATTGGCACCCGACGAGCGCACCAAGGTGCAACGTCAGGTACGTCGGGGCCAGCAGGCGAAAGAGGCGCTCATCGAGGCCAACCTCCGTTTGGTGGTGTCGATCGCCAAGCGGTACCGCAACCGGGGCCTCGCTTTCCTCGATCTCATCCAGGAGGGCAATCTCGGCCTCATGCGTGCCGTCGAGAAGTTCGACTACACGAAGGGTTTCAAGTTCTCGACGTATGCGACGTGGTGGATCCGTCAGGCGATCACCCGGGCACTGGCAGACCAGGGACGCACGATCCGCATTCCCGTCCACATGGTGGAGACGATCAACAAGGTCGTGCGTGTCCAACGACAGCTCCTCCAGGAGCTCGGGCGGGAGCCCACGGTCGAGGAGATCGCCGGTCGCGTCGAATTCCCCATCGAACGCGTGCGTGAGATCCAGCGGATCAATCAGGACACGGTGTCGCTCGAGCAACCCATGGGCGACGAGGAGGACTTCAGCCTCTCCGACCTGATCGAGGACCAGGGAGCGGAGGTTCCCGACGACGCCGCCACCCGCTCCATGCTGCACGAAGCGGTCCGCGACGCGTTGGCCGGGTTGCCCCGGCGCGAGCGCGAAGTGATGGAGCTGCGTTTCGGCCTCGAAGACGGCCGGGTGCGAACCCTCGAAGAGGTGGGCAAGGCGTTCGGCGTCACGCGCGAGCGGATCCGGCAGATCGAGGCCAAGACCCTCGCCAAGCTGCGTCATCCGAACTCGGCACAGCCCCTCCGGGACTTCCTCGACGAGGCCTGACTCCCTCATCCGTCCCGGCCCATTGGGATGGCGCTGCTATCTTCGCGAGGCCGTCGTAGCGGCATGATCCGGGGTAGCTCAATCGGCAGAGCAAGCGGCTGTTAACCGCTAGGTTGAGAGTTCGAGTCTCTCCCCCGGAGC
>Ga0209415_10006667_pt1 | contig 20413 bp, 19 predicted proteins | sample PeaSoiSIISIP2007_FD_187696 | JGI IMG/M metagenome (GOLD analysis project Ga0209415, IMG submission 187696) | Peat soil microbial communities from Weissenstadt, Germany - SII-SIP-2007 (SPAdes) (version 2) | ecosystem: Environmental > Terrestrial > Soil > Wetlands > Peat | place: Germany...
CGGCGAAAGCGGCGACGTTCTGGCGTTCGGCCATGGCCACATCCTCAGGGTCGTCTGCGCAAGGTGGATCGGTCTGCCGGCCGAGCAGGCCTCGACGTTCGTCCTGGATGCCGGCTCTCTCGGAGTGCTCGGCTGGGAACGCGAGATCCCGGCGGTGACCCGATGGAACGACCGGGGTGGAGACCCGCTCGAATGAGAAGGATCAGTGCAAAGAGGGGGCAGGCGCCCCACCACGGGCACGTTCGACCATGTCCGCGAGGGTGAACGACCCGAGGTGCTCGCGCATGTGCTCTCCGACCTCCGACCAGACCGCCAGAAGGATGCATTGGCCCTCGTGCTCGCAAGCTCCGTTCTCGTGTGGCCTGCCGAAGTCCCCTGCGACGATGGGCCCGTCGACCGCGCTCACGATCTCGCTCAAGGTGATCTCACCGGCCGGACGGGCGAGGACGTAACCGCCCCCGACGCCACGCTTGGATCGCACGAGCCCTGCCCCCTTGAGCGCCAGCAGTATCTGCTCCAGGTACGGTTGCGGGAGACCCGTCCGCTCGGCGATGTCGCGCACCGAAGTGGGGCTGCGGTTGTCTGCGTGCAGGGCCAGGGAGAGAAGAGCACGACTGGCGTAATCCCCGCGGGTGGAGACCTTCACGACCTGATGCTACCGGCGCCAGGGGTCACGCAGTTGGAAGGTCGCTAAGGTGCAATCGTTGAGCGGCGCCCCCCCTTCGGCCTCATCGGCACCTGACACGGACGCGCAGGCAGGCGTCATCTCGGGACCCGTCGTCCCCGAATACGGCGGCGCCTGCTTGTCGTCGCTGTATCCCGCTCTGTCGTCGCGCGGGGGCCCCGATGCTCCCGATTGGCTGCCCGAGCCAATCGGGGATGCACGTCAGTTGGTCCTGCTGGTGCTGGACGGGATCGGATGGGAGCGGCTTCAGGCTTCGAGGTCGCTGGCACCTACCCTGGCGGGGGCAGCGGGACGCCGGATCACGTCGGTCGCTCCGACCACGACTGCGACGGCGCTCACCTCGATCACCACGGGCAAAGCTCCCGCGAGCCACGGGGTGGTCGGCTATCGCCTTCGTGTCCCCGCCAAGAGCGGTCCTGCGGGAAAAGGGACCGACGAGGGCGGTTCGGCGGGCATAGGCCACACATGGTCAACAGATGCGGGAGCACACGTCGATGGACGGGGGGACTGGGAAGTGCTCAACGTCCTGCGTTGGCGAACAGGGCGCGGTGACATGCGGAGGCAGTTGCCGGCAGCCATCTTCCAACCACTTCCTCCTTTCGGCGGAGCGAGGGTGCCGGCGGTCACCCGCGCCGAATTCGCGGCGACCGGGTTCACCGCCGCGCACCTCGCGGGCGCAAGGTTGATCGGTTGGGCTCTTCCATCCACTCTCGTCGTACAGGTGAGGCGCTTGTTGGAGATGGGGGAGCGATTCGTGTACGCGTACTACGACGGCCTCGACAAGATCGCCCACACTCACGGCCTTGGTGACTTCTACGAAGAGGAGCTACGTGCTGTCGACGGCTGGGTGGGGGACCTGGTCGATTCGATGCCGGCCGGGAGCTGTCTCGTCGTCACCTCTGACCATGGTCAAGTCGAAGTGGGAGGCGCGGTCCGTCTACCCGGGCCCGATCTTCTCGACCATGTCGAGCTGCTCTCGGGAGAAGGCCGCTTTCGCTGGCTGCATGCGCGGCCCGGCGCCGCCGAGGAGCTGCTCGCTGCCGCTGTCGAGGCTCATGGAGCCGAAGCGTGGGTGCGATCACGCGACGAGGTGATCGAAGACGGGTGGTTCGGAGGGCGGCCGGCCCCGCACGTAGAGGAGCGTCTCGGTGACGTCGCCCTGGTGGCACGCGCCGCGGTGGCGTTCCTCGATCCCGCCGATACCGGCGAGACCCGGTTGGCGGCGAGGCACGGCTCTATGACTCCAGCCGAGATGTACGTTCCTCTCCTCGCATTGAGTGCCGGCTGACGAGGTCTGGGAGGATTTCGAGGATGAAACGAGAGACCGAAAGGCCGAGCGAGGAAGAGGGCTCCGAAGCAGTCCTCGTGGAACCTGGAGAAAGGCCTCCGTTCGCTTCCGTCGACTCGCCCAAGGGTGAGCGGACGACCGCTGCCGTCGCTCCCGTCGGGTCGAGCGGCGAAGACCAGGACGAGGGCACCGAATCGGTCCAGCAGCCCGCAAAGGTGATGCGGATCGGGTCGATGGTGAAGCAGCTTCTGGACGAGGTCAGAAGCGCCACTCTCGACGAAGCGTCTCGTAGCAGGCTCAGGGAGATCCACGAGCAGTCGATCAGGGAGCTCGCAGACGCTCTGAGTCCCGACCTGGCCCAAGAGCTGGATCGAATGGCGCTTCCCTTCGACGAGTCCGCGCCCTCGGAAGCCGAGCTCAGGGTCGCACAGGCGCAGTTGGTCGGGTGGCTCGAGGGATTGTTCCACGGGATACAGGCCACGCTGCTAGCTCAGCAGATGGCCGCTCGCGCGCAGCTCGACCAGATGCGCCAGCGGGGCCTGCCTCCGGGGCTCGGACCCGGGGACGAAGGACCTCCGACGAGGCCTGGCACCTACCTCTGAGAGGCGTCTTCGCGACCAACCCGTGCGCTATCGTCGAATGACACAAATGTAGTTCTCCACAGGGTAGTCCGAAGCCTGTGGGGAACTATCCCAAAATGGGCGCTGACCAGGGGCTGCCGCCTAAGAGATGGACCGGAGGAGGGCCTGGCGCATGGCCGTGGACGGATCGTTCGTCCATCTGCACACCCACAGTGAGTACTCGATGCTCGACGGCGCCTCCCGAATCGGTGACCTGGTCCGCGCCGCATGCGACGACGGCCAGCCCGCGCTCGGCATCACCGATCACGGGAACATGTACGGGGTGCTCGACTTCTATGCACGCTGTCGAGCGGAGGGGATCAACCCGGTCATCGGCACAGAGGCCTACATGGCCGGCGAGTCGCGCCACGAGCGGCCCGTGCGGCGAGGCAAGGTCGACGACACCGGAGGCGACATCGAGGGCGGGGAGAAGCTCTACTACCACCTGACCCTCTTGGCGGAGACGACCGCCGGGTACCGGAACCTGATGAAGCTGTCGTCGGCCGCGTACCTCGAGGGCTACTACTACAAGGCGCGGGTGGACTGGGAGCTGCTCGAGCGTCACCGCGAAGGGCTGATCGCCACGACGGGTTGCCTGGGAGGCCAGGTCCTGCAAGCGCTCCTGTCGGGCGACGAGGAGAGGGCGTTCAAGATCGCCGGACGCCTCCAGGACATCTTCGGACGTGACTCGATGTTCGTGGAAGTGCAGGACCACGGGCTCCCCGAACAGCGGCGCACCAATCCGAGCCTCGTGCGCATCGCCAGGCGTCTCGACGCTCCGCTGCTTGCCACCAACGACAGCCACTACACCCACCGCACCGACGCCGTCGCGCACGACGCCTTGTTGTGCGTCCAGACCGGGGCGATGATCGACGACCCGAAGAGGTTCAAGTTCGAGGGCGAGGAGCACTACCTGAAGAGCGCGGCCGAGATGAGGCACCTCTTCTCGGAGCTTCCCGACGCGTGCGATCACACGCTGTTGATCGCGGAGCGCGCGAACGTGGACATCGAGTTCGGAGTCAATGCCCTGCCGGAATTCCCGATTCCCGACTCCTTCACAGGGGACCGATACGAGGAGCGCGCGGACGCGTACCTCAGGCACATCACCTTCGAAGGAGCCGTGATGCGCTATGGCGAGCGTCTACCCGAAGACGTCGCGCAGCGCATCGACTACGAGCTCGGTGTCATTGCCAACATGGGCTTCTCCGCGTACTTCCTCGTCGTCTGGGACCTGATCCGGCACGCCCGCACGAGCGGGATCCGTGTAGGGCCCGGGCGAGGGTCGGCGGCGGGCTGCTGTGTCGCGTACTGCCTCGGGATCGTAGACATCGACCCGATTGCGAACGACCTTCTCTTCGAGCGCTTCTTGAACCCCGGCCGCAAGCAGATGCCCGACATCGACATGGACTTCGACGAGCGCTTCAGAGCGGAGATGATCCGCTACGCAGCAGAGCGCTACGGGGAGGACCACGTCGCGCAGATCGTCACGTTCTCGACCATCAAGGCGCGAGCAGCAGTGCGCGACGCGGCTCGGGTGCTCGGTTACCCGTACATGGTGGGAGACAAGATCGCAAAGGCGATGCCACCACTGATCATGGGTCGAGACACGCCGCTGAAGGCCTGTCTGGAGCGCGTAGACGGGCAGGAGGACGGCTGGGCAGCGGCGCAGGGGCTCCGTGACATGTACGAGGCAGACCCTGATGCGAGGCGCGTCATCGACGTCGCGAAGGGCCTCGAGGGACTGCGCAGGCAGGACGGGATACACGCGGCGGCCGTCGTCATCACCAAGGACCCGCTCACCGAGTACCTCCCGATCCAGCGCAAACCCGAGAACGGTCAAGACCCCTCGCAGGCCCCGATCGTCACGCAATACGAGATGCACGGTGTCGAGGAGCTCGGCCTGTTGAAGATGGACTTCCTCGGGCTGCGCAACCTCTCGGTGATGGAGCGCGCGTTGGACCTCATCGAGAAGACGGCGGGCACGCGACCTGACATCGACCGGGTGCCGCTCGACGACACCGAGACCTACAAGATGTTGCAATCCGGGCAGTCGATCGGGGTCTTCCAACTCGAAGGCGGCGCGATGCGCTCCACGATGAGAGCTCTCGCACCGACGTCCTTCGACGACGTTGCCGCTCTGGTCGCCCTCTACCGGCCGGGCCCCATGGCGGCGAACATGCACCGCGACTATCCGGAGCTGAAGAACGGGCGAAAGGCTCTTGCCTACCTCCATCCGGACATGGAGGCGATCCTCGGCGACACCTACGGGCTCATGCTGTACCAGGAGTCGATGATGCGGGTCGCTCAGCGTTTCGCCGGCTACACGCTCGAGGAAGCTGACAACCTGCGCAAGGCGTGCGGGAAGAAGAACCGCGCGTTGATCGCCGCCGAGCGCGAGAAGTTCGTCGCAGGATGTGTGACCCAAGGCTACGGAGAGGAGCTCGGGACGAAGCTCTTCGACATCATCGAGCCTTTCGCCGACTACGCCTTCAACAAGTCTCACGCTTACGGGTACGGGCTCGTGGCGTACCAAACCGCGTGGCTCAAGGCTCACTATCCGGTCGAGTACCTGGCCGCCCTGTTGACCTCTGTGAAGGACGACAAGGACAAGACGGCTGTGTACCTCGGCGAGTGCAGGCTTCTCGGCATAGAGGTGCTCGTACCCGACGTGAACCGCTCCTGGGCGGAGTTCACCCCCCTGGTCGGGGAGGACGGAAAGCATCGAATCGTCTTCGGCCTGGCCGCTGTGCGCAACGTCGGAGAGAGCCTCGTGGAGAAGATCGTCGCCGAGCGCGAAGCGAACGGCCCTTACGAGGACTTCTACGACTTCTCCAAGCGCGTCGACCCAATGGTGCTCAACAAGCGCGCCGTCGACTCCCTCGTGCGCTCGGGGGCATTCGACTCTCTCGGTCACACCCGTCAGGGACTGTGCCTCGTGTACGAGGAGATCATCGAGCGGACCTTGGCGAGAAGGCGCGAAGAGGAAGCCGGCATATCCACGCTGTTCGGGTCGGTCGACGGGTTCTTCGACGGTCCGCAGTCCGAGGCCGGCGGGTATCACGACGTGAGGGTGCCGATCCCCGACACCGAGTTCGCCAAGTCGCAGAGGCTCGCCTCGGAGAAGGAGATGCTCGGGCTCTACATAAGCGACCATCCGCTACGAGGGTTCGAGACCGCCCTCTCCCGTATGGTCGACTGCCAGATCACCGACTTGAAGGACGACGACGCCCTGGCCCTGGACCCCATGGGTCGTGACGGGCAGGTGCGCACCGTGGCAGGAGTCATCACCGCGCTGTCGCGTCGCTACACCAAGCGGGGCGAGCTGATGGCGACCTTCGTCCTCGAGGACCTGCACGCCTCGATCGAGGTGTTCGTCTTCCCGAAGGTGATGGCCGAGATCGGGGGGATCCTGGAGGACGACGCCATATGCGTGTTGCGCGCGCGCGTGGACACTCGCGACGATCAGGTGAAGCTCGTCTGCATGGAGGCCCACCTCCCCGAGCTGGGATCGGACACGGCGAGCGAGCTACGGCTCAAGCTGCCGCTCTCTGCCCTGACCGACGGTGTGGTGGACAGGCTCAAGCAGCTGCTCACCGAGCACCAGGGAGCGGAACCGGTCTTCTTGGAGGTCGGCCAGACCACGTTGCGTCTGCCGCCTGCGTTCAGTGTGGACAGCCGCCGCGGCCTGATCGGTGAGCTTCGGGCTCTCCTCGGCCCCAACGCGATCGTGGCTTGACGCGCCCCGGCCAATCGGCCTGAGGTTCGGCATCGGGCCTGGTCGGCGGGTTGCAAACTCAGCCGTCGGACCTCGACAGGCAGCTCCCGAGTGGGCGTGTGCCTCCGCGTCCCGTATCCTTGAGGGGTATCGCGCACCGAGCGGGCCTGCTCGCCCGGATACCGGACCCCAGCTGAGGAGCACATAGACCAATGTCGTTTGAGGTCGGGACCAAGGACTGCACAGCGCTGAGCGATGCCGAGCTGGCCGAGATGGCCGACTTGTGCGTTGATAGGGAGCCCGGTTTCGACATCGGATTCCTGTCGAAGCAGTGCGAGGACTGGGTCCTGGTCACCCTCGCTCGTGAGGGGAACAAGCTGAGGGGTTACTCGTTTGCCACCTTGGAGCGGATAGGTGGCACTCCCTCGCTGTTGATCGGGCTCGCGACTGTGGATCGAACGGCTCGGGCCGAGCAGGCGCTCCGGCTCCTTCTCGCGGACCAGTACCGCCGCGCGTTGCTGGCCTTCCCCGACGAGGACGTTCTCGTCGGCACCCGCCTCGCCGGCGCCGAGGGGTTCCAGGCTTTCGCCGGGCTCCAGGACGTGGTCCCGAGGCCCGACCACAAGGCCTCCGGCGAGGAGAGGGCATGGGGAAGACGGCTCGCGAAGCGTTTCGGCGCCGAGGGCAGAATCGACGACCGTACGTTCATTCTCGCCGGCGGCGGGTCTCCGACGGGAGCCCTCGACGTCGGCGGGCCGAAGGTCTTTGCTCCTGACGGGGTTCAGCCCCTCTTCAAGGGGTTGAACCTGAGGCGCGGGGACCGCCTGGTCGCGTTCGGATGGGCGATGGCAGAGGACCTGGCGTCGGGGTCGCTGGCCAGCGGAAGGGTCTCTCGCTGAACTAGGCGCGACCCCTCAAGGTCGAGGCAGGATCGCAGCGACGGTCTTGTAGCAGTGCCCATCTCGCGGTCGGCTGAGAGTGACGACGAGGAAGTGCGGCCGAAAGCCAAGTGCCTTGGCGAGCTCTCGACCTGAGAGACGGTCGCGCTTGGACGCCCATAGGGCAGCGACCGCCCTGCGGTCCTCGACTGCGAGCCAGTTGTCGCTGCGGGGCCATCCGAAGCGCGCCCACACGCCGTCGTCGGTCCTTCGCCGGAACAGCAGCGGTCCTCGGCTCGGCACCACCAGCGCGAGCGAAGGCCGCATACCTCCGAATTCCCAGTAGGGGGCCGAGGACCCCGGAAAGCCGAGCAGGTGCTGCTCGGCGGGCGCGACGAGGCGCCGAAGGATCTTGCGTGCCCGCCGTCCTTTGAGGGCTCCGACCGTCTCGGGTACTCCTTCGATCGAGACGGCATCGGGTTGGGCGAGGTCGTCGCGTTGGGGGTCTTCGGCCCAAGTCGCCTCGACCACGTCGAAGGGTGTCAGAGCGAGGTCCGCAGAGTCCGAAGCCTCGAGGCGGAGCCTCACGAGCGCCCCCGAAGAGAGGTCGACTGCAGCTATGTCCTCCGTCCCGCAAGCGAGCACCATGCACCGATGGGAGCCGCGCTGGGGCCCTCCCCGCTGGCGGCGGCCTCTGGCATGGCGGCCCGGCGTTTGGCCGCGGCGGCGTGCCGAGGCATCGACGGTGTCTCGTCTACCCATCTCCGCCGGTCCTCACCCTCCTCGAGCGAGCGCGTAGCGCGATCGCTCGAAGTCACGCTCGCCGTCGAGTCGCTCTTGAAGCTCCTCCACCGTCGCAGCGGGCGCCTGGCAGGCGAAGCGGCGGCAGACGTACGCAACCGGGTCGTGCCGCCCCTCCCACAAGGGGGAGCCGGTCCTCTCACCCCACGCCACCACCTGGTTGGGCTCGTATCGAGCCCTCACTTCGGCGAGGAGGTCGGGCCGATCGCCCCCCAAGACGACCTCGGTGATCCCGTCACCCACGAGCGCGCTGGCCGCTAGCGCGCTCGCGACCGCCAGCGGTTGCCCGTCGGCGAGGGTCAACAATCCCTCGAGGAGAGCCTCGCCCCGCGCGCTGAGACCGCCGTCGCCGCGCAGAGCGCCGAGCCGCATGAGGGCCGAAGCCGCTACAGCTGTCGCAGACGGGGTCGCGCCGTCGGCGATCTCCATGGGCCGGACGACGAGGCGTTCGGCGTCCTCGCCCGTGGTGTAGAGCGGCCTCCCGGGCTCTTCGAACAGCTCCAGCATGGTGCGGGCAACTTCGCACGCTCGTTCGAGCCAGATCGCCTGCCCTGTCAGCTCCGCCATTCGAGTGAAGAACTCCACGACCCAAGCGTGGTCCGCGGCGTATGCGAGATGCTGGATGCGGCCGTTCTGCCAGGACCGCATCCAGCGTCCGTCCTCGCGTCGCATCTCCGAGAGCAGGAAATCCGCAAGGGTCACTGCGGCTTCGGTCCAGTCGCGGCGCCCGGTTGCGCCTGCTGCCTCTGCGAGTGAGGCACCGAACATCGCGTTCCACTCGGTGAGCACCTTGTCGTCGCGAAGCGGGCGGACGCGCTGTGCGCGCGCTGCCAGCAGCTTCCGGCGCGCCTCTTCTACTTCCGGGGATCGTTCCAGCAGGCCGCCCCTGGGGCGTCGCAAGATGGATCGACCGTCGAAGTTTCCGGCGGGCGTCACCCCGTACCAGTCGGCCAGCACCTGTGCAGGACCGGACCCGAGGACGGACTCGATCTGCGAAGGCGTCCACAGGTAGAAGATGCCCTCCTCGCCTTCGGAGTCGGCGTCCTCGGCGGAACAGAGTCCACCCGACGCCAGTGCCAGATCACGAAGGACGTAGGCGATCGTCTCCTCCACCACAGCGATCCAACGAGGATCGCGGGTCGCCTGCCAGGCGTGGAGGTACGTCCCGACCAGCCCGGCCTGGTCGTAGAGCATCTTCTCGAAGTGGGGAACGGTCCAGGTGTCGTCGGTGGAGTAGCGATGGAATCCGCCTCCCAGGTGGTCGTAGATCCCACCCGCGGCCATGGCGTCGAGCGTGGTCTCGGCCATCGCCAGCGATGTCTCCTCACCGGTCAGGCGGTGGTGCTGCAGGCACAGGTCGACGAGCGTGGGGTGCGGGAACTTCGGTGCTGGACCGAACCCGCCCCACTGCGGGTCGAACCTTGCCTTGAGGGCTGTGACAGCGGCCTCCAAGAGCTTGGGAGCCTCTCGACCGCTCGAGTCAGCCGTGTCAGCGTCAACGGCGGACCAGTCGTCGTCGGAGAAGAGCGTGCGCCTCCTCACCGCGTCGAGGAGCGCTTCGGCCTGCTTCTCGACTTCGTCTCGCCTGTTCCTCCAGGCATCGTCGACCGCATCGAGGACGCGACGGAACGACGGCACGCCCGGAAGGTCCTTGGCCGGGAAGTACGTACCTGCGAAGAACGGCCGGCCTTCTGGCGTCAGGAAGACGGTCATGGGCCATCCGCCACGTCCTGAAAGGGCCTGGACGGCTTCCATGTAGATCGCGTCGACATCGGGCCGTTCTTCTCGATCGACCTTCACCGAAACGAAGCGACCATTGAGCTCGGCTGCGGTCTGTTCGTCCTCGAAGGACTCGTGTGCCATCACGTGACACCAGTGGCACGACGAGTACCCGACCGAGAGCATCACCGGGCGGTCGAGCTTGCGCGCCAGGTCGAGAGCCTCGTCACCCCATGGATACCAGTCGACGGGATTGTCGGCGTGCTGACGTAGATATGGGCTCGTCTCCGAGGCCAATCTGTTCATCGGGGCGATGCTATAGGCGCCCCCTCGAGGTCCGGTTGCTTATCCGGTCCAGGATTCACGCGGTACTGCGAAATGTATGGTTTCGCCGTGGAACTTCGCCTGGAGGGAAAGGTGGCCCTGGTCACGGGGGCGTCGCGAGGTATAGGGCGAGCGATAGCCACTCGGTTCGCCGAAGCCGGTGCAGACGTCATGCTCTCCTCGCGAAAGGCCGAGGCCCTCGAGGAAGCGGCCCTGTCGATCGGGGGTTCCGGCGCCGCCGTCGCCTGGTTCGCGGCGAACGCAGGCGATCCTGAGTCCGCGGAGGCATGCGTGTCGGCGACGGTGGAGCGCTTCGGCAGCGTCGACATCCTCGTGAACAACGCCGCGACCAACCCGCACTTCGGCCGGCTCGTCGAAATCGACCTGGCTCGCGCCGACAAGACCGTGCAAGTGAACCAGCGGGCTCTGCTCCAGTGGACCCAATGCGCCTGGCGCGCTTCGATGTCCGAGCGAGGGGGCTGCGTGCTCAACCTCGCCTCCGTAGGCGGTTTGTCCGTGGAGCCCGGAATCGGCTGGTACAACGTCACCAAGGCCGCGGTGATCCATCTGACGAGGCAGCTGGCCTACGAGCTCGGGCCGAAAGTCCGGGTGAACGCGCTGGCACCGGGGCTGGTCAAGACCGACTTCGCCCGGGCCCTCTGGGAGCCCGCCGGGGACGCCGTGGCCGCGCGGCTGCCCCTGCGGCGCATCGGAGTACCCGATGACATCGCAAAGGCGGCATTGTTCCTTGCCTCGGACGCGGCCGACTGGATCACCGGCCACGTGATGGTGGTAGACGGAGGGGCCATGGCCCTCCCGTCGGGTGGCGTCTAGGAACTGCGGGACAGCTGTCTGACGTGCAGACGTTCGTCGAAGACCTCGAGTTCAGGCGCTTGTGGCACCAAGCCGCCGGCGCGGGGCTCAAAGAGACGCTCGAAGCCGGTCCCATCACGGGATACATCGGGTTCGACCCGACGGCCGACAGCCTTCACGTAGGCAACCTCCTGCAGCTGTGCATGCTCCGCCGGCTGCAGCTGGCGGGGCACACGCCGATCGCCCTCGCCGGAGGGGGAACCGGGTTGATAGGCGATCCAGGTGGGAAGAGCGAGGAGCGGCCGCTTCTCGACGAGGAGCAGCTTCGGTCCAACCTCGAGTCGATCAAGCTCCAGCTCGAGCGCTTTCTCGACTTCTCTGAGTCGGCGTCGAATTCAGCGATGCTCGTCGACAACGCCCAGTGGTTGAGGAATCTCAGCTTGCTCGACTTCCTGCGAGAGGTGGGCAAGCACTTCAGCGTCAACGAGATGATCAAACGCGAGTCGGTCACCAGCCGGCTCGAACGCCTCGAACAGGGCATCTCGTTCACCGAGTTCAGCTACATGTTGCTTCAGGCCTACGATTTCCTGCACCTGTTCGACACGTACGAGTGTCGGCTTCAACTCGGTGGAAGCGACCAGTACGGGAACATCCTCATGGGTGTGGAGCTGGTGCGCAAGATGCGTCGAGCGCAGGTCTACGGGCTCACCTCACCTCTTGTGTTGATGGCGGACGGAACGAAATTCGGGAAATCGGAGTCGGGAACCGTGTGGCTCGACCCGAGCAAGACGAGTCCCTACCACCTGTACCAGTTCTTCCTGCGCACCGAGGATGCAGTCGCACCGGACTACATCCGTTACTTCACCTTCCTCGACCACGACGCGATCAGGGCGCTCGACGAGTCCTGGTCGTCCCATCCTCAGAGACGCGAGATGCAGAGAGAGCTCGCGCGCCAGGTGTGCACCCTGGTTCACGGTGACGCCGAGACCCGGCGAGCGGAAGAAGCCGCCGCCGCCCTGTTCTCTCGAGAGGTCGCCTCGATGGACGAAACCACCCTCCTCGAGGTCTGCTCGGAAGCTCCCACGACCACCATTTCGCGCTCGGAAGTCGACGGCGACGGACTTGTTGTCGTGGACGCACTGGTCAGCAGCGGGCTCGCGCCTTCGAAGGGTTCGGCGCGTTCCCTCATGACGCAGGGTGGGGTGTACGTGAACAACGTGCGGCAGTCCGATGTCGAAGCCCGCATCTCGCGCGACGAGTTGCTCTTCGACCGTTATGTCCTGTTGCGACGAGGAAAACAGGACTACCACCTGCTGCGCTTCGATTAGCCTCACGTGCCAGGATGCTGCTGGTCGTCGTCTCTGCCGCGTTGGCTCTCGTTGTGCTGGTGCTAGGAGGGGTGAGCCTCTTCGCGGGACAGAGAGAGCGAAGGCGGTGAATGCGCGAATCGTCGCGGTGATCGTCGTAACGTGCTTGCTGGCGGGCTGCGGTAGCCAATACGCAGGGAGCACCGTCGGTCAACAGGTGGAGAGCTGGGCGACTTCGTCTCCCGACCCGAAGTTCTCCAGCGCGTTGTCGACGCTGCGCGCGGACATCGCCCGTACGGACGGGGCAGAGGCATCGAACGACGAGGCGGCGCTGCGCACAGACTGCGACGTCCTGGTAACCGACGCGTTGAGCGCCAACCAGAATTTGCCGACTCCGGACTCCGACCTCTCGAACATCCTCTCACGCGCGTATACCGCGGCTGCAGATGCAGGGAAGGACTGCTTGTGCGCAGCAGGTGGTGGCGGCTGCAGCACAGCGGCGCAGGGTCAATCCAGTCTTTACTCTCTGTCGGTGAGAGAGGGCATGACGGCCGACCGTGGTTTCATCGCGGCAGAAGCGAGAGTGGACTTCCTCACGAGTCTTTCTGGCGGCGGTGGATGACGAAACACTTTGGCGAGACGCCGCCCGGGAGGAACCCCGACGAGTACGACCGCCTGAGAAGGCGCATCCTGTGGATGCTGCCGACCGGCCTGTACGTGCTCGGAACGCGTGCCGGATCGCGGAGGAACCTGATGACCATCAGCTGGGTGACCCAGGTGGCGACCGAACCCAAACTGCTCGGGGTGGGCGTAGAGCACTCTGCGGTGACCCACGAGCTCTTGTCCGAAGGCGCTGTGTTCTCACTGAGCATCCTCTCGCGTTCCGAGCGGGCGCTGGTGCGGAAGTTCGCCAAGCCCGTGAAGGACCAAAGCTTCGCCGACTCCAAGGGTGCCGGGCTGATGAACGGTGAGGCCGTCAGGAGGGAGGTCACCGGCGCGCCCATCCTCGACGTGGCGATCGCGTGGATCGATTGTGAGTTGCGTCACACCCTGGACCTCGGCAGTCACAGCTGGTTCGTGGGCGAGGTCATGGCCTGCGGTCTTTCCGATGAGGCAGGAAGCGACACAGCTGGTGTGCTCCGCATGGAGGACACGAGGATGAGCTACGGAGGCTGAGGGGGCTCGTCCTCCCTGGGCCGCAAGTCCACGGTCAAAGTGAGGATCCCCGCCTCGAGGGTGACCTCGGCATCGGCCAGCATGGCGAAGTCCGTGTAGTCGACCTGGGCCTGCTCGACGAACCGGCGCCGTTCGGGGCCCTCGATCGGGGGAATTCCCCTGCTTCGGACCGCATCTGCCCTCTCGCGGAACCGCCCGGGCATCGAGAGCACGTCGAACTCCTCGGCCACGACAGCCACAGTAACCTGGGTGCCTGGGGTTCCATGCGGGCGGGTACACTTGCTGGCGTCGCTCGCCGTGAGTCCACCCAGCAAGCCGACGGAGGTTTCGCTCGTGAAGAAGGGACGGCATCGCCGCTTCGAGGAGGCACGCAGCCTGAAACGCTCGGTCGCGACCGCTCAACGGCGCTGCCCCGAGTGCGGGGCTGCCCCCGACGACGAGCACGCTTCGTGGTGCATGGCGGAGTCGAACGAGTTGGAGGAGATCCTCGGCCCCGTGCGTGAGGGGCCACGGTCGTTCGACGAGGACGACCCCCTGGCCGAATAGCGACTCAGCGCCTGCGCACCGCCGGGTGGGGGAGTGGGACAGGCCTCGGACCCAAGTTGTCCGATCGCTCTCTCAGGAACGCCACGAGCCGCTTGTGGATCTTCTTACCCACCATCGCGATCAGCTCGTTCTCGAGCTCTTCGTGTGCCGGTCGTTCCCCTACGAACGCTTCCGGTGACTCGGTGCACCACCAGTGGAATTCGGCGCCCCCTTCGCTCCAGTCGCGCCGGTCCCATTGGCGGATGATGCTCGTGACGTGACCGCCCTCTCCGACCTCGTCGTCACGTCGCAGAGGTAGCTGCCAGCAGACGTCCGGCTTGAGCTCCAGATGCGGGACCCCCCGATCTAGCGCGGCCCGGTGCAGAGCGCACCCGGGACCGCCGGCGAAGCCGGGACGGTTGAGGAATATGCAGGCGTCCTTCATGATGCGAGTCGTGAGCTCTCCTGCGCGGTTACGCGTCATCACCTTCGGCTTCTTCGCACCGTTGGGTCGAGCCTTGTCGTGGAATTGCCATTGTTCGGGAGTCAACGTCGCCGCGGCCGCCTGGACCCGGCGCGCATCACGGGCACCGGTGAAGTGCGCGCCGTAAGAACAGCATCCCTGCACGAGCTCGGGGGCGGGCCCCGTGAGGACACCTTGGCACCCACGCCCAAAGATGCAGGTCCAGCGACTCTCCAGGAAAGTGACGTCGAACATCCAAGTGCGCTCGTAGTCCGGGTCGGGAAAGCTCACCCATTCGTGGGCTCCCTTTGGAGCTGCTCGCCACGAGTCGCCCGCGGACATCTTCGGACGGTCTTTCTCCACGCGAGCACGTGCAGTGGTCATGTCCTCACCTTCGCATTTTCATGGGGTCGGAGCTCCGATCGACAGCTCGAGCTGATCCTCCGTCGGCTCCGCACAGCAGAACCACGACTCGGTGAGGCGCGGCCTGTGGTCGGCCGCAATGGTCGAGCGCAGACGAGCCTGGCTCGTAGGCGGCGACGAGCCGCCTACCGACCCGAGCACTGTTAGCGCCTCGGCTCTCATCACGTCGTACGCCTCGGCAGCCTGCCAGTTCTCGGCACCCGCGCGCTGCGCCAGAGCACTGAGGCGCGACGCCAGGAGGTCCAGGCGCGGATCGGACGCGGTCCAGCTCCATCCGAGGCGCTCCTCGTCGTAGGGACCGAGGAGGCCGTCGAGAGCTCCCGAGGCGAGAAGCAGCGAGCCGGTGGGTACCAGCAGCCGTATGGAGTACTGGACAGGATCGACGTTGCCCACGAGATCACAGGTGCCGACCAGGTCGAAGATGTCGATCACGTCGCGCGCAGTGGTCCACGGGGTAAAGGGCATGAGAGAGGGTCGCGGCTCGATGCCGGCAGCGCGCAGCACGGCCACGGCTTCAACCTCGTCCTGTGGGCTGTGCCCCTTGGACAGAAGGTCGAGGATCGACTCGCTCGCGGATTCGAAAGCCGACACGACGAACAGGCAGCCCACTTTGGCGAACCCTGGCCACAGATCCCGGTGGGCGAGTATGTGCTCTACCTTTGCAGTTACGTCGAACGTCAGGTGCCCGAAGGCGTCGTGCATCGCGGTCACCACGCGCAGTGCGTGGTGTGGACCGTTCAAGAAGTCGGGGTCGCCGAAAGAGATGTGCTCGGCCCCCGCTTCGGCGAGCTGTGCGATGTCGGCAAGCACGGAGTCGACTCCGACGAGTCTCGTGCGGCCGTCGTAGACGACTGGTACGGGGCAGTGGCGGCACCGGTGGGCACACCCGTGACTGGCCTCCACGTAGCCTGCCAGATGCGTCTTCCCGTGAGCCGACAGACGTGCGTAGCGATCGAGGGGAGGTAGCAGGTGCCGTGCGGGCAGACCGAACCGGCCGCGCCCGAGCTCCACCACGGTCCGGCGCTCGCGCGATACTCCACCGGCGCTCTTGGCTCGCTGCGGAAGCCATTCGGAGCCCGAGAAGCCGGATCGCCGTTGTTCGAGCTCGTCGGCCCAGCGCACGAGATGTGGCTCGTACTCCCCGGCGATGGCGAGGTCGAACATCGAATTCGCGGCTGACGTCTCAGCGAGAGGTGCGTAGAGGCCGTAGAGGCATATCGGGACGTTCCCGTCGAGCTCTCGGATTCGAGCACAGGCGGCGAGCGCCAGCCGACATGCCGTGTGCATCGGGACCGAGCACGCGATCGCATCCGCCCACCGCACCGGCACAGGGTCGAAGGGCTCGACCGACAGATCGAGGCATTTGACGTCGTGACCGGCCCGCCTCAGCGCGCCGGCAGGGGAGGCGAGATGAAGCGGTTGGTGCCCGAGCTCGTACGTGGAGACGAGCAGTATTCGCACGGGCCCACGGTAGCGGCCCGAAGGCTGGTGCTCGGTCTATTCCCCGTCGATCTGATCGATGCGAACTTCGAGAACGTCGAGCGCCCTTCGAAGAGCGCTCTCCACGTCGCCCGGACGCCGCGAGCGAGCGAAGACGAATCCCAGGTAACGGTTTCCCTCCGGGACGGGGACCAACTCACGTCCGGGTGCAGCTGTCACCTGAACGTCGGTGATGCCGGGAACCGCAAGCGCTCGAGGTATCCCGTCGACACCGCGGAATATCCCCGCGTTCGGGATCGGGATCATGAGGACTCCCGAGGCCCGCTCGTCGGGGCTCACGGACCCCAGCGGCAAGCCCGTCGCGTGACCGAGAACCAGCTGCTCGAGGGTGCGGCCGGTCGAAAAGGCAAGTGCCCTAGAGCAGAGCCCACCTATCGTCCGGGCGGCCACCTCTATGACCCATGCTCTGCCGTCGCGCACCCGAAGCTCCGCGTGCAGAGGCCCATGCCGAAGACCGATCGCGTTGGCGGCACTGCGTGTGGCGGCGACCACTGCTTCTATGTCCGTGTCGTCGAGCCTCGAAGGAGTGACGTAGATCGTCTCCTCGAACGCAGGGCCATCGAGGGGATCGGGCTTGTCGAAGACGGCGAGGACGTCGAGTCTTCCCTCACGTACGAGCCCTTCCAGAGCAACCTCCGGGCCCGGGACGAAACGCTCGACCAGCAAGGGCGCGTCGTGCGCCACTCCACACGAGTCGGCTATTCGCCTGACGCGCCTCGCGACCATCACAGCCTCGTCGGGCGTGTCGGCCCGCAGCACACCCTGGCTGGCCGAGAGCGACGTCGGCTTGAACACGCAGGGCAGCCCCAACTCCTGGGCAAGCCCTGCGATCTCACCGTCGCTCGCACCGGCTTCGATGCTCCGGAAATCCGGTTGCGGGACCTCGTTGACGGCCAGCAAGCTTCGCATCAGGAGCTTGTCGCGAGTCGCTGCCACTGCGCTCACCGGGTTGTGTGGAAGCCCCAAGCGCTCCGACGCTTCGGCGGCCGCGACAGCCCCTTGGTCGTCTACGGCGACGATGGCGTCCAAGGGAGCGACAGCGTCGTGACGGATGATCCGCTCGGCAGAAGCTACCGGGTCGTCGAGTGGGAGCTGGAGGGCTCTGGTTCCCATGATTTCGCTGAGTGCATTCGGCTCCTCGCAGCCCACCACTACATCGATGCCCAGGGCTCTCGCGGCATCGAGGAAGTCCTCGGCCCGGTACGTGGCTGAGGGCACGAGAAGGAGAACGCGGGGCACGAACCTATGATGGCGGCTGGAGGTGGTAGCCGATGGCCGAAGGAGACAACTCCGGCACGAACGGGCAAGTCGCAGACGAAGTCCTGACGATCACTACGCAGGCGCGTGCCGTCGTGCTCGACGCCAGGTCCTCCGAGCCCGACGCCGAGAAGCTGGCCCTGTGGGTCGAGGTGACGGGCGCACGGCAAGGCTCGTACACCTACGACATCTACTTTCAGGCCCCCTCGGACGCCGGCTCGGGCGACAGCGTCACGACCTCCGACGGGCTCAAGGTGGTGGTGCCCGAGGCGTCGGTCGCCCGCTTGTTGGGCGCGCGCCTCGACTACTCCGACGAGGGCGAGGGCGGACTGGTGATCCTAAATCCGAACGCCCCTCCCGCGGCCGGCGCCACCCTGCCCACCAGCGATCTCTCGAGCGACCTCGCCCAGCGAGTGTTGGCGGTGCTCGAGGAACAGGTCAACCCTTCGATCGCCATGCACGGAGGGCGTGCCGATCTCGTGGCGGTGGAGGAGGGAACCGCGTACCTGCGACTGAGCGGAGGCTGCCAAGGGTGCGGGCTCGCAACGGTCACCCTTTCCCAGGGGATCGAAGTGGCGCTTCGAGACTCGGTTCCTGAGATCACCTCGGTCGTCGACGTGACCGACCACGCGAGCGGCAGCAACCCGTTCTACGAGCCTGCGAAGAAATAGAGGAGTAGCAAAGGGAACGGGAACCCCGACGACAGCCGGGAACTCGGTTAGCGTCCGCTCGGTGGACGCCCTGACAACGGGCCTTCTGAGTGCAGGGGGGCTCCTCGCGGGAGACTCGCTCGAGACCGTCGTCGAGCGGCTCGGCTCGCGAAGCTCGTTCGAGCGGCCGTGGTGGCGGTGTGCGTCGTGCGGAGCTGCGGCTTCCGGAGTGGGCCTGGTCCCGATATTGCGGTGCGTGCAGCGACGAACGCCTTGCTCCGCCTGCGGGTCCTCACAGAGCCACCCTTGGCGGCCTGCCGCAATGGCGATCGTCTGTGCCGCGGTCCTGGGAGGGTTCGCCTGGAGGATCGGCAATGACGTCGCACTCGCCCCTTTTGCGCTCCTAGGGATCGCACTGGTCGCGATCAGCGCAGTGGACCTCGAGCGGTTCATGATCCCCAATCGGATCGTCTATCCCACCCTTGCCCTGGTGGCACCGCTCCTTGTCATCTCTTCCGCGGTCGACCATCGATGGGGATCGCTCGCGCGTGCGGCGATCGCGGGCGCGGCCGCTTTCAGCGGCTTCTTCGTGATCCACGTAATGGTGCCCAAGGGGATGGGATTCGGCGACGTGCGGCTTGCCGGTCTCGTGGGACTCAGCACCGGATGGCTGGGGCTCGGCCATGCATTCGTCGCATTCCTGGCCGGCTTCGTACTGGGCGCCTTCATAGGCATTCTCGTCATGGCCGCGACCGGAGGAGGGCGCAAGACGAGGATTCCCTTCGGGCCGTTTCTCGCTGGTGGGGCGGTGGTAGCGGTGCTCTGGGGAGGCCCGATAGCCCACGCGCTCTTCCATCGGGGCGCTTGAGCACGAAGAGCCCGGTCTTCCCGGCAGTAAATTCTCTCGCATGCTCCGCTACCTGACCGCGGGAGAGTCACACGGGAAGGCCCTCGTGGTGATCGTAGAAGGGCTTCCCGCGGGCTTGCGGGTGACCGAGGAGGAGGTCGGCGAGGAGCTTGCCCGGCGCCGGTTGGGATTCGGGCGCGGTCCCAGGATGCGCTTCGAGGCGGACGAGCTCACCCTTCTCGGTGGCATACGGCACGGCAGGACGCTCGGATCTCCGGTTGCCATAGAGATCGCCAACACCGAGTGGCCAAAATGGGAGAAGGAGATGTCGCCTCGTCCGGGCAGGCCCGAAAAGGTCCTGACGCAGCCGCGGCCCGGCCATGCGGATTTGGCGGGGATGCAGAAGTACGGGTTCGACGACGCTCGCGACGTGCTCGAGAGGGCGTCGGCTCGGGAGACTGCGGCTCGGGTAGCCGCGGGCTCTCTGGCAAAGGCGCTCCTCGCGCGGATCGGGGTGTCGGTCTTGAGCCACGTCGTCGGCCTGGGTGGCGAGCAGACCAACGGTGAAACGCGTCCCGGGCCGGCCGACCTGGACCTGGTCGACGCGTCGGCCGTGCGGTGCTTCGACCAAGAAGCCGAGGTGCGAATGGTCGCAGCCGTGAAGGCTGCTGCGAAGGAAGGGGACTCGCTCGGCGGCGTGGTCGAGGTCCTCGCGTACGGCGTGCCTGTCGGCCTCGGTAGCCACGTGCACTGGGACCGGCGTCTCGACGGCCTCCTCGCCCAGGCGTTCATGAGCATCAATGCGGTGAAGCAGGTCGAGATCGGTGGTGGCAACGACGTAACGAGCAAACGTGGGTCAGAGGCCCACGACCCGATCTCGTGGGATACGGAGACTCAGGAGTACCGCCGAGAGACGTCGCGCGCAGGAGGTATCGAAGGCGGCATGTCCACGGGGGCCCTGATGGTCGCACGAGTGGGCATGAAGCCTCTGGCCACGTTGAACCGGCCGGTGCTGAAGACGGTGGACGTGGCGACCAAGCAGAGCACGGTCTCGTTCAAGGAGCGCACCGACGTGACCGCCGTCCCGGCGATGGGAGTGGTCGCCGAATCGATGATGTCGCTCGTGCTGGCATCCGAGGCACTGCGAAAGTTCGGCGGTGATTCGATTGAAGAGCTGGTGAGGAACCGCAACGGGTACCTCGCCGCAATGGGCGCCACCCCTTCATCGGCCGCGCAAGCGGGGGCGAGTGGCTGAAAGGCTCTACCTCGTGGGGATGATGGGAGCAGGCAAGTCCACCGTCGGTCCGCTCGTGGCGCGCCGCCTCGGGTGGTCGTTCTTGGGGACCGACGAAGAGGTGGAGCGCAACACCGGAAGGACGGTCGCCGAGCTGTTCGAGTCGGGCGGCGAGCCACTGTTCCGCC
>Ga0209415_10006668_pt1 | contig 20411 bp, 23 predicted proteins | sample PeaSoiSIISIP2007_FD_187696 | JGI IMG/M metagenome (GOLD analysis project Ga0209415, IMG submission 187696) | Peat soil microbial communities from Weissenstadt, Germany - SII-SIP-2007 (SPAdes) (version 2) | ecosystem: Environmental > Terrestrial > Soil > Wetlands > Peat | place: Germany...
AGAAGCTCGACGAGCGCCTGGCCCGGGCCAAGGAGGGCAAGAAGACCTCGACCCAGGCCGCCATGGCGACGTTCGAGGCCTCGCGCCCGATCGTCGGCGCCCAGGCGGTCGGCATCGCCCGCGCCGCCTACGAGTATTCGCTCGAGTACGCCAAGGAGCGCAAGCAATTCGGCCGGGCCATCATCGAGAACCAGGCGATCGCCTTCAAGCTGGCCGACATGAAGATGCACACCGACGCTGCCCGCCTGCTCGTGCACCGGGCCGCCAACATGGCGAGCACCGGCAAGAAGTTCGAGAACGGCGAGGGATCCATGTCCAAGCTGTACGCCGGCGAGAACGCGGTGTGGGTGACCGAGCAGGCGATCCAGATCCTCGGCGGCTACGGCTACGTCCGGGAGAACCCGGTCGAGCAGTGGCACCGCGACTCGAAGATCTACACCATCTTCGAGGGGACCTCCGAGGTCCAGCGGCTCGTCATCAGCCGGGCCATCTCGGGCATCCACATCAACTGAGTCCCCGCGGTGACGCCGCTCAGGGAACGAGGACGATCTTGCCGCGGCTGTGCCGGTCGCTCGGAAGGCGATGACCTCGTCACCGATGCCGATCGCGCCCTCCGGCCCCTTGGCGGCTGATCCGATCTCCACAACGGTGCCCGACGCCTCGTAGCCCAGCGGCATGGCAGTGCGCCAGGATCGCGGCCCAGCGCACCGCTGTACAGCTTGTAACCGATCGGGTTCGTGGCGGCCGCACGGATCCCGACGAGCACCTCGCCCGGGCCCGGCACTCCGATGTCCTCGTCGACGACGGCGAGCACCTCGGGGCCCCCGTACGCGGTGGCGACCACCCTGGCGACCATATGGGGCACAACCGGCGCTTGACGATGGCTATTCCGGCTCGCCCACTCGACCACCGGGCGAACCAATAGTCTCGGCCTGCCATGAGCCCGCCCGAACTCCTCCGCTACGCCGCGGACGTCACGCCGGAGTGGTTGACCGGCGCGCTCCGTGGCGCGGGCGCACTGGCGGACGGCGCCTGCGTGGTCTCCTTGGAGACCGAGCCGGTCGGCACGGGTCAGATGGCCGACACGACGCGCTTCTCGCTCACGTTCGACATACCCCGGGCCGGCCCGGCCAGCGTGGTCGGCAAGTTCGCTTCGGCCGACGAGCAGAGCCGCGCCACCGGGCTGGCGCTGCGGGCGTACGAAATCGAGATCCGCTTCTACCGCGAGGTCGCGGCGCGTGTCGGCGCGCGAGTCCCGGCGACCTACGTGGCCGAGGTGGAGCCCGATACGGGGTGGTTCACCCTGCTGCTGGAGGACATCGTCGGCGCCGCGCAGGGAGACCAGATTGCCGCGTGCAGTCCGGACGTGGCCGCCGCCGTCCTCGAGGAGATGGCCGGCCTGCACGCGCCGTGCTGGGAGGCGCCCGACCTGGCCGCCCTCGAGTGGCTGAACCGCGCCACCCCGGAGTCGGACGGACTCCTCTGCGTGCTCGTGTCCTCGCTGCTCCCGGGATTCCTCGAGCGCTACGAGGACACCCTGGCGCCCGATCACCAAGAGGTCTGCCGTCTCTTCGCCGAGCACCTGCCCGCCTACCTGCACCTCCGCACCGGCCCCCGCACGGCGAGCCACGGCGACTTCCGCCTCGACAACCTCCTGTTCCAACCGGGCAACCCGCGGCCGGTCGTCGTCGACTGGCAGACGGTCGCATGGACGGGAGCGTCCTACGACGTGGCGTATTTCATCGGTGGCTGCCTGAGCGCCGAGGACCGCCGGTCCCATGAAGGAGATCTCCTGGCCCACTACCACGACGCCCTCCGCCGACGCGGCGTGCGTGACTACACCTTGGAGCAGTTGCGCGCCGACGTGCGGAGAGACACCTTCGGCGGCGTCCTGATGGCCATCGTCGCGGCCATGGTCGTGCAGCGGACCGAACGCGGCGACCTCATGTTCTTGACGAGCACGACCCGTCACGCGCAGCACGCGCTCGATGTCGACGCCCCCGCGCTGCTGCTCGCGGCCGGATGACAGACATCCTGGTTCTCTGCACCGGCAACGCGGCCCGATCGGTCATGGCGGGCTTCATGCTCGACTACCTGCGTGACGGTCGTCCCGGAGGTCCGCTGCACATTGTGACGGCGGGCACCCATACCATTGACGGTCAGCCGATGGGGATGCGGACCCGCGCCGCGCTGTCGCGCCTCCCCGAGCTCGCGGGCGCTGACTTCCGACGGCACAGGAGCCGCCAGGTCCACGGGGTCGATCTGATGCACGCCGAGCTGGTGGTCGTCATGGAGGCCGACCACGTGCGCTTCGTCCGGCGCCGGTTCCCCGACGCCTCCGACAAGACGGCCACCATCCGCCGCCTGTGCCGCGACCTGCCCCCGGCGCCGCCCGGCCTGGGCGAGCGGGTGACGGCCCTCGGCCTCGCGGACGTGGAGGTGTCGGACAGCGAGGACGTGCTCGACCCTGCTGGGCACGAGGCGGACGTCTACGAGGCCTGCGTCGACGAGCTGTGGGGGATGTGCCGGACTCTGGTGACGTTGCTGTAGGTCGGCCGGTTCGCGGTCAGTCGGCGTGCACCGACCGCAGCCCGGCCCACGCCAGGTGAGCCATGCGCCGGGCCAGCTTCTGCGCCTCCTCGTCGAGCTCGGCGTCGGAGTCCGGGCGTTGCGCCATGAAGCGCCGGCTCGCCCCTTCGGCCATCCCGACGATTCCGTAGGCCAGCAGGCGCCGGTGATCGTCGTCGAGGCCGGCATCGATGAGCGGATCGATCGCCTCGGCGATCGCGTCCTCCACGGTGCGCAGCGCCCGGCCCAGCTCCTTGTCGTCCGCGTGGTCCCTTCCGTAGAGCAGGCGGAACTCGGCCTCGTGGCGGACGACGAGCCCGAAGTAGGCGGCGAAGCCCAGCTCGACCTGCTGGCGCGGACCCTCGGCCCGCATGACGGCCCGCCGGATGGCCGTCAGCAGGTCCTGGGCGATGGAGTCGACCAGCTCGAGGTACAGGGCCCGCTTGGAGGAGAAGTGCTGGTAGAGGAGCGGTTTGGTGACGCCGGCCGCCTCGGCGATGTCGTCCATCGTCGTGGCCCGGTAGCCGCGCTGTGCGAACAGCTCCAGCGCCACCGTGAAGAGCTGCTGGCGCCGCTGTTCCGCCGTCAGCCGCCGCGAGGCGGCCTGCATCGCACCTGACACGCCGCTCACGTTACCGAACGGTCATATGGGAGTCGGGCAGGCCGGGGACCTGTCGCAGAACCCGGGACAGGCGTCGAGGGAGGTCGGCGAGGTTGAAGTGCTCGGCAGCGACCCGTTGGTTCTCCACCAGCAGCCGCTCGTCCGGCGCCCGCAGCCACTCCGCCAGCGGCGCCGGGTCCGCGGCGTCGAACCAGTGGAAGCCGAAGGCCGCCAGCTCTGCCGCCACCGGGTACGTGCCCACCGCGAGCGGCCGGCGATGGGTCGCCGACTCGACCGAGGGGTTGCCGAACCCCTCCCAGAACGACGGCAACAGGACGGCGTCGCACGCGGCGTACGCGTCAGCGATGGAGCAGCCGCCCTCCGGCTGGCCGAGAGCGACCCGGCAGCCGGCCTGCCCGACGAGTCGATCGAGCTCGGGCCCGTAGCCGTCTTCGGCCGGGCCGAGGAGCCAGTAGGTGCCGCCGACGGCTTCCGCCAGCGCGATGGCCCCCGCGATGTTCTTGCGGGCGAGCGCCCGGGTCGGTTGCAGCAGCAGCGGGGTCCCACCGCCCGCACCCAGGGCCGTACGGGTCTGCGCCCGGTCGCCGGGCGCCGGATCCGGGTCGAACGCGTTGTAGATCGTCGTCGCGCGCATCCCGTGGGCCGCCAGCTCCGCGCGGCTGAGCTCGTTGATCGTGACGTGCGCCCATGCCGGGTCGTCGGGCGGGGGCGGCAGGTGGGCCAGGCGCGGCCGCTGCCACGGGAGGTCGTGGTGGTGCAGCAGCGCGGGGCGGCCCGCGCACACCGACGCGACCAGGGCCGCCGCCGCCGGGTTCAGGGGCAGCGAGCAGAGGTTCTCGACGATGACGAGATCAGCCTCGGCGAGCGCGTCCAGCACCTCGGCCCGAGTGGGGGGTTCTGGCGCGTCCATGGCCAACCCAGGGAGCAGCGTGTCGACGGGGCCGGAGCCGGCGACGGTGCGGACGTCCCAGCCCAGGGTGCCTAGCGCAACAGCCCATTTCGCCGCCTCGACGGAGACTCCGTCGCCGCCGCCCAACCGGAACGAGACCAAGCACGCCGTCGCCACGACGGCACTGTACGCGCGCTGGAGTGGCTGTTTCGCAGGTCGACTAGCGTTGCCCCGATGGCGAAGCGCGCATTGATCACGGGCGTCACCGGCCAGGACGGGTCGTACCTGGCCGAATTCCTGCTGTCGCAGGGCTACACGGTGATCGGCATGGTGCGGCGCTCGAGCACCCTGAACTTCGAGCGCATCGCTCACATCCAGGACCAGATCGAACTCGTCGCCGGCGACCTCCTCGACGAGGTGTCCCTCATCAACATCCTGCGCGACCACCGGCCGAACGAGGTCTACAACCTGGCCGCCCAGTCGTTCGTCCAGACCAGCTTCAGCCAGCCCGTGCTCACCGGCGAGACCACGGCCCTGGGCGTCACCCGCATCCTCGACGCCATCCGCCTGGTCGACCCGGAGATCCGCTTCTACCAGGCCAGCTCCTCGGAGATGTTCGGCAAGGTCCAGGAGGTCCCCCAGCGGGAGTCGACCCCCCTCCATCCGCGCAGCCCCTATGGGGTGGCCAAGGTCTACGGGCACTGGATCACGGTCAACTACCGCGAGAGCTACGGCCTGCACGCCTCCTCCGGCATCCTGTTCAACCACGAGTCCCCCCGCCGCGGCCTGGAATTCGTCACCCGCAAGGTCACCCACGGCGTGGCCCGCATCGCCCACAAGCTCGACGACAAGCTGGCGCTGGGGAACCTCGACGCCCAGCGGGACTGGGGCTACGCCGCCGACTACGTCCGGGCCATGTGGCTGATGCTCCAGCAGGACGTGCCCGGCGACTACGTCGTCTCGACGGGGCAGACCCACGAGGTGCGCGAGCTGTGTCGCCTGGCCTTCAATGCGGCGGGGCTCGACTGGGAGCAGCACGTCGTCATGGACGAGCGGTTCCTGCGACCGGCGGAGGTGGACCTACTGGTCGGCGACCCCGCCAAGGCGCACCAGGTCCTCGGCTGGCAGCCCGAGGTCGACTTCGCCGGCCTCGTCGCCATGATGGTGGAAGCCGATATGGACCTGATCCGCAAGAGCCTCCGGTAACCGGGGGGCCACCGCGCTCCTGTCACCTGCCATACCAGCCGCGATCTCGGCCGATCCGGCCGGCGCCCTCGTTGCCTTCGGGGCAGGGATTCTCTCCTTCGTCTCCCCCTGTGTCCTCCCGCTCGTCCCGGGCTACGTCTCCATGGTGTCGGGCCTCTCTGCGGCGGAGCTGGAGGCCGGCGGCGACGGGACTACACCGTCGACCGCCCTCCGTCCCGTCCTGCGCGGCATCGGCCTGTTCGTGGCGGGCTTCACCCTGGTCTTCGTCGCGCTCGGCGCGGCGGCCTCGAGCATCGGGCGCCTGCTCGACGCTCACGAGATCACGCTCACCCACGTGAGCGGTGCGGTGATCATCCTGCTCGGTGCCGTCATGCTGCTGGGCGCGCTGCCCTCGAGCGTGTGGGCCCACGCGGGCACGGGCACCCTCGGCGTGGTCTCGCGTGTCACCGGCGAGCACCGCTTCGACGTGCGGCCGTCGAAGCTCGGCGTGTGGGCTGCCCCTCTGATGGGCATGGCGTTCGCCTTCGCCTGGACACCGTGCATCGGCCCGGTTCTCGGTGTCGTCTTGAGCCTGGCGGCGCGCAACGGGACACTGCCCGGTGGCGTCCTCCTCCTCTTCGCCTACTCCCTCGGGCTGGCGGTACCCTTCGTGCTCGTGGGGCTGGCCTTCGGCCGGCTCACTGCCACCCTGGTCCGGGCGCGGCACTGGCTGTGGGCCATAGAGCTCGTGGCGGGCATCATCCTCGTCGTCTTCGGCGTGCTGCTGCTCACGGACAACGTGAGCTGGGTGTCGACGCAGCTCTCGAACCTCCTCAACGACATTGGCCTCGGCCGGCTCTCCAAGAGCTGAGGGCACGGGCCGTGGACGACGGACCCACCGTCCGCGACGCCGCGGGGGCAGCGGAGGTGATGGCCTGTGCCCTGCTGCAGGTCCTACGCGTGGTCCGCCGTGAACGGCTCCTGCAGCGCGAAGGTGCGTGCCACCGGGCGCAGTGGGAGGACGAGGCCTGGTGGGGCGCCGCCGAGGACCTGCGACGTCATCGTCGCCCGTTCGTCGTCGGACAGGCGCGACATGAAGTCGGGCCGGGGCGGGATCAACCGGAAGACGAACCCCATCATGGGCTCACCCTATGGCGCCGCGTCACGGCGGCGTTCCGGGCCGCCCGGGGCCCGACGCCTCCTCGGCGAGCACCTCGGCGAACGTCCGGGCGAACGTGTGGGCGTCGCCCGGCCAGCGGGCGGAGACATACGCGCCGTCCCGCACCACCCAGGCGGGACGGGAATCGGTCGGGGTGTCACGGGACCGTCCGCTGGTCTTGCGCCGGTAGTCGGGGACACCGCGCTCGACATCCACGAAGTCGCCCGGGCCCGCCAGGGCGCGGGTGACCTCCTGCTGCACGGACATATAGCCGGCGGGCTGTCCCGGCTCCTCCACGTAGGTGCGGTAGTAGTCGGGGTCCCAGAAGCGCGTCCGGCCGGCGAGCTCCCACGCCCTGCGCTCCAGCTGCCACGTCAGTGCCGTGGTGCGGTGGCCGTGGAGCACCGAGCGCCCGGTGGCGGGCTCTGTGGCACGGGCCGCCACGAGCACACCGTGGCAGATCGCCCCGACGGCCTTGCCCGCCCGGAACGAATCCACGGCCATTTGCCGCACCTCGAGACTCTCGAGGTAGTCCCGCATCCCGCGGGCGCGGTGACCTCCCGGCAGGACGAGCGCGTCGTAGTCGCTGCGCCGGGCCGCGCCCCAGTGCAGCGGCGATCTGAACGCCGCATCCCCGAGCAGTGCCGAGTACGCGCGTCGCGCCGCCGCATCGGCGCGCAGGACGCGGCCAACCACCGTCACGTTGCGCAGCAGCGGCACCGCTCCCCAGAGGTCGAGGCCGCGCCCGGTCACCATGAGGTCGTCGGCTTCCCCGGGTTGTCCCGAAGGGGTGGCGAACACGACGTCGTGGCCCGCGTCGGACAGGATCCGCCAGCTCACGGCCACCTCGGTCGGGTCGAAGTCACACGCCGGCAGCGGCATCAGCACGGTCGCCATGAGTGCGACGCACATTACCGACGTGCGAGCGGAAACGGCCCATGCACGGGCTTTCCAACGGGGATAGCGTCGCCGCATGAGCGACACCGACACCGATACCGACACCGGACCTGCGCCGATCTTCTCGGCCAACGACGGGATCGAGAAGCTCTGGGAGCAGGCGTATCAGGGGGAAGTGCTGGGCGAGACCTTCTTCTCGGGCGTCGCGGACCGCCTCGACGATGCGGCGCAGGTGCGCAAGATGCGGGTACTGGCCGAACTGGAGCGCCGCACCAAGGAGGCTGTGGCGCCCGCGCTCACCCGCGCCGGCGTCTCCACGGAGCCGGACGCTGAGATGGTGAGCCTGGCCGAGGCGCTGGCCACCGACTCGGCGAACCGCTCCTGGGGCGACCTCATGGCCTCGATCGGGACCGTCACGGATCAGTTCATCCCGCTGTACCAGCGCATTGGTGAGCTGGACCCCTCGGAACTGGAGGCGGCGGACCTCCTCGTGGCCCACGAGGTCGCGCTGCGCGACTTCACCCGCGCCGAGCTGGCCGGCGACGTCGGGACCTCCCTCGACCCCGTCCACGCGCTGGGGCACATGCACTGAGGCCGTCCCAGGGCACGAAGCCCTGGTGGACGACGTATTCGAGCACCGCATACGCGGGGCCCCACCCCGCTTGGAACCCCGGCACCGACCCCCCCTACCATGGAGGGGAAGGCCATGGCCCCTGTCGTCCAATTCCGCGCTGCTGTCGCTCTCGCCGGCCGCTTCCCCGCCCTTGCCGGGGTCGACCTCTGCCTCGACCAAGGTGAGGTCGTCGTCGTGGTGGGCTCCAATGGCGCCGGCAAGACGAGCCTCCTGCGCGCCTGTGCAGGGCTTTTGCCTGTCACCTCGGGTGAGGCGACCGTCCTCGGAGTCGACCTGACCACGGACCACACGTCGGTGCGGCGCTACGTCGGGCTCCTGGGCCATGCCGCCCCCCTCTACGACGAGCTGAGTGCGGCGGAGAACGTCCGCTTCGCCGTCCGCGCCCTCGGGCTCCCCGTCCAGATCGCCGACGAGGCACTCGAGCGGCTCGGCCTGACGGGCCGTCTGCGGACGACCCCGGCCGGGCGCCTGTCGGCCGGGCAGCGCCGCCGGGTCGCGCTCGCCGCCCTGCTGGCCCGCCGTCCCGCGCTCTGGCTGCTCGACGAGCCCCACGCGGGTCTCGATGCCCCCTCGCGCTCCCTCCTCGGCCATCTGATCGGTGAGGCGGTGTCGGATGGAGCAACGGTGCTGCTCTCCTCCCACGAGCCTCAGCTCTCGGTGCCCCTGGCCGACCGCGTCGTCTCCATGGGCGGCGGGCGGGTGACCGGCGAGGAGCCGGGCGGGCGCCGCGTCACCCTCACCTCGATGCCGACAGCAGAGCCGGACGCCTCCGCCGGCGACGTGGGAGCCACCAATGTGGCATGACGCGGTGCTCGTGGCGGGCAAGGACCTCCGGATCGAGGCGCGCTCGCGTGTCGCGCTCTGGCAGGTCGTCCCGTTCGCCCTCCTCGTCCTCGTGCTCCTCGCCTTCGCCATCGGGCCGGACCAGGCCGCGCTCCGCCACGCCGCCCCGGGCATCTTCTGGGTCGCCCTCCTGTTCTCGACGGTGCTGGCGATTCAGCGCAGCGTGGCCGTCGAGTCCGGCGAGGGCACGCGCGACGGGCTGCGGCTCTCGGGCATCGATCCGGCCGGGATCTTCCTCGGGAAGGCGGCCGCGGTCGGGCTCCAGCTCCTGGCCCTCGAGCTCGTCTTGTGGGCCGGCGTGACGTTCCTCTTCGACGTCCGGGTGCACGTCGTGTGGCTCGCGGTGACGGCATGCCTCCTGGCCACCATCGGGCTCGCCTGCGCCGGCGTGCTCTATGGCGCGCTCTCGGCCGGCCTCCGGGTACGCGACACGCTCCTCCCGCTGCTGGTGCTGCCGGTGCTGGCACCGGTCCTGCTGGCGGGCTCCAAGGCGTGGGAGGCCGCGTTGAACGGCAGCACGTCGTCGGGCACCCAGTGGTTGAAGATCCTCGTTCCCTTCGCGGTGATCTACCTCGTCGTGGGCATCGTCCTCTATGGCCCACTGCAGGAGGCGGCGTGAGCGAGCGCGCGCTTCCGCCCGGCCGGCCGCGCTGGCTCGATGTCGTCGGCGTCCTCGGTGTGATCGCCATGGGCTTCACGGTGTGGCTCGGGCTGTGGGTCACGCCTCCAGACGTCGTGCAGGGAAACCTGGCCCGTTTGCTCTACATCCACCCGCCCATCGCCACGGTGGCGCTCTACTGGGTCGGCATCGTCGCCGCCGGTGGCAGCCTCCTGTACCTCTGGCCGCGCACGCGCTCCTTGTTCTGGGACCGCCTCGCCGCGTCCTCGGTCGAGGTCGGTGCCGTGTTCTCGGCGCTGACCCTGGTGACCGGGTCGCTCTGGGGCCGGCCCGCCTGGGGCGTCTGGTGGACCTGGGACGCCCGGCTGACCTCGACCGCCCTCCTGCTGCTGCTCGAAATCGGCTACATGGCGCTCCGGCGCGTGCCGGCCGAGCCCGCCGTCCGGGCGCGCCGCTGCGCGGTGGCCGCCCTGCTCATCGCGATCGATATCCCGATCGTCCACTTCTCGGTCGACTGGTGGCAGACCCTGCACCAGGGCGGCACGGTGCTCGACCCGGGCTTCGACCTCCGCGTGCACGGGATCATGCTGTGGACGCTGGGGCTGGGCTTCGTCGCTTTCTCGCTGATCTTCGTGTGGCTCCTCGGTGTGCGCTACCAGGTCGAGGTACTCCAGGACGCGGTGGGCGACCAGGAGCTCGAAGTCTCCCTGACCGAGCGCTGGAGCGAGGACACCGAGCTCGTGGGCGTCGGCGCAGGCGATCCTGAGCCGCACCCGGGCCGAGGCGCACCGTGAGCTACGTCGACGCCGGCTACGCCGTCGCGCTCGCGACCCTCTTCGTCTACGCCGTGGGCCTGGTCCTGCGCCGCCGGCGCTGGGAGCGGGCACTGCGGGTGTCGGAGGCGCCGGTCGCCGAGGCTGACGGCGCGCCGGGGCCCGGCGAGCGGCTGTGACCGGCACGACCACCGAGCCGAGCCCGCCCCCCAGCCCGCCGACCTCCGACGTCCCCCCGGGGCCGGCGATGCCGCCGCCACGGCGGCGGCATCGGCTCAGCTGGCGTGTCCTGGGTGTCTTCGCGCTCCTGATCGTCGCCTTCATCTTCCTGCTGGTCGAGGGGCTGGGCAGCTCGCTCAACTACTTCGACACCGTCAACCAGGCCTTCGCCCACCGGACGTCGCTCGGCACGCAGACGTTCCGTCTGGAGGGGACGGTGGTCCCAGGCACCATCCGCGCCACGGCCGCGGGATCGGACTTCAGCATCTGCCAGGGACCGAACGTCGTGCACGTCGCCAACACGGGCAGCCCACCGCAGCTCTTCCAGGCCAGGATCCCGGTCGTCGTCGTCGGCCACTTCACGTCCGTCACGTCGACGGACTTCGTGTCCAACACCATCATGGTGAAGCACTCGGAGAACTACAGCGCCCAGTACCCCAACCGGGTGAAGGCCAAGACGACCGGTCCGGCCTGCTGATGGTCGACGCCCATCTCGGGACGATCGGGGTATGGCTCGCCTTCGTGGCGAGCATCGCCGGCGCCGTCGTGATCATCACGGGGCTGGTGACCCGTCGCAACGACGGCGATGCCTCGCCGGCAGGCACGACGGCTGGGCGGGTGGCCGGCGACGGCCGGCTGCTGGCGCCCGTGATGCTCGTCGGCGCGCTGCTGGCCGCCGGGGCGATGGAGCACGCGCTCGTCACCCACGACTTCACGCTGGTGTTCGTCGCCGAGAACAACAGCACGGTCACCCCGCTCCTGTACTCCATCACGGGGATGTGGTCGGCGCTGGCGGGGTCCATCCTGCTGTGGGGGCTGATCCTCGCCATCGTTTCGACCGTCTTCGTCTGGCGCTACCGCCGCCAGGTCGCCGATCCGGTGATCCGCTGGGCCACCCTCGTCCTCTACGTGGTGTCCGCCTTCTTCTTCGGCCTGATGGTCGGGCCCGCCAACCCGTTCGTCACCGCCCCCGGTGCGACGCAGGGCCTCGGGCCCAACTCGCTCCTCCAGGACAACCCGCTGGTGGCGATCCATCCGCCGCTCCTCTACGTCGGGTTCGTGGTCTTCACCGTCCCCTTCGCGTTCGCCATCGGCATGCTGGCCACGGGCCGGGTGGGGGACCGCTGGCAGATCGAGTGCCGTCGCTGGACGTTGGTCGCGTTCACCTTCCTCTCCGTCGGCATCGTGCTGGGGGCCTGGTGGTCCTACCAGGTGCTGGGGTGGGGAGGGTTCTGGGGCTGGGACCCGGTCGAGAACGCCGCTCTCCTTCCCTGGCTCTGCGGGACCGCCTATCTGCACTCGGTGCTCGTGCAGGAGCGGCGCGGCCTCATGCGCGTCTGGAACCTCTCGCTGTCCATCGCCACCTTCGCGCTCACCATCCTCGGCACATTCCTCACCAGGTCGGGGGTCATCACCTCGGTCCACGCCTTCTCCGAGTCCTCCCTCGGTCCCTTGCTCATCGGGTTCTTCTTCGCGGTGGTCATCGTGGGCTTCGGGCTGATCGCCTGGCGCGGGGACCGCCTGCGCTCGCCGGGTGGGATCGACGCCCCTCTCGGTCGGGAGGGCGCATTCCTCCTCAACAACGTGCTGTTCGTGGGCTTCGCGTTCGTAGTGCTGCTCGGGACCCTGTACCCGCTCCTCTACGAGGCGCTCACACAGCAGCAGGTGACCGTCGGCGCCCCGTTCTTCAACACCATCGCCGTGCCGGTCGGCCTGACACTGCTCTTCCTCATGGCTGTGGCACCCGTGCTCAGCTGGCGCAAGATGAGTGGGACGGTGCTGTGGCAGCGCCTCGTCATCCCGGTGTGGATCGGCGTGGGCACGGTGGTGCTGTGCGTGGCCTTTGGTCTGCGCGGTGGCGCCACACTGATCGGATTCGGCCTGGGCGCCATGGCGGCCGCGACGGCGGCCCGCGCGCTGGTCCTCTCGGTCCGGGCGGCCCATACGCGCCATGTCGGCTGGTGGCGCGGGCTGGTGGGACGCGCCAACGGCGGCATGATCGTCCACCTCGGCGTCGTGCTGCTCGCCGTCGGGGTCATTGCCGCCACCTCGTACCGTCACCAGGCCGAGCTGGCGCTGCACCAGGGAACCGTCGTGAGCTACGACGGGCACAGCTTCGAGTTCGAGGGCCTCCGCACGGTCACGTCGCCGTCGCGGACGTCGCACGACGCCCTGGTCAAGGTGGACGGCGGCGTGTTCGCCCCGGCCACGACCAGCTTCGGCAGCGCACTGTCGGTCGTCGGCACGCCGGCCATCGACTCCGGTCTCTTCGATGACGTCTACCTGACCTTCGACGCCGTGGGCGGGCTGGGTGCCTCTTCGGGGAACCAGGCCATCAACAACCTGCCGCGGGGCTCGGTGGCGATCGGAGTCGTGATCGAGCCGCTCGTGGCCTGGCTGTGGGCCGGCGGGCTGCTCATCGGGCTCGGGGGCCTGCTCGCCCTCGTGCCGGGGACCCGACGGCGGGCCACCGACCCGGCATCTGCACCATCGGAGCTGGTCGCCGGTGCGGAAGCGGACGAGCAGCCCGAGCGGGACGCTGTACCCGAGCGGGTGGGGGCGCTCGTCGCCCGCGGCGTCGGCTCGGCATGATCGACCGCCGCCGCCACCCGACCCGCTGGGTGGCGGGGGCCGTCCTGCTGGTCCTCGTCGTCGTCGGCGTCGTCCTCGCCACCCGGACGCCCCAGGAGGCGACCGCCGTCGCCAGCCCGTTGCTCGGCCAACCCGCGCCCGAGTTCACCGGTACCGACCTGAGCACGGGGTCGCCCGTCTCCCTGGCGTCGCTGCGGGGTCACTACGTCGTCATCAACTTCTTCGCCAGCTGGTGCATCCCGTGCCAGGAGGAGGCACCGGACCTGGCCCGCTTCCACTACGAGCAGGCGCATGCCACGGATGGCGCCGACATGGTCAGCGTGGTGTTCCACGACACGTCGGCGACAGCGCGCGCGTTCCTGCGGGCCAACGGGGACCTGTGGCCCGCCGTGAGCGACCCCGGCGGGACGATTGCCGAGCACTACGGGGTCACTGCGCCGCCGACCACGTTCGTGGTCGGCCCCTCCGGCCGGGTGGCCGCGGTGCTCGAGGGGCCTGCGACGCAGAAGAACCTCGACTCGTTCTTGAAGGCGGCCAGGGCGGAGCAGGCGCGTGCGTCCAGTGGGTGAGCGCGCGGCCCGCATGCCCCTATGGGCCCGCGTCGCCATCCCCCTGGTCGTCCTCGCCGTCGCGCTGGTGATCGGGAGCGACGCCTTCGACAACAGCCCCCCCACGGCGGCCCAGCGGGCGGCAACCATTGAGGCCAATGTGCGCTGCCCGTCGTGCACCGACCTCTCGGTGGCCGAGTCGAACGCGACGACGGCCATCGCCGTGCGCCACCAGATCGAGAGCATGGTCGCCGCAGGCCGCTCCACCGCCGACATCGACCAGGCGCTCGTGGCCGAGTACGGCCAGAGCATCCTGCTGGTCCCGCCCGACGCCGGTGGTGTCCCGCTCATCTGGATCGTGCCCCTCGTCCTGGGTGCCGCGGCGCTGGTCGGTGTCGGCGTCGTGTTCTGGCGCAGGAGCCGCGCCTTCGACGCGCTGAAGGTGAAGGAGCCCGTGTCGTGACGGTTGACGGATCACCCGACGTCGAGCGGCTGGACCACCCTCAGCGTGACGACCGCTGGTACCTGACCGACGAGCGTGAGTTCCTGCGGCGCTCCCTCGACGACGCCGACCGCGAGCACGATGCGGGCGACCTCTCCGACGAGGACCACGCGGTCCTGGTGGCGCGGGACTCGACCAGATTGGCCGAGGTGGAGGCCGAGCTCGCCGCATTGGACCCCGGGCCGACCGTCGCGGAACCACCGCAGCCGGCCGGCATGCCCGAGCGCCGGCCGCTGCCGCTGTGGCGCCGGATCGGGATCGCCGCCGCGTGCCTGCTCATTGCCGCCGGCGCGGTCATCCTCGTCGTGCACTTCGTTCAGGCCCGCCAGCCCGGTCAGGCGTCATCGGGGAGCGTGAGCCTCTCGCAGGCACAGCTGATTGAGCAGCAACTGCGGCAGGCCCTGGCACTGAACAACGACGGGAACACCAAGGAAGCGCTCGAGCTCTACGACAGGGTGCTCTCGGAGGACCCGTCGAACCCGGCCGCGCTGGCCTACGCCGGGTACCTCCAGTGGAACGTGGGATCGTCCGCCCACGTTGCCACGCTCGTGAAGATAGGGCGCGCCGAGATCGAGACGTCGGTCAGAGATTCACCCTCCTATTACCAGGGGCACCTCTTCTACGGCCTCGTCCTCGAGAACCAGGACCACAACGACGCGGCCGCGGTGACCCAGTTCAACGACTTCTTGGCCGACGACCCTCCGACGGCGGAGCCGTCGCAGGTCAGCGCCCTCGTGGCCCCCGCCTATCAAGGCGCCGGGGTGCCGGTCCCATCGGCGTTCTCCGGCGGGACAGCGACGGGGTCGTCAGCCCCGTAGGGCCCGGAGGTCGGCGACGACCCGTGCAAAGGCGTCGGTGAACGCGGCACACTCGGGGTCGGTCGTCGTCCAGCCCACGCTCACCCGCAGCGAGTCGCTGGGGTCGACGCCCATGGCCTGGAGCACGGGCGAGGGTTCGATGCTCTCCGACGAGCACGCCGAGCCCGAGTGGACCGCCACCCCCGACCGGTCCAGGCCGATCAATACCGGCTCGGCCTCTACGCCATGGACGCCCAGGCACACCAGATGGGGGAGCCGGTCCCGGCGCTCAGTGGGTCCGACGACCTCCACCCCGTCGACGGTCAGCGCGGCGTCGACGACGGTCGCGATCTGCCGCCGGGCCGTCGCTGCCTCGGTTGCGACGAGGTGCTGCCCATCGGCCGTCAGCGCCGCCGCCGCGGCACCGAAGGCGAGGAGCGCAGGGATCGGCTCCAATCCGGCGCGGCGCCCGCGCTCCTGCTCCCCGCCCACCAGGAGGGGTTCGAACCTGGTCCCACGCCGCACGACCAGAGCTCCCGCTCCGGGCACTCCGCCCAGCTTGTGCGCGCTCACGCTGACCAGGTCGGCGTCCAGCGCGCCCAGGTCGATCGGCACGTGACCACATGCGGCGGCAGCGTCGACGTGCACGGTGACGCCGGCGTCCCGGCAGAGCCCGACCACCTCGTGGACCGGCTGGAGGGTGCCTACCTCGTGATTGCCCCACTGGCAGTGCACCAGGGCGGGGCGGGGCAGTGACGGCGATCCGAGTCGCTCCCGGAGGGCGTCGACGTCGAGCCGTCCCGCACCGTCCACGTCGATCTCCTCGGTTGGCGCGGCGCGCATGGAGGCATCGCGGACGGCGGAGTGCTCGACGGCGGCACAGAGGACGGGCCTGCCCGGGCCGGCCCGGGTGGCGCCCCACACGGCGGCGTTGATCGCTTCAGTCGCCCCCGACATGAAGACAACCTGGCGGGGTGCGACGCCCACCAGGCCGGAGACCTGCTCGCGAGCCACCTCCAGCGCGTCGCGCACGATGCGGCCCTCCTCGTGCAGCCGGCCGGGGTCACCCGGCGGGAGGGCGGACCATCGTGCGAGTGCGGCGATCGCCTCGGGCCGAGCCGGTGTCGTGCTGGCGTGGTCGAGGTAGGCGCGAGCCACGTGGGCTCAGGCGGAGGCGGTGCAGGTATCGTCGCCCCGCGCCCGCGAGGAGAGGATCACCGGCAGTGCCCGCTCGGACGCCGCGCCGCACAGCCCGGCCAGTAGGCCCTTGACCATGCCGCGGTCGACCGCGCACAGCACGGGGTTCGTGCTGCTGGCGTCGCCGAAGGGGCATTGCTCGGCGATGACCGCCGTGGTCTCGCCCCGGTCCTCGGCGTGCGCGGCGAATCCGTGGGCGGTCAAGGTCTCCGCCACGACGTGCATGGCCGCCCGCACCGTCCGCTGCCCCTCGTTTGGGGTCATCCGCGAGGCGAGGGAGCGGCCGTACTCCTCACCGACATGGGCCGCCATCTCCTCGGCCTCCTCGGGCCCCAGGCGTTGCATGGCCTCGCCGAGCAGACGCATGAGCAGATCGTCCCGTCGCTGCATGAGGCCGAGCGTCAGCTCCTCCTCCACGCAGAAGTACCGCTTGGAGGGCCGGCCGGCTCCGGCGGCGTTGCGCCCCGTCTCGACCCGGAGGTAGCCCCCGTCGACGAGGCGCTGGAGGTGGTGGCGCGCCACGTTGGGGTGCAGCGAGAAGGTGGTGGCGACCTCGGTCGCCGTCACGCCGGGGACGGCGCGGACGTGGAGGAAGATGTCGCGCCGGGTCGGGTCGCCGAACGCGGCGGCCACGGCGGCGACGGCGGCGCTGAACCGGCCGTCGTCCGCGCCGGCCGGCCGCTCTGGCTCGACGGTGATCGAAGCGGTGCTCACACTGGATAGTCTACCGAGGGGATCAGCCCTTCGAGCTGGGGTGACGCGGATCGTGCGCCCTCAGCCCGTCCGCCGCACGATCCCGCCCGAGACGAGGGAGTGCATGGCACCAGACCAATCACAGCTCGAGGCTGCGTTGAGCGCGGTCGCAGACCCCGAGCTCGGCCTCACCCTCGGCGACCTCGGACTGCTCCGGTCGGTGCGGCCGCGCCGGCGCCGGGTGCTCATTGAGGTGGCCCTGCCCGTGGCGGCCTGGCCCGGCACTGACGAGCTGGCCGAGGAGATCCACCGGGCCGCGCTGACCGTGCCCGGCGTCGAGGAGGTCGAGCTCGAATTCGTGGTGATGACCGACGAGGAGCGCACCGGGCTCCGGCACCGGCTCCGCGCCGGCATGCTCGGGCGCGACGGCGCGGAGGGCGGCGACGATCACGGTCACGACCACGCGGGACACGGCCACGGGCAGGCCGCGCCGGTGCCGGCCTTCCTCGGTCCTGACGCCGCCACACGCGTCATCGGGATCTCCTCCGGAAAGGGCGGCGTGGGCAAGTCGACGGTGACGGTGAACCTCGCCATCGCCCTGGCCCAGGCCGGTCACAGCGTCGGGCTCCTTGACGCCGACGTCTACGGCTTTTCCGTCCCCAAGATGCTCGGGACCGACCACGACCCGGTCATCATCGGCGACATCGTCATCCCGACGTCGGCGCACGGTGTCAGGTGTCTGTCGATGGGCTACTTCGTGCCGGATGACCAGCCCGTCATCTGGCGCGGCCCGATGCTGCACAAGGCGATCCAGCAGTTCCTGACCGATGCCTACTGGGGTGAGCCTGACTTCGTGCTCATCGACATGCCTCCGGGAACCGGTGATGTGGCGCTCACGCTGGCCGAGGTGATGCCGCGAGCGGAGATCGTGGTGGTGACGACACCGCAGGCGGCGGCGCAGCGCGTCGCGCAGCGCTCCGCATTCGCGGCGCGACGCCTCAAGCTCTCGGTGCGCGGTGTCGTCGAGAACATGAGCTGGTTCACGGGTGACGACGGCACCCGCTACGAGCTGTTCGGCTCCGGCGGGGGCGGGACTCTCGCGGCCGACCTCGGTGTGCCGCTCCTGGGTCAGGTGCCCCTGGTCAACGCGGTGAGGCTGGGCGGCGACGAGGGGCATCCCGTGATGGCGGTCGATCCGGACGGCGAGGCAGCCCGGTCGTTCAGGGCGATCGCGGAGAAGCTGGCCGCCCTCGGCCCGGCCCGTGTCTACCGGCGGGAGCTCAGCTTGCGCTGAGTTCCCGCGCCGCCTGAAGGCGAGGGCTGATGCAGCCCGGGACATCGTGTTCGTCCTCGACCCCACGCTCGCCCAAGAACGCCTGCTGCGCTCGTACTGCTGAGCGGCCCGTGTCGCGCCCAACTGGGCGATCTCTCGGGTGAAGGAGAACCTGGCGGGAGGTCTCCATGCCCCTCAGCATGCCGGTCTTCGAGTGCCAGAGTTGCGGGGCGTCCCTCGACCGGGGCGTTAACGCAGCACGCAACATCGCCCGGGAGGGAGCACGTCTCCTCGCCGAGCAGAGAAGTGCCACAGAGCAGCACGTCGCGGGGCTACGACCCGAGACGCAGACGCTGACCTGAGATCGCGTCAGACCAGCGGGGCTGAGGCCTCATTGGCAGCGGTCGCCTGAAGGCAGAACCAAGCAGTCCCTCGGATCGGAACCGAGGGGAATAGGACTTGGACGGGTCGCTGGCAACGGTGCCCGGTTCGCAGATGAGTCGACGGCGGTTAGGGCCACCGGCGTCTCACCTATTCGCCGAACCTAGCTTGCGCTGAGGCGCGAGGCGCGGGTGGGGCTCAGGCCCCACTTCAGGTTCGCCACATCGCGCGCGTTGCTGCCGTACAGCACGATCTGATCGCGCCCGGCGCGCTTGGCGTCGTACATGGCATTGTCGGCGTCGCGGAGCAGCATGGCGGGTGCGGCTAACGAGTCCTTCGTGACGACGACGCCGATGCTGGCGGTGACCACCAGGCGCGCGTCGCCGATCGTCACCGGCGCACTCAATCCCTTGCGGATGCGCTCGGCCATGTCCATCGCGGCCGCCTCGTTGTCCACCTCACCGAACGCCACGAATTCGTCGCCGCCGAAGCGGGCCACCACGTCGACGCCGCGCGTCATGGCGGTCAGGCGGTCGGCCATTTCGTTGAGGAGGACGTCGCCGGCTGTGTGATCGGCCCGGTCGTTCACGAGCTTGAAGCGGTCGAGGTCGATGAACAGCACGGCCAGCGCGGAGCGGCGCCGCCCGACGTGGTTCAGCGACTCCTGGAGCCGCTCCATGAACAGGCTGCGGTTGGCCAGGCCGGTCAGTCCGTCGTGCGAGGCCTGGAAGGCCATCTGCTCGGCCATCTCGCAGCGCTCGATGGCGAGCCCGACCATGCTGGCCAGCTGCTCGAGCTTGTGCAGCTCGTCGCTCCCGAAGTAGGGCATGTAGGGACTGATCTTGACGGCCAGCGAATGCGTGACGCCGCTGTGGGTCCGGACAATGATGCGGCGGCGCAACCCGCCGTCGCCGTCCCAGTCCCCGTCCCACAGGTCGGGGCCTTCGTCATCGATCCAGACCGGGTAGCGCGCCACGACGGTGCCGTCGCCGGCCAGGAGGGCGGCCTCCGATGCGCCGACGAGCGCGCAGACATGGGGCAGGAGGTGCTCGGCCACCTCCCGCGAGTCGCCAGCGGACACGAGCTCGCTGACGGCCTGGCGGAATGCCACATCCTCCTTCCGGCTCAGGAAGACCCGCACGAAGGACGGGAGCACCAGGGCGACGAGGAACAGGACGCCCATCGCCACGGTGAGCGCCCGGGTCGCCAGCGTCACGGTCGGCCCGTGCAGCCCGAGGGCGACCACGACCACTTGCACCTCGAGCCCGGCCACCGCGACGGCCAGCAGGTGCATCCGGGAGGAGGCGATCGGTGGCTCGCCCCTCCCGGCCGCGAACAGGCGGATGACCACGTAGCTGAAGAGGAACCCGAAGGACACCGCAAAGGCGGCGCGGTAGGCGACGAAGTGTGGCGGCGGAGCGGATCCATTGGTGGGCAGGTACTCGAGAGCGAAGGTGAAGGCGATGATGGCGGCCGTCACGACAACGGCGAGGGCGCGGACGGTCGCGCTCGGCTTGCGGAACGTCGCAGCGAAGCGGAAGAGGCAGTACGGCATCAGCAGCAGCAGCGCGACCAGCGCCTTGGCCACGTCCTGGTTCGTGACGACGGAGGGATCGATCTTGAGCGTCAGGGAGAGACCGCCGAGAATTGCGAACGAGAGCGCCACCCATCCGGCACCGGGAATCCTGTGGCGAGCCCACTGGATTGCCGTGAGCGCGGCCAAGAGGACGAACTCCACCAGGGAGACGTTGGACAGGACCTGTGTCCAGTGTGTCACCACGTGTTCCTCTCCTCCGCCGCGCCGCCCAGACCACCAGGGCCTCTCCGGGTGTGCCAGTCCCGGAATTCCTCTGTGACCTTACCCCCCGGCGGTGCGCCACGCCGCTCTGTTCACCTCGGCCGGACGTGCGCGCCTGAGGGCTCCGGCCGCGCCCGCCGAGGCCGTACCATCAGCGTCGGAACGGCGCCGGATGTGTGATTGCGGAGCCCATCGGCTGGTCTCCCTCATGCGCCGTCGGGG
>Ga0209415_10006669_pt1 | contig 20408 bp, 26 predicted proteins | sample PeaSoiSIISIP2007_FD_187696 | JGI IMG/M metagenome (GOLD analysis project Ga0209415, IMG submission 187696) | Peat soil microbial communities from Weissenstadt, Germany - SII-SIP-2007 (SPAdes) (version 2) | ecosystem: Environmental > Terrestrial > Soil > Wetlands > Peat | place: Germany...
CGGGCCAGGATCACCCCTTCGCGCAGATTGTTGTGATAGGGGCTGACATTCACCAGCTCGTTGTCGGACGCGTAGACCAGCGTGTCATTGGCCTTGCCGGCCCAGGCCGGTCCAGGTCCAAAAAGCAGGATCGCAAGGAGGACACTCGCCCCCAGCCGTGTCACCGTCATATGCCGCTCCCGTCGTTGACCGAACCATGGATTGCATCAATTTTGTGCACACAGTGTATGTGATAACTTATTGTGCAATAAGCAATGCTACAAATATAATGTTTGCAAGATTTCATTGCCGTTTCGGCAAAGCGAGGCTCGAATGCAATCGACGGCGCTGCGGTATTTTCTGGAAGTGGTGCGAACCGGCTCGATCACCGGGGCATCGGCACGGCTCAATGTGGCCGGCTCGGCCATCAGCCGACAGATTTCAGGACTCGAGGCCGATCTCGGCGCCCTGCTCTTCGAACGCCGGCCCCGCGGCATGGTGCCCAGTCCGGCGGGAGAGTTGCTCGCCCATCATGCGCGGCGCACCCTGCTCGATCTCGAACATGTGGTCGCCGACATCCGCCGCCTGCAGGGATTGGCCACCGGCATCGTGCGCGTCGGCTGCACCGAGGGCTTCGCCATCGACCTGATGCCGGAGGCCATCCGGGATTTCCGTGATCGCTATCCGGGAATCCGCTTCGATCTCAAGATAACGCCACCGGCGGGGGTCACCCGGCTTGTCCGGGACGGCGATGTGGATATCGGCCTGACCTTCGTTCTAGCACCGGAGCCGGGCGTGCGGGTGGACGCCGCCGGGCGCGCCCCGTTGATGGTCTTGATGCCGCCCGGCCATCCCCTGGCGGCCCGCGGCTCTCTCACCCTGGCCGATCTGGCCGGTCAGCGGCTCGCGCTGCCGGAACGCAACACCACGGCGCGGCAGCTTTTCGACATCGCCTGCGGTCTGGAGGGCATCATCATCGAACCGGTGCTCACCACCAATTACATGACGGCGCTGTGGAGCTTCGTCGAGGCCGGCGGCGGGATGACCGTCGCCGGTCGGGTGACGGTCCATTCGCGGATTGAGCAAGGCCATATGGTCGCCCGCCCGATCGCCGCCGAGGCCATCGACCAGCGGCGCTACGAACTGCAGACCATGATCGGACGAAGCCTGCCCGACGCCGTCGCCGCCTTTCTCGACCATCTGCGGACATGCCTTGGCGAATGGGAGAGCGGGGAACTCCCGACTGGGCCGGGTTCCCGAAACCTGTCATCATGAGCATTGAGGACGTCGTCCGCCGACAGGGATGAGAAGTTCGCCCATCCGTGTTCTGGTCAAAGAGGCCGCCCTTGAAAGGGGAGATCTTGATGAGACAGTGGATCTGCTTTCCGCTCGCCATGGTCATGGCGATCGGTTTTCTGCCGTTTGCCGCCGCCTCGGCGCAATCGGGACCGATCACCGTTATGGCCAACGATGTGATGCCTCAGGGCAATCCGGTGGATGGACGGGGTATCATGGCGGATGCCGCCATGGAGACTCTGAAACGGGCCGGATTCTCGGGCAAGCTGGAATTCCCGCCATGGAAGCGCGCCCTTACGGAAACCTCCACAGGCAAGGACCAGCTCATCACCGGCGTGGCGCGCACACCGGACCGAGAGACCCAGTTCATCTGGCTGTTTTCAGTGTTCACAATGGATAGGGCCTTCGCCACGACGGGCAAGCAGGTCGCAAGCTATGCCGAGGCCAAGGCCGCGTTCAAACAAATCGCCGTTCCCATCGGCAGCGTGCAGTACGAGCAGTTGATCAAGGAAGGTTTTGCCGAAAGTCAGTTCCACATGCATCTTCAAGATAAGTTGAATACGGTTCCCAATATGCTGGTGTTGGGTCGCGTGGATGCATGGTTCTCCAGTGTTCCCACGATGAAATATATTCTCCGAGGAACCCCGGAAGCGGCAAAAATCGTTATCGGCCCGGCTATTGCCCATACCGGCACCGAGCAATATGTCGCCTGTTCGAAGGATTGCAGCCCCGATCTCGTCGCCAAGCTGAAAACAGCCGCCGAAGCCATGAAAGCCGACGGAACGATGCAGACCATTATCGATCGGTATCAATAGATAGCTTGCCTGCGTCCGGCTGTCCCGGATGGCCGGACGCAGGCCCTTAAGGGGTCTCGTCGTCGCGCAGCAGCACGGCCATGACCTGTTCCAGGTGAGCATGCATCGCCGCGCGGGCGCCGGCGGCGTCACGCTGCATCAAAGCTTCGGCGATCCGCCCGTGGGCGGCCAAGGTGGCGGCCCGGTTATCCGAAAGTCCGGTCCGTTTGCTCAGCATCGAAAAAACCGGCGCGAATTGGTTGGTCCACAGGCCTTCGACCAGCGACGGCAACACCGTGTTATGGGTGGCCCGGGCGATGCGTTCGTGAAACTGCCGATCCGAGTCCCGCGACCATTCGCCTTCGGCCATCAACCGGGCCGATTCCTTGTGAATGGCGGCGATCTCTTCCAGATCCTCGTCGGTCGCTTCTTTCGCCGCCACGAACGCAACCTCGCCTTCGAGCAGCACGCGCGCCGAAATGATGTCGAACGGGCTGGGCCCGACATCGCCCAGGATGATCGGCAACGGCCGCGCCGAGGCATTGGTCCGCGCCCTGACGTAAGTTCCAGACCCGGTTCGCACCTCGACCAACCCGGCAATTTCCAGGGCGATCATCGCCTCGCGGACGACCGGACGACTGACTCCCAACGCCTTCGCCAGATCGCGCTCCGGCAGCAGACGATGCCCGACCGGAAATTCCCGGGCGCGGATCAGTTCACTGATCTGATCAGCCACTTGCTGATACAGCCGCTGGGTGTCAACGGGTTGAAACGGCATAAAAATTCAACTTTGTGTCATCGAGAAATATATTCTACCCATAATTACGGTCTCTGCTGCCCGATGTCAACAAGACGTCAAGAACATATAAGGAACATCGACCTCGCAATCAAATGAATTGTCAGATCGACGACAATGCCGAGCGGCGTTCCTCAAAGCCGAGGCAAGTCGTCACCGTCCTCGCCCCTTGTAAAAGGGAGATTTAACCTGCGTTTCGGCCGCTGCCGCTGTTTAAAAGGCCGCGTGGAGGCAAAGTGCCCCCCTCGGTCACATTTGGACTTCTCTTCTGGAAAAACTACTAGCATACTGGCATACATAAATCGATTTGACAGTCCGACGTGCCGAACGCCCTTTAGGACGCCGACTTTTAAGAGGAGTAAACGAGGATGCGGTTCACGATCTTGACCCCCGATGCCCAATACCCGGATGACGCCGTCGTCGAACGGGCGGTCGCCGGATCGGATGTCGAGTTCCGTCTTCATCGGACGCGCGATCCGTCCGCCATCCCCTTGGCGGATCTGGAGGCCTGCGACGCCTTCCTCGTCTGGCACGAGATGAAGATCGGGCCGGCCTTGATCGACCATGCGAAGAAGTGCCGGATCATCGTGCGGGCGGGCGTCGGCTTCAATCACATCGATCTGGCCGCCGCCGCCGCCGCCGGTATTCCGGTGTGTAACACGCCGGACTATGGCACCAGCGAAGTCGCCGATCACACCATCGCCTTCCTGCTGTCGCTGGCCCGCGGCATTCCCGAATTCCAGGACAAGATGCGCCACGACATCCGCTCGCCCTGGCAATATCCGGAAACCACCTGTATGCGGCGGATTCGGGGAACGACGATCGGCCTGGTCGGTCTGGGGCGCATCGGAATAGCGACAGCCCTGCGGGCCAAGGCGTTCGGGCTGAACGTCGTCGCCTATGACCCCTATGTGTCGCGCGGCACGGAAATCGCCGTCGGCGTGACGCGGGTCGAATCGCTGGAAGCGCTGCTCGGGCTCAGCGACATCGTCAGCCTGCATTGCCCGCTGACCCCGGAAACCACCGGCCTGATCAATGCCCGGGCGTTCGACGCCATGAAGCCGGGGGTCTTGTTCCTCAATACGGCGCGGGGACCGGTCGTCGAGATGGCGGCCCTCTATCAGGCCTTGCGGAGCGGCAAGGTGGCCGGCGCGGCGCTCGACGTGCTGCCGATCGAACCGCCGCCGGTCGACGAGCCGCTCATCCGCGATTACCTGAGCCAAGTGGACTGGATCAAAGGGCGGCTTCTGCTGAGCCCGCACGGCGCCTGGAACAGCCCGGAAAGCCGCCACGACGCCCGCAGACTGTCGATCGAGACGCTGATGACCTATTTGACCGAAGGAAAACTGCGGAACCTGGTCAACGGCGACCTGCTGCCAGCCTCGCGCATGCGGCCCTGATGGATTGGCGCGACAACGGTTCTGTTCCATGATGACGCCTGGAAATGGTCTTCCGGGCGTCGTTCGTTTCGCCGAGACGGCCCGATCGACGGGACTCGCATGGCAAAGGGGGGGTGGATGAACCGGATTGAACGGCCCAGGTCGCTGACGGAACTGGTCACCTCCAGCTTGCGTCGCTCGATTATCGAAGGCGAACTGGACCTCGGCGAACCGCTGTCCGAATCCAAGATCGCCAAACGCCTGGACGTCTCCCGAACGCCCGTTCGGGAGGCCTTTGCGCGCCTGGAAATCGAGGGTTTGGTCTTTGCCGAGCCGCAAAAAAACACGCGGGTCTTCACGCTGGGGCGCAAAGACCTGGAAGACATCTGCGACGTCCGCTGTTGCCTGGAAACGAAAGCGTTCACCCTGGCGATGGCGCGGCGGCGGAAAGACCTGGCCGCCGCCTTGACCGAGACCGTCCGCCTGATGACCGAGGCGCGGCAATCGGGACGGGACCGCGACTATCTGCGCCTCGACACGCAGTTTCACCAGCAGATCTTCGATCACGCCGACAACATTTTTCTCAATGACGCCTACCAGACCGTCGCCTCGAAGATCGCGGCGCTGCGCAACCGCCTCGGATTGCACCCGGATCACCTGCTGAAAGGGTTCATCGAGCACCTTCGTCTGGCCGAACTGATCGCCCAGGACAATCTGCCCGAAGCTTTGGCGGTGCTCGACGTCCACATGGCGCGGAAAGGGGGCTCTTTCTGGACCCTCGATGACGATCTCATCGACGGGGACGGCGACGAACGACCCCATCGAGGACGCCCGGATCCACGTCCTTGAAACATTTTGGAATCACGATTTCAATGCGCTACCATGAATAGAAAGATAATATTCGAGCTATAAAGAATATCTTCCTCTGTCTCGTTTGGTTTCTGTTTTTGTCGCGGAGAATCGTAGGTTTTGAAATGACCGGTCGCCGGATCATTCTTTGGTTTGCGCTGACGATAGCGACGGCGCCCTGTTCCGCGGCGGAGCTTTCAGCGGGATCGACTCCCCATTATTCCTTCGGTTTTGGGGAGAGCGATTCCGATATAGCAAATAATTTTAAAGGAACCCCGTTGACGGTAGACAAATATCGCAACGCCTTTCAGCAAAAATTCGATTTAAAAAAGGAAAGCCCTTTCACGGAAAAGAATAATACGCACGACCCTGATTTCTTTGGTCGACAATTTGGGTCGAATTATTCTTTTTCGATCCGAACGCCATCGAATGGTATTTTCGATCTGAAGAGTAACAACAAGGACGATTTTACTGATTATCGAAATTGCTTGTCGAAAACGCTAAATTATACTGATTCCAGTCGATGCAATATCGAAATATTACTCGGCAAGAAGTTCAATCTTTGATCCGTCGCGGAGTCGCACCCCGTCACGACCCGGCGTAGCCGGCTCCGAAGAGATCGGCCGCCTGCAGCGCCGTGACGACCAGATCCTCGGTGACGGGAAACGGTTCATTGTGGATATTGGCCCCGGGCTGACAGGCCTTGGCCGCCACCATCGCCAGACTGGCGGCACTGCCGTCGCAGCCGACCTGATGCAGGCGAACCGGCAAACCGACGTCACTGCAGAATTGGAACAGGTCGCGCCGTTCCTCGTCGGCGCGTTCGGACAGAAACAGGGAGGCCAGCAGGCCGAAGGCGACTTTTTCCCCATGCATGGTGGCCGCCGACTGGGGCAGCGTGGTCAGCCCATTGTTGATGGCGTGGGCGGCGCCCAAGCCGCCGGATTCGAAGCCGATGCCCGACAGCAGAATGGTCGCCTCGAGCACGGCGTCCAGATCCGGCGTGGCGAGATGAGCCCGGCAATCGGCGACCGCTTGGCGGCCGCGGCCTAAGATGGTGTCGCGGCAGAGACGGGCGGCGGCATGGGCCAGGGCGGTGCCGGTGAAGCCGGAGATGGTGTTCGAATGGGATTGGCGGCAGGAGTCCGCCTCGTACCAGGTCGCCAGACCGTCGCCAAGGCCGGCCACGAAGAAGCGGACCGGCGCCTTGGCGATCAGGCCCGTGTCAACGATCACCAGATCGGGATTGCCCAGATTGAGCCGAGCGCACATGACGCCTTTGTCGTCGTAAACGATCGAGAGGCCGGAACAAGGCGCGTCCGAAGCGGCGATGGTCGGCGCGCTGACGAAGGCCGCGGCCGCGGCCGCGGCCGCGGAGCGGCCGACGTCGAGCACGCTGCCGCCGCCGAAAGCGATGACGACGGTGGCGCCGCTGTCACGGACGCAAGCGGCGATTCTGTCGATCGTCGGGTGGGTGCAGTGACCGACGAAGGGGTGCAGGACGACCGATACATCGGTCATCGCATCGAGATAGGGCGTAACCTGATCGACGACGAGTTGATCGACCAGCGCGAAAACCTTGTCGCCCAGCCGTTTGAGTTCCGGCCCAAGCTGATGGAGCGCGCCTGCGCCCTGGATATAACGCCTTGGGAATACGGACGTTCTCATCATTTCCTGATCTCCCGATGCTTTTGCCGCGATGACGGCGTCGGAGCTTATTCCGACATACTGGCATACAGAATGTCAAGGCTCGGGTGAGTCAAATGGGTGAAGGGAGAGCCCGGGACCGTCGTCGGGAAGGGCAATCCGGACCAGCCAGCGCCGGACGATCGTCGCCTCTTCGATCGAAAGGCCCGCCGACATCTGCTTTTCGATGGCCTGAACGCGATGCTTGCAGCGCGCCAGGATGTCCAGGCCGCTTTCGGATAGCGCAAGCTGCTGGATACGGCCATGCACGGCGTGCGGATGGCTCGCCACGGCTCCCGAACGCTTGAGATTGCCGACGATGACGCTGACCGTCTGCGGGGTCAGCAAAGACAGCCGGGCCAGATCGGCATTGGACAGTCCCGGATAGGCGTCCAGCATGGTCATGACCGTGAACTGCGGCGGCGTGACGCCAAGGTCGGCCAGCGCCCGATCCATCCGGACGCGGAACATGACCCCGGCTTGACGCAACAGATAGCCGAGATGGCCGTCCTCGCCGCGTTTGCCCTGCCCCGCTTCGGGGATCGGCGATGAAAAAGGGGGCTTGCGCATAATATAAGAGCTCTTATATGTTGTTCGAACCCTGATACTATCGCGGATCCTTCTGGAGAGCCAGCATGTCGCATCATCATCCCCGCCTGACCTACGAAAGCTTCACCTCGGCGACCCCGGCCATCCCCGCCGCCTTGCTGGCGCTCGGCAAGGCCGTCGACGATTCGGGCCTCGAAAAGCCGCTGACCGAGCTGATCAAGATCAGGGCGTCGCAGATCAATGGATGCGCCTTCTGCATCCAATATCACCTCAACGTCGCCCGCAGGCTTGGCATCGGTGGCGAAAAACTCGATCTGGTGGCGGCCTGGCGCGAGGCCGGCGTGTTCAGCGACCGCGAAATGGCGGCGCTGGCCTGGGCCGAAGCCCTGACCCTGATGACCCCGGAGGGCACCTCGGACACCGCCTATGCCGCCGTCCTCCGGCATTTTTCCGAGACCGAGGCGTTGTTCCTGACCGTCGCCGTCGGCACCATCAACCAGTGGAACCGCATTGCCGTCGGGCTCCGCTTCGCGCCCCCTTTGCCGCAGGACGGGAAAGCGCCATGAGGTCCTTCGCCCTGCGCCCCGTCGGCGAGGCCGAGATCGGCGCCTGCTACGATCTGATGCGGCAATTGCGGCCGCATCTGGCGTCGAGGGAGGCGTTCGTCGATCGCTGGCGACGGCAGGCCGGCGGCGGCTACCGCATTCTGGCCCTCTGGGCCGAGCGGTCGCCCCGTGCGCTGGCCGGTTTCCGGGTTCAGGAAAGCCTGATCCACGGCCGATTTCTCTATGTCGACGATCTCGTCACCGATACGGACGACCGGAGCCAGGGCCTGGGGGCGCAGTTGATGGAGGCCCTCAAGGCCGAAGGCCGGACGCAGGGCTGCGCCAAGCTCGTCCTCGACACCGGACTCGACAATGCGCTTGGCCACCGGTTCTATTATCGCCAAGGCCTCCTGGCCATGGCTTTACGCTTCAGCGTCCCCCTGACCAACGCGGAAGAGCGATGACCCGCCTGCTCCACGTCGCCGTCAGCCCGCGCAACGCCGCCTCTATCAGCCGGCGGGTGGCGGGAAACCTGATCGACGGGCTCCCCCGATCCAATGTCTCGGTGGTCCTCCGGGATCTCGCCCGCACCCCGCCACCGCATCCCGACGCGGCATTCGTTTCAGCGAGTCTGATGCGGGAGGCGGAGCGTGGCGACGCCGAACGCCACGCCTTGGCCTTGTCGGAAACCCTGATCGGCGAGTTGGAGGAGGCCGACGCCGTCCTGCTATCGACGCCGATGCACAATTTCACCGTGCCGTCGGCGCTCAAGGCATGGCTCGACCTCATCGTCCGACCGCACCGGACCTTCGCGATCACCGCCTCCGGCAAGATCGGGTTGCTCGCGGACCGACCCGTCCTGATCGTGGTCGCCTGCGGCGGCGGCTTCGACACCATCCCCGGCGCCCAGATCGACTTCCTCGGTCCTTACTTGCGCTATGTGCTGGGCGTCATCGGACTGTCGGACATCCGCATCCTGCGACTTGAAGACCTCAATCGGGGGTCCGCCAAGCGCGAGCGGAGCCTCGGCGCCGCGCGCGACTGGGTCTCCACACAGAGCGCTACCGTTTGCACACATCTCTGCTGCAGCACAAAAGGGGAAGGATTTCGGGATGGCGGCGGCGTACAGCAACACGGACGGACACGGACGCCCACGGATGGGCACGGATAAGAAGAGCGCCGCAGGCTATTTTCCTTGTCGACGCCGCTGTCTTGCAAGAGACGTCAGGGTTGCCTGCGGCGCAGTGATGAAATCCGTGTCATCCGTGCGTCGCGAAGCGGCATCCGTGTGCGTCCGTGTTGCATATGTCCACCAGTTCGATCGTTGGCGGGACGGGCACCGTCTTGTGCGGCGCCGGTGCTGAAGCCCGATTTCAGGGAGACGACCGAAGCGTCCCGGCGACCTCGCTCATTTGCCGAATTCGGCCAGGAAGCGTTGCTCGCCGTCGCCGGAGAAGGCGACGATTCGCGACCGGTTCTGCCGTTCGGCCCAGCCCAGAGTCACGATCCGCGCCAGCAGCGCCGCACCGAGGCCGCCGGCGAGGTGGGGTCGCCGCACGCTCCAGTCCAGGCATTCGCGGCAGAGCGGCCGCCGGGTGCGTTCCAGCGCCGCCATGTCGATGCCGAATGCCGCCAGATAGCGCCGGCCGTCTTCGCTCGGCTTCAGGATGCCGCCGTCGCCGGCCAGATACCCCCGCGCCACCAGGCTGTCGAACATGCACACGCCGTACGCGCCGGCAAGATGATCGAAACAGACCCGCGCGCGGCGCAGCGCCTCGTCCTTCGGTCCCGGCCGGGTTCGCAGATGGCCGGCGCGGCCGGCCAGGGTCATCAGCCCTTCGATCACCAGGGCCACGTCCGGCCCGAACAGGCGGTAGTAGCGGTGCCGACCCTGGCGCTGGACCTGCACCAAACCGCCGTCGAGCAGAAGCGCCAGATGTCCGCTGGCGGTCTGCGGCGTCACTCCGGCCTCGGTGGCAAGTTCCGTGGCGGTCAGGGCGCGCCCCTGCATGAGCGCGGCAAGCATGTTGGCCCGCCCGGGATCGCCGAGCAGTGCCGCAATGGCGGCGATGGTCGGTCCTTCTTTCATGATGGAGAGATTATCACATCGTTCCGCGTGACGCTTCGGCCGCCGCCGAAACAATGATCGCCGCAGGAAGGGCATAGTGTCTCCGGCAAAGAGGAGATGGCCATGTCGAAAATCCTGATGATCCCGCCTGCGCTGCCCGCCTTATCGGGGGCATCATGACCCGATCCCGCGACCATCTGCTCCCCGGCACCGCCGGCCGGGATAGCGCGGAGTGGCGGCCGGCGCTGCTGTTGCGCGAACAGGCCGCCGCCAGTGACCTGGGCCGACCGGTGCTCTACATACATGGGGCCACGTTCCCCTCGGCCTCGTCGGTGATGTTCCGCTTCCACGGCGTTTCGTGGGCGGATCGCCTGAACCAGGCGGGCTTCGATGTCTTCGGCCTCGACTTCGCCGGATACGGTGGATCGGAACGCTACCCCGCTATGGGTGATGCGGTCCCTCCCGCCGGAGAGCCGCTTGGCCGCGCCGCCGAGGCGGCCGATCAGATCGAGCGGGCGGTCCGGTTTATCGTCGCCGAAACGGGCGTCTCCCGGATTTCGGTGGTGGCGCATTCCTGGGGAACCATCGCCGGCGGCCTGTTTGCCGCCCGCCATCCCGAACTGGTCGACCGTCTGGCGTTCTTCGGTCCCATTGTCCGCCGCGAGGGGCCCCGTGAACCCGAGCCACCACTCGGGCCCTGGCTGCCGCTCACGGTGAGCGCGCAGCATGCCCGTTTCATCGAGGATGTGCCGCCCGGTCAGGACCCGCTGCTGTTCGAGGACGAGTTCCCCCGGTGGGCCGAAACCTATCTCGACTCGGACCCCGGCAGCCGGGACCGCGCGCCTCCCGCGGTCAAGACGCCATCCGGCCCCATCGCCGATATCATGGCCGCGTGGTCGGGCCGGCTTGCCTACGATCCGGCGGCCCTTCGCTCTCCCGTCGCGATCATTCATGGCGCCTGGGACAGCCTGTCGACGGATGCCGACGCGGCATGGCTCCGCGCGGCGCTGACCGCCTCGCCCGAGGTGCATGCGATCTCGGTCCCGCGCGCCACCCATCTGATGCACCTTGAACAGGGCCGCGACGGTTTGTTCAAGGCGACCACCGCATTCCTGGAGGCATCCCCATGATCGCCGTCATCTTCGAGGTCGAACCGGCCAGCCAGGGCAGGACCGTCTATCTGGAGACCGCCGCCGCCTTGCGCCAGAGGCTGGAAACGTTCGACGGATTCATCTCGATCGAGCGGTTCGAGAGCCTCGCGCGGCCAGGGCGCATCCTTTCCTTGTCGTTCTGGCGGGACGAAGCGGCCGTTGCCGCCTGGCGAACGACCGAGAAACACCGTCAGGCCCAGGTGGCGGGGCGGACGGGACTGTTCCGAGACTATCGGCTCCGGATCGCCCGGGTGATCCGCGATTACGGCCTGACGGAGCGCGACGAGGCCCCCGCCGACAGCCGCGCCTGGCATGACGGGAAAACGGTTGCCGGAAACGATCGAATTTGAGAGCAAGGACCGGAGTGCGGACCCCGAGCCCTCACGTTACCGTCGGCGGCGAAGCATGAGAGGAGCCCTTCGCCGCATGACCTTACCGTCGAGAGCCGACAAACCCGTGCCCGGTCCAGCGGCGTCGGACGAAGACCCGCATCCGTCGCCGCATCTTTCCGCCCCCTTCAAGCGCCTCGGCTGGTCCAATCTTTTCGCCCAGTTCTCCGAGCAGATCGCGCTGGCCGCCGCAGCGCTGACCGCCGTTCTCCTGCTGAAGGCCGGGCCCGCCGAAGCCGGGTGGCTGCAAACCGCCCAGACGCTGCCCTTCCTGCTGCTGTCGATCCCCGCGGGCCTCATCGCCGACCGCGCTTCGCGGCGCGGGTTGATGGCCGGATCGGAGGCGTTGCGCGCAGCCTCACTTCTGGCGATCCTGGTTCTTCTCGCCTTCGGCTTGCTCGATCTGCCTTTGCTGGCCGCTCTCGGCTTTGCCGGGGCGATCGGCACCGTCTGCTACAGCGTCGCGGCCCCTGCCCTCGTCCCCGCCTTGGTTCCCCGCGCCCGACTGAGCGACGCCAATCGTTGGCTGGAATTGGCGCGCAGTTCCGCCTTTGCCGCCGGGCCGGCTCTCGGTGGCGCCCTCGTCGGCTGGACCGGCGCACCGGCCGCCTATGCGCTGGCGACGGCGCTTTCCTTAAGCGCGGCAGCGCTTCTCAGCGGACTTCCGAAAGAGAAGACCATCCGAAATGGGCGGCGCCGCATTCTCCGCGATCTGGCCGAGAGCGCCGGTTTCATGGCCCGCCACCGGCTGCTTCGGCCGATCCTGATCACCGCCATCCTCTTCAACATATCGTGGTTCGTTATCCAGGCGATCTATGTCGCCTATGCTGTCGAAACCCTCGGCCTGTCGGCAACCGAGGTCGGGGTCACGCAAGGCATCTATGGCGCGGGCATGATTGCCGGGGCGATCGCGGCGCCGGCGCTGGCGCGGCGGCTGCCCTTTGGAGTCATGATCGTCATCGGACCATGCTGCGGTTTCCTGGCGGCCGTCGTGATGCTCGCGACCGTCTGGTCTCCAACCGTCCATCTTGCCGGCTTGAGCTTCTTTCTGTTCGGGGCAGGGCCGATTGTCTGGACGATCTCGACCGTGACCCTCCGGCAAGCCGTCACCCCCAACGCGCTTCTCGGTCGCGTCTCCGCTTTCGTCATGACGGCGAGCTTCGGCGCAAGACCAGTCGGCGCGGCGATCGGCGCGACCATCGCCGCTCATTTTGGAGCATCCGCCTGCCTGATCGTCGCGACGGCAGGCTTCGCTCTTCAGCTGTTGGCGATCTGCGTCTCGCCGGTTCCGGCGCTCCATGCGATACCCTGCCGCGCATCCAGCCTTTCCTGACACTGCCACGAGAGTGCCAGAACAAGGCCGGGTCAAGGGGGGCATGGTCCATGCTTTGGCCGGCTGGCGCCGGCGCCGGTCTCTTCGCCTCCGACAGCGGGCCAGACGCCGAGCGCCGACGCCGCAATGGCGTCCAGCACCTCTCGGCCGATGCCGTCGCGCGCCTGGATCGAAATGCCCTGAACCACGGCCGCATAAAAGGCGGCGAGCGCCGCCGTGTCGGTCGAAGGCGCGAGCTCCCCCTCGGCGACGGCGCGATCGAACCGGCTTTTGATCGCATGGATGGCCGACAGCCGCCGCCGCGTGAGATCGGCCGTCACCTCCGTCAACTCGGGCCCGCACATCACGGCCCCCGTCGCCAGCATGCAGCCGCGCGGCTGCGGGCCGTCGGTATAAACCGCCACGGCGTCCCGCAATATCCACGCGACGGCCTGGCGGGCGGTGGCGGCCTCGGCAAGCGCCCGCCGGGTGAAGGCGCCATAGGACGCGACGTAGCGATCAAGGGCTTCGCGGTAGAGCTGCTCCTTGTTGCCGAAGGCGGCGTAGAGGCTGGGCGGCGTCACGCCCATCGCCGCCGTCAGATCGGCGATCGAGGTTCCCTCATAGCCATGCCGCCAGAACAATTGCAGCGCCTGTTCCAAGGCCAGCTCCCGATCGAGCTGGCGGGGCCGCCCGCGCGGCCGCGTCTCGGTTTTTTTCATAGCGATCAATATAAAAAGCACTTGACGACAGGGCAACTTGTTATTTTTATAGCGTTCGATATTTAATTCTGCAAGGAGGCCCCGATGAGCGACATCTCCCTATCCGTTCCGGCGACCCGTCGAGCCTATCGGCTTGTTCCGGTCGAAGGCGGCCATCGTCTTCAGACCGTCGAGGAGCCGACGCCATCGCTTGCGCCGCGCGATACGCTGGTGCGCATTGAAGCCGCCAGCCTCAATTATCGCGACCTGCTGGTCCGGCGCGGCCAGCTCGGCGCGGTGCGCGCGGGGTTGATTCCGCTGTCCGACGCCGCCGGCCATGTGGTGGCGACCGGCGCCGAGGTGACGCTCTGGCGTCCCGGCGATCGCGTGGCCCCGATCTTCTATCGGGATTGGAGCGATGGTCCGTACCGCGAGGCCTATGGCCCGTCGGCGCTGGGCGGCGGGAACTGCGACGGCGTTCTGGCCGATTCGATCGTTGTCCCGGAAACCGCGCTGGTGCGCGTCCCCGATGGCCTCAGCGCCGAGGAGGCGGCGACCTTGCCCTGCGCGGCGCTGACGGCCTGGCAGGCCCTCGTCCTGCGCGGCGGTCTCAAGGCCGGCGATACGCTGCTGGTGCAGGGCACCGGCGGTGTTGCGCTTTTTGGTCTGCAAATCGCCAATGCTCTGGGCGCCAGAACCATCCTGCTGTCCTCGTCGGACGAAAAACGCGAGCGCGCGTCGCAGCTGGGAGCCTGGGCCACGGTGAACTACCGGACGACGCCGGACTGGGATGTCGAGGTGCGAAGACTGACCGAAGGCCTCGGCGTTTCGCATCTTTTGGAACTGGGCGGGCCGGACACGTTCGATCGCTCGCTGCGCGCCATCGCGGCCGGCGGGCACATTGCCCAAATCGGCGTTTTCAGCGGTTTCGGGCCGCAATCGAATCTCATGCGCCTGCAGTTGATCAACGCCGACATCCACGGCATCAATGTCGGCTCGGGCGCGCAATTCGCCGCGATGAACGACTTTCTCACGACGCATGGGATCAAGCCGGTGATCGATCGGCGCTTCGCCTTCGAGGACGCCGCCGCGGCCTATGACGAACTCGCCGGGGGCCGTCATTTCGGCAAGATCGTCATTCGTCTCTGATTTTTCGCGCTCACGGCGTCGACTCCACGCCTATGCTATCCTTGACGGGACGGGAACGGAGACGGCGATGGAAAGTCTGCCGATCGAAAAGGCGTTCACGCTGATCGAACCTGGACCGGTGGTCCTGGTGACGACGAATGACGGTCGAAAAGACAATGTGATGACCGTCAGCTGGACCATGGTGATGGGCTTTTCAGCGGCCTTCGCCATGACCACCGGCCCTTGGAACCATTCCTATGCCGCGCTTCGGGACAGGAAGGACTGCGTGATCGCAATCCCCACGGTGGATCTGATCGATACCGTCGTCGGGGTGGGAACATGCTCCGGAAAAGACACCGACAAGTTTGAGAAATTTGGCCTCACCCGCGTGCGGGCCCGGCATGTCGGCGCGCCGCTCATCAAGGAATGCGTCGCCAATATCGAATGCCGGGTCGTCGATATCATCGATCGACACAGCATCGTCCTGCTCGAAGGGATTGCCGCCTATTTTGACAAGGCCCGCACGGAAAAGAGGACCATCCATGCCGTTGGCGACGGAACCTTTGTCGTGGATGGGCGCAGACTGGACAGGACGGAGATGATGCGGTCCAAGCTTCCAAGCGGGATATAAGACCTAAGCGACAGTGAGGACGGGGCCGCCTGCGAATAATCCTGTCACAAGCAGGCGGTGACCACATGGCTTTCCATCGGCGCGGACAAGCCATCGTCATCCAGAAAGCGATCCAGAGCCGCCGTCATCCGCGCGAACAGATCGGTGCGATCCCTGTCGGTCATGGCGGCGATGTCCCAATGCGGTGGCGTCATCTTCGTTTCGCGCGCAACCAACGTAAAAACCGCACATAGAACGACCACCGGGACCGATGCGGCTGGGGGATGTGCGCATTCCCCTCGGCCTTGTCGAAGGCGTCTTCGATCACCGCGTCGTGGATAGGTTCGATAAAGACCTTCCAGTAGATCCATGTGCGAAAATCCACCTCCACATCGATGATGTGGCGCAAGACCGTCCGCCCGCCGCGCTGAAAGGCCTCGAAATAGTGCCGCCCCGCGAACCTGCCGAGGTGTGGCATCGGCTCGAATTCGAATTCGACGCGTCTTCCGGGAAGATACTGCGCCACCCGGTAGCGGATCAGGGAATGGCCGCCGCGCGAGCCCGGCACGAGGCCGCGATCCAGAACCATCGGCGGCCACCGCTCGCCCGGCCATATTTGATCCTGGCGGCCGGCCAGCGAGTCCAGTAGCAGGCCGACCGTATTCAGAGAGACCGGGAGAATGCGCTCATGCACATTGAGAACAGCCTTCCATCCGCGGATCGCGTGTATTTTGCTCATGTCCCGTCCTCGATTGCGCGTTCACTGAAACCGTGAGACCCCGAGAGCAGCGCGTCGCAACAGTCCCGCACCAGATCATCGGTCCACGGAGGGACCGGTTCACGGGCGGCCAGATGTCTGCGCACGGCCGCCAGCGGCATGTCGATCAAGGCGAATTGCGCTCTCCGCAGGGTTTTCTCGGTGCATTCGCCCCAGTGACGGTCCACGAAGGCCCGCAACCCGGCCGTCAGCTCCTCGGCGTTCCGACTGGCCCGCGCCACGAAGCTCGCCGGCCACTTTTCGGAAACGAAATCGGTTTTGCCATACAGCAGCAAAATGCGGGATTCGATGGGGTGCGACCGCGTCCAGCGCGGCGTGAACAATGCCGCCGCTCGCCAATCCCCGGCCTGCAACAGATCCAGGAAGGCCCGCTGGTAGCCCTCCACCAGCCCAAGCCAGAGCTCCCCCAGAAGCTGATCGCGCGAGGCGAAGCGGTAGTAAAAGGAACCGGCCGACGCTCCCGCATGGCGAAGGATGGCCGCCGTCGTGGCCTTTTCCGGGCCGCCATCGGCGATCAGGCTTGCCGCCGTCTTCAAGAAATCGTCCGTGGAGAAACAAGAAAGTCGCGCCATTCATTTAGAATATATATTCTAGAACGAAAATTCAAATTGTTGTTGAGCCTCTCGCGGCCGGGCTCGGGACACGGCGCCGGGCCGGTTACGCCTCGGTACAGACGATCCAGCAGGCCGGCGAAGACGCCGGGTTCTGAACCCGCTAAGCAAAATACGTTGTTTAATACAAAAATATTTTTGCATAGAAAAACGTATTTTTGCTATCATCCGCGCATGAGACAACCGCCGCCCCAAAGCGCCCTGTGCTATCCGCTGAACATTCTCGGAAGCCGGGCCAATATCCGAACATTGCGTGAGCTGTGCGCGCATGGCGGTGACCTGAGCGTCAGCCATCTGGCCCGGGCCTCGCGACTGACCCCGCAAGGGGTGCGCAACGCGGTGGCCGAACTGCATTCCGCCCACATCGTGGAAACGATCGGCAGCGGGCGTACGATGCTGCACCGGCTCAACCGTGCCAATCCACTGGCCGGCACCTTGGAGGCCCTGTTCCGGGCCGAGGCCGAACGCGCCGCAGCCGTGACCACCGCCGTCAAAGCGGCCCTTACCCGCCCGGACGTGATTGCCGCCTGGTTCTATGGGAGCTTCGCCCGTGGCGAGGACCGCCACGACAGCGATGTCGACATCGCCGCCGTTGTCGACGCTGATAACCAGGACGCCATCGCCGAAGCCATCCGGGAACAATTGCGCCAAGACAGCGACCGCTTGGGGTTCTCGCCATCGCTCGTTTCCATCGGCGTGGACGACGTGCTCCGGCTGTCGGCGGGCGACCCCTGGTGGATGAACGTGGAGGCGGAAGCGATACCCATCAAAGGCCTCCGCCCCGCCGAAGTTGCCGCCCTGGCCAGGAGGAGGCAATGACCAGGACGGGCAGCACCAAAACGGTTCCCAAAGATCACTGGCGGGGCCGCTTGGCCAAGGCGCGCGGGTTCCTGAAGTTGGCCAGGAACGGTATCGATCTGCATGATCCGGGAGACGATCCCGACGTCTACTGCGCCGCATTGGTGAAGGCTGCCATCGGCTACGCCGACGCCCTTACGGCCGCCACCCGGCAAAAGGTCAACCAGCAGGACCACAAGGCGATCGTGCAACTGCTGCGCGACGGCTTCGGCAACAAGCTGCCCAAGGCCATCGAGACCAAGCTGACGATCATCATGAGCCGCAAGGATGAAGTGGAGTATGGCGCCAAATTGGGTCGCATGGACCAGGCAAGGCGCATGCTTGATGACACGGAAGCGTTGGCCGAATGGGCCGAGGCCCAATTGGCAGCAATGTTTCCAGGCCAAACCGCCGCGATCGCTCCGTCGACGGAGGAAGACTGACTGACGGTGGCTCAGTTGAATATTGCGGCGCCGACACCGCGATCACGGCTGACCTCCTCGACTTTCAGGCGCCGAGGTGAAGGACGTCAGCCTCCAGGTGCGCGCGAGCGACCAAAAATCTATGTGCTGGAGTACCACCCAAGCCATGAAGGGAGTTTCCATTTGATTAGCTTGATTGCCGCCGATCATGTATCATATGGATACATAAATGACTGACCCAACACCCGTACAGCGCCCGATCAACTGGAACCAGCTTCGCGCCAATGACGCCGAACGACTGATCAAGGAACGGGCGGCGGACACCGCGAAGGTCGTCATCGTCGGACATCCGCAAGATCGTTCCAAAGAGAGGGAAATCTTGACGGTGGATATCTACCGTATCCTGCGGGAAGGCATGGTGCTGGATGCGCCGACAAAGGTTACAGGCGGGTGGGAGGCGGTCATTCGCCGGCGCATTCGTGGAACGCGCGATGCCGGGGCCGCCACCATCCTTCTGAAGGACGACGACAGCGTGATCGTGAAAACAGTGATGTGGATAGACCAATGACCAACACCGACACTTCCCTTTTCCCCTACGCGGGATGCGGACTGGACTGGGTGTTCCTGGCCAACGGCTACACCGTCCACGAGACGCCTTACGGCCAGGGCCTTTCCATCCACGATGCCGACGGGCTCCACGCTTTGGTGCTGCGCGAGATCATTACCTCGCCACACCCGATCTGCGGGCAGGAACTGCGCTTCATCCGCTCGATGCTCGATCTGTCGCAGGAAGGCATGGGCAAGATCATCGGCGTTCAGCGCCTGCAGGTCACGCGGATGGAAGCCAACCGCAAGAAGCCGATCACCCCTTCGGCCGACCGGGCAATCCGGATGTTCTTCGCCCTACAGCAACATGACCGGGACTTGGCGGATCGCATTCTCGAACTGCTGAATGAATTCGACGACCAGAAGCATGAGCAAACCACGTTCGCGCCTTCCGATCATGGATGGATGCGGGCGGCTTGACGGTGCGACTGAAGACAGCCGTCAGAATAGTGATGTGGATGGACCAATGACGAACGCCGACGCAGATCTACGGCACGACCGGGTCGGGCCAAAAGCGGCCGCAAGCCTCGTGCCACTGGGCTACAAACTCGCGTGCCGATTCATAGCCAGAGGTTATGAAAGACCAAATTGCCAAGATAAACGGAGCCCACTAGGACAATAGCGGCCTGCGCATACCATTTTTCCGCTGCTCGTTTGCGACAATACCGCATGATTATAATCAGTAATGGTCCACTAAGCGTCGCAATCACTGTTTCATATAACGGAATACCGCCGATCATGTCTGGTCGCGTTATTTGCACAAGAAGAATTAATGGCATGATAATGGTTTGACACCAAAGCAACAACAGTGTTGCAGCGGCGAACATGTCTATTATTTCTGATACAAGCTTACGCCTTACCGACTGAACGACATCGCCGTTTGACAATTCCCGCTCCAGATTAGGTGTCAATTTTCACCCATCATAGCCATCGACCGATACTCAGGAAAGTGGATGAGGACAAGCCCTTTGTCTCTTATGGGCGCAAGATGGACCGAGGGTTTGAGCAATATCTCAGCCGGCCGGTTTGGCTGTTAGGTCAATGCCAAGGGCTTTCATCACCGCCAAGGTGGTCTTGAGCGTTGGATTGCCCCGCTCGCTGAAAGACCGATAAAGCTGTTCGCGCGACAGTCCAGTATCTCTCGCAATCCCAGCCATTCCTCGCGCACGGGCAACGACACCCAGTGCATGGGCAACGTAACCAGCATCGCCGGACTCGAACGCGTCAGCCATGAAAGCTGCTACAGCCTCATCTGAGGTCAATAGTTCGGCGGGGTCAAAAGTTGTCAGCTTCTCAGCCATGGTCATTTACTCCATTCAGCAGCAAGGCGCTTTGCTGTCTTGATGTCCCTGGCTTGGGAACCTTTGTTGCCACCGCACAACAGGACAATGATTGTCGTGCCGCGCCGCTCGAAATAGACCCGATATCCTGGGCCGTAGTGGATTCGCAACTCGCTGATGCCGTCGCCGACAGGTTCCGTGTCACCGGTCAGGCCGTAGGCCAGCCGATCAAGGCGCGCGGCCACCAGAGCGCGGGCACGCTCGTCGCGCAATTTCGTCCACCACTTCCGGAATGTCTCAGTTTGCTTCAGGTCCACCATGGCGTAATGTAGTCCATAAACTACAATATATCAATCCTGCAGAACCGTTGGGGGGCAGCCGAGGAAACGCCCGGTTTCTTGCTGTTGGGCGCTTTCAAGAAGACTCAATGGCTGCTCTGGGACGTTGCGAAAGCGCTCCTGAACGGCCGCCATGGGCGCGAAACAGGCAAAACGGGCGCTGCCGTCAGGCGGGCACTTCGGCAATTACGACCCGCTACGGTCGTCGAGTTTGCGGCTTTAGCCGACTTGACAGGCTATTAATGCTCCTTTTAGTTGTTTTTTTGGCCACAATTCATAGTGGTCTGTCGTCCCCCCCCCCCCC
>Ga0209415_10006670_pt1 | contig 20406 bp, 23 predicted proteins | sample PeaSoiSIISIP2007_FD_187696 | JGI IMG/M metagenome (GOLD analysis project Ga0209415, IMG submission 187696) | Peat soil microbial communities from Weissenstadt, Germany - SII-SIP-2007 (SPAdes) (version 2) | ecosystem: Environmental > Terrestrial > Soil > Wetlands > Peat | place: Germany...
AATGCTTCCGGGAGGCGCTGCTCGCCCTCGATGCCAGCATGGGTTAGGGTCGCCAGCCTCGGACAGGGAGCGGCGGCGGCGCTCGCGAGCGGCGAGCGCGGACGGGTCTGGGCGGCCTTTCGCCGGGCTGCATACCTTCAAATGGGCAGGGGCCTCGTTGCCCTGACCCCGCCGGGAAGCCACGCCGGTCCGATCCACGCGGTGCTTGCCGACCCCCTGCCACCGCTCCAGGTGGGGACGGCGGTCCGGGTGGAGGCTGATCGGGCGCTGGTGGGGGAGAGCCTGGTGATCGACGTCTCCGGAGCCGAGGCCTGGAGCGGAGACCATCCCCCGCCGGCGGCGCTCTGGGGGGGGCGGTGGCTGGCCAGCCGATCGGTGGCCGCCATCGCGGCACGATCGGCCTTGCTGCTCCCCCCGTACCGATCGCGGTGTGCCGACTGGTGCACGCCGCTGGCGGATCAGGACATCGCCCGCGTGGCGGGCCTCCTCTGCGGCGTCGGACCCGGGCTCACCCCGTCCGGTGACGACGCCCTCGCCGGGGTGCTCTTCGTCGCCCGGCTCCTGTGGGGGGTGACCGCTGAGCCGCATCTGCTGGCCTGCCTGGGGGAGGCTCGCACCTCCGAGCCGAGCATCACCTTCCTGGTCTGGGCGGCGCGCGGCCAGTCGCTGGCGCCGGCTCACGAACTGCTGCTGGCGGCCGCCGACGGGCGTGTCGACGAGGCCACGCGGAGCGCGGAGCTACTGGGGCAGGTGGGTGCATCCTCCGGCGCTGATCTCTGCCTGGGGGTCCAGCTGGCCCTCGACCATCTCCCGCCCTCGCGCGAACCACACCACCGCTGACACCCGGCGGCTCTCCAACCCCCACGGAGTGGGGGAATGGACGCCAGAGAGCCGAAGGCGGCCCGTCCTCCCGGATCTCAGACCATCCGAAGCTGCGGCGGGGCTCGACCTCCGGAGGCTGGTCAGCAGCCCCCCTGCCCGCATGGGACGGGTTAGGGACGCCAGTGTCTCTAACCAGATTCCGATGGGTGGGTTCGCGATCCCAGCTCGCTCGCGGGCGGTGGTCGACCGGCCTTCATCCGTCGGAACGCCCGGGGATACAGCTCACTCCAGGAACGGCTATGGCAGCCATGCCGCGAAGCTCGGGACCGGAGCGCGCTCTTCGCTCAGGTGGGTCGCTGGGTCATCCAGATGCACTTGGCCGGCTGAGCGTTGGGGTTGCGCCAGCGATGCGGGCGGTCGGTGCGGAAATGGACTGCATCCCCGGGTCGGAGCCGGAAGGTCTGGCCGTCGATCTCGACCTCGAAGGCGCCGCTCAGCAGGTAGATGAGCTCCTCACCAGGGTGCTCCATCGCGACCTCTCCACTGGTCGCCCGGGGTTCGATGACACCAAGCGCTCCCGCGATGTAGAACCGGCCATAGGGACCGGTGATGCTGCTCAGCTTGAGCCCCTTGCGCGACGTGTAGACGGCCCGCCCGGTCCCCGCCGGGATGAAGAGGACCGGTCCCTCCGGAATAGCCTCCTCGATCAGGTACGACACCGGCTGGTTGAGCGCGACGGCGAGCTTCATCAGGGTGGCGATGGTCGGCACCATCCCGCTGCGCTCCACCTTGTGGATGGCTGCGGGCGAGACCCCGGAGCGCTCGGCCAGCTGCTGGAGTGACTGGCCGCGCTGAAGACGCAGCTCCCGGAGCTTCGGGCCGATGGCGTTCACGACGCTGTCGACCGCGTGCCGTGCCTTCGGTGTTCGCGCCCGCACCGGTCTCTGACCGGCGGCGGCCTCACCCTCGGGGAGCGTGCCGGCTTCCTCGGCGGCCGGGGGAGGGACTTCGCGTGTCATCGCTTACCCACCACCTGCGCTGATCGTGGCCGTGACGAGGGCGACCGGGTTCCGGCGCCGCCGATGTCTCGTGGGCGCCTGAGGAAAGCCGGGGGCGAGGGAACCGCACCATCACCTCTCGACGCCGGCTGAGCCGCCCGAGGCCGGAGGCCGGTGAGCGGCTCGGCGATGATGTCGAAGAGCTGTCGCTCGTCACGACCCAGGCGCAACCGGATGATCCCGCTCGAGTCCACCACTCCGCATGCCTCACATTCCAACCCGCGCCGGCGGAAGGCGCGGCGGCATTCGTCAGCGCGATCGGGCGGGGCCGCGAGCACGAAGCAGAAGGTGGGGAAGGCCACGGACCACTCGGTCAGCGAGACGGCATCTGGATGGGGGAGCGCGGCGACGTCGACGGAGGCACCGCAGCCGGAGCTCTCGACGAGCATCGCCAGCGACCCCAGCACTCCGGGCATGCTCACGTCCTTGGCGGCAACACAGAGACCCGCATCAGCGACATCGGCCAGGATCCGCACATCATCACCGAGCCGTTCAGCGCGCTCGGCCACCGAGCTGAAATAGCCGAAGTCCGGGCGCATCCGTCCCTCCACGCAGGCGGCCACGAGGAGCACCTGACCGGGTGCGACGTTCGCCGCCGACAGTACTCGGGCGGCGACGCCGACGCCGAAGGCGGACAGCGAGGCCGGCCCCTCGCGCACTGTCAGATGCCCACCGAGGATCGGCACGCGGTAGAGCGCGGCGGCATGAGCCATGCCTTCGAGGGCGCGGCGGGCGGTCGCCTCCGGTGCGACGATGGTGTCGACGAGTCCCAACGGTCGCGCCCCCATGGCGGCGAGGTCGTTGACGTTGGCCACCACTGCGGCAATGCCCGCACCGCGGGGATCGCTGGCGACGAACGGAGGCCAGAGCGCCTCTCCAGCGGTCACCACCTTGCGGTCGCCCACCTCGATGACGGCACCGTCATCACCGGGCCCCCGTAGCGGATCGTCACCGCCGAGAACTTCCGCCACCATGGCCAGCGAGGCCTTGCTGACCACGCCCGGGTGCCGGCGCACGGCTTCGACCAGATCGAGCAGGGTCGCCGTGTCGCTCATCGCGCGTTTCCACCGCCACTACACACTGCAGAAGGTATTATCCACAATCCGGTTGTAAGCGCCGATCTTCAGGGGCCGGCGAATGGTCCGCAGAGCCATCAGTGAGTCGCGCTTGGAAGGCACCTCGATCAGCGCGCCACCCTCTCCCACCTGTCAAGGGCGGCCGAACCAGGCAGGCGAATCAGCCGCGGTCACCCGGAGAAGGATCCGGCGTCGGTCCGTGGCGGGGGATCCATGGCCGGTGGGCGCCGGGCGCTCGTCGCTTTTGATGTAATCGACGCGTTCCTTGCGTGGCTTCTCGGCTTGGGTTGATCGCCCCTCGTGTTGCGTCCCGTCAGCACCGCTATGGACGGCGCGGCGGATCTGTTGGCCGCCCGCCTGCACACCACAGTCTGGCGCCGCTCTCCACGACAGCGGCGGCTGCGCCGTCGGCAGCCTCCGCCAGCAGCACGCGCCGGTCATCCTCGCTCAGCGTCAGGGGACCCGGTTGCCGTCCAATCCCGCGCGGATTCTCCCACGGACCTCCTCTTGACACATACCCCAACGGGTATATACTGAGGGGAGTGAATCATACCCCCGAGGGTATACATCTGAGGTGGCCATGTCCACGATCGCGCTGAGTGCGAGCAGTTTCCCGGAGACGGTGGCTCAGGACGGCATCGTCCTGGTCGACTTCTGGGCGGCCTGGTGCGGGCCGTGCCGCGCCTTTGCCCCGGTGTTCGAGGCGGCGGCGAAGGAGCACCCGGACATCGTGTTCGGCAAGGTCGACACCGAGGCGGAGCCGGCGCTGTCGCGATCCCTGGAGATCATGTCGATCCCCACCCTGATGGCCTTCCGCGACGGCATCCTGGTCTTCTCGCAGCCGGGGGCACTGCCCGCGCCCACCCTGGCGAAGCTGATTGCGGCGGTGCGCGACCTGGACATGGAGGCGGTGCGTCGCGAGGTGATGGCCGCCGAGGCGAAGGCGACGACGGGGTGAGCGAGAGCACCGTGACGGTGCGCCGGCTGCGGGTTGACCACGAGGCCGGCGACCGCTTTCGCGTCGCGGTTCGCCAGCACACCCTGAGCGTCGATCAGCGGCACGCCGACGGCGGCGGCGACACCGCGCCCCCCCCAACCGAGCTCCCGGCGCTGGCGCCCGGTGCGGCATGAACGTCGAGGTGGCGGAGTCGCCGGACCCGAGAGGAGGTCAGCATGCAGGTTGACGAGATCGCGCTGGGCGAGGTGCTCAAGCGCCTGCGGCGGGCCGAGGGCCAGCTTGGCGGGGTCATCCGCATGCTTGAGGGCGGTCGTGACTGCGCCGACGTCGTCACCCAGCTGGCGGCGGTGTCCCGTGCCCTCGATCGGGCTGGGTTCCGGCTGATCGCCAGCGGGCTCCAGCAGTGTGTCGTCGCTCGTGAGGGAGGGGCGGCGGCCACCGTGGACGAGGGACAGCTGGAGAGGCTCTTCCTCTCCCTGGCCTGAGCGCGCGGGAGGTGGTCGCATGGTGATCTGCGTGGCCGTGGCCGGCGACGGCTCCGTCGATCCTCGCTGGGGTCGGGCCCACAAGGTGGCGATCGCCGCGGCCGCGGGCGGCGCGATCGCCCGCTGGGAGGAGTTCGAGGTGTCGTGGGACGTCCTCCACGACGCCGCCCCCGAAGGCGCCCACCACGCGCGGGTGGCCCGTTTCCTCCGCGAGCACGCGGTCGAAGCGGTGCTCGCCGAGCACATGGGTCCGGGCATGGTCCGGATGCTCGAGACGATGGGCGTCGCCGTGCGGCTCGGGGTGGCGGGAGACGCGCGCCGGGCCGTGGCATCCGCGGCGCGGTGATCTCACCGGCCGGCGGGAGCCTCCACGCGCCGCTGGCCGCGACAAGAGCCCGCGACAAAGGAACGTCTCACCACCAGGGGTCCTCGAGGGCGCGATCGGTGCCGCCCGTCTCGTCGAGAGCGTCGAGCTCATGCATGTCGCCGTCCGACAGCAGGAAGTCGAAGATCGCGGCATTCTCCTCGATGCGCTCGCGATGCGTGGACTTGGGGATCACAGGGATGTCACGCTGAACGCACCAGCGCAGGAGGACCTGCGCGGGGGTGCGCGCAACGTTCTCTGCGACCCGCCGGACCGTCGCGCTGGTGAGGTACCGTCCCGTCCCCAGCGGGCTGTAGGCTTCGAGCGCAATGCCGCGTGCCTGACAGGCTTCGAGCAGGGCGCGCCGGTACCGCAGGGCGCTGAACTGAACCTGGTTCACCACCGGTCGCGTCGTTCCGGCACCGATCACCTCATCCAGTTGGATGGCGCTGAAGTTGGAGACTCCCACCGAGCGTGCGTAGCCCAGCTCGCGGGCCCGCTCCATCCCTGGCCATGCCCAGGTGGCACCCCCCTCCGGCCAGTGCACGATGTACAGATCCACGTGGTCGACGCGCAGCCGGCGCAGGCTCTGCTCGATCGCGGCGACGGGGTCCCGGTTGCGGGGGAAGAACTTGGTCGTGACGAAGACGTCGTCGCGCGACACGCCGCTCGCCTGCAGCGCCGTCCCGACGCTCTCCTCGTTCCCGTATGCCTGGGCCGTGTCGATGTGGCGGTAGCCGAGCTCGAGCGCCCAGCGGACGGCGTTGACGCACTCCGGCCCGCTTCTCACCTGCCAGACGCCGAGGCCGAGCAGGGGCATCCGGTTGCCGTCGGCGAGCACGCGAGCCCGCCCGTCTGCCGTGAGAGCGCTGTCCGTCATGGCTGGGCCTCCTGGGTCTCCGGTAAACCGCGCAGCGTGCTCCTCGCCGCCTCCGCAGTCTAGGCGTCGGCGAGCCGCGCCCCGCGACGGCTCTGACGGCGCGATTGCTTCATTCGTCTCTTGCCGCGGTGTTGCGAACCGGTGACGACCACCGCCCAACCGCGCCGCTCCCGGGACGGCGGGTCCCGGAGTGAACCGGCGACGCATGCCTCACGTGGTGGGAGGGCGAGAGGCTCCGCCAAGGGGGCCGGAGCGCCCCGGGTGCGGACCCGGGAGGTGAGGTCATGCAGCAGTTCAGCGGGCGAACCGAGGGCAGCGCCCCGGCGGGCATGGCGATGGGGACGGAGAGGCGTCCGGTGAGCCGGGATCCCAGGCATGGCGCCGAGCGCCCTGATCCACGAACCCTGCCCTCGCAGGTCGGGGCCGGCGGCCACTCCGGGGGTCGGGTCTGGGGCTGGTCGCTGGCCTGTCGGCTCCTCGGCGCGGCGGGCGTGGCGGCGGCCGGCGCGGTCCACTTCCAGCTCTGGATCGCCGGCTACCACGGCGTCTCGGTGATCGGTCCGCTGTTCCTCCTCGACTCCGTGGGCAGCTGGCTGCTGGCCCTCCTGCTTGTGGCCACCCGGCTGCGGCTGGCCGCGGCGGCCGGCATCGCCGTCGAGCTGGGGGCGATCGCCGGGCTCGCGCTCGCCAGCACGGTCGGTCTCTTCGGCTTCCAGGAGAGCGGCTTCGGGGACGGTGGCCAGATCCTCGCCGCCTACGCCACGGAGAGCCTCGCCGCCCTGCTGCTCGCCACCAGCCTTGCCCTGGGTCGACCTCGCCGAGGCGCCGGAGCCGGTCGCTGACCTCCGCGCCGCGCCGGCCGCTCCGGGACCCTGGCTCGAATCCATTGCGTCGGCCTTCAAGGCTGCCCCGGTCCTGATCCCGCCGACCCCGGAGCGGCCCGGGCGGAGCAGGCGCATCATGTTGGCATGGAGGGCGTCGTGCCCACCCGGCACTGGCACCGGCTCGCCGATGGGCGGGTCCAATGCGACCTCTGCCCGCGCGCCTGCCGGCTGGGTGAGGGGCAGCGCGGCTTCTGCTTCGTCCGGGCGCGCGAGGCCGGCGGCATCGTGCTCACCACCTACGGCCGGTCGAGCGGCTTCTGCGTCGACCCGATCGAGAAGAAGCCGCTCCACCACTTCCTGCCCGGTAGCCCCGTCCTCTCCTTCGGGACGGCGGGCTGCAACCTGGCCTGCCGGTTCTGCCAGAACTGGGAGATCAGCAAGTCGCGCGAGGCCGATACCCTCAGCGACGCCGCCTCGCCCGCCTCGATCGCGGAGACGGCGCGGCGGCTGGGCTGCGCCAGCGTCGCCTTCACCTACAACGACCCGGTCCCCTTCATGGAGTACGCGGTCGACTGCGCCGATGCCGCCCACGCCGCCGGGCTGATGACGGTCGCGGTCACCGCCGGCTACATCTGCCCCGAGCCGCGGGGCGAGTTCTTCGCTCATGTGGACGCGGCCAACGTCGACCTCAAGGGCTTCACCGAGGCCTTCTACCGCCGCGTCTGCGGCGGCCGGCTGGGAACGGTGCTCGACACCCTGGTGTACCTGCGCCACGAGACCAGCGTCTGGCTGGAGATCACCACCCTGCTCATCCCCGGGGTGAACGATGCGGACGAGGAGCTGGACAGGCTGACCGGCTGGGTGACCGAGAACCTCGGTCCCGACGTCCCGCTGCACTTTACCGCCTTCCATCCCGACTTCCGGATGCTGGAGGTGCCGTCGACACCGGCCGCGACGCTCACGCGGGCCCGGCGGATCGCTCTGGCCAACGGCGTCCGTTACGCCTACACCGGCAACGTCCACGACCCCGAGGGAGGGACGACCTCCTGCGCCGGGTGCGGACGGGCGGTCGTGGTGCGCGATGGGTACGCGCTGCGCGGCTATCGTCTCAGCGACGATGGGTGCTGCCTCTGGTGCGGCACCCGCTGCCCCGGCGTCTTCCGCGGGCCGCCGGGTACCTGGGGAGGCCGCCGCCTGCCGGTGCGGATGGCCGCGGCGGCCGGCCGGTGAGCCAGGACCCGGTGTCCCCGCGGGTGCGCCCGGCCGCGGTCGCGGGGCAGTTCTATCCCGCCGATGCCGTGGAGCTGCGCGGCACCCTGCGCGAGCTCCTGGCCGCCGCGGCGCCCGGCGGTCCGGCGCGGCCTCCAGACGGGCACTCTCCGTACCCGAAGGCCATCGTGGCGCCGCACGCCGCCTACCGGTATTCCGGCGCGGTGGCCGCCTCCGCCTACCGTGCTCTGCGCCCGGGGCGTGGCCGGATCGAGCGCGTGGTGCTGCTCGGCCCCGCCCATCGCGTGCCGCTGCGGCAGATCGCGGCGAGCTCGGCCGATCGCTGGGCCACGCCACTCGGGCCGGTCGGCATCGACACCGCCGCCCGCGACGCGCTCCATGACCGCGGCCTCGTCGTTCTCGACGACGTGGCCCACGAGGCCGAGCACAGCCTCGAGGTCCAGCTTCCCTTCATCCGCACCGTCCTCGGCGAGGTTCTCGTGCTCCCCCTGCTGGTGGGGGAGGTCGCGGCGACCCGCGTGGCCGAGCTGCTCGACACGGTGTGGGGTGGTCCCGAGAGCGTCGTGGTCGTGAGCAGCGACCTCTCCCACTACCACCACCACACCGTCGCCCAGCGGCTCGACGGCGAGACCGCGGCCGCCGTCTGCGCGTGTGATCCCGCCGGCGTGGCTCCGGACCGGGCCTGCGGCGTCCACGCCCTGCGCGGTCTTCTCGAGGCGGCGCGACGCCGCAGCCTGGGGGTGCGGCTGCTCGACCTCCGCACCTCCGGTGACACCTCGGGTGAGCTGGAGTCCGTCGTCGGCTACGGGGCCTTCGCCCTCGGCTGATGTGCTGGCTATCGAGAGCGGCGCCAGGCGGGGCGGGTTCGCCGGGCTAGCCGCGGGTGAGCCGCTCCACCGCGGCCACCTTTCGCTCGATCTCCCCGCTCTCCGCGCCGGAACGGTCGTCGATCTTGATGACGGTGGCGGTCCGCCGGACCCCGGGGGCCGTGGCCAGGACCTCGTGGCAGCGCGCCAGCAGGGCGAACACCTCCTGGCGCGGCCCCTCCACCTCGGTCCCCATCGAACCGAGCCGGAAGGGCAGGCCACTCTGGCTGATCACGCGCAGCGCCGCGGCCACGTGCTGGGAGTAGGAGCCGGACCCGTCGTCCGGTGCGATGCTGAACCAGGCGATCATGCGGTGCCCTCCCCGGGGTGAACGTGGCGATCCCGCTCGCCTGGACGCGGTTCGTACCGCCGCATCAGCAGGTGAGGTGAAGGATGGCGTTGGTGTCCGTGGCGTCGCCGGCGAGAAGGTCGATGGCCTCCTTGGTCGGCATCGCCACCAGCTCCACATGGCGGCGGCGGGCCTCAGCCTCGACCGCCTCCATCACCGGAAGCGCGCCGGCGGCCCCGGTCCCGACCACCAGCCTCCGGCAGCCCCAGGGGATCTCCTCCTCCGCCGACAGCGGGGTATGGCCGAAGCTCTCGCGATGGCGCTTGGACGGGCCCTTGCGGCGCTCCCGCACCCGGCCCTTGTCGATCACCACATCACGGTGGTACGTGCGCCCGTCGATGCGGATGGAGCCGAAGGAGAAGCGGTCGATCTGCACTGCAGGTCCTCCCGCTCAGAGCCTACTCGCCTCGCTCGTCCGCCGGCCAGGGTCATCCCGGGTGCGGCTCGCCTCCGCGCGGCTCCTCGCCCGATGCTGCCGTCACCAGATGAGGGGAAGGAGCCGCGGTCTGCCGCGGATGTAGTCCGCGTAACCGGGAAGCGATGCGACCAGCTCGCGTTCCTCGCCGTCGATCCGCGCCCTGAAGCCGACCAGCGGCAGGAGCACACACATTGCCGCGCTGAGGATGTTTCCCATCGCCAGCCCGACGCCCACCATCTCCAGCCATTGACCCGTGTACGAAGGATGACGGAGCCAGCGATACGGACCGGAGCTGACGACGGTCTGGCCGGGCTGGACCGACACGTGGCCCACGAAAAAGCGGCCCAGGGTGGCGATGCTCCACTGGCGGAGCCCGATCCCCAGGCCGGTCACGATGGCGCCACCCACGGCACAGCGCTGCGACCATCTCCGACCCACGTCGAGCCGCGGCATTGCGGCGGCCATCCCGAGCGCGGCGATGCCCGCCGGCCACCAGGTGAGCGCGAGAAGACGGGTCGAGGCCGGGTCCCGGTCCGCGCTGGAGGTCACGACCGAGCGGGCGAGCCCGCGCCGCCGCTGGCGCACGATCTCGACGCCCTCGAGGACCCCGACCAGGTACAGCATTCCGGCCGGCGCCAGAAGGCGTCGCAGACGTGGGTGCACGCGGCGATTGTCGCGCGACCGCGGGGCGGCGGCCGGGACGTCCGCGGACACTGTGGAGCCGGCCGGGCGTCGGCGGTGTCCCCCGGCCGGTCGGCCGACGCCCTCCAGGCTCCGCGAGGGCTCGCACCCGGACCCCGGCGGGAATCTGATCCGATTCGGCTTGCCCGTGGAGGAGTGAGCGCCGCTAAGCTGAGACCGTGACCGCGACCCCCGGACACGCCATCCGCTCGACGGCACCGCGGTCCTGCCCCATCCGGAGGTCATAGGTCATGCAGCCACCCACGGACGGCCCTGATCGGCACGCCCCGGTCCCCCCGGTGCGCTACCTGGTGTTCTCGGCATCCCTGCGCCGGGGCTCTCTGAACACGCAGCTCGCCGGGCTCGCCGCGAGGGTCATCGGCAGCAGGGGTGGCGACGTCGATGTCGCCACCATGGCCGATTTCGACTCCCCCTCCTTCGACTTCGACGTCCTCGAGGAGAGCGGACCACCGCCCGGGGCCCGCGAGCTCGACCGGCGCCTGCTGGCGTCCGACGCTTTCGTGATCGCGTCCCCGGAGTACAACGCCTCCATCCCCGGTGCTCTCAAGAATGCGATCGACTGGGTCTCGAGGTTCAATCCGCAGCCCTTCAACGAGCGCCACGGTCTGCTCCTCTCGGCCTCCCCCTCCATGGCCGGTGGCAACCGCGGGCTCTGGTCCTTGCGCATCCCCTTCGAGCATCTTGGCGCGCGGATCTACCCCGACATGTTCTCCCTGGCCCAGGCCCACCGGGCGTTCGGCGATGACGGTCGCATCGCCGACGCGCAGCTGCAGCAGCGCTTCGAGGCCAACATCGCCAACTTCATGTCGCTCGTCGAGGCCTCCAAGAACTACCCCTGCATCAAGACCGCGTGGATCGAGCACCTCGGCGAGCACCCCGAACCGCTCATCGATCGCGTGCAGGCCGGCTGACCGGACCCGCCCGAACCGCGGTGGCGGCCCCCACGCCGTGGCTCCGGCTCCACGCCCTCGCTCCGACCCTAACCGGCGGTGCTGCCGCCCCGGGCGCGCGCAGGCTCTCCAGGAGGCGGCGCTGCACCGAGGGGTCGAGCAGCGCCTCGCCGGCGTGGACGGTCCGGATCGCCGGGGCGATCTCTGTGGCTCCCGCGTCCTTGGTGAGGTAGCCGCGGGCGCCCGCCTCCAGGGCCGCGAAGACGGACGCCGATGGCAGCGTCCCGCCCTCGGCCGACCCGACCGTGCTCGGGGAGATGGTGTTCACCGCCGTGTATTGGCCCTACGTGCACCTGCGGGGACGCCACGGATGGAGCGCTGCCGGCGCGAAGGCGGCCCTCCTGCCGCTGATCCTGGCGGGGCTCCGGGATGCGCCCAAGATGGCCCGTGCGCCGGGTCCCGGGGGCTGAGCGCCGGAGCCAGCAGGATTACCCGCTCGCCGACCTCCGCAGCTCTTCCTGCGCTGGTTCACGGCCCCTTCACATCCGGTGCCGATGCTCGTGCCATGGATCAGCCGTCTTCCGTCAGGAGAACCCTCATGGACCGTCCGCTGCGCACCTTCTGGGGCCTTGCCGCAATCGGCGGCGCGATCGCCGTCGGCCTCACCACCCAGAACGCCGCCTACATCGTCATCACCCTCCTCGGCGGGCTGATCGTGCCGCGCGCCCTCGGCCTCGCCGGGCCCGGGCGCCGTCACGGGTGGGCCGGACGCTTCGGCCCCGGCGCCGGGTCTGGCGCCGGCGGACACCGTGCCGCGTGCGTCCAGAGCTTCTGGGACGAGTGGCACCGCCAGGCCCACACGGTGCAGCCCACCTCACCGCCGGCACCGACCGCCTGAGCGGCGCCGATCTGAGCGCCGGCAGCCCGAGCACCGGCAGCCCGAGCGCCGGCCGCTCCGATCGGCTCCGGCTCGTGGCCCTGAAACGGGCGGGCAGATTGTCCGCCCGTCAGGACCCCGACCAGGCGGTGGCACCGCCGATGTCGCCCTCCACGATCGACGCCAGCTGGGCGTCGATGGCAGACCCACTCGGCATGATGCCGAGCTCGCGGTTCCGGTCCAGTGACGTCGACGAGAAGTTCTCCGACCCGACGAAGGCCCTCACCGTGCCGGTCCCCGGGTCGGCGACGATGACCTTGGCATGGATGTACAGGGAGGCGTTCGCCGCATAGGTGACGACCGTGACCCCGGCGTGGGTGAGGGCGCTGAACTCGCTGCTCCAGGACGACGAGTCGGTCATGCAGACCTCGACGTCCACCCCTCGCTCCGCCGCCGCCTCCAGCGCCGTGACGATGTCCTGGTCGGACATCTCCTCGTTCTCGACGAGCAGCTCCTTCCTCGCCCCCTCGATCAGCGCCGCCAGCGCCGGTTCCGAGCCCGGGCTCCAGACCAGGTCGTCCCCGGACGAGGGCTGGACCCCCGTGTTCGAGAAGTCGGCGTCGAACACCGCGTCGATGGCCGCCACGTCGCGAGGATCCGTGTCCACGACCATGAAGTCGCGGGTCGACGAGTAGTACTGCGCGGTGAGGTTGCCGGTCATGATCAGCGCCTCGCTCGAGTCGACGGTGAGGGTCTTCTGGTGGGTGATGTCGACCTGGGTCGAGGACCAGTGGACGGCGACGCCGCCGGCGAGCAGGGCCGCGTAGGCGGCCTGGTTCTGGCTCTTGGCATAAGCCTGGTCGAGGATGACCCGGACCGCGACCCCCCGCTTCTCCGCCTGGATGAGATCGTTCACGGCGGTGCCGTCCTCGAGCTCGTACATCACCAGGTCGAGGGAGCGCTGGGCACCGCCGATGGCCTGGTAGAAGGCGCCCATCCCCTGGTCGGGCTCGACCACCAGCGTGTCGTAGCCCCTCGCCGCCGCCGTGGCGGTGGGCGTGGGGGTCGACGTGGATGCGGGAGAGCCGCCGGCGGCGGCAGCCGTGGGCGCCGGCGAGGGCGCCGTCGATGCGGGGGCTGACGGCGTCGAGCAGGCGGTGAGGAGGATCAGCGTCGCGCTGAGCAGCGCGATCGTTGCCCGCCTGGTCCCTCTCGGTCCGCTGGCGCGATCCCTGGCCGCGGCGTCCACCTCTGCTCCCTGTTGTTCCGCAGGGGGAGGATGCCACGCCACCGGCGCGCGTGCCCGGCGATCTTGCCAATTCGAACTTGTGTTCGATAGCATGGCCGGCGGACGATGAGCAGGCTGGTCACGACCCCGCTCCCCGGTGCGGCGCCGGTGCTCATGGGCACGGGAGGGTCCGCCCTCGGGGCGGGATGCCCAGAGGATCCGTCGCGGACCGCGCGCCATCGGGCGGACAGGCGCAAGGCGACCGGCGTCCACTACACGCCGCCCGAGCTGGCCCGCTTCCTGGCCGGCGAAGGGCTCCGCGAGCTCGGGGAGCCGCCGTCTGTGATCCTCGACCCGGCCTGCGGCGGGGGCGAGCTGCTGGAGGCGGCGTGGTCCTGCCTTCCGCCGGAGGCACGGGGGCGCGCCCGGCTGATCGGCCTCGACACCGACGCCCGGGCCGTGGAGCAGTGCCGAGCGCGGCTCCGGACGCTCGACCACGCCACCGTCCACATCGAACACGCCGACTTCCTCGCCGGTGCCGTCATGGCCTCGCAACCCGGGGCCGCCAGCATCCCCGCGGCGCGGGCTCCCCGGCGGGGCGCTCACCGGGGCGTCGGCCCCGGGGCGGTGGACCTGGCCATCGCCAACCCCCCTTACGTCCGGACCCAGACGCTTGGCGGGGCGGTGGTCGCGGACATCGTCCGCCGCTACGGCATTCGCGGCCGGGTGGACCTCTACATGGCCTTCGCCTTCGCCATGGCGGAGGCTCTGAGGCCGGGCGGGGTGATGGCCCTGCTCTGCTCCAACCGCTTTCTCACCACCCGTGGCGGTGCCTCCCTCCGCCGCCTGCTCCAGACCGAGTTCAGCGTTGCGGCGGTGTACGACCTGGGCGACACGCGGCTCTTCCGCGCGTCCGTGCTGCCCGCCGTGGTCATCGCCACCCGGCGCGGCACCCCGCGGACGCCGAGGTTCGTCTCCGTCTACCGCTCCACCCAGCGCGCGGGCCGATCGCGCACGGAGGGCGCTCCCACGTTCGAATCGGTGCCCCTGCTGCTCGCCTCGTCGCGCCACGGCGACGCCCAGGTGGAGGGGAGCGCCCTCCATGTCCGGCGCGGGGTGCTGGCAGACGTCACGGCCCCTGACGAGGCGTGGACGCTGGAGGACGAGCGGAGCACCGAGCTGCGCGCCCGCCTCCGGGCGTCGAACCCCCTCACGATCGGCTCCCTGGCCAGGATCCGGGTCGGCATCAAGACGACCGCCGACTCCGTCTTCATCCGCGACGACTGGGAGTCGCTGCCCCCCGCGCTGCGCCCCGAGCCGCAGCTCCTGCACGGCCTGCTGACCCATCACGTCGCCGCGCGATGGCGCGCCGCGCCGCCGCGCACGACGGTGCTCTACCCGCACCAGGACCGCGGCGGGCGAACGGTGGCCGCGGACCTGCGTCGCCATCCCCGCGCCGCCGCCTACCTCGCCACTCACCGTGAACGGCTTGCCGCGCGGCCCTATCTGGCAGCCGCGGGGCGGCAGTGGTTTGAGATCTGGGTCCCACACAGGGCGCACCTCTGGAAGCTCCCCAAGGTGGTGTTCCCGGACATCGCCGAGACCCCCCGCTTCTTCGTGGACACGGATGGACACCTGGTCAACGGCGACTGCTATTGGGCGGCGACCGCGTCGCTCGAGGAGGCCCTGCTCATCGCCGCGATCGGCAACTCGGAGCTGGCGCGGGCCTTCTACGACGCGCAGTGCGGCAACCAGCTCTACGCCGGGAGACGTCGCTTCATGACTCAATACGTCGAGCGGTTCCCGGTACCCGACCCGGCGTCGCCGGCCGCGGCTGCGATCATCCGGCTCGCCCGCGCCCTGCACGAGGGGTGCGGCGACCGGGACGCCGCCGAGGGTGAGCTGGAGGTCCTGATCCGCCGCTCGCTGGGCTTCGCCGAGTCCCTCGCCTAGTAGTCGAGGAGCCGAATCTCCGTCACAACGAGGTCGTCACCGATCGCGATCACTCGTGGCCGGTTGATTGCGTGAAGGTCCGAGAAACTCCTTGTTTCACAAGGCGAGCCATGCATGTGATCGTGCCCACCGATACTGCGTGACAAGATCGACACGAACCATCGCACAGCGGCTGATCGTCGAGATCATTCGCGCCGGCGTTCCGTATTCGACCATGTGACGTGGGTTGCGCGCGTCGACGCCATCATGCTAGGGTGCTCAGGTCGCGGATCGTCCAGGTCCACGGATCACACACGGTGAGAGCAGCTCTCTCGCCGGTCCGCGGCCCACCGGCCCAAACTCGGTGGAACTGAAGCCCAGGTGCGTCGTCGCCTGCCCTTGACCGAGCCATCGAGCCGGGTGTGGCATGAGGCACCGACAGCCGGAGGTTGGTCCTCATGCGTCGTATCTTTCCGCGCGGGCACATTCGCGCGTGGGGCATCGGCCTCGCCCTCATCGGTCTCGCCGCGCTCACCGCGCTGCAACCGGTCGGGAGTGGTCGGTCCGCAGCCGGGAACGTCGCGGTGCTCCGCCATTCCGCGCCGGCATCGGCATCCCCGGTGTCATCGTCGCCGTCGCCTTCGCCGTCGTCGACAGCGTCGTCCTCGCCCTCATCGACTCCGACGTCCACTGCCACGGCGGGGGCGACCCCGGACGTCCCCTCGCCTCTGCCCGCGCTGAGCGTGCTCGCAACGCCGACCCCAGTCCCCGTTCAGCCGGCCGCGGCGCGGCCGGCCTACTCGCAGGCGGAGGTGGTGGCGATCATCACCGCCGCCGCGCAGGCTGATGGCGTCGCCCCGGCCTGGCTGATCTCGACGGCACAGTGCGAGTCCAACCTCAACCCCTACGCCTACAACTCCGCAGGTCCGTACGATGGCCTCCTGCAGTTCCTCCCCTCCACCTTCCGCGCCCATGGGGGCACCGACATCTGGGACCCGACCCAACAGGCGCAGATCGCCGCCGGCATGTTCGCCGCCGGTGAGTCCTCGCAGTGGCCGGTCTGCTCCCATTCCTGAGCTCGGGTCCTGAGCTCGGGAAGCGCGCGCCATCGGTATCGGCGTAACGTGGGGACGCCCGCAGCGACGGGCGCGGAACCGACGACCCCGTCAGCATGCTCACCGCAAGGGAGACTGCCGCTGTTTGACCGGACCAGGTCCGCCGTCGGCGGCCTGAGGGCGCTGGAGAACGAGGACCTTCGGCTTCGCCATGCGCGGCGCAACCGGATCCGGCTGATCGACCAGGTGATCAACGAGCTGGAGCTGCTCAACCTGGCCCACGAGTCGGTGGTCCCCGGGGAGCTGGCCCGGCGGGCGACCGGCTTCATCCTGAGCAGCGCTACCCATTCACTGGTCCTGCCGCCCGAGCGCGCGATCCCCGTCGCCGACTGGATGGCGGCTCTCTTCGAGGTGCAGGACACCCTCATGGTCCCCAGCGGGGACCACGTGAGGGACTGACCGGGGCCTGATCGGGGGCCGCCCCGGCGCGCCCGCGGCCCACGGTCCCGGGACCGTCTCAGGCGCCCACCGCGGCGCCGATCAACCTGCCCAGCCCGAAGGTGACCCCCGCCGCCAGCATCCCGAAGAGCAGCTGCCGGCTCCCCGAGAAGAGCACGCCGCGGCCGGTGAGCAGGGTGATCAGCGCGCCGATGACGAAGAGCCCCAGGGCGGCGAGGCCGATGGCCAGCCCGACGGCCGGCGCGCCGGTGGCGAAGAAGAAGGGGATGAGCGGGAGCACGGCGCCGATCGCGAAGAGGCCGAAGGACGCGCCCGCCGCGGTGTTGGGGGATCCGCCCAGCTGGGAGGGGTCGAGCCCCAGCTCCTCGCGCACCATGGTGTCCAGCGCCGTCCCGTGCTCGGCCATCAAGCGGTCGGCGACCTCGGCGGCCTCCTCGACGGACAGCCCCTTGGCCTCGTAGATGAGGGCCAGCTCCTCACGCTCCTCGTCGGGGACGGAGAGGAGCTCCGCCGCCTCGGTCCTGACCTGGCGCTGGTACAGCTCCCGGGTGCTCTGCACCGACACCCATTCCCCGATCGCCATCGAGCAGGCGCCGGCCAGCAGCCCGGTGATCCCGGCGATGACGATCGCCTTGCCGGGGAGCCCTGAGCCGGCCACCCCCATCACCAGGGCGAGGTTGGAGGTCAGCCCGTCGTTGGCGCCGAGGACCGCCGCCCGCAGGGCGTTGCCACCCGGGGCCCGGTGACGCCCCTCCAGCTTGCCGAGCGTCTCCCCGGCCACCCCCATGGGCGAGGCCCCGGCGATGTAGCGGAGCACGCGGGCGTGCGAACGCTCGTCCTCCGGCATCCCCGTGTCCTTGGTCTCGGGCTGGTCGTCGTAGTCGAGCTGGTCGGCGCGCTCCAGGGTGGCGACCGTGGGCAGCACGAGCTGGGCGCCGAACCGGTGGGCCAGGAGGCGCATGGCCCGGGCGCGCCACGAGGCACGGCGTGGACCCGGGTCGCGGCCCAGGGCGCGCAATTGATCCTCCCAGAAGCCGAGGTGGCGCTCCTCGACCTCGGCCAGCCGGAGGTAGACGGAGGCCAGCCGGGCGTCGCGCTCCGCCTTCGCCATCGCCCGGTAGACGATCGCGGAGTCGATCTCACCCTGGCGGTTGGCCCGGTACCTCGCCTCGTCCGTCGCCGCCTGCGCCATCCGCTTCTCCTCTTCTCCGCTGCCGGGTCGGGGGACCGCGGCCAATCTTCGGTCATCCCCCCGACGGCTGGGCTGGGAGCCCCTCGCGCGCCGCGTGGCTCCCCGTAGGATGGACATCCCCCGCCGGTCGAATGCAGGAGAGAACCCGATGACCCAGACGGCTGCCGCCCGCCTCCTCGCCGCCGTGCCGCCGGCCTCCCTGGTGCTCGAGGTCGAGCCCGCCGCCCCCGACGCGGCCCGCCGGCACTACGCCGCCAAGCTGAGCGTGGAGACCGACCCCTCGGACGTCCACCACGACCTGGAGGCCGGGGTCGCCGGCCTGGTGGTCGCCGACACGCGCTCCGCCGCCGACTACGCCCAGGAGCACGTCGCCGGCGCCATCAGCCTTCCCTACCGCGAGCTGGACGAGGAGTCCACCGCCCACCTCTCCCGCGACGCCCTCCACGTCGTCTACTGCTGGAGCCCGGGCTGCAACGCGGGGGCCAAGGGGGCGGCGCGGCTCGCCGAGCTGGGCTTCCGGGTGAAGGAGATGATCGGCGGGATCGAGTACTGGAAGCGGGAGGGCTATCCCACCGCGAGCGGGGCCTGACCGGCCGCGCCAGCCCACCACGGGCGGTGCGGCGACGGCCAGGGCGGCCGGTTTCGCGCCCACCGAATCGCGCCCGCGAGTACCGGGCGGCCGGCGCTTGGGGCACAATACCCGTTCCTGAGCCACGTCGCACCGATGGCTCCAATCTGTTCGAATCACACGGTCCTGCCATGCTCCACCACCGATCGCGAATCTGCGCTCTCCTCGCCGGCACGCTGCTGGCGGTCGCCGCCTGCGGCGGTGGCACCCACGCAAGCAGCTCGCCGAAGGCGACGCCCAGCGCCGGCTCCTCGCCGTCCACCACCGCGGCTCCGACTCCCACCCCGACCCCGGCGCCGCTCAGCGCGCCGCTGATCATCCAGGTGGAGAACCTCTACCAGGCCCGGCCCCAGTCGGGGCTGAGCAGCGCCGACATCGTCTACGAGTATCAGACCGAGGGCGGCATCAGCCGCTTCACCGGCATCTGGTTCACCAGGCCCGCCGCGGCGGACATGGTGGGCCCGGTGCGGAGCGCGCGCCTGGTCAGCCTGCGGCTGCTGCAGATCTACGGGGGTGTCCTCCTCTACTCGGGGGCGAGCAACTACGTGCTGGCGCAGCTCAGCGACGTGAGCGGCAAGCACTACGACGACCCCGAGCCGCCACTCTTCCGGACCTCGTCGCCGCCCCCGGCCGCCGAGTACGGCTCCCCCCACAACCTCTACACCGACGGATCGAATCTGGCCACGTTCGTCCAGAGCATCGGTCTCAGCACCGTGAGCTACCAGCTCTGGCAGCGCACCCCGGTCACCAGCCTGCCCACCGGGGGCACCGCGGTGAGCAGCTTCGAGGTGCCGATCTCCGGCTCGGAGACGCCGATCTTCACGTACGAGCCCGGCACCGGCGCCTACGAGCGGAGCGAGCCGGCGGCGGGCGGCTACCCGGCGACCGGCGTCCTCGACGACAACAACACCAAAGCCCCCTGGGAGTCGCCCAACGTCGTCATCCTCCAGGTCCCGGTGAGCGGCGTGGCCGCGGACAACGAGAACCCGAGCGGCGGGTACACCGAGGGCCTCGACTTCGGCATCGGGCCGAGCGCCAGCGGGAGCGGCCAGCTGGCGGTGGGCGGCCAGCTCTACAGCATCAATTGGACCCAGGGCGCCACCGGGCCTCCCCAGTTCACCCTCGCCGGCGGGCAGCCGGCGCCCATCGCCCCCGGTCAGGTCCTGGTCGAGCTGGTCAGCACGGGGCAGACGGTCACCCCGGAGGCGACCGCCGCCCCGTAGCCGCGACCAGCCCTCAGCCGATGGCGGGCTTCCCGCGCGGGTTGCCCCGCGGGAGCCGGCTCACGGGTAGATGCCGCGCGCGGTGGTGGCCTCGGCCACCCGCTGCACCGCGACGGTGTAGGCACCCAGCCGGAGAGGAACGCTGAGGCGCTGCGAGGCCTCCCAGGCGGTCTCGAAGGACGCGATCATGATGTGCTGCAGCCGCTCGTTGATCTCCTTCTCCTCCCAGAAGAACGACTGCAGGTCCTGCACCCATTCGAAGTAGGAGACGGTGACCCCGCCGGCGTTGGCGATGATGTCGGGGACCACCGTGATGCCGCGCTGGGCCAGGATCTCGTCGGCCCCGGGCGTGGTCGGGCCGTTGGCCGCCTCCAGGATCAGGGACGCCTGGATCCGCCCCGCGTTGGCCGCCGTGACCTGGTTCTCGAGCGCCGCCGGGACCAGGACGTCGACCGGCGCCTGGAGCAGCTCGGCGTTGCTGACCGCCCGCGTCCCCGGGAAGCCGGCCACCGACCCGGTGCGCTGCTTGTGCTCGACGACCTTCTCGATCGAGAGCGGCTCCTCGCTCCAGATCGCGCCCCCGGTGTCGGAGACCGCCCGGATGGCGAACCCGTCCGCCTCCATCAGCCGGGCGGCGATGCTGCCCGCGTTGCCGAAGCCCTGAACCGCGACCGTGGACTCCCGCGGGTCCCGCCCGAGGTGCTTGCACGCCCGCAGGGCGACCACCGCCACCCCGCGACCGGTGGCCTCGTTGCGCCCCTGGCTGCCTCCCACCGAGAGCGGCTTGCCGGTCACCACCGCGTGGACGGAGTACCCGGCGCTCATCGACATCGTGTCCATGATCCAGGCCATCACCTGGGGGGTGGTGTTGACGTCGGGGGCCGGGAGGT
>Ga0209415_10006671_pt1 | contig 20403 bp, 11 predicted proteins | sample PeaSoiSIISIP2007_FD_187696 | JGI IMG/M metagenome (GOLD analysis project Ga0209415, IMG submission 187696) | Peat soil microbial communities from Weissenstadt, Germany - SII-SIP-2007 (SPAdes) (version 2) | ecosystem: Environmental > Terrestrial > Soil > Wetlands > Peat | place: Germany...
AACGGCGCCGATATCAACCTCGCGCTCGACGCGCTGGAGATGGCGTTTACGCACGACCACATCAACGCCTTCGCCATTGTGAGCGGCGATAGCGACTTCATCGCGCTTGTCAACAAACTGAAGCAATACGACAAGCGCATCTTCGTGGTGGGCGGCCGCGCTTTCACCAGCACGATCCTGCAGAAGAACTGCCATGAGTTCGTGGCGTATGAGTCGCTCATCGACGAACCGCGGCCGCGCTCCTCGGCCCACCAGCAGCAACCGCCGCCGCCGCTGCCGCAATCGCTGGTACAGCAGCCGCAGGAGAGGGTGTTGCAGGACAGGCTGCCGCAGGAAAGACAGGACCGGCCGCCGCAGCAGCCGCAACAGCAGCGCCAACCGCACAAGCGTGTGGCGCTCGACCTGGCGCAGGCCATGCCCCTGGTGGAGCGCGCGCTGGGAGTTCTGGAGCGCCGCGAAGTGCGCCCGCAGCTCGGCCTGCTGAAATCGACCATGCTGCAGCTCGATTCCACCTTCAACGAAAAGGCCTACGGCGCGAGTTCTTTCACCGATTTCGTGGAGAAACTGCAGAAGGCCGACTATGTCGAGGTCACCGGCGGCGAAGGCCGCTACATGATCCGCATGAAGGGCGGCGGCGCTCCCGAGAAGCCTACCGCTAAGCCCGAGCAGGCCATCCCCCTGTTGCGCGACGTGCTCGAAACGCATCGCTTCGAAGTGGACAATGGCGCCATGGCCGAAGAACTGGCCGAGTGGGTCCGGCAGGAGCAGCCCAAGCTCGACTGGCACGAGTTCGGCTTCCAGGAGTTCAGCGAGTTGCTGAACTACGCGCAGGACAAGGGGCTGGTGCGCATTCAGGCCGACGAGGAAAAGGGCCTCATCGTCTATCTTGGCGCCGAGTTCCATCCGCCCGCGCCGCCACCCGAGCCGGTCCAGGAAGTCCAGGTAGAGGAGGAAGAGGAGGACGAACCGCAGCCCCTCGTGCCCGGACAGCCCACCGCCACCGGCGAGATCCCCATCCCCGAGCTGCCGCCCAAGCCGCAGCGCCGCCCGCGTGCGCCCCGCAAGACCTCCGGCGACGGGCAGCAGAAGAAGCGCGTGTCGCGCCCGCGCAAGAAGCAGCCCATGTAAGCACTCCAGACGGAGGGCAGGGTGAGCCGTTTCACGATTCTGACCGCCATCATTTCCGCTGCGCTCCTGGCACAACCCGCGAGGATCGCGCATCCGATCGACGATGCGCGCTTCGCGGTCCTGCCGGGAAGCCTGCACCCGAAGGCGCAGGCCCGCTACGATCGGGGTCCCGAAGATCCTTCCCGGAAGATCCCCTTCATCACCCTGATGGTGAAGGCGTCCCCGGCCCAGCAGGACGCGCTCGAAAGGCTGCTCGAGGAGCAGCAGGATCGTTCCTCGCCGAACTACCATCGCTGGCTCACGCCCGAGCAGTTCGGCGACCGCTTTGGCCTCGCGCCGGGCGACGATTCCACGGTGGCCGCCTGGCTGGAATCCCAGGGTCTGCACATCGAACAGCGGGCGCGAGCGCGCAACTTCTTCACCTTCAGCGGCTCCGTGATGCAGGTGGAACGCGCGTTCCACACACGCATTCATCGGTACCTGGTGGATGGCGAACCGCACTTTGCCAACGCCACGCAGATCTCGATGCCTGTGGCGCTGCGGGATCTGTTTGGGGGAATTCGCGGGCTTGACGACTTCTCACGGCCGGGCGCAGCGGAGAGGCCCCATAACACCAGCGCGTCGGGAACCATCCAACTCGCGCCAGGCGATTGGGCCACCATCTACGATGTGACTCCGCTCTACGCGTTGGGGATCGACGGCGCCGGGCAGCGAATCGGCATCCTGGGTGCGTACGACATGAACCAGGCGTACATCGACAGCTTTCGCGCGCTGTTCGGATTGGCGCCGAGCCAGGTGGAGCAGCACCTGGTGGGGCCCGATCCCGGCGTCACCGCTTCCTCCAACGAGGCGGCCCTCGACCTCGAATGGGCGGGCGCCATCGCGCCCAAAGCAACCATCGTTTATATATACGCCCGCAACTTCAACGACGCGGCGCAGGCCGCCATCGATCAGAACCTGGCCTCCGTGCTCAGCGAAAGCTTCGGCACCTGTGAACCGCTGAGTGGAGTAGGGAACCGGCTGATGGCGCAGCAGGCCAATGCGCAGGGCATCACCTGGGTGGCGTCGTCCGGCGATTCGGGCGGAGCGGGTTGCGATCCGCACGGTTTCTTCGGAGCCACCGGGAACGCCGCCACCGTGTCGGACGGACTGGCGGTGAACATACCCGCCAGCTTCCCCGAGGTCACCGCCGTGGGAGGCACGCAGTTCAACGAGGCCGGTGGGCAATACTGGAACGCTTCCAACAACGCCAACGGCGGCTCGGCGATATCCTACATCCCCGAAATCGTGTGGAACGAAACCGGCGCCGGCGGACTCCTGGCGGGCGGCGGCGGAGCTTCCATCTTCTTTCCGAAACCGCCGTGGCAATCCGGCCAGGGCGTGCCCGACGACAATGCCCGCGACATTCCCGATATCGCCTTCAGCGCGTCGGGCAATCACGACCCGTACATGGTGGTCAACACCAATGGTCAACGCGCCACAGGCGGGACATCCGCGAGCGCGCCTGCCTTTGCCGGAGTGGTGGCCCTGCTCGACCAGTATCTGAGTCACGGCAACCCGCAGTCAGGGCCGCAGTCACAGCCGGGTTTGGGGAACATCAACCCCGAACTGTATCGCATGGCCCGCGCCACCACCAACGTCTTCCACGACATCACCCAGGGCGACAACCTGGTCCCTTGCGCCGCCGGAAGCCCGAACTGTTCCAACGGCCTGCTGGGTTTCGCCGCCGGTCCCGGATACGATCTGGCGAGTGGGCTGGGCTCCATCGATGTCTACAATCTCGCGGCGCAATGGGGCACTGTCGGCGCGCCTACTTCCACCGCGCTCACCGCCAGTCCCCCCAACATCAACCTCGGCGATACGGTGCAGCTTACCGCCGCGGTGACCCCAGTGGGGGTGACGTCCGGGGGAGAGGGCTTCCCCGGCGGCTCAGTTACGTTTTCGATCGGTCGCACGATCCTGGGAGCCGCACGGCTGATGATCGCCGGCGGCGGTTCGCGCGCCACTCTGACCGTGACTGGTCCTCGTTTGCCCGTGGGGAGCGCGACCGTCATGGCCACTTACAGCGGCGACATCGCTTACAACGGAGCGGCCGCCACTGCCGCGGTGACCGTGGCTCCCGGTGCGGCGGGCTCTTTCGTCCAGGTGAACATCACGCCCAACCCGGCCCACGCAGGTCAGTTCGTCCGGGTCACATTGACCGAGGAGGCCGGCGCGGGCACCACCATCACCGGCTGGACCATCAACGGGGTGGATGACTTCGGTTTGTTTGCGGGAGATTTCGGGACCACCAAGCTGCCGGCATACGGAAGCCTCTCCACCACCATCACTACCGCGACGCCGGCCGTCCTGCCGAGCAACCGCATGTACACGTTCACCGGCGTGGATGCCGATGGCCGCCGCTGGACACAGCAATATACGCTGGTGCTGGAAGGCCCGCTGGGGCTGCCCGAACTCACTCTTGTCAGCGCGCCCGCTACTGTCGAACAAAACACGGCCGCCGATCCCGCCTGCCAATGGTCGCAGCAGTTGATTCTCCAGGAACAGCTCGGCTTCGCGGTGCAACTCACAGGATTCAAGGCCGGCGGCGCGGATTGGACCGGGCGCATTCAGCAACTCTTCGGCACCAACCGCCTGGCGCCGCTCGGTATGCTGCAGGCGCACATCTGCTGGCCGGGCCCCAGTCCGCCGCCCGCGACCACCTTCGAGCTGGATGGCACGGACGAAACGGGCGAGCCGGTTAACGCCACGGTCACTGCTGCGTTCACGGGTCCGCCGGCAAGCCCCACGGCGCTATCGGCTTCGCCCAGTGCTGTGACGCTTTCGCCGGCGTCCGCTACGGCAAGCGTCACCGTGAATCTCGCGAGCACCGGATCGTGGAATGTCTCGGTGCTCCCGGCCAACCGGTCCACCGCCTGGCTTACCGCCGTCGTCCCGGCCTCCAGAGTAACGACACCCCAAGTCACCTTGATGGCCTCATCAGCCGGACTGTCTCCCGGAGTCTACAATGCCACGCTGCTGATTCAGGCGGCGGACGCCGTGCCGCAATTCCTCGAAGTGCCGGTGGTGTTCACGGTAGGTTCCTCGGGAACCACCATCGGCGGCGTAAGCCACGGCGCGTCGTTCCAGCAGGCGTTCGCGCCGGGCATGATCCTGAGTGTGTTCGGAACGCAGCTTGCGCCCTCCACGCAGTCGGCCGCCAGTCTTCCGCTGCCGCTCTCGCTGGCGGGGGTCACCGCCTCGGTAAACGGAGTGCCCGCGCCGCTCTACTTCGTCTCACCCGGCCAGATCAATGTTCAGGTTCCCTACGAGACCGGCGCAGGCGCCGCCGTGCTGGGCGTGAACAACAACGGACAGGTGGCGTCCTTTATTTTTCCGGTCTCGGCCGCGGCGCCCGGCATATTCACGGACCCGAATCATGCCGGCGCCCTGGTTCCCAATTCCACCGGCAAACGCGGCGACACCCTTCTGGCGTTCATCACCGGGGAGGGCCTGGTCTCACCGATGCTGGCCACCGGCGCGTCGCCCTTCATCGACACGCCGCTCGCCCTGCTGCCGCAGCCGCTGCTCGCGGTGGGCGTGACCGTGGGAGGGCTGCCCGCGCCGATCGCGTTTGCGGGAATTCCGCCCGGCTTGGCCGGTGTCACGCAGATCAATTTCGTAGTCCCTGGCAGCGCCCCGCTGGGCGTGCAGCCCGTGGTGGTGACGGTGGGAGGAGTGGCCAGCCCGCCCGCCAGCTTGACCATCACGCCATAGCCTCAGACTTGAACGCGTTCAAAAAATACCTTGACTCGCCGCCCGGGTGTGCCCGATACTGGAATTGAACACGTTCAAGAATCTCCGAAGGAGGTCCGCTACGTCTCCCGCTTCGCGACTGCTGCTCGCCTCACTCGGCGGCATCTGCGTGCTCAAAGCCGCCGCCCTGGCCCTTCGCCGGGGACCGCGGACGGCAACCCGGCTGGCCGTGTTCCTGTTCGTTTGGCCGGGCGTGTTTCCCGGCCACTTCCGGGAGCGCCGGCCGGCGCAAACCATGGATCCGGCGAGATTCCTCGCGGCCTGGACGCGCATGGCCTTGGGCGCGGCATCGATCGTCCTGCTCGCGGTCTACGCCCCGCGCATTCCGGACCGCGCGTTAGGAATCGCGGGGGTCGGAGCACTCCTCCTCACGATCCATCTCGGCGCCGGCGACCTGCTCCCTTGGCTGTTGCGCTGGGCCGGCTTCGCTGTGCCGCTGTTGTTCGACCGGCCCTGGGCCGCCGCCTCGCTTACCGAATTCTGGAGCCGGCGCTGGAACCTGGCCTTCGTCGAAATGAATCGACGCTTCCTGCTGCGGCCGCTGCATGGCTATTTCGGCAAGCGAGGCTCGCGTTTCGCCCTGTTCGCTCTCTCGGGTGTGTTGCACGAGCTGGGACTGAGCTTTCCGGCGGGCGCCGGTTGGGGGCGGCCGCTTGGTTATTTCCTGCTGCAAGGTGCGCTTGTCGAGGTGGAAGAGCGATTCCGGATTGTCAACCCGATAGTCAAGCGGGCATGGACCTGGTTCTGGCTGATTGCCCCGGCCCCCTGGCTCTTTCACGAGCCTTTCCGGCGTACGCTGATTGTGCCGTTCTACCGTTGGCTCCACGCACTGATCGCGCAAAGCACGCCGGATTGGTACTTATCGAAGGCGATCTACGCCGCCGCCCTCGGCCACCTGTTGGTGCTGATCGCCAGCGTGCAGGTTCCTTCCCGCCTGGGCTGGAAACAGGACGTTGTCAAACTCACGCGCTTCAATCAGAAGGTCTTCTGGGTGTACAGCCTCTACATCCTGCTTTCGATTGTCAGCTTCGCCGGGTTGACCTGGCGCCTGCACGACGCATTTCTGGCCGGTGAACTGGCGGCGCGCTGGCTCGCCGGATTCATCGCCATATTCTGGACCGTTCGGGTGCTGGTCGACGTGTTCTGGTACGATCATCGCGATTGGCCCCAGGGTAATGCGCTGGTGGCCGGTCACGCATTGGCGACCAGTCTCTTCTGCACGCTCGCGGCCGTCTACTGGTGTGCGGCATTAGCGCCCGCCGCTCTCAATTCTCGGTAGGCGCCTTTTCCAGGTGATCGACCACGATCGTCTCGATCGGCGCCCGGCCCTGCTGCAACTTCAGCCCAATCTGCTGCACGGCCTTGATAATCGCACCGTCCGGCGCACCGACTCCGTCTCCCAGCAAGCTCATCGGATCGGGACATCCGGGCGAGACGAGGTCCCGCGGAGGGGGAGGTGGATCGCCGCCCACGCCACCGCCTCCTCCCTTGCGTCCTCCGCCTCCGCCGGGTCCTGGAGGTGGCAGGCCACGGCCCCCCATCACGTTCATCAGAATACCGGCCTCCGCCTCCGGCGGAATTTCCAGGGTCACCTTGTATTTCCCCTCCATCCCGGTCTGATCCACCACAGGCCGGCCCAGGAAGATCGTCAGCGCATCGGCGAACGCCGCCATGGGCAGGGGGACGAAATCGTAGCGTCTGGCGCAGTTCTTCCCTGGCGAGATCCTCCCCGTAATCGCCGCGCCCGATTGCAGCGGCCCCCTGAAACTGAAGCCCGGAAAACTGCCATCCCATGCCTGATAATCCCCGGGCGCCGCCACTTCGAGCTTCGATCCACCCTCCGCCACGGTTAGCGTGTACACCGGCCGATCGCGTTTCTCGCGATGCACCGCCAGCTTGAACCGCTCGGCCAATAACGCCTGCATCATTTCGTGCGCATGGTCCTGCGATGCGCCGCTGGGCAGCTTGGCGGCGATGGCCCACATCGACTCCTGCACCCAGGACGGCGCGGACACCTGGTAGTCCTTTACGCGGAACGCATAGGGAAGCAGGGCCGCCATGGATATGAACGGCAGATCCAAGCGGGCCGCGTCGATTTTCGGTGCGAATTGGCCGCGCCCGCCGCCTCGACCCAGGGTTGCCGGACGGATGGAGGCGACCTCGAAGGTTGGCCCAGATGCCGGAGCCTGCGACTGCGCTAACACCGAATCCCCTGCCAACGCCATTCCGATGAGTCCAGTTGCAAACCGTATCTTCATGCGTTCGGCCCTCACTCTCTCGCCAACTGCGGCTGTGATCAACTCCTAACTAAGAGTGTAATCCCTTCGCGCCGATCCACGCTTATCCATCGACGGGTGTCCACTCCCGGCACTCAGTTTGGACACGTCTCGAACTCGCCAAGCCGGACTGTGTGACCTATTCTTCCCAAACTGCGTTCATCTCGAGGCGGCGCCCCCGCCCGCGCGAGATATGTCATATCGGACATAGGCGACAGATGGCATTCATCTTCATCGCTCCGGAAAGCGGAACGCAGAAACGGCGATGCCGAAGGTGGCGGCCGACTCCGCACTCGCCAAGGACTGGCTCACTCCCGAGGAGGACGCGGCCTGGGCTAGTTTGTGAGAGCCGCCGTCGTGGCCCTCAACTTGGGGTTCAGGATTCGTAGGCGCTCAGGTAGAGCATACGATCGTAGTCAATGATGGCCACGCGAAGCCGGTCAAGCCAACCAGAACGGCCCACAAAACTCCTGTTGAATGCCGGTCATGGGCGAAGAAAACGGCTGTCGAAATCTCGATGCCGAGAGTGTGGAGTGTGACCTCGTGTTCATAGGCCACAAACGAGCCTGCCATGGTCCGGAAACGCTGAAGTCGTCCTGATTCGACGTCCAACCCGAGCTCTTCAGCGTACCTGCGCTCGAAGATGCAATGCGCTGCACCGGTATCCAGCCTCGCTATCAGCTCGACTCTCTGGTTGCCAACGCTAAGCTCGGTTGGAATGTCGATTCCATCAGCGGACGCATAACAATGGGAAGCATCGAAGTTGAGCGATAGAGGCATCCTACCAACCTGGAACGAACGGGAGCGGATCCTCAGGAAGCACGTGCACCAGAAAGGGGACTTCGATGCCCGCGGCTTTGGCGGCGGCGAAGACCTTGTGTGCGTCCGCATCCGCGGCGATCAGGCGGTCACCTTCTACAACCACCCATTGATCCGGATACTTGGCGCGGTTTTCCTTAATCCAATCCATTTCACGGCTTCGATCGCGTGACGGGACCATTCTGGCCGGAGCCTGATGCTGCAGGCCATCCGCAAAGCGCAGAACTTCTTCTGCTTTCCCGGTGGAAGGCGGCGGACTTTGTCGATGATGGCTTCCTCAAGACTCATAATTCGTCCCATCTTTGATCATACCGGAGGCCGCGCGGACACGCACGTCCTCGTCACGAGTGTCGGTCGTTTTCGAAAATCAACGCTCTCAACCCCCTGTTAACAGACGCCCGGCGTTACCTGGAGAAACCCGAGATTCCGCAAGCGGTTTCTTGGGTTTCAAACTCAACCATGATGGTTGAGGCCGCACCCCAAGGCGAAGCGCTTCCAACTGGAGAGAACGACGAAACGCGGAAATGGAGTTGCCTCCCCAGTCCGGACTCGAACTACAACGCCCCGGTTGAGGGCCTCCGCAGCAGCGCCTCCACCACCGCCCAATAAATCGCGCCGCCGTGCTTCTTCGCCCAATCGTCGAACACCGGTGAATATTGCGCCCTGCTGGTGACGATCTGCGCGCGCAGGCCCTTGATTCCGCCGCCGAAGGTCTTCTCGATCACGGCGCCTGCTTCGCCGTTCCTCACCACGCGGATGTCCACCTCCAGGCTGACGTTGTCGCTGGATTGCTGCTGCACACACCCCACCCGCGGCCTCACGCGCAAGAAGAGGACGGCGTCTCCTCCCGCGGCCACCAGTTCGACCGGCGCCTTGACCGCGGCCGCCGCAGCCGCGTCCCGCAACGCCGCCACGACTCGCAACTCCGGTTGGATCGCCCGCACCTGCTCCGCCAGTTGCGGCAGCCGCAGCAGGCAGGAGTTGTACAGATTCTCGGTGCCCAGTGCGGCGTTGACAACGAGTCGCACGGTGGCAGGCTGCGGAAGCGCCTTCAACACTCGCTCGCGCCCGCCCGCCGTGGAGAAAAGCGCCAGCCCGTACGCGGTCCAACCCAGATTGTCGCGGCTCTCCGGCTTGGCGCCCTTCGCCAGCAAGGCTCGCACGGTCTCGGCATGGCCATACCGCGCCGCCAGCATCAGGGCCGTCCGCCCGTCTTTGTCGGTGCTCTCGAGGGACGCGCCCTTGCCCGCGAGCGATTCCACGCGCTCGGTCTGGCCTTTCTTCGCGGCGGCCAGCAGGTCCGGACCCAGGTCCGCTGCCAGCGCGGTGACGGAAAACAACAACAGGAGTGAAGCTACCATGGCGTCACCCCTTAGCTTGCCACGGATTTCAGAAGGCCGCTCCCTACCCAGGACGGGCCGGAACCAAAGGAAACCGTGTCCTTGACGCGGAGGCGCGGAGGCGCGGAGGAAGACGCGGAGAAAAGGAAAAGAGAAAGTCAAAACCTGGGACAAACGCGGAGAAAGCCCAAGAGAAATTCAAGACCTGAGATCACGGAGAAAGCGGAGAAGCGCGGAGAAAACCGCGATCTGGGCCGGACGGATTCTGCCAATTTCGACAAGAATTTGACGCGGTACGCACTGACGGTCGCGGCTCCGTTCGCACTACGGCGTGGGCTTTGCGGACGCCTGGTTGGACATACCGCTGGTCCCGCCCGCGTTCACCGCCGCCACCTTGTAGTAGTACTTGGTGCCCGCGGTCAGACCCGTGTCCGTAAATGCCGTCCCCGTAACGCCCGTTTTCACCAGCGTGGGGCTCAAGCCTCCCGAAGAGGTGGAGCGGTACACATTGTAGGAGGCCGCGCCGCTCGACCCCGTCCACGTGAGACTGACTTGCAAGTGACCCGCGGTCGCGGTCAGTCCCGTGGGAGGCGCCGGCCGCGCGATCTCCGGTAGGGCAGACGCTTCGTTCGACATGCCGCTGGTCCCGCTGGAGTTGACCGCCGCCACTCGGTAGTAGTAAGCCCTGCCATTGGTCAGGCCGGTGTCGGTGAACTTCGTGCTTGTGACCCCCATCTTGATGGGCGTCGTGCCCTCACCGCCCGGGGACGTGCCGCGATACACATTGTAGGAGGCCGCCCCGCTCGCTGCCGTCCAACTGAGGCTCACCTGTCCGTGGCCCGCGATGGCGCTCAACCCCGTCGGCGCGGGCGGCGCCTGCCCCGAAGTCACTGTGACAATGGCCGCGCTTCCATTCCACGAGTAATTGTGAGTCCACGCGGAGTCAAAAACGCCGATCGCCACTGAGTAAGTGCCCGGCGCCGTGGTGCCGGCCGGCGTCCAGGTGTACTGATACGGGTGCGACTGCCCGGCCGTGAAGTTCTGCCCGCTCCACACATTGGTGGCCACCGCATTGCCCGACTTGTCGAAGATCTGCAGCTCCACGTTCCCGTTGCTCAGCCCTGCCGTGCCGGTCGCCATGACCGTGGCGGAGATGGCGGAAGACCCTCCAATCGCGATCGTGGCCGGGGTCGCCGTAGCCGAAGAGCTGAACGTGGTCGACGAATTCACCGTGATCGTGGCCGCCGCGGAGTTCCAGTTCCACTGCTGCCAGTTCGCGCTGAACACCCCCACCTCAACCGTATACGTGCCCGCGAGCGCCGGCGTCAACGTCATCGAGTACGGGTGCTGCTGGTTGGCCGTGAAGTTCTGGCCCGTGAAATTCTGTACTCCGGCCGATTGCCCATTGGGATCCAGCACATAAATCTGCACGTTGCCGTTGGCGAGTGAGTTGGCCGTACACTCGACCGTCGCGCTGATCGTAGTCGCGGTCCCCTGGCTCACCGGGTTCGGAGAAACGCTCGCAGACGACGAGAACGTGGGCGGCACGATCGGTGTAACACCCAGCTCCGCCGAATTCGGACCCGTCCCCGCCGAGTTCGTGCCCGCGACCACGTAGTAGTAAGTCGTCCCATTAGTCAGGCCGGTGTCGGTAAAGCTGGGTGAAGTTACCGTGCCGGCACTTACATAAGGTCCGCCGCTCACCGTGCCGCGCTTCACCGTATAGCTGGTCGCTCCGCCGCCCGCATTCCACGTCAGCGCCACCGTGCCGCTCCCCACCGTCGCCGCCAGGCCGGTGGGCGCGCTGGGCAGGGACGTCGTGTTCCCCGCGGGAATGACGAACAGGGTGATGCTCTGCGAAGGCACCGTCGTGGTGATGGCATTATTCGCGATGGCCACGCTGCCCGTGTGCGCGATCGCCGTCTGCGTTGCCGAAGAAATCTGCCAGGAATCCGCCGTGCCCGTGGTCCCGAAGTTCGCCAGGCTGATAGTCACCGGGGTGCTTCCCGTCTGCTTGTTGATCACCATCACGGTCAGCGCGCCATCCGACGACCGCACGGCCGCGAAGCTCGACAGATTGTCCGGGTTCGCCACGCCGGCCGATACACTCGTATCTCCGAATGTGGAGAGCTTGCCGTCGTAGTTGCGGTACATCTCCATGGCCAGGTAGGTCGGCGACGGATTCACCGGAACCGTCCATCGCGTCGCAAGGTCGAGTCCTTCCCGCCCGAAGATTCCGAGAATGTCCGCCTGGGTGGTCGCCCCGTTCAGGTTCGCCTCGTCTCCCCAGTTGTACTCCGTGATCCCCACCTGCAATCCCGGGTAATACTGATTGACCCAGCTCTTCAGGTTGGGAATCAGGTTCACTTTCCCGCCATTGATCCCCACCTGGTTGATCCACGACTGGTCCACGTAGTTGGGATCCCACAGCGAGCGCGTCGAGCGGTTGCGGATGAGCTGCGTGGCCGCGGAATCGTCGTTGCTGTCCGACCCGTCCTGCGGATAGAAATGCACCGTCAGCACGTCCAGGAGCCGCGTGCCGTTGGCCGTCTGGTAGTTGTGAAGCTGCCCGAGCAGCCACGGGTAGTAGTAAGTCTGATTGTGCGTGTTGTAGTCGGACCCGCTCGCGCCCGCCCCGTTCTGCTGGTCGAGCCCGCTGTAAAACTGCCCCAGCCATCCCCACTCCTCCGGGCCGGCGATGATGGCATTCGGATCCACGGCGCGCACCGCGCCCGCATAAGAGACAAAGTCGTTGTAAATCTCGTCGTAGGTGCTGCCCGAAGGATGCACGTCGCGGTGCGTGGAATTCCAGAGCGAATGCTCGTTGTCCATCACGTAGTATTTTTGCCCGCCGCCGGCCGCCGGTCCCCATGTGCTCACGATGTGCTGCAGCCACCCCTGCTGAATCGCCACGCTATTCGGCGTGCTGGCGTCGTTCGGGTCGTTGCCCTTTATATAAGGATTGCCCGCCGCCGTCGAGATTCCGTTGCCCGCGTCGGCATTCCATGGATCGCTGGCGGTCTGCGGGCCGTACTTGGCGATGGAGAAAGACGCCAGGCTGGAGCGGTTCGTTCCCACCTTCCCGATGTAGTTGATCATGGGGATGGTGATCAAGGCCTCGGCGCCCACGTTGGCGGCGCGGGTCATGGTGATGAAATCGTCACCGCGCCCGCCGGGAGTCGCGCTGGTGTCGGCGTAGCTCTCGAAGTACCAGTCGCTGCCGCGGTTGTCGGAGTTGAGTTGCCAGTTGTAGCGGGTGGATGAATTGCCCCCATAGCGATTGAGCGTGAAGTTGGTCGCGGCCAGATCGCCGGTGGTCGCAAAGCTGAAGCCGTAGATGTGCGGATTGATTGCATGGCGGCTGGCGCTCGCGTCCACGCTCACCGAGGTTGCCGGGTTTTGGGCAAGCGCCTGCCCCGCCGTTACCAGCAGGGCAAGCGCTAGATACTGCAATTTGTGCATGCGGTCCTATACGTACTATTACCAACAAGTTTAGTTGGTGTCGGGCGGCCAGTCAATAGGAATCTGGAACTAGCCATCGCGCGGCCTGAGGTAAAATTCGATTGCCTCCTCGCGCCCCAGCCGTTGCGGCTCGCGCTCGCGGTCCGGGTGCGTTTTCCGGAATCGATCCAGCATCAGGTCCTCCAGCCTCGCCACCACCTCCGGCCGCCTGGCCGCCACATCGTCAAACTCGCCCGGATCGTTCTTCAGGTCGAACAGCCGCCGGTACCGCCCGGGAGCCGGATCGTCCGTCTCATACCCGTCCTTGCGCGCGCGCCTCCCGGAACACAACACGAACTTCCACCGCGAGGTCTTCACGTAAGCCTCTTCGTTCTCCAGGTACTCGCTGAAGATGTAGTCCCGAGGCTTCTCCGTGCGCCGGCCCTCCAGATAAGGACGCAAGCTGCTGCCGTGCATGACCGGCAAGGGCTCCAGCCCCATCACGTCCACGATCGTCGCCGGCACGTCGATGTGTTCGGTCAGGTCCTTGACCACGCCCGTGCGAATCCTCCCCGGCCAGCGCATGATCAGCGGAACGCGCAGCGCCGGCTCATACCCGCAGTGCTTCTCGAACCGTCCGTGCTGTCCCAAACTGTAGCCGTGGTCTGCCATGTAGATCACGAAGGTTGTTTCATCGAGCCTCAGGCGGCGGAGCGCCTCGAGAACCCGGCCCACGTTGCGGTCGAGGTAGGCCACCGAGGTGTAGTAGGCCGCGACGATCCCGCGCTTGTCGCTATCGTTGAGGTCGCGAAAGATTTTGGGGATCTGCCATGCGTCCCGAGGCCCCACGCGCGGAACCGGGAAGCCGGCGGGGTCGAAGAGGCTTCGGTCTTCGACCGGAAAATCGAACGGCGAGTGCGGCTCCTGAAAACTGGCCCATAGGGCGAACTTCCGGTCGCGATTCTCTTCGAGGTACTGAATGGCCCGGCGCGCGATGTACGTCCCTCGGGCGTCCTCGTCGTAGCGCGCCAAGGGCAGCGTATCGGCATTCAGCCAGATCCTGGCCGGATCGCGAAACGGCCGCCACGGGACGTGCTTGGTCCGCATACCGGCGGGGATCGGCCGCGGATTCACCACAACGCTCCACACCACGGTGATCTCGTCTTCCGTCATCGCGACGTCGAACCCGTGCAGCCCCGGCGCGGCCGGCCGGTTGAAATGCATCTTGCCGAAAACCGCGGTACGGTAGCCGGCCTTCTGGAACTGCCGCGCGAGCGTCGGCTTGCCGTCCGCCAGCGGAGTGCCGAGCAGCGTCACCCCCGCCGCGTGCGGCAACTGGCCCGTGAAAAACGATTGCCGCGAGGGCGTGCACACCGGTGAATTGCAGTGGTGGGCGGCGAAGCGCGTCCCCTCGCGCGCGAACGCGTCGAGGTTCGGTGTGTGGGCGGCGCGATTGCCGTCGCACCCCAGCACGTACCCCGCGTGGTCGTCGGCCAGGATGAAGAGGAAATTTGGCTCGCGGCGGGTTTGCGGACGGGCCAGTGCGGCCGCGGCACTACCGAGGATCGCGCGTCTGCTGACGGGCCGCATGGCGTCTACCAGGATACAGGAGGACCGAAAGGCGTGGCGCTGAGCCGCCATCCCAAATCGTGCAACCTCAATCATCCGTGAATCGTACTCATCGATATGGGAGCAATTCGCCGCCGCCTGGTCTGGATCGCATTCTTTTCGAGCGCGCTCGCAACTGCGCCTGCCGCCATTCGCTTCGACGACTTCGCCTCCACTCCAGGGCTCCGGCTGGTGGGAGATGCCGCTCTTTCCGGTGGCAAGGTCCTGCGGCTGACGCCGGCCCGCGAAAATCGAGCGGGAGCGGCCTGGATTCTCGAAAAACAGCACGTGGCGTCCGGCTTCGACACCACCTTCCAATTCCGGCTGACGCAGCAAGGCGGACTGGGCCACGGCGCCGACGGTTTCGCCTTCGTCCTGCAAAACTCGGGTCCGGCGGCACTGGGAGGGCGCGGCTCGGCAGGGGGGTTCGCCGTGGCCGACGCGAACTTCCATCCCAAGGAAATGGGGATTCCCTGGAGCATCGCGGTCTTCTTCGATACCTTTCAGAATGCCGATGAAGGAGATCCTTCGGCGAATTATGTCGCGTTCCGCACTCACGGCCGACCCAGCGAAATGCGCTGGCCGGCAGAGCGCCTGGCATTCACGCCGCGCCTCCGCGTTCCACTCAAAGACCGCAAGGTGCACACCGCGCGCATCCTGTTTCAGCCGCCGGTTCTTTCCGTCTTTCTCGATCGTTCCACCGCTCCCGTTCTGGAAGCTGTGGTGGATCTTTCCATCGTGCTCGATCCCCAAGGCAGCGCCTGGGTTGGATTCACGGCCTCAACCGGCGCGGGTTACGAAAATCACGACATACTCAACTGGTCCTTCGCGGAGACGGATGTTTCCTCGAGCCTGTCCGTGGTCTCTTCCCAGATTACTTTTCTGATGTCGGCATGTCTGCCGGACCGCAACCTGTGTACGCCGGAGCGCACCGTGATCGAGCCTGGCGGCGTTGGGTACCATGTGGTTCTCCCCGCTAACCTGGAATGGGGGGCCGGCATTCCCAACCCCCTCGGACGCACGGTCGTGGTCGCCAACGCTCACGGCATCGCGTGTTGGGATCTTAAGGCGCGAGGCTCGGATGGATGCAGCGGGCCCTCCGGGAACGGCGTACCCGCGGGCGCGGGATTCCTGGCAGCGGACGCGGCCGCCGGGGAATTGATCATGAAGACTCGCGACGGTCATACATGGTTTTCGGTGAACGGGCGCAGCGGCTCGGGCTTCCACGACAATGAGGGCTTCTACGAATTTGATCTGGAGTTCAAGTAGGGCGACACAATGCCTGCGGGCCCTGGAGGCACAGGTAGGATCTAGTGTATATACAGTCTGCAACGTGAGACGGTCCCGCACCTCCGCTTCCTCCGTTTTCTCAGGTTTTGACTCTCTCTTCTTTTTTGCTCCGCGTCTTCCTCCGCGTTCTCTGCGCCTCCGCGTCAAGGAGACACCCCAGTCTCACTCCGCCCGCAGCGCCTGCACCACATCCACGCGCGCCGCACGAGCCGCCGGCAGCACCGACGCCACCACCGCGGCCGCAACCAGCACCACCGCCGACCCGGCCAGCGGCACGGCCCCCGGCAGCCGTATGGCGCCTTGGGTCCCCACATCGAAAAAGCTGCCCGCCAACTGTGCCAGCCCGAAACTGCCTGGTGACAGCCGGCCTGACAGCCGTGGTAGACGGCGTGGAACAGCGGCGTCATCTCCTCGAGCGTATCGGGCAGGTGAGGTGCCTGGCTCTTATAGTGCTCGTAGAGCCGCGCGTGGCCTTCGCGCGTCGCGTCTGACGCGAAGTGCTCGCGGACCAACGGGTGGCAGTCGATTGGTTGCCCGGGGTCCGTGGTCAGGATGAGGCGGGCTTTGTGGAGGCGATTGAGAGCCACCCGATACTTGTGGTCATCCATCGTGGGGAGCACCAGCTTCAACGCGGCCGGCTCGGCGGGACGATTGAAGTATCCGAGGCCGCGCAGGATGCCGAGTTCGGGTTTGCCGGCGAACATCCGCGCATACGCTGCTATGACCCGACGGGCATGCTCGTCCATCAACTCAGGGATCTCGACGCGGCGGCGGACGTCGGACTCGCAAAAATCGACTAGGTACGTGCCCAGGAGAGTCAACGCCAGCGCGTGATTCCAGTACTCTCGCGAGGCTTGTTGTAGCTCATCGTCCGTGCCCTCGATTTTCAGACTGCGCAGATACTCCGCGCCTTGCTCCGGGGTGAGGTTGTCGAGATCGAGGGGAATCACCTCGGGGATGTCCATTTGGACGCGGGTCGTGCAGACCACCAGACCCCGATGCCCGGTAGCGAGTTCCTGCAGTAGCGCTTTCAACGCCGCGTCGCGCATGGCGCCGGTCGCGTCCTGCAGAGGCTCGACCCCGTCGAGCAGGAGCAGCACGCGCTCTTCGCGCAGGCGGCGGGCAATCGCCTCCGCTTTGATGTAGATCGAGTCCGTAGGCGCGACGTCGATATGGAACCACTTGATGAGATCGGCGAAAAAGGGGTCGGACGAAGTCTGGCGGTCGGAGGAAGTGCCCTGGCTGTAGAAGGACCAGCCGAAAATATCGGCTCCGCCAACGTGGCGGCGGAACCACTTGTCGACGAGGGCGGTTTTGCCGGTGCCTCCGGCGGCGATGATCTGGACGATGTTGGTCGCGGGGTCGGCCCAGGCGCGGTCGAGGAAGGCGATCTGAGGGTCGCGGCCGATGAGCGTAGGGTGCACGACAGGCAGCTTCGACGTGAAAGCGCGGTGGGACAGGCCTCCTGGCCTGTCTTCCCCCAGCCGTTTCAGAATCGCGGCGGCGACTTCTGCGTCGGACATTCCGCCAATAGGGAGGTAGCCATCAATGGAGAGGAGACCCGAGATGTCGGCATCATCCAGGCGCAGGTACATCAGCCGATCCTGCTGCTTGCGCTTCAGCAGATCGCGGACCTGACGCCATTCGAGACCGCACCACTCCTTTGCCTCGTATTCCTTGCACAGAAAAATGGCGATGAGGTCGGACTCGTCGTGGTAGAGCTTCAAGAGGTAAACGTCGAGGTCCGGGCGGGCGAACTCGGCGGCGTACCACTTATCGTAAAGGATCTTCTCGCGGCCCAAACGTGCCGCCAACGCCTCCGCGATCTTCTCGACACGGGCGCGGTACTCTCCTGGGAAAGACAAGGCGACGCGGAAACGGTTGGCCATCGGGGTGCCGCGAGTTCGTTTGAATTCCGAGCTATCTTATCACGCCCGCGCCCGGCAAACCCCAAAAATCCACCCCCTCCAAAAACACGGTCACCGATTTAGGAAATATATTTTCAACCGCCACTTTTGCTCTGATTCCAAAGCACTTACAAGCCAAATAATCCCGCGCCGACACCCCGTTTTCCGCCGTCCTCGCCATGTTTGCATGCTAGATTGAAATCAAGAAGAGGATTAGCGCCTCACACCCCGTTCCACGGAGCGGCAGATCCCGGTCTTTCGGTGGCTGTTGTCATCTCTGCCCCCATTTGGGGGTGGCGACGCAGATCTGCGTCGCCAAAATTCGCTAACTCTCCTCTTTTCAATGTTCGCTACTTCCGCGGCGACGCAGATCTGCGTCGCCGCCAAAACGGAGCCTCTATGCGCCACTCGATGCCGGTATCTTACTTCATGCCGTCCCGCCCGCACCCTGCCAACCCGCCCACCGCAACCACCCGTTTCCCCAAAACCGTTCAACCGGAACGGTCCGAATCCGCTAACTTATTGATTTCCCGGCAACTCCATCCGGAAAACCGTTCAAAGTTGCACCGTTTTGCCCGTCCACGAACCCGCCAGGAGAGCGGGGGCGCAAATTGTAAAAACGGCCCTCCATTTGCGCCCCCCGATTTCGACCCCTCTCCGCAACCCGCAGAAACAGGAGTACTTACAGCGTCATGAAAAATAAACTGACACACGCGGAATATTTGCGCCCCCGCCAGCCACGCACCCCCAGTCCGGACAGACCGGCCCTCAAGGGGCCGGCCGCGGGAGCCGCCCCACCAAGCATTCGTGGGGAATTCGGAAAGCTATTCTACTGCCAGCGAGACCGCTGGGGAGAGGACCTTGCGTCCGCCCTCGTGGGTCGCGGCGGCGTGGATCGGTTGCGCCGCCGGCTCAAAACTGAACCATTCGGCCAGCACGTCGTCCGGCACCCTGCGGCGGCTCATGATCAGGCGCCGCTGCCGCATCGCGCGGGGCAGTCCCCGCGCCACGTGCCAGAAGGCGGCGAGCGATGCCGGTTCCAGGAAAATCGAGCCGCCCAGCACCACCAGGTCGCGCAGCGTCATGGGCAGCCAGTGGCGGCGATACACACCGGCGGTGACGTTCTTGATGCGCATGAGGAAACGGTTCTTCACGCAGTGCATGTTGATGGCGGCCGGGACCGAACGGCGGTTCCCGGGCGTCACGCTGCGCACGTGGTAAGCCACGGCGGCCGGGGTGTAGATGCAGCGCCAGCCGAGCAACTGGGCCCGCCAGGCCACGTCCGCATCCTCGCGGTAGACGAAGAAATCGGGGTCGAAAAAACTGCCCTCCACGGCCACATCGTCAATCATCCGGCGGCGGAAAAGAGCCGCGGCGGCACTGGCTCCGAACACGTACTCCATATTTTCGAAGGACGCTTGATCGGGCTGGTGCCAACCGCGGTCGAAGTGGCGCATTGCGGGAGTAAAAAAGATACCGGTGGAATCGATGCGCGGTTCCGGCAAGGGATGGAATCCGGGACCGATGGAAAGGAGCTTGCCGCAGACGGTGCCGGCGCTGGGGTCGCTGGCGCCAGCGTCCTGGAGCCTGCGGATAAAACCGGGAAGCAGCAGCACGTCGGGGTTCAGGGTCAAGACCCACTCCGCGGTGCTGGAGCGGATCGCGCGGTTCTGAGCTTCGGCGAATCCCAGGTTGCGGACGCATTCAACGGTGCGAATCTGCCCTCCGAATTCACGCAGAATCTCACGGGTGCCGTCGGTGGATGCGTTGTCTACCACCACCACTTCGATCTCTACGCCCTCCTGCCGCAACACGGTTTGGAGACAACGGCCAATGTACCGGCTGCTGTTGTAGGTAACGATAGCAACGCATATTCTTCCGTCAGTCACTGGTTTTTGTGGCCCGCCTCCACAAAGACCCCCGACCATGCCGGTTCAACTACACTAATGTTGAACTAATATTGAGCAAGCGCGAAAAATGTTCAAAAAATCCCGCCCCGCCCTGTAGTTGGCAGGTAGGGCTCCCGGGTTCTCCTGTTGGCCCGTGGGGCAGGCCATCGTTTTCTGTGGCCTGCCAGTCGTCGCCCATTTTGTAAAAAAAATCGCCCGCCCCCTGTAGTTGGATTCTGCGGCTCGCGGGTCTTTGGTATGGCTTGGAACGATGTCGGTGTCTTCGGCTGGTGAAAACGTCGTGGGAATCCTCCGGCAGGAGCGCACCGGCAGCGCGTTGCAAGATGAGGTGGCTCAGTTGTTTGTAGAATCTCGCCAGGACGTCTACCGCTACCTCCTGACGCTGGGGCTGCACCCTCCCAAGGCGCAGGAGGCTGTGCAGGAAGTGTTTCTGCGCCTGTACGCCACCCTCAAGAAGGGCGAGAACATCGAAAACCCCCGGGGGTGGGTTTTTCGCGTGGCCCACAACCACGGTCTCAAAGTTCGCGCGCGGCAGGCTTCCGAAGAGGCTTTCGATCCGGCCTTGGAAGCCTGCCTGGTGGCCCGTACCGAAGACCCCGAGAGCGGGCTGATCGAGCGCGAGCGGATGGTGCGGTTCCATCACGCCGTGGAGGGGCTGTCGGAGCAACAGAGGCGCTGCCTGTTTTTGCGCCTGGAGGGTTTGCGCTACCCGGAAATCGGGTCGGCGCTGGGGATCAGCGCGTCGGCGGTGGGGGAGTTCTTGCGCCGCGCGATATCCCGGTTAAGGAAGGTGCGGGATGCCTAATCTGGTTACGCAGCATCCGGAAGACGGAGTACTGCTGCGCTATATCGATGGCGAGTTGCCGGGGCGCAAGCTCCGCCAGGTGGA
>Ga0209415_10006672_pt1 | contig 20403 bp, 19 predicted proteins | sample PeaSoiSIISIP2007_FD_187696 | JGI IMG/M metagenome (GOLD analysis project Ga0209415, IMG submission 187696) | Peat soil microbial communities from Weissenstadt, Germany - SII-SIP-2007 (SPAdes) (version 2) | ecosystem: Environmental > Terrestrial > Soil > Wetlands > Peat | place: Germany...
CGGCGAGGACCGCGTAACGGAAGCGGTTCACCTGCGCGTAATAGACGAGCAAGCCAAGAAACAGGATCAAGTCCGCATAACGGTCGAGAATGGAATCGAGGAAACCGCCAAAGAGGGACACGCGATTCTGGCGGCGCGCCACCGGCCCATCGAGCAGGTCGCACAGGCCGGCGAGAATCATCATCCCGCCCGCTGCCTTAAAGCGTCCGGCGGCAAACAGCATTCCAGCCCACAGACTTCCGACCAGCGCGCACCAGGTGATGACGTTCGGAGGGATTCCCGTGGGAGCCAGGAGGGCGGCGAGGCGATCAACGGGCCAGGAGAGATACCGGCCGATGGCGCGGGTCAACATGAAGTCCAGATCACTCCACTATTCCTGGTCATAGATCGTCGTTAGCCGCATGACTTCGTATTCCTTGATACCTGCGGGCGTCGTGACCGTCACTTCGTCGCCGACCTTTTTCCCCAGCAGCGCGCGTCCAATCGGGGATGTCGTTGAGATCAGTCCCTTCGTGGCGTCGGCTTCTTCGACGGTCACCAGTTTGTACTCGATTTTGGTGGCCTTCGCAACGTCCCGCACGAGCAGCGTGGAGCCGTAAGCGGCGCGGTCTTTCGGCAGATTGTTCAAGTTCAGCATCGAGATGTCGGCCATGCGCTGGTGGAGCTGGCCGAGCCGCGCCGAAACGTACGCCTGGCGTTCCTTGGCGTACTTGTACTCGGCGTTCTCGGAAAGATCGCCGTGGGCGCGGGCGACCTTGATTTCCTTCGGCAGCTCGTCGTGCAGCTCATGCTCGAGAAGGGCGATTTCGTCCTTGAGCTTCTTTTTGATTTTCTCGGTTAGATCGATCATTGGGCGCTTGAGGCATCCGGGAGGGCCCTGCCTGGGCGGCTCGCCGGGGCTTGCTTGGCTACAACCTGAGTATAGAGGATTTGCGCGGCGCGCCGCAAATAGAGGGTGGAAAATCGCGCCTCAGAAGTCGGCCAGCCTAGGCTGGTCCGGGCACCCTTCCCGGCTGCCTCAAAGCCGAGCTGGCGACGAGCGCATGGCTCAGGCATTGGCCTTCAAGGGCTGCAAATTGGATTTGTACGAGCCGGGAACGATTCGGAACGGAATGCTCAGCCGGTTCCAGCTGTTGATCGTGGCGATCGCGAGGGTCAGATTCGCTAACCCCTCCGGGCTGAACTGCTTTGCGACCCTTTCGTATACGTCGTCGGGAACGTCATGCCCGGCGATGAGCGTGATCGCCTCGGTCCATTCGAGCGCCGCTCGCTCGGGTTCCGTGTAAAACGGAGCTTCCCGCCACGCATTCAGGAGGTAGAGGCGCTGCTCGGTTTCGCCCAGAGCACGGGCGTCCTTGCTGTGCATGTCGAGGCAGTAGGCACAACCGTTGATCTGCGAGGCGCGCATCTTCACGAGTTCGAGCAATGGCCGTTCGAGGCCGCAGGACGTCACGAAGCTTTCGAGAGCCGCCATCGCTTGATAGCCTTTTGGCGACGCTTTGAACGGGTTCAGACGGTGTTGCATTTTCAATCTCCTTATTGAGGGCCGCTAAAATTATAGCGCCGCCGGACGGGAAGGGGTCAATCGGGCACGCGCGCGGACGCGGCCGCACGTTCCGCTGTACAATTGCGTGAAGCACAGCAGCCGGGAAGGGAATTCAGGGCGCGCCAGTGAATATCGAGCTCAACGAAGAGCAAAAACTGCTGCAACGCACCGTGCGAGAGTTTGCCGAGGCAGAGGTGAAGCCCGTCGCGAAGGAGCTCGACGAGACGGGCCGCTTCCCCCTCGAGATTCTGCATAAGGCCGGAGAGCTGGGTCTGACTGGCGTTTGCATCCCTGAAAAATATGGTGGCGCCGGAATGGATCACATCTGCTATTCGATCGTGATCGAGGAAATCGCGCGCGCCTGCGCTTCGACCAGCGTCATCCTCTCGGTCCAGAACTCACTGTTCTGCGCCACGATCGAGCATTACGGCACGGAAGATCAGAAGCAGAAATTCCTGGTTCCTTTCGCGCGCGGCGAGAAAATCGGCTGCTACGCGCTCACCGAGCCGCAGGCCGGGTCGAACGCAGCGGCGCTTTCGACGAAAGCCGTCCGCAAGGGTGACCGGTACGTCATCAACGGTGCGAAGGCCTGGATCACCAACGGTGGCGTGGCCGACGCGGGAATCATCTACGTCAATACCCAGCCAGAAAAGGGCGAAAAGGGGATAACGGCGCTGATCGTCGAGAAGGGCACGCCGGGATTCGTCGTCGGCAAGGAAGAAAAGAAACTCGGCATTCACGCAACGGCCTGCACGGCGCTTTCATTCGATGATTGCGAAGTTCCCGCCGTGAATCGGATCGGAGACGAAGGGCAGGGGTACAAGATCGCGCTATCAATGCTCGATGGCGGACGCATCGGCATTGCCTCGCAGGCAACCGGGATCGCACAGGGCGCCTTCGAGGCGGCGCTTGCATACGCACGCGAGCGGCGGGCTTTTGGCCATCCCATCGCGGAGTTTCAGGCGATCCAATTCATGCTCGCGGACATGGCCACGGAAATTGATGCGGCGCGATTGCTCGTGCGGCGCGCCGCGTGGCAGCACGACTCCGGCTTGCGCTTTTCGATGGAGGCCGCGACGGCGAAGCTTTTTGCCAGCGAAATGGCTACACGCGTGGCGCACAAAGCGATCCAGATTCACGGCGGCAACGGCTATAGCCGCGAATATCCCGTTGAACGCGCCTACCGCGACGCGCGCATCACCGAAATTTACGAGGGGACGAGCGAAGTTCAGAGGCTCGTGATCGCTTCCTGGGTGCTGAAATCGATCGGAGCTTGAGCGCCCCGGCTCGCGCGTTAGATGATTTCATCACCAGCGAGGCAACATTCGGCGTAGTGGATACCTTCATCCACCTGGCACTTCTCTTCATCCTCTGGTTTTACGGAATTCTCCTGATCCTGGGCCCCGTCGTGCTGCGCATCCAGTTTCGATACCGGGCCAAGGTTGAGCCTCGCGTCGTTCCGTTCGAAGACCTGCCCGCGGAAGTGCGCGAATTCTTCGAACCGCGCGTGGCGTCGTTTGTGCTTTGGAACTTCGACGTCGTTGCCTACCTGAATCTTGGCAGCATCGCCGCGCGGACGGAATCCTTCATGGCGCTACTCAGCAATCCGCATACGGCCGAATGGGCTGGCGTCACTTTCGTGGAGTCCCGAGCGAAAAAAGTGGGCTTCATGGAATTCATGACCCGCTGTTCGGAGGGAATGCAGATTGACACGAGCACCGACTCCACCGCGCCCGTGCTTTTCCCGTTGCCGCAGCACCACGTTTTTCGCTTCCCGCAAATTCAAGACGTCTACACGTTGTATCGCGTCCACCGGATGCTGGTGAATGAGATCACGCATGGCGCGTTGCCGGTTCTGCCGCCTGCGGGCCAGGAAGTAGCCGAGCTGAAGCGGCGCCTCGATCGTTACGGCCCGTGGCAGCAGGAGCACGGATATATGTATCTCGACGCAATGGGCGAAAATTATCGGCTGACGTGGAAAGGAGCCATCCTCGGAGCGTGGCGCGCCGTTTGGCCCGTCCCCTTGGTCCGCGGTTGGCGGATGCAGAAAGAAAATCAGACCGTCCTCAACAGAATCGGCGTCGCCATATAGAGCCTGCCTACCCCCCACTCACGCTACGGCACGATTTTAATCTCAGTGTATGCTGGCATCATGCTGGAGCTCGATTTCAGCCAGGAATTCGATTCCGCGTGCGATGAACAATGTTTCGCGGCGGTGCCCGAACGCGCTGGAATTCTGCTGATCGAGATGCGCGAGCAGCACGCGCATCCGCACCTTGTGCGGACCGCGGATTTGCGGCGCGCCGCCGAGCGGCTGCTCCGCCCTCCTGAGCGCGGCTCAAAGCGGCTGAACCTGCGCGAGGTGGCCGCGCGGATTCGCTACCGGCTCACCGGCTCGAAATTCGAGCAGACCCTCGCGCTCTATCAGCACGCGCGGGCAAACTTTCCCGACCGTTACCGCGACCTGCTGCGCCTGCGTCCTCCCGCGCTGCTGAAAGTGAATCTGCGGAACGAGTATCCGCGCTGTTACGTCACGCGAAGGCTGGCCGCCGACTATGGGTTCTACTTCGGCCCATTTGCATCGCGCCGCGCGGCCGACACTTTCTCCGAGGGCTTCCTCGATCTTTTCAAGATTCGGCGCTGCCAGATCAAGATTCGGCGCGATCCGAGTTTTCCCGGCTGCATCTATTCGGAGATGAAAATGTGCCTCGCGCCGTGTTTCGCGGGATGCACCCAGCAGGAATACGACGCGGAAGTCGGCCGCGTGCTCGAGACTCTCGATACCACGGGCGCCGCGCTGACCGCGAAATTCGAGCGAGAGAGGGAGGCGGCGAGCGAAGCGCTCGACTTCGAGCGCGCCGCCGCGCTGCACAAACGTCTGGAAAAGGTGTCGGATGCGCTCCGCGGGCTGCCGGAGTTCGCGAGGCGAATCGAGGACCTCGACGCCGTAATCCTCCAGCGAGCGGTCCAGGAAAAGACCATCGCAGTTTTCCCGATTCGCGCCGGCATTCTCGGCGAGCCGTGTTTCCTGAATTTCGCGGAACGATCGAGCCAGCCGCGCTCCGTCGAAGCGATCCTGCGAGAAAGACTAGAACCACAGATAAACGCCGATAGACGGGGATCAAGCCGAGAAACAGAATCCGAAACAGGCGCCGCAGAGCCTGCGAATCGCGAAGCAACGCCAGCAGACTGGCGCGTCCGATACGGCCTGCGCGCTGCTCCGCCTGAGCTGGTCGAGCATCTGTCGCTTGTGACGCGCTGGTTTTATTCCAAGCCGCACGAAGGTGAAATCCTGTTTCGGGAAGGCGAATGGCCCTATCGCCGAATCCTGCGGGCCTGTAGCAGATTGCTCGCGCCGGGCGCTCCGGCGTCCGGCGACGCGCAGAAGCCAAGGGCGTAAAGAAATCCCGGCCGCAATCGCAGAGAGCGCAGCGCGCGATTGCATCGTACAATTGAACGAACAATGACAGAGAAGGACACCGCAGCAGCCACGCGCGCTGCGCCGGCAAAGCGTTCGCGGTTTCGCGACACTGTCCGCTCGCTAAAACACCGGAATTTCCAGCTTTTCTTCAGCGGCCAGATGATCTCGCTCGTCGGCACGTGGATGGATACGGTCGCCGAGGCGTGGCTCGTTTACCGGCTCACGGGATCGTCGTTTCTGCTCGGCACGGTGACGTTTGCGGGGCAAATACCGGTCTTCCTGCTCGCGCCGCTGAGCGGGATGGTGGCGGACCGCTTCAATCGCCGCAAGATTGTGATAGCCACGCAAGCCGCGTCCATGATTCTTGCGGGCATTCTGGCGACGTTGACGCTGACCAAGCGCGTCACCGTGATGCAGGTGATCGTGCTGGCGGCGCTCATGGGAGTGGTGAATGCGTTCGATATACCCGCGCGCCAATCGTTTCTCGTCGAGATGGTCGGCCGCGAGGATTTGATGAACGCGATCGCGCTCAACTCCTCGATGTTCAACGGCGCGCGCATTATCGGCCCAGCGATCGCGGGAATCTTGGTCGCGAGCATCGGGGAAGGTTGGTGTTTCTTCGCGAATTCAGTGAGTTACATCGCTGTGATTGCCGGACTGCTCCTGATGCGCGTGCCGCACAGGCCGGCTCCTCCGATCGTTGCATCGCCGCTCGAACACATGGCGGAGGGATTTCGTTTCGTGCGCAACACAGCGCCGATTCGCGCCCTGCTCATGCTTATCGGAGTGGTGAGTCTGGTGGCGATGCCCTATTCGGTCCTCATGCCGGTTTTTGCCGCGAAAATTCTTCACGGCAACGCCCGAACGCTCGGCATTTTGATGGGCGCGACCGGCGTCGGCGCGATGAGCGGCGCGCTTTTGCTGGCTTCGCGGAGGGGAGTCCGCGGCCTCGGCAAATGGGTAGCGATTGCCTGCGGCGCGTTTGGAACGGCGTTGATCCTGTTTTCGTTTTCGCGCTGGTGGCCGCTCTCGGCGATTCTGCTGGTGGGTGTGGGTTTTGCGATGATGACGCAGATGTCCGCATCGAATACGCTGGTGCAGGCGATGGTGCCCGACCGGCTGCGCGGCCGCACGATGGCGGTCTATTCGATGATGTTTATGGGCATGGCGCCGTTCGGGGCGCTGATGTCCGGGGCGGCTGCGGATCGTATCGGAGCTCCGCGGACTGTGGCCATCGGCGGCGTGCTGGCCATTGCGGGCGCGATCGCGTTTGGGCGTTACCTGCCGAAGATCCGCGTCGAGGCGCGTTCGCTGATTGCCGCGCAAATGCTGGCCGAAAATCCCGCTGAGGAAATCACGGCGCGCATCGGGCCTTGATGTCCGCGTGCCGTCCGCCCGCATCAAACTCTTCTGATATACTTCGCCGGCTTTGCAATTTTCGGCGCGAAGCGAGGCTCGATGTCTTCTGTTACAAAATCTGACGACAAGCGCATGCCCGGCTGCGCCACGGCGCAGGGCACTCTGCGCTACGCCGCTCGATTTCAAGGGCGCGCGGCCGCGGGACATTTTCGCGACGTGCAAGCCGGGCTGGTACTCTCGTCCATCGGCATCGGTACGTATCTCGGCGAGCCGGATGAGGCTACGGACGAGGGCTACGCGAGCGCCGTCGTCGCTGCCGTCGAAGGCGGCATCAATGTGGTGGATTCGGCGATCAACTATCGCCTGCAGCGCAGCGAGCGCTCGGTGGGCTCCGCGCTCAGGCGGCTCGCCGCCCAGGGTTTTCCCCGCGACGAGATCGTCGTTTGCACCAAGGCCGGCTTCCTGACTCCCGACGGCGAGATGCCCGACGACGCAAACGAATATTTCGCCCGCGAATATATCGAGCCGGGAATCTTCCGCCCGGAGGATATCGCCGCGGGCTGCCACTGTATGACGCCGCGCTATCTGGCCGACCAGCTCGATCGCAGCCGCCGCAATCTGGGCGTTGATTGCGTGGATGTGTTCTACCTGCACAATCCGGAAACGCAATTGAGCGAGGTGCCGCCGGAGGAATTTCGCCGCCGGATCGGTGAGGCGTTCACGTTTCTGGAATCGGCCGTGGCCGCGGGAAAAATCGGCGCGTATGGACTTGCCACGTGGAACGCCTTCCGCGACGATCCGAAGTCGCAGGGCTACCTTTCGCTCGCCGCGATGGAGGAAATCGCTCGAGATGCCGGCGGCGCGGAGCACCACTTCCGCTTCGTGCAGTTGCCGCTGAATCTCGCCATGCCCGAGGCGCTCCTGCGCCCGAATCAGATGGTCGAACGCAAGACGATGGCGATGGTTCAGGCGGCGCGCGCCCTGAAAATTACCCTGGTATCAAGTGCGGCGCTCTTACAGGGGCAGCTCACGCGAAATTTGCCGCCCTATATCGCCGAGGCTCTGGGCACGAAGAAGGACTCGGTGAGCGCGCTGCAATTCGCGAGATCGGTTCCCGGCGTGACTACCGCGCTTGCGGGCATGAGCCGCGTCGAGCACGTCCACGCCAATCTCGAAGTGATCGGCATCGAGCCCGCCCCCCGCGATCAGTTCCTCAAATTATTTGAGCCGCGTGGTTAGCTGGGGGCAGTGGCAAGGTTATGGTATGCGGTTTTGGAATCCTTGACCGACAGTATAGGAAAAGTGGCGCACAAACCCCGAAGGGCTGTTGTCGCCGTAGCCCCACGCTTTGAGGTCGAATGAAATCGCCGTGACCCATCTCATTGCGGCAATGTATACGTGGTGGTTGTCGAGGAGAAGTGATCGAACGCTGGCACTCTGGCTTGCCAGCAAATCATCCCAGGCCTCTATCGGTGCCTTTCCGGCTTCTACTGGGTAGACCCTGCAACGCGAGTAATCGCTGCCCGCGTAGTCGTTGACGATGAACAACTGACTATTCGGACTCCAGAGCACTTCAACCCCACGTCCGTACGTGAAGAGTTTGCGCCTTGCCTTCGATCCTTGAGCGGCGAGGAACACCGTGTGATGGGGTTCAGAATCGCTATCGACATTCATGAGCACAAAATGCCCATCGGACGATGGAGCCCTCGATTTTTCTGGAAATGGAACCACGCCAGCTCGGGCAATCGCAGGCCGAGATCCAGCGCCAGCCGCTGTCAATGCACATATTGAAACCCATATCGCACTGGTCGCGAGCAATCTGGTTAGCATCGTCTCTAAATTCTAGACTGGGCTTGAACATCTCGATAGTAAATAGGTAACGTACGATTACCTGAAACTTACTGGACGGAGGAATTGCCGGGTTTGGCGCGATGGCATTCGTCGAGCCATGCGTCAATGGCCGCGCCGAGCTCATCGAGCCGCCCCGTGAAAAGATGGTCCGCACCTTCGACGATCACCAGCCGCTTCGGTTCGGAGAGCGTCGCGAAGAGCGCCTCGATACCGGCGCGCGCACCGAACTGATCGCTCCCGCCTTGAATCACCAATTTCGGCTTTTCGCACGCGCTCAGAAAACTCATGTCGAGGTTATCCACCGGCAGTCCCAGCCCGATCACTTGCGTCACGCGGGCGTCGCCGCATCCCACTCGCAGGCCCACCGACGAGCCGAAGCTGAATCCCGCGACCAGAATCGGCCGTCCCGGAAATTCGGCAGCGAGGTAGTCAATCGCCGAGCGAACGTCGTCCCGCTCGCCCTGCCCGCGATCGTGCACGCCCTCGCTCTGCTCCACGCCGCGAAAATTGAATCGCAGCACGGTCGCGCCGCGCTGATGAAGCGCCTTCGCAGTTTGGAAGACGACTTTGTTGTGCATCGTGCCGCCGTGTAGAGGATGCGGATGGCAGACCACCGCAACGAATTTGGGATCGGGGACAGACGAAGTCCAGAGCAAAGCCTCCAGACGCCCGGCGGCGCCATCAAGGAAGAAACTGCGATGAAAGACATCCGCCATCAGGATCTGCGCGAGAGGACATTCCGGCAAGTGATCGAATGGTAGCTTTCGTTCAAAAGGAGTGCGTAATTCAGGATTTTTCCGCCCTCATCCATTCCACAGCGACGGACGTAATCATCGCGCTCTTGCCGGCTTCCGGGTTGGCGACCGGCGCTGGGCCTGGCGTGTCCTCCATGGTTTCGACGCGCACGACACGCGCGGCGACCTCGCCCGTCTTCGACCATTCGCCCCAGGGAATCTTCGCGAGCACTTTATCGCCGGGGGCGTAGATGTGCGAAGTTTCAAACCGCGTGCCGTGCTGGGAAATATCCTGGGTCATGAATTCTTCAGGCCACGGAGTTCCAGCGAGTCGAACGAAAATCGGCAGCGCGAAGGGAATGCGCTCCGATCCGCGGCGCTCTCGATCGGAGGGCAGCTTGGCCGTTCGCGCCGTTGATTCGAAGCGCAACGCGACCCAGTAGCCTCCGTCGGCATCGGGCTCCACGCGTACGATCCGCGCCGGCGTTTCCGGCTGCGTGGCGGCGCCCGCGGCGGGATCGAACGGGAAGGCGACCCATACGCGCGCCAGCTTGTCGCATGGCTCGTTCCGATGAAACAGCATCCCCTCGCGGGACACGTCCACCGTTTGCGTCGCCTCAAGCCGCATGCCGATGGGGCCGTGCCAGCGGATTCGCGCCGGCAGCTTGAGTTGCGCGCGCGGGTGTTTCCGCAGTTCGACCGATGTGGCAGGCCCGGACATGGCCCCATCCTAACGGCAGCGCCCGCGCACGTCAAACATACATACTCGTCGAAGGCCGCGAGGGAGCCACGGGGGTTAGTCTCGATGCACGTGGCAATGCTCGCAAGCGATGCCCGGCGGATCCTTCGCTTCGCTCTCCGGGCAATCCCTGAAAATCCGTTGCGTGCTTCGGGGAGCGATGGTAGCTTTGCTCAGTCCCGAGGCATGGAGGGCTCATGGAGAACGGTGTGGAGCGTCGCGCCGCCCGGCGTTTTTCGATGATGCTTCCCTTGAGAGTCCGATTCTCGGCGGGAGACGGGATTGCCGAGAAGCCAGGCGAAACCCGCGACGTCAGCTTCCGCGGCCTCTATTTCTTGATCGAGGCGAACTTGGAATCCGGTACGTCCATCGAATTTGTTCTCACGCTTCCGCAGCAGATTACGCTCGCCGGCGACGTGCACATTCGCTGCTACGCTCGCGTCCTCCGCGTTGATTCCCACAACGGCCGCCGCGGCGTGGCCGCACAGATCGAGCGCTACGAATTTCTTCCCGCACTGGCCTGACGAGCTTTTCCGCGCGGACACTTGCCGGCGCGCATCACCATTCCGAGAATTCACTTCTCTTATGATTTCCGCTGGCGCAAAATTTAGGTTCGGGGACCCATCATGGCACGCCACACCCTTCTCATCGACGCCGACGACACTCTTTGGGAAAACAACATCTTCTTCGAGAAGACCATCGACGACTTCGTCACCCGGCTCGAACATCTTGGATACACGCGCGAATACATCCGCCATATCCTGAACGAAACCGAGCGTCGCAATATTCGCCAGCATGGCTACGGCGTCCGCAGCTTTCGGCGATCCCTCGAGGATACGTACCTGAAGCTCGCCGGGAATTCCGCACGCCGCGAAATGGTGAAGGATATCGAGCAAATGGCACACGAACTTGAAAGAACGCCTCCGCACATTCTCGACGGCGTTCCCGAAACGCTCGCCTACCTTGCCAAGCACCACCGGCTGATCCTTCTGACCAAAGGCGAGCCCGCCGAGCAGGCGGCCAAGGTCGAGCGCTCCGGCCTGCAGCCCCATTTTGACGCGATCGAGATCGTGCTCGAAAAGGATTCCGGAACCTACGGCCGGATGATCGAACAATTCAAGATTGTGAAATCGCACGGCTGGATGGTGGGCAACAGCCCTCGGAGCGACATCAACCCTGCGTTGCAGTCCGGCCTGAACGCCGTCTTCATTCCGCATTCGGCCACATGGGAACTGGAAAAATCGGAACTCGAAAGCGGCACGGGCAGATTGCTGATTCTTTCGGCGTTTCGCGAACTCCGCGGACATTTCTGACGACGCGCGTTTTTGTTCCGGTCGTCTTCGCGGAACGCTCACAGTCCAAATTGTCCGCGCAGCATCGGCCCTCGGTCCTTCCTGCCATACTTTTCCACGGATACACTTGTTCCCTGAATGGAGGCAAGGACATTGGCAACGGACTATCGCAGTCACTTCGCAGATTTCGAAGGCATGGCATATCTGAATGCGGCGTTGCAGGGGCCGCTGCCGCTGGCAGCCGCGCGCGAAGCGCAGGCAGCGCTCGAATGGAAGAAGCGTCCCGACCGTCTGGAGGAGACTGCCTACTTCGACCTTCCCGATCGAATCCGTGAAAGAATTTCGAGCGTGATCGGCGCCCGGACAGACGAGATAGCCGTCACGAGCGGCGCAAGCGCCGGCTTGGCATCCGTTGCGGCGGGAATCGACTGGAAGCCCGGCGATGAAGTTCTCGTCGGGCGGGGCGAATTCCCGGCGCATTTCTCCACGTGGCTGCGTTATGAAAAGGCCGGGAAGCTGCGCGTTCGCGTGGTTGAGCCGCGCGGCCGCTTCATCACCGCCGACGACTACATCGCGCAGATCGGGCCGCAGACGCGGGTCGTATCGGCAAGCTTCGTGCGATTCGACAATGGCGCGAGGCTCGATTCTGCGCCCGTTGGCGAGGCGTGCCGGACGGTCGGCGCCGCTCTACTGCTCGACATCACCCAGTGCGCGGGCTCAATGCCCATGAACATCCGTGAATTGGGTGCTACCATGGCCGTCTGCAGCGGATACAAGTGGCTGCTCGGCCCGTATGGCGCTGGCTTTTTCTGGATCGCGAATGAGTGGATTGAGCGCCTGCCGCTCGGCGCCGTTTATTTCATGGCGCTGGAGGGCGCGCGAGATTTTCACGCCATGCCGTCTGAAAACTTTCAACCTGTGCCCGGCGCGGGGCGATGGGATGCACCGGAAACAGCCAATTTCACAAATCTCGCGGCGTTCGAATCCTCACTGGATTTGATCTTGCGCATCGGCCTGGATTCAGTGGCGCAGCATGTGGACGGACTCGTTCGCGAACTCATCGAGCGCCTTCCGCGCAATCGCTGCGTGCTCGCCTCGCCCGAGGAACGTTTGAAGCGGGGTCCCTACGTTTGTGTTTCGGCGCTGAAGCGCGAGGAGACACCGGCGCTCTACGAGAAGGTTCGCGCGGCTCAAATCCACGTCAGCCTGCGCGACAATGCCCTTCGAATCGCGCCGTATCTTTACAATACGTCCGAGCAGATTTCGCGTCTGATCGGAGTCTTGTCGGCCTGATGACTTTCGCCGGCTGCCGCTATTCTCTGGGGTTCTCGTAGCTGAATGGGACGTAGATGACGCCCTCGAAATCTGCCGGCGCGCCCGCGTGCGTTCCCGGGCGAAACTTCCAGCGCTCCAATGCCTCGATCGCGTTGTGGTCGAGTTGTGGATCAAGTCCTCGCACGATTTGAATGCTGTCGACCGATCCATCCTTGCGGACGATCGCGTAGAGCACCACTTCGCCCTTCACGTGCGCTTTGATTAGCTCCGGCGGATATTTCGGATCCGCCTTTTCCACTGGCACAGGGCACGCGACTAATTCTTTGTGCCGGTACGGCGTGGCGTCTTCTTCATCCAGCTCGGCAAAATCCATGATCCAGCTGCCGCTCGCGCTGGTCAAGTTCGGGAGGTTGACGTGCAGCGTGTACACTTCCTTGCCCGAGAGAATTTTTTCGGGTGGAAGGCTCGAATCGAATTTGCTGACATCCGCCGGCCCCCTTCGGGTGCTGCTCGAAGGTTCATATGGCGTCATCGGTTTCAGATTTAGATTCAGCCCGCCCGCGCGGCTCCCCGAGGGCGTGATTCCGCCGGCATTGCCTCCATTGCCAGGGTTTCGCGGTGCGCCGCTGATGCTCACGGCTGCCGGAAGCGAACTTCCGTTCGCTCCGCCCGCTGAGTTCGCAGTCCCAACAGTGGTTGAACCTCCGCCACCATTTTCACCCGATGCCGTTACTCCGTGCGCGGCAGCGCCGGGCGTTCCCGGCTTTCCTCCCTCGGGCGAAATCGAAATGCGCGCCGCGAGATTTCCTTCGGGGACGCTCACCTCGGGCGCAGGCGGAGCGGGCGTCGCCGAAAGCGCAATCAAGCGTCGCAGACCGACATCGCTCTCTTCGGTGGCGGCTCCGATTTCGGGTGCAGGGCCCGCGTCCGCGTGAGTTGCATGCCGCTGCGCGACGGACGTGGACATCGCGTCCAGCACGATCTTCGGCCGTGCGATTGTTGCCGGCGACGGCGCGATGTCAATTGGGCCCGGATTCTTCTCGCTTTTCGCGACGTCTGGTGCCACGGCATCCGCGACCGCGCGGTGCCGCAGGCGAGGCGCGGAAGTCGTGGGCGCCAGTTCGAGGTGCGGCCGCCTCAGATTGGCATCGGACCACTGCACGATGTTCGGTAGCGGCGTCACGATTTTCGGCGGCGTCGGCGGCGCGTCCGGACGGATCAGCGTTTGGCGCGGGTGCGTCACGTGGACGGGAATCGAAATAATTGTTTGCCGCGGATGAATCGCGTCCGCGCCCTGTTGCGGCGGCTGCTTAGCCGGTTCATCCGGCTTCTTGATCGGCTTGGGAACATTCGCGGGCAGTTTGATTCGCGGCAAATCCGTTGGGTCGTAAACTGTCAGCTCGACCTGCAGTGGCGCGAGTGTGGGAGTAATTTGCGGTAAGAATCCCCAGATCGGCAAAATCAGAAGCCAAATCACAGCCACTTGCAAGAGCACCGCCGCGACAAATGCTCGGCCCGGCGCTCTCCCGCGAATCCAATCCACGCGGAAGCCCGGTGTATTTTCGACTTCGCTGTATTTGGGCGGCCGGGGTCCGGTGAAGAATTCACGCACGCTCGTACCGAATCCCTCTCGCGGTGCTTCCCAATCGATGCCCAGGTCGAGCCTTGGCAGGCGCGCGTGTGGCGGGAGTTCTACGAGATCGTCCTCGTCGGGGCGCGGCTCGGGCGGAAAAATGGGCTGCATAGGTCCGTGCATTATACTCGAAGCATTGTGATGCGCCGGGGTTACGCTGCGGCTGCCAGCTGGTAAAAACTCAGCATCGACTCTCCCTGCTCGATTTCGCGCGTGCATTCCAGCCGGTCAAGCCGCTCGGGTAATTCCACCCGCCAATGATGCTCCACGATCACCAAGCCGCGAGGCGCGATCAGGTGCGAAGCATCGAGATATTCGAGCACGCTCGCGTGTTCGGGTGTTTTCGCGTAGGGAGGATCGAGAAAAATGAAATCCGCGACCAAACGCCGCCCGGCAACTCTTTCCAATCCGGTTAGCGCGTCCGCCTCAATCAACTCGACTCCGGTGCGGACTTCCAGCGCGGCCAGATTCTCGCGAACCAGCCGCGCCGCCTTCGCGTTCGACTCGACCAGAATCACCTGCCGCGCCCCGCGGCTGAGGGCTTCGATGCCGATCGCTCCGGTGCCGGCGTAGAGATCAATGAACAGGGAATCCTCGACCGCGGGCGCCAGGATATTGAAAAGCGTTTCGCGCAGCCGGTCGCTCGTCGGCCGGAGCGGCAACAGGCCCGGCCCTTTCAGTTTCCTTCTGCCGAATTTTCCCGCAATCACGCGCACGATTTCGTTCCGCCTCTTATCCAACGGCTGCCAGCTGATACCGTTTCCGCCATGCCGGGCTGAGCGACTCCAGCCGCGCGACCAGCTCGTCCGCGCGCGCCGGATTTTCGGCCAGCGCAAACGCCTCTCGCCGCGCGAATTCGAGCAGCTCGTGGTCGCGCAGCGGCTGCGCGAACGCAAACGCCGCGTCACCGTGCTGCCTCGTCCCAAAAAACTCGCCCGGGCCGCGCAGCTTCAGGTCGCGTTCGGCGATTTCGAAGCCGTTCGACGTGGCGATCATCGTCTCGATGCGCTCCCGCGCCTCTCCCGTGATTGTCTTTGGCGCGATCAGTATGCAATGCGATTTTTCCTTGCCCCGCCCGATTCGACCGCGGAGCTGATGCAGTTGCGCAAGCCCAAATCGTTCGGCGTGCTCGATCACCATCACGGTTGCGTTCGGCACGTCCACGCCGACTTCAATCACGGTCGTCGCGACCAGAATGTCCAGCTCGCCGCGGCGAAATCGATCCATCACCGCGTCCTTCTCTTCGTTCTTCAGCCGCCCGTGCAGCAGGCCCACGCGCAGTTTCGGAAACACGGATTTCGCCAGGCGCTCGTACTCGGCTGTCGCGGCTTTCAATTCCTGCTTGGATTCCTCGATCACCGGATAGAGTACAAACCCCTGCCGCCCGCTCGCGACTTCGCGGCGTAGGAATTCCCACACGCCCGCCAGCTGCGCTTCCGAAGCCCAGCGCGTTTCAATCGGCGTGCGTCCCGGCGGCAATTCGTCGATCACGGAAAGATCGAGGTCGCCGTACAGCGTCAGCGCGAGGGTGCGGGGAATGGGCGTCGCGGTCATCACCAGCACGTGCGGCGAGGAGCCTTTATCGATCAGCCGCTTGCGCTGCAGCACGCCGAAGCGGTGCTGCTCGTCCACAATCGCGAGTCCCAGCCTTGCAAACTTCACCGGATCTTCGATCAAAGCATGCGTGCCCACCAGTAGTTTCGTTTCGCCGCTTTCGACGCGCGCGAGCACAGCATCCCGTTCCGCGCGTTTGCGGCCGCTCACGATCAAGTCCACGGCGTAGCCCACCGGTTGAAAAATGCGCCGCGCCGAAAGGAAATGCTGCACGGCCAGAATTTCAGTGGGCGCCATCAGCGCCACCTGGTAGCCGTTCTCGATCACGATCGTCGCCGCTTCCAGCGCCACGATGGTTTTGCCGCTGCCCACGTCGCCTTCGAGCAGCCGGTGCATCGGGTAAGGCCGCTCGAGATCGGCGGCGATTTCCGCCAGCACCTTTTTCTGCGCTGCGGTCGGCTTGAATCGCAGAATGCGCTTCAGCGCCTCGCGCACTTTGTCCTCGCGGACGCGCATCGCGATCCCTTGTTGACGATGCTCCCTCAGGCGGCGCAGCGCCAGCGCGAGCTGGTAGTAGAAAAACTCCTCGAAGATCAGCCGGGTCTGCGCGGGGCTTCGAAAAGTGTTGAGCAGCTCAATGTTTTCGTCCTTCGGCGGGAAATGCGTATAGAGCAGCGCCTCGCGCCGCGTAGGGAAGCGGTAGCGCTGGCGGATTTCCTCGGGGAGCATGTCAGGCACGTCGCCATCGAAATCCCGCAGCACGCCGTAGATAATTCGCCGCAACATCCGCGAACTGATGCTGCCAATCGCTTCGTAGATCGGGACGATGCGCCCGACCTCCGTCGAATCGCCGGGCCCCTCATCGCTCGCGCTCACAATTTCGATCTGCGGATTCACCATCTCGATCCGGCCGGGCCGGTAGGCGTCCACGTCCGCCTTGCCGTGCATCACCAGCCGCTGGCCCTCCTTGAGCCGGCCTTCCAAATATGCGCCGTGAAAAAAGCGTGCGTGCAGCGCGCCTGTCGTGTCACGCACCGTCATGTGAAACACTCCGGCGCGCCCACGTCGGAAGCGCACCGTGCTTCCTCCTCCGCTGGTTACTTCGGCGAGAATTGTATGCACCTGTCCGGGAACAATCTCCGCGATGGGCGTGAATCGGATGCGGTCTTCGTAACGAAATGGCAGGTAGCCGAGCAGGTCGCCCACGGTTGAGATCCCGCGCTCTTCCAGCGTAGCGGCGCGCTGCGGGCCGACGCCCCGCAGATACTTCACCGGATTGTCCAGTGCGATGGTCACGCTATCGATGATAGGCGCGCGGCAGGGAAGCGCGATTACTTGCCGTCCACTGAAAATGCCAGCAGCACGTTTCCGGGGGCGCTGCCCTGAAAGAAGTATCCCGAATTCACGTACAGCATTCCGCCAACGATCACCGGCCCGGATTCATCGAGTGAGCCGCCGTTGGCCTTTACTCCGTTGACGGTCTTGTAGTCGCGCTCCGTGTCCACGTCCCAGATGATCCGGCCGTCTTTGATTGAGTAGGCCCGCAGGTGTCCGTCCACGCCGCCCGAAAAAACCACTCCCGGAATCGCGCTTACCGCAGCCGATTGCGCCGGACTGCATCCGGGTTTTACACACGGCGGATGCGGCGTCTGCCACGCGGTATCTCCGCTCGCAACCTTCAGCGCAAAAAGCCCGCCGCCGATCTTCGGATCCAATACATACGGCACGCCAAACACAGAATCTTGCCCTGCGGCCGATCCTGGCGCCGCGGCCCGTCGCAGTTCATCCGAAACGGCCACGTACACGTTATTCGCGTCCGCCGCGGAGCCCCACTGCACGCCGCCAAGACTCCCGCCCTGTCCCACGCGTTTTTGCCAGAGCAGCTTGCCTCGCGCGTCCGGATCAACGGCATAGACGATTCCCGATTTCGCACCGGCAATCAATGCGCGGTGGCCGTTCGGCAAGTCCACCAGAATGGCGGACGATCCGAAGTCGAAGTCCGGCCCCTTGGCCTCGGGGCAATTGGCTTGCTTGTCTGCCGGAATGTCGCAGTCAATGTTGTATGCGTCGCCCGTCACCATCTGGCTCGACCACGCGGGTTTTCCGCTTTCCAATTCGAACGCCATGAATGCATCGGACGTGTTCGTCGGAGGATCGGAGTAGTTGTCGCCTGTGGTCACATAAACCATGCGGCTCTTGAGGTCCACGGTCGGCGATGACCAGATTCCCGCGCCCGAAGGCCCCCAAAGTTGCACGCCCTGCGCATTTTTGCGTACTGGCTGCGGCTCCGCGGCGATCGTATAGGTCTTCCAGATTACTTTTCCCGTGGCGGCGTCCAGCGACGAAACGCTCCCGCGAAATTTGCAGCATTCATCCTTGGGATCGGCTCCGCTCACTTCCTCGAGCGACGACACGCCCACGTATAGCTTGCCGTCAGCGAGCGTCGGCGCGCCGGTCACGTGCACGTCCGGGTGCGGATCAAGGCTCGTCTTCCACAGGGGCTTGCCGGTTAATGCGTCCACCGCGTACACATTCCCGTGCTGATCGCCGAAGTACGCGGCCCAGCCATCGCCGTTGGCGCCCACGCTGATCGCGGTCCGCACCGCGAAATCCGTATCGATCTCCCAATAGATGCATCCGCTCTTCGCGTCGAGCGAGTAAACCTTTCGCGCCACGCTTCCCACAAAAATGCGGCCGCCCGCGACCGCGGGCTGCGCATACGCCTGATTCGCGCTCGCATATCCGAACGCCCATTTCAATTTCAGCTTGGGGACCTGGTCCGCGCGCAGCCGCGCCATCTCTGCCGGCTGGAACCGATGCTGCGTCGCATCCACACCCCATCCGTTCCAATGGGGCTGATCGGCGCTCGAATTAAACGCCGGACCGCCCTGCGGGCAGAGGTTGGTGTCTATCGGCCCTTGTGCTTTCAACGCATCTAGTTTCGAAAGGTAGCTGGCGAGTGCATCTACTTCCGCTGGATTCAAACTCGCGCCCTGCGAGCTCATGCTCCCCTTTGTCAGCGCGAACTTTATGTTTTCCTGCGACATTTGCTGCAGCGCCGCTCGGCTGGGCGCGCGGCTGGCACCGCCGTCGTGGCAGCTCGCGCAATGTTCGCGATAAAGAGCCTGCCCCGGATTGTTCGCGGAAATTTCGTTCTGCGCCGATGCCGCTGTTCCGGTGCCCAACGCGACGATGAACGCCAGCGCGCTCAACGGGACGATCTTCCTCGCGCCCCCAATTCTGGCCCGCATGTGAAACCTCCCGATCCGTATATCGTTCATCGCGTGGATTCCTCGAGCAGCTCTTTCAGATATCCCTGCCACACCTCGGCGTGCGTGTGCGTTCCGTGGCCGTACGTTTGCTCGGACGCGGGCACAAGAATAAATCGGCCCTTCTTCAGCCGTTTCACTTTGGTTTGCGCCATGGTGAGCTCCGGCGGATTGATAAAGTCGTCCGCGGAATTCACCCACATGACCGGCGCAGTGATTTTCTCAAGGTCAGGCGACGGATCGTAGTTTCTCGACGCGCTGACGGCGTAGAGAAAATTGTTGGCGTCGTATGTCTTCGCGTAGTTCGCGCGGTAGTCTTCCAGATATTTGTCGGTCTGCTCGCGCGTCGGATAGCTTTTCTGCAATTGCAACGGCGCACCGCCGGCGATCAGCAGCATGTCCGTTGAAATCTCCATCGCTGCGCGTGGCTCAGTTGTATATTCGCCGCCCTTCCACTCGGGATCGTTGCGAATGCCGTCAATCACCATTTTTCTCCACATGCGATTGCGCCCCGCGACGGCCACCGTCTGGCACGCCAGCGGCATCAGCGCGTCCATGAAGTCAGGATACGTTTCCGCCCAGACCCACGAGTGCATGCAACCCATCGAAGTGCCCAGGACCAGCCGTAAATGGTTAACGCCGAGCCCCTTTTCGACCAGCTCGTGCTGCGCCGCAACCATGTCGTCGTAATCGTATTGAGGGAAGTGCGCGTGCATGCCGTCGCTCGGCTTGCTCGACTTGCCGTGGCCGATGGCGTCCGGAAGAATGATGAAATAGCGGTTCACATCGAGCAGCTGCCCTGGCCCGAACAGCACGCCGGCGAAAATTGGATTTAGGAACCCGCGTCCTTCGCCGCCGGTGCCATGCAAAATCAGGACCGCGTTCGTCGTGCGACCCTTCGCGTCACGGACAGGAGTGCCGAGAGTCGTATAGTGCAGCCGCAACTCCGGCAGAGTCTCGCCGGACTTGAAGTGAAAATCGTGTGCGACGTAACCGCCCTCGTGCGTCACGGGCGCGGCTGCCGTTTGCTGCTGAATCTGCTGCGCGTGCAATGGTGTCGCCGCAAGCGCCAGTGCCGCCCCGCACGCCGATAGTAATGCCCACACGATCTGTCGCATCATTCACCCCTCAGCGCTGAACTCTATCACGAGCCGGGGCGCCGATTTACATGTCGCTCGGGTTGTCCTATATTGGGGGCGTTCGCCCACCTTTTGGGCGAGGGACCATGGCGACGGCACGGCAAATCCTCGGTGCGACTCCCCGGCGATGGCTTGAATATCTGCTTTCCATTCTTCTCGGCAACGTGATCTATTACTTTTCCCTGTCGCCTCATCTTCCGCCGGTGCTCCGCCATCCGGGCGCTAACTTGGACTGGGGCGTCCTCATGGACTTCGTCGTCTGCGCCGCAGTCTACGGCTTGATTCGCCTTGGGATGTCCCTGCACCAGCGTTAATCTACTCATCGCGAAGTAATTCTCCCGCATTCCGCCTGGGGCCAATTTGACCGGAACAATCGGATAGCGGCCCGCGTATTAACTTGGTACAAGCCTCAGGTCAGCGTGAAACTGGTTCAGAGCCGAGCCTTATGAACCCCATTCCTAGCGACGAACTTGCGCCCCAGGGTGGTGAAACCTCCTTGGCCGATACCCCCGGGGGTGCCAAAATGGCCTCTCCGGGTGCTAACGAAGGGACTGTCTGCTCGTCTATAACCTCGGAAGCCGGAAAACGACT